>ENA-UEQJ01001090-UEQJ01001090.1-human-gut-metagenome-genome-assembly--contig:-NODE-1090-length-21992-cov-7.325029_pt1 | contig 21992 bp, 21 predicted proteins | sample MGYA00242937_ERZ507938 | MGnify/ENA primary metagenome ERZ507938 (study PRJEB26167, sample SAMN06115437) | human gut metagenome | host: Homo sapiens | place: China:Gansu | collected 2015-07-03...
GAGCTGACGGCTACCGGCGCTGTCATCAGCGCTGTGGAGGCCAATCCTCTGGCCATCGGCTACGCTTCCCTGTCTGCCGTCGGCGACACCGTCAAGGCTGTCACCGTGGAGGGCGTGGAGTGCAGTGAGGATACCGTCAAGGACGGCACCTACAAGATCCAGCGCCCGTTCGTCTTCGTCACCAACGATTCCGCTCCCCTGTCCGAGCAGGCGCAGGCATTCTTCGACTTTGCCACCAGCACGGACGCTGCGGACCTGATCCGTACGGCCGGTGCCGTGCCCGTCAACGAGTAAGTTCCACTTTTGCAAAAGAAAGTGATCCATATGAAACAAACCGTTTCTTCCCCGCGGCGGCTGGAGCTGCCCCGCAACGCGGCAGAGTGGCTGGAAGCCATCATGAACTTCCTGTTCTTCCTCTGCGGCATCCTGGCGGTGGGCTGCGTCGTCCTCATCTCGGCCTACATGGTCATCTCGGGCGTGCCGGCCATCCGGCAGATCGGCCTGTTCCGGTTTCTGTTCGGCACCGAGTGGGCTTCCACCGCGGCAGACCCCAAATTCGGCATCCTGCCGTTCCTGCTCTCCAGCATCTACGGCACGCTGGGGGCGACCCTCATCGGCGTGCCTGTCGGCCTGCTGACGGCGGTGTTCCTTTCCAAAGCCGCCGGGCCCCGGGTGCGTGCCGTGGTGGTCACGGCCATTGAGCTGCTCTCCGGCATCCCCAGCGTGGTGTTTGGCCTGCTGGGAATGCAGGTGCTGGTGCCCACCGTGGCCAAAACCTTTGGCAAGGCCTCCGGTGCCTGCCTGCTCTCGGCCATCGTGGTGCTGTCCATCATGATCCTGCCCAGCATCGTGTCCGTGTCGGTCACGGCCCTCAACGCCGTGCCCCCGGAGTACGAGCAGGGCAGCCTGGCCCTGGGTGCCACCGACACCGAGACCTGGTTCAAAATCAGCGTGCCCGCTGCCAAAAGCGGCATTGCCGCCGGCATCGTGCTGGGCATCGGCCGCGCCATCGGCGAGGCCATGGCCGTGATGATGGTGGCCGGCAACAGCTCCAACATGCCGGACAGCGTGTTCCGCAGCGTCACCTTCCTGACCACCGCCATTGCCAAGGAAATGAGCTACGCCGGCGGCCTGCAGCGGCAGGCGCTGTTCAGCATCGCGCTGGTGCTGTTCGGGTTCATCATGATCATCAATGTGGTGCTCAACGTGGTGCTGAAGGGAGGCGACCGCGATGCATAACGGGTTTTCGCCCTCCCGCCGCGCCTGGAACCGTGTGATGACGGTGCTGGTGTGGGCGGCTGCCCTGCTGGTGATGGCGCTGGCGGCGGGCATCATCGGCATGGTGCTGGTGCGCGGTGTGCCGCACATCAGCTGGAACTTCCTCACCACCACGGCCAGCGTGCTGAAAGGCACCGACGGCATTCTGCCGGCCATCCTCAACACGCTGTACGTCATCCTGCTCACATTACTCATCGTATTGCCTCTGGGGGTGGGTGCGGCGGTCTACCTGACCGAATACGCCTCCAACCGCCGTCTGATCGAGGTGATCGAGTTCACCAACGAGACGCTGGCCGGCATCCCCAGCATCCTCTATGGTCTGGTGGGCATGCTGGTGTTCAGCCAGGCGCTGGGCTTCCAGACCTGTCTGCTGTCCGGCAGCCTGACGCTGGTGGTCATGAACCTGCCCACCATCATCCGCACCACCCAGGAATCCCTGAAAACGGTGCCCCAGGGCTACCGCGAGGGTGCGCTGGGTCTGGGTGCCGGCAAGTGGCATATCATCCGCACCATCGTGCTGCCCTGCAGCATGGACGGCATCGTCACTGGCTGCATCCTGGCCGTAGGCCGCATCGTGGGCGAGAGCGCCGCCCTGCTGTTTACCGCCGGTGCGGCGGAAGTGATCGCCAAGGGTGTGGTCAAGGCCTACACCTCCAACGGTGCCACCCTGTCGGTGCTGCTGTACCTGCGTGCCTTTGAGGACGGCGACTTTGCCTCGGCCTGGGGCATTGGTGCCGTGCTGCTGGTGCTGGTGCTGGTCATCGACCTGGCCGCCCGGCTGGCCAAGACAAAACTGAAACAGAAACAGTAAAAATAAAGATGTACTCTATGGAAAACACGAAGGTGCCGGTCATCTCGGCAAAAAACCTGAACCTCTGGTACGGCGACTTCAAGGCCCTGAAAAATATTTCTCTGGAGGTTGGCCGGCGGGAGATCACGGCCCTCATCGGCCCCTCCGGCTGCGGCAAGTCCACCTTCCTGAAAACGCTCAACCGCATGAACGACCTTGTGCCGGGCGTGCACATCGAGGGGGATGTCCGCCTCAAGGGGCAGGACATCTTTGCCCGGGACATGGAGCTCACCGACCTGCGCCGCCGGGTGGGCATGGTGTTCCAAAAGGCAAACCCCTTCCCCATGAGCATCTACGACAACATCACCTACGGCCCCAGGCTCCACGGGGTCCGCAATAAGGCAGAGCTGGATGAGCTGGTGGAAAGCTCCCTGCGGGGTGCGGCCCTGTGGGATGAGGTGAAGGATCGCCTGAAAAAGAGCGCCCTGGGCCTGTCCGGCGGCCAGCAGCAGCGCCTGTGCATCGCCCGTGCCCTGGCGGTCAAGCCCGAAGTGCTGCTGATGGACGAGCCCACCAGCGCCCTGGACCCCGGCTCCACCATGAAGGTGGAAGAGCTGATGAGCGAGCTGAAAAAGAACTACACGGTGGTCATCGTCACCCACAACATGCAGCAGGCTGCCCGTATCAGCGACCGCACGGCCTTCTTCCTGCTGGGCGAGCTGGTGGAGGTGGGCCCCACCAACCAGATCTTCAGCGCCCCGCAGGACAAGCGCACCGAAGATTACATCTCCGGCCGGTTCGGTTAAATCGAGGAGGAAAGACCAATGAGCATCCGCAAACAGTACGACACCGATCTGGAAGCCCTCAAGGCGGCGCTGGTGGAAATGGGCAGCAACTCTGCCGAGGCCGTGGAGGCCGCTCTGGAAGCACTGTGCACCGCCGATGCCGAAGCCGCCCAGAAGATCGTGAAGGGCGACAGCCGCATCAACAACATGGAGCGGGACATCGAGCACCGCTGCATGACCCTGCTGCTGCGCCAGCAGCCGGTGGCCGGTGACCTGCGCCGCATCTCCACCGCCATGAAGGTGGCCACCGACATTGAACGCATCGGCGACCATGCCTCGGATATCGCCGAGATCATCCCGCATCTGGTCACCGTGCGCAAGGAGGGCGACCCGGCGGTGAGCCAGGCCATTGCCATGGGCCGCAAGGCATACCAGATGATCCAGGACGCCATGGCGGCACTGACCGCGGAGGACGAGCTGGCCGCCCGCAAGGTCATTGCGGCCGACGACGCCGTGGACTTTGACTTCAATGCCATCAAGCACACCCTCGCGCAGGAAATCGCAGCCGACCCCGCTAAGGTGGACGCTGCGCTGGACCTGCTGATGGTGATCAAATATCTGGAACGCATCGGCGACCACGCGGTGAACGTGGCCGAGTGGGTGCAGTTTGTGCGCACCGGCCGTTACAAGGACGAGAGCATGTTTTAATCAAGCGATTTTCCTCATTTTCTTCCAGATGGGCCGCGCTGTGCAGTTCGTGCACAGGCGGCCCTTTTTGCTGAGGAAAATAATTCAAAAATTTTTATCATTTCGTGCAATCTTCCGGGACCGTGTTTCGTATACGAAGTGTAAGGGCCTTCAAGCAAGACCTGCAGTTCCCGTGCGGCGGGTGTCCGGCTTCCCCCAGTCCCCGCCCGCCGCACCGTTACAGAGGAGATCCAGATGATGCAGACCAAGAACGAGATGCTGGAGAGCCGCACGGAAGCCGTCAGCCGCGACGCGCTGGTGCGGGCGGCTCTGCAGGAAATCACCCAGAATTACCGCGAGGCCAGCCTGTCCAACGTGGCGCGGGCCTATGGCGTTTCGCTGGCATATGTCAGCGAGTGCGTGCGTGCGCAGACCGGCAAGACCTACAAGGAGCTGCTGCAGAGACACCGCATGGAGACGGCGGCCCGCCTGCTGCGCCGCAGCGATCTGAACATCCAGCAGATCATTGCCCAGGTGGGTTACGAGAACACCAGCTATTTTTATCGTCTGTTCCACGAGCGCTACGGCCTGAGCCCCCGTGAGTACCGTCAGGTGCGCGCAGTCCGCAGCCGGACCACGGCCTGAGCATTCCAGGTAAGAGAATCACTTTCCCCCTGAGCGGGGCACCGGTGTGAGACGCACGGTGCCCTGCTTTTTTGCAGTTGTGCCGATGCACAAAAAACTGGTGTTTTCTGGCAGGATGTAGTATAATAACAAGCGCAACAAAGCTGTGCCGCGCCTTCCTTGCGGAGAATATGCGGCAGGATAAGAGGGTGTAAACAGATGTTTCGTGGAGCAGTGAGAGGAGATCTGCCGCAGATCCTGCAGATCTATGCCCATGCGCGGGAAGCCATGGCGGCTTCGGGCAACCCCACCCAGTGGGGCGACAACTTTCCCCCGCAGGAGCTTCTGGAGGAGGACATCGACTCCAACCGGCTGTTCGTGTATGTGGTCAACGGCCAGCTGATGGGCGTGTTCGCCTTCATTCTGGGGGCGGACCCCACCTATCAGGTGATCGAGGACGGAGCATGGCTGAACGATGCCCTGCCCTATGGCACCATCCACCGGCTGGCCTCCTCCGGCAAGAGCAAGGGGGTGGCTTCGGCGGTCATCGAGTGGTGTCTGGAGCACTGCCAGAGTCTGCGGGCGGACACCCATGCCGACAACCAGATCATGCAGCATCTGCTGGAGGCCAATGGCTTTGTCCGCTGCGGCATCATCCATGTGGCGGACGGAACGCCCCGCATCGCCTACCAGAAGCTGGCCCTGACCCAGCAGCTGGGCGAGTGAGCTCAATCGAATCAGAAGCAAAGCCTGCGGGCGCAGATGCAGCCGGACTGCACTGCTCCGCAGGTTTTTTTGTGCGCCGTGCAATTTTCGGCCGGGGGTGCATCGTATCTGAGATGAAGGGGAACGGGAGGAAACGTTCCCGCAGATCTCACCTGAAAATGCAAGAAGGAGTGCTCCTTATGAAAAAACAGATGCTCTCGGTTTGCGCGGCCACCGTTCTGGCTGCTTCCATGCTGGCGGGCGGTGCCGTGCAGGCGCTTGCCGCTCCGGCACAGCCTGCCGATGCAGCCGCCCCGGCAGTGGTCACCGAAGAAAACTGCATCTCCGGCAGCTGGAAACGTGCTTCGGACCCCACCGTGACCGCGAAGGTCCGCAAGGTGTTCGACAAGGCCTTTGACGGGCTGGTAGGGGCAAGCTACACCCCGGCGGCAGTGCTGGCCACCCGCACCACCGCAAAGGGCACTCAGTATCGGGTGCTGTGCAAGAGGACGGTCTGCTATCCGGGTGCACAGGAGCAATATGTGGTGGTCACCCTGCAGCGCGGCCTGCTGGGCCGGGCAGAGATCGTGGACATCGGCGACGCCCTGTGTAAGACTGACCTTGTGGATGACCGGGAGATGACCGGCGGCTGGCAGGAGGCTGCGTCCCCTGCCCTGACCGACGAAGCAAAGGCGGCGTTTGAAAAGGCCACCGACGGCCTTGTGGTCGTGGAGTACGTTCCCGTGGCCCTGCTGAGCACCCAGGTGGTGGCGGGCACCAGCTACCGCATCCTGTGCGAAGCAACGGTGATCTACCCCGGCGCAGAGTCCCACTACGCGGTGATGACGGTCTATGAGGGGCTGGACGGCAGTGCCAACATCCTGAGCGTGACCGACAGCCTGGCCAGCTGAACCGAAAAACCAGATGATGCACCCGGAAGCTGTGCGTGACGCGCGGCCGCCGGGTGTTTTTGTGTGGGCAAAACTGCAAAAGTGTACGCCATGAAAATACAAGTTTTGGGTGGTCTGAGAAAAAGTTTACAAAAATGAATTCTCGCAGCGGCAAAATGCCGCAAAATACTTCCTCTTTTGCGCCGTCTGTGCTATAATGACACTTGTTCTTGGGAAAGAGATAGAAAACTGTACGCATGAGGCGTACAGCATAAAGAGGAGTGTTATCATAGTATGAAGACCCTGAAAGCTGCTGTTGCAAAATACAACAGCATCAGTCTGATCCTCCGTATCCTGGTGGGCCTGGCAGTCGGCGTGGTGCTGGCACTGGTGGCCCCGGGTGCCGGTTGGGTGGCTGAGTTCGGCAGCCTGTTCGTCGGCGCATTGAAGGGCATTGCCCCGGTGCTGGTGTTCGTGATCGTGGCAAGCGCCCTGGCACAGGGTTCTTCCAGGCTGGACCGCCGCTTTGGCACGGTGATCTGGCTGTACATGCTCACCACCTTTTTGGCAGCAGCCCTGGCGGCAGTTACCAGCTTTATGTTCCCGGTCAAGGTGGTGCTGGCAGACGCTGCCCAGTCCGACGTGATCCCCCAGGGTCTGGGCGAAGTGATGAGCACCCTGCTCACCAACTTTGTGGCCAACCCCGTGGCGGCCATCATGAACGGCAACTACATCGGCATCCTGTTCTGGGCCTGCATGTTCGGCATTGCCATGAAGGGCATCGGCTCTGAGAGCACCAAGACCTTTATGGCCAACACCGCCGATGCGGTGTCCCAGATCGTGCGCTGGATCATCAATCTGGCACCCTTCGGCATCATGGGTCTGGTGTACACCAACGTTTCCGGCAACGGCCTGGCCATCTTTACCCAGTACGGCAAGCTGCTGGCCCTGCTGGTGGGCACCATGCTGTTCATGGCCCTCATCGTTTCGCCGTTCATCATGTTCATCTACCTGCACTGCAACCCGTACCCGCTGGTGTTCCGCTGCCTGAAGGAGTCCGGCCTGACCGCCTTCTTCACCCGCAGCTCCGCCGCCAATATCCCCGTGAATATGGCCCTGTGTGAGAAGCTGGGGCTGGATAAGGACATGTATTCCGTGTCCATCCCGCTGGGCGCCACGATCAACATGGACGGTGCCGCCATCACCATCACCATCATGACGCTGGCCGCCGCCAACACGCTGGGCATTCAGGTGTCCCTGCCGGCCGCCATCGTGCTGAGCGCCATGAGCGCTCTGGGTGCCTGCGGTGCTTCCGGCGTGGCCGGCGGCTCCCTGCTGCTGATCCCCATGGCCTGCTCCCTGTTCGGCATCTCCAACGATGTTGCCATGCAGATGGTAGGTGTCGGCTTCATCATCGGCGTGGTGCAGGACTCTGTGGAGACGGCCCTGAACTCTGCCGGCGACGTGGAATTTGCCGCCACTGCAGAATATCACCAGTGGCGCAAGCAGGGCAAGGCTCTGCCGGGGTTCCTCCACGCCTGAGCTCCTCCCCTATAAAACCCAAGAAGCCCCTGCACGGTCCTGTGCAGGGGCTTCTCTTTTTGCAGTGGGGGTGTCTTAGTCCATAAACTTTGCCTTTTGCAGGGCCGTGAGGATCAGGGGGATCAGCACCAGCTGGGCCAGGATGCCCGGCACGGCGGTAAGCAATGCACCGGACAAAAAGGCCTGGAAGGGGAAACTGCCTCCGGTGAGGCCTGCCAGCACAAAGCGGACAGCGCCCCACACCAGACGCCCCGCCACCATGGCGGTGACGAGAGCGGCATACATCATGGGCAGGGTGTGCTTCACTCTGCGCCAGACGAGGCCGGACACAAGGCCGTAGGCGGCCAGCTCAAAGGCCATGGAGACGGCGATGGGAAACATCGGCGGCATGCCGAACAGCACCGAGCGCAGTAGCGGGGCAACAAAGCCCACGGCCAGCCCCCAGGGGCCGCCCAGCACAAAGCCGCACAGCAGAATGGGAAAATGCATGGGGCACAGCATGTTGCCCACCTGCGGCACATGGCCGGTGACCATGGGCAGCACAAAGGCCAGCGCAAGGAACAATGCCGCCAGCACGATGCGGCGGGCGGGCGAAACAGTCTTGGTGTTCATGAAAAAGTCCTCCTTTGCACAAAAAAGGGGTCTGCTCCCGGCCTTCCGACCGGAAACAGACCCCTTCGTGGCGTCTTTTGAAAAAATACTCTGGACAAAAATATCCTCCACATGGAGAAAACGGACTTCTGCCCGCACACCCGGCTCCGTGCCGGATTTTGACAAAATTATAGCAAATGCCCCGGCGGCTGTCAAGATGCGGCAAACGACCCGCAAATTGACCAAAAAGCGGAACTTTTCGGGCAAGATTTCCCCGTGTATGTACATTTTGCATGAAGGAACTTGACCTTTTTGCATAGAATAGCTAATATAAACTTGAAAAAGAGCGCACTGCTGGGGCACACCTGCCCGGCAGGGCGTAAAACGGCTTTTTTGGAACGCTTGCAAATCTGAGGTTCATACGGGAGGACCATCATGACAAATGCAGAAAAACTTACCCTGGCAAAGCACGCCTGTCACATCCGCATGGGCGTGATCGAGGGCACGCACAGCGCAAAGTGCGGTCATCCGGGCGGCAGTCTGGACATCGCCGAGCTGCTGAGCTACCTCTATTTCGTAGAAATGAACATCGACCCGAAGGATCCCAAGATGGCCGACCGCGACCGTCTGGTGCTGTCCAAGGGCCATGCCGCTCCGGCACTGTACGCTGCTCTGGCAGAGCGCGGCTACTTCCCGGTGGAGGACCTCAAGACCCTGCGCAAGATCGGCAGCTACCTGCAGGGCCACCCCAACATGAACGAGACGCCGGGTGTGGACATGTCCACCGGCAGTCTGGGCCAGGGCATCTCTGCAGCCTGCGGCATGGCACTGGGTGCCAAGCACGCAGGCAAGCCCATCAACGTGTTTGCCATCGTGGGTGACGGCGAGGTGGAAGAGGGCGAGTGCTGGGAGGCCTTTATGTTTGCCGCCCACTACGGCCTGAGCAACCTGTGCGTGTTCCTGGACCGCAACCGCCTGCAGATCGACGGCTCCACCGAGACGGTCATGAGCAGCGAGCCGCTGGAAGAGAAGATGAAGGCCTTCAACTTCAACGTGCGGACCATCAATGGCCACGACTATGACCAGATCGAGGCCGCCATCCAGGCTTTCCATGCCGAGAACGACAAGCCCACCTGCATCATCATGGACACCACCAAGGGCAAGGGCGTTTCCTTTATGAGCAACTCCGTGGACTGGCACGGCAAGGGCCCCAACGACGACGAATACAGGGTCGCTATGGAAGAACTGAACGCCGCCTACGCCGCGCTGGAACAGGAGGAGAAGTAAGATGGCAGACGTGAAAAAGATCGCTACCCGTGAAAGCTACGGCAACACCCTGAAGGAGCTGGCCGCTGAGGGCCACGACGACCTGGTGGTGCTGGACGCTGACCTGGCTGCCGCCACCAAGACCGGCATGTTCCGCAAGGCTTACCCGGACCGCCACTTTGACTGCGGCATTGCCGAGGGCAACATGATGGGCGTGGCCGCCGGCCTGTCCACTGTGGGCTATGTGCCCTTTGTTTCCAGCTTTGCCATGTTTGCCGCCGGCCGTGCCTTTGAGCAGGTGCGCAACTCCATCGGCTACCCCCACCTGAACGTGAAGATCGGTGCCACCCACGGCGGCATCTCGGTGGGTGAGGACGGTGCATCCCATCAGTGCTGCGAGGACTTTGCCCTCATGCGCAGCATCCCCGGCATGACCGTCATCTGCCCCGCCGATGACGTGGAGGCCCGCGCCGCTGTGCGTGCCGCCTACGCCATGGAAGGCCCGGTCTACCTGCGCTTCGGCCGTCTGGCGGTGCCTGTGTTCCACGATGCCGACAACTACCACTTTGAGATCGGCAAGGGCGAGCAGATCACCGAGGGCAATGACATTGCCATCATCGCCACCGGCCTGATGGTCAACGAGGCCCGCATCGCTGCCGAGCAGCTGGCCGCCGAGGGCATCCATGCCCGCGTCATCAACATCCACACCATCAAGCCGCTGGACGAGGAGATCATCCTGAAGGCGGCCAAAGAGTGCGGCAAGGTGATCACCGCCGAGGAGCACAACGTCATCGGCGGTCTGGGCGAAGCCGTGTGCGCCGTCCTGTCCGAAAAGCTGCCCACCCCCGTGCGCCGCGTGGGCGTGCAGGATGTGTTCGGCTGCTCTGGCCCCGCCTGGGACCTGCTGGCAAAGTACGGCCTGGATGCTGCCACCATCTGCAAGACCGCACATGAGATGCTGAATAAATAAGCACTCCGTTTCTCTGTATCTGCGCCGCCGCATCATTCGTTGATGCAGCGGCGTTTTTGTATGCCACAAAAATTTTTGCCAAACACCGCAGGATATGGTATGCTTACAGAAAAAGCAGTAAAACCGGAAGGGAGAATCTCAATGCTGATCGTGGACAAACTTGCACTTCAGGAAAAACTTTCGGAAGGCGAAAAGACACTGGCTGCTTATATTCTGGCACATGGCATGGAAATTGCCAAATATTCCACCCGCAGTTTGGCGGAAGTAACCTATACCTCTCCGCCGACCGTGCTGCGCCTTTGCAAAAAACTGGGCTTTTCCGGCTTTGACGACTTCAAGCAGAACTTTATGCGCGAGCTGGAATATCTTGACCAGCGGCAGGGCAAGGTGGACTTCAATTTTCCCTTTGCGGAAACCGACAGTCCCATGCGGGTAGCGCAGAACATCGGGGAGCTGTACGAGGAAGCCATCAGGGACACCATGCAGCTTCTCCGGTATGAAGATCTGCACAAAGCCGTGCTGCTTCTTAAATACCACGAAGAAATCCACGTTTTTTCCGCTGGAACTGCTATCAATCAGGCCGAGTCCTTCCGGGAAAAGATGCTGAAGATCGGAAAACGGGTGGTCATCTCCAACAATCTGAACTACCAGCGATATCAGGCTTGTTGTCTGACCGAGCGAGATCTTGCCATGATCATTTCCTATTCCGGCGAAACAGCGCAGATGCTGGAGATTGCCCGACAGTGCAAACGCTCCGGCACGCCTATTCTTGCGTTGACCAGTTTTGGCGAAAACAGCCTGACTGCTTACGCGGATTGCAAGCTGACCCTGTCCACAAAAGAAAGCATCTATCAGAATCTTGGGGACTACGCCTCCCACCTGTCCATGACTCTATTGCTGGATATCCTGTATTCCGAATACTTCCGGCAGAACTACCAGAAGAACTATACGCACAAGCTGGAACGCGCCCGGGAGCTGGAGCAGCACCGCACCTCTACCAACCCGATTTTGTTGAATTTGCACAAAGAAAATGCGGAATGAAACACTGTTCCGTTTTTTGCCGAGCAAATAGAAACGGAAAAATTAACACTGTACCAATAAGTTTGAAAGATATTGAACAAAGACCTCTTTGCAAGTATTCTATACCTGCAAGGAGGTTTTCAAGTTTATGGAGATGCCAAAAGAGTTTCTGTGGGGTGGTGCGACCGCTGCCAACCAGTACGAAGGAGCCTACCAGACCGATGGCAAGGGGCTGAGCATTGCCGATGTGGAAAAGGGTGCACGCCATGGGATCCCCCGAGAGATCCACACACATGTCATGGAGGGAAACTACTATCCCAGCCATGAAGCTGTGGATTTTTACCATCATTACAAAGAAGATATTGCGATGTTCGCTGAGATGGGCTTCAAGTGCTTCCGGATGTCCATCAACTGGCCGCGCATCTTTCCGCAGGGGGATGAATTACAGCCGAACGAGGCCGGGCTTGCCTTTTATGACCGGGTATTTGACGAGCTGCACCGCTATGGAATCGAACCAGTGGTCACACTTTCACATTACGAGACCCCGCTGTATCTAGTGCAACACTACGGTTCCTGGCGCAATCGTGCGCTGATCGATTTCTTTGCCCGGTACTGCGAAACGGTGTTCCGCCGGTACAAAGGCAAGGTGCGGTACTGGATGACGTTCAACGAGATCAACGAGACTATGAACCAGGCCGAACCGTATCATCAGGCGGGCGTGCTCTTTACGGAAGGTGAGGACCATCATGCTGTCAAGGCGCTGGTCAGTCACAATATGTTTCTTGCCAGCGCAAAGGCCGTGCAGATCGGTCATGCGATCGACCCGGAAAACAAGATAGGCTGCATGATTCAGTATCCGACCACTTACCCGCGCACCTGCGCCCCCAAAGATGTGCTGGCGCAGCGGTTCCAGATGATGCCGAACTACTATTATACCGATGTAATGTGCCGCGGCCACTACACCAGCCTGTGCACGGCACAGCTGCGGCGCATGGGTACTTCCGTGGAGATGCAGCCGGGCGATGCCGAACTGCTGGCTGCCGGAGCGGTAGACTACATTGCGTTCAGCTATTATTTTTCTTCTGTGGCCCGTGCAACGGAAGAAACCGACTGTTGTGTGGAGCGCAGCAATCCGTATCTGGAACGCACCGCGTGGGACTGGCCCATTGACCCGGATGGCCTGCGCGTTGCACTGAACGAGCTGCATGACCGGTATGAGCTGCCGCTGTTCGTTGTGGAAAACGGTTTGGGTGCCATCGATACCGTGGAGCCGGACGGCAGTATTCGGGACGATTACCGAATCCGTTTTCTGGGCAGCCACATCAATGCGCTGCGTCAGGCTATCGAGCTGGACGATATTCCGGTGATCGGGTACACTTGCTGGGGGCCGATCGATATCGTCTCGGTGGGGACCGGCGAGATGCGCAAGCGATATGGATTCATCTATGTGGACAAGAAGGATGACGGCAGCGGCACGCTGGCCCGTAAAAAGAAAAAGTCGTTTGAATGGTATAAAAAGGTGATTGCAAGCAACGGCGCAGACACAGCCTTGTAAGCGATAAATCTTTTAGAATAGGATATTGAAGGAGGCAAAACAAATGGATGCAAAGAAAACTGCCCAGCAGGTGCTGGAACAGGTTGGCGGCGCAGAAAACGTTGCATTTCTGACCCACTGTGTTACTCGCCTGCGATTCAATCTCAGATCAATGGACGGCGTGGACGACGCTAAAGTCAAAGCCGTGCCCGGCGTGGTGGGCGTTGTGAACAAAGGCGGCCAGTATCAGGTCATCATCGGCAACGAAGTGGTTTCTGTGTACGATGAGCTGATGAAGCTTGGCGACTTCGGCGGCAAGGAAGTTAAACAGTCTGCTGCCACGTCTGGCGAAAAGAAAAGTAAGGTCGGCGTTGTTCTGGACACGCTGGCCGGTGTGTTCACCCCGCTGATGCCGCTGATTGCCGGTGCCGGTATGATCAAGGCTCTGCTGTCTGTGCTGACCCTCGTCGGCTGGATCGATAAGAGCGGAAACCTGTACTATTTCCTGAACTTCATCGCAGACTCTTCCTACTATTTCCTGCCGATCTTCCTGGCCAATTCTGCCGCCAAAAAGTTTGGCTGCAACCCGCAGATGGCTATGCTGCTGGGTGCCATCCTGCTACACCCCAATTACATTGCACTGAGAGCCGATGCCGACGTTGTCCATGTGCTGGGTCTGCCGGTGAGGATGGTCACCTACTCTTCCTCGGTCATCCCCATTTTCCTCATCACACTGGTGCTGCCCTATGTGGAGCGCTTTGTCAATAAAGTCGTGCCCTCTGTGGTCAAATTCATCCTGCGGCCGGTGCTGACCATCCTCATCATGGCTCCCATTTCCCTGTGCGTGCTGGGACCTCTGGGCAGCATCATCGGTGACGGTCTGGTCGGTATCCTGCTGGCCATCGAAAAGGTCTGCCCCTGGGCACTGCCCACCGTCATCGGTGCCTTTATGCCGTTCCTGGTCATGACCGGTATGCATTACAGTTTGCTGCCCGCTTATGTCAATTCCCTGTCCATGCTGGGTTATGAGACTGTCATCGGCCCGGGCAACCTGCCTTCCAACATTGCACAGGGCGCTGCCGCACTCTGCGTTGCCATCAAGACCAAGAACAAGAACTTCCGTCAGCTGGCTGTTTCCGGCGGCGTGACCGCGCTGCTGGGCGTAACTGAGCCTGCTCTGTTTGGTGTCAATGTTCGTCTGCGGAAGCCTTTGATCGCCACGACCATCGGCGGCGGTTTGGGCGGTCTGTATGCGGGCCTGACCGGTGTGCGCCGTTTTGGCGGTGGCGGTGCCGGTCTGGCGGCCATCGGCCTGTATGTCGGTGAGAATCCCATGAACGTGATCAATGCGCTGATCTCCGCTGCAATCGCCTTTGTTGCCACCTTTGCAATCCTGTGGTTCGTCGGGTTTGATGATGTCCCGGAAGAAGATTGAGTTCATCTGAATCATTGCCGCCGCGTCATCTATGGATGCGGCGGCATTTTTGTGTGTTGTGTGACCCGGTCACGGAAAAACATGCGGCATCCGGGGTATACTGATGCTGTCAGAAAAAACAAACACCTTTTACGGAGGGATAAAATATGGCAGTTGTGACCATTACGACCGAAAACTTTGCGCAGGAAGTGCTGCACAGCGACAAGCCGGTGCTGCTGGACTTCTGGGCCAGCTGGTGCGGCCCCTGCCGCATGCTCAGCCCCATCGTGGATGAGGTGGCCGAAGAGCGCACCGACGTCAAGGTGGGCAAGGTGAATGTGGACGAGCAGCCGGACCTGGCGGCACAGTTCGGGGTGATGAGCATCCCCACCCTGCTGGTGTTCGAGCAGGGCAAGCTGGTGCGTCAGGCCGTGGGTGCCCGCCCCAAGGCCGGTGTGCTGGAGCTGCTGGGTTAAGATGTGCTGACTGAGCCATCCGCAGGAGACTGCGGGTGGCTTTTTTGTGTTCGCCCGCCGTCAACTCTTGCGGCCCGGCGGTGAAACATTTTCGCCTTTCTGTACAAACGCACCGAAAAAATGTAAGATGGAGCTGCAAACACTGTCACTTTCCTGCTTTACAACTTTACCAAGATAAAGTAAAATGAAGACAGAACACACCCGGGTGTGCCCATTGTGTGCGGAAGGTGCCGCACCCACCGGCCAGGAGGACCGGTGCAGGATGGTGTAAGAAGAACAGGGGGGAACCGACATGGAATTTGATCTTTCGACGCTGCAGCCCAAGGAGCGTGCCTCCTTTGCACTGCGGGCGCTGTACGAGGCCGCAGGGTGCCGCAAGTACCACATGGGCCGGTTTGAGGAGTACAGCCTGTATCAGGCCAACCGCAGCTTTCTTTCGTCGGAGCAGGTCATCACCTTCACCGACCTGGACGGCCGTCTGCTGGCTCTCAAGCCGGACGTGACCCTCTCCATTGCCAAAACGGCGCAGCCCGCCCCCGGCGAGACGCTGCGCTACTACTACCACGAAAACGTCTACCGCCCCTCGGCAGAGAGCCACACCTTCAAGGAGATCGGCCAGATGGGTCTGGAATTTCTGGGCGGTGTGGGCGAAGCGGAAGTGCAGCAGGCCGTGTGTCTTGCGGCGCAGTCGCTGGGGCAGCTGGGCACCGACTGGGTGCTGGAAGTGAGCCACATGGGGTATCTGTTCGGCCTGCTTGATGCTTTGCAGGTGCCGGAGGACGCCCGCGCGGGCCTGCTGCGCAAGCTGGGCCAGAAAAATGCCCACGAGCTGCGGGCCGCTGCCCTCGCCGCCGGGCTGGACGAGGACGCCGCCGACACCCTGTGCCGGGTGCTGACCCTTTGCGGCGGCTACGTCGACACCCTGCCCCGCGCGGCGGCCCTGTGCCGCAACGACGCCATGCGAGCTGCGGTGGCAGAGCTGCAGGGGCTGGCCGGGCCGCTGGAACAGGCGGGCGGTGCCATCCGGCTGGACCTGACCCTGGCCGGTGAGATGGAATACTACAACGGCCTTGTTTTTCAAGGCTACCTCAAAGCCCTGCCCCGCCCCCTGCTCAAGGGTGGCCGGTACGACCTGCTGATGCAGCAGTTCACCCCCGGGGCCGGTGCCATTGGCTTTGCGGTCTATCTGGACGAGCTGGACCGCCTGAGCGCACCCCTGCCGCCGGTGCAGAAGAACAGCACCGACAAGGTGATGCTGAACGTGGCCCTGCCCAAGGGCCGTCTGGGCGACAAGGTCTACGATCTGCTGGCCGGCATCGGCTACGGCTGCCCGGAGGACTACAACGCCACCCGCAAGCTGGTGGTGGAGAACCCGGCGGCCGGCATCCGCTACTTCCTCGTCAAGCCCAGCGATGTGGCCATCTACGTCGAACACGGTGCGGCGGATGTGGGCATCGTGGGCAAGGACATCCTCACCGAGGCGGAAGCCGACGTGTACGAGCTGCTGGACACCGGCCTTGGCAAATGCCGCATGTGCGTGGCGGCCCCGGCCGATTATCAGGACGACCCCGGCCGACCGGTGCGGGTAGCCACCAAATTCGTCAACATTGCAAAAGCCTACTACGCCTCGCAGGGGCGGGATATCGACATCATCAAGCTGAACGGCTCCATCGAGCTGGCCCCGATCCTGGGCCTGTCGGATGTCATTGTGGATATCGTGGAGACCGGCACCACCCTGCGGGAGAACGGCCTGAAGGTGGTCACCGAATTTTTGCCCATCTCGGCCCGGTTCATTGCCAACAAGGCGAGCTACCAGTTCAAGCACGCTGAAATGGACACCATGCTGGAAAAGCTGCGGGCGCAGCTGCAGAACAAGGAGGAAGCAAAATGATCAAGCTGTACAACTTCGACGAGCTGAAGCCCGAAGAGATCCTGAACCGCGACATCCGCGCCGAGAAGAACGTGGAGGACGTGGTGGACGGCATCATTGCCGATGTGCGTGCCCGGGGCGACGAGGCCCTGAAGGACTACGCCCTGAAATTTGACGGGGCTGTCATTGAAAACCTGCAGGTCACACAGGAAGAGATCGACGAGGCCTTTGCGGGCATGGACCCCTATTTCCTCGAGACTCTGCGGCAGGCGGCGGCCAACATCGAGAACTTCCACCGCCAGCAGGTGCACAAGAACTTTGTGGTGAACGATAAGCCCGGCATCGTGCTGGGGCAGAAGTACACCCCCATTGAAAAGGCGGGCGTGTATGTGCCCGGCGGCACGGCGGCTTACCCCTCCACCGTGCTCATGGACGTGATCCCCGCCAAAGTGGCGGGTGTGGCCGAGATCGTCATGACCACCCCCGCCGGGAAGGACGGCAAGGTGAACCCGGTCATTCTGGCCGCCGCCGCCACGGCAGGCGTGACCAAAATTTTCAAGACCGGCGGCGCACAGGCTGTGGCGGCGCTGGCCTACGGCACCCAGAGCATCCCTGCCGTGGACAAGATCGTGGGCCCCGGCAACATCTATGTGGCTGCCGCCAAGCGCAAGGTGTTCGGCAAGGTGGGCATTGATATGATCGCAGGCCCCAGCGAGATTCTGGTGCTGGCCGACGGCGGCTGCAACCCCGCCTGGGTGGCCGCCGACCTGCTGAGCCAGGCCGAGCACGACAAGCTGGCCAGCCCGGTGCTGGTCACCGACAGCGCCGACCTCGCCAAGGCCGTGCAGGCCGAGCTGGAAGTGCAGATCCCTCAGCTGCCCCGCGCCGCCATCGCCCGCGCCAGCGTGGACGACAACGGCAAGATCATCGTCTGCACCGACCTGCACAAGGCCATCGAAGCCTGCAACATCATCGCCCCGGAGCATCTGGAAGTGTGCGTGGAGGACCCCTTCGGCGTGCTGAACGAGATCAAAAACGCAGGCAGCATCTTCCTGGGCCGCAACGTGCCGGAGGCACTGGGCGATTACTTCGCCGGCCCCAACCACACCCTGCCCACCAGCGGTACGGCCCGCTTCTCCAGCCCGCTGGGCGTGGACGACTTCGTCAAGAAGTCCAGCTTCCTCTACTACACCCGCGAGGCACTGGGCGAAGTGGCCCCCCGCATTGCCGACTTTGCGGAGCGCGAGGGCCTGCACGCCCACGCAAAGAGCGTGACCATCCGGTACGAGAAGTGAAAGAGGCTCGCCCTCTCAGTCACCTTCGGTGACAGCTCTCCCAGAGGGAGAGCCAAGAACGTTACGGTACGGCTCTTGCCTCTCCCTCTGACAGACTCTCCCCAGCTGGGGAGAGATGTCGCGTAAGCGACAAAGCGGGGAGCAAGGTGGCACGGCGTAAGCCGTGGCGGAGAGGGCGAGGCCGCTTGCCGATAAAAGAAAACTGGAGGATATTGTTCATGAGCCGTTTTCTTTCCCCCACCCTGTCCGCTGTCACCCCCTATACGCCGGGCGAACAGCCGCAGGACCAGCAGTACATCAAACTGAACACCAACGAAAGCCCTTATCTGCCGTCCCCGGCGGTGGTGGCGGCGGTGAGTGAAGCCGAGGTGGAAAAGCTCCGCCTTTACTCCGACCCCGCCTGTGCCGACCTGCTGCGGGCAGCGGCGGCCCATTTTGGCCTGCAGCCGGATCAGATCATGCCCGGCAACGGCAGCGACGAGAACCTGTTCTTTGCGCTGCGGGCCTTCTGCGACGAACAACACCCGCTGGCCTATGCCGACATCACCTATGGCTGCTACGGCGTGTGGTGCGGGCTGCTGCATATCCCCAGCCGCATCATCCCGCTGAAGGATGATTTCACGCTGGACCCGAAGGACTACGATGGCCTGCACCAGACCATCGTCATCGCCAACCCCAACGCCCCCACCGGCCTTGCCCTGCCGCGCAGCGCCATCGAGGGCATCCTGCAGGCCAACCCCGACAATGTGGTCATCGTGGACGAGGCCTATGTGGACTTTGGCGGCGAGAGCTGCGTGCCCCTCATTGACCGGTACGAGAACCTGCTGGTGGTGCAGACCTTCTCCAAGTCCCGCCAGCTGGCCGGTGCCCGGCTGGGTCTGGCCATGGGCAATGCAAAGCTCATTGCCGACCTGAACCGGGTCAAGTTCAGCCTGAACCCCTACAATATCAACCGGCTGACCCTGAAAGCCGGTGAGGCCGCGCTGAACGATACCGCCTATTTCGACAAGACCCGCGCGGCCATCATCGAGACCCGTGCCTGGACGAAACAGCAGCTGGAAGCGCGGGACTTCACCTGCCTGGACAGCCGCTCCAACTTCCTGTTTGCCAGCACGGAGCGGAAAAACGGGGCAGAACTTTACAAAAAGTTGAAAGAAAAGGGCGTGCTGGTGCGGCATTTCGATGCCCCGCGCATTGCCAACTGGCTGCGCGTCACCATTGGCACGCCGGAGGAAATGCAGGCGCTGCTGGCAGCCCTTGACAAGATTTTGGAGGAATGAGCCATGCGGGAAGTGACGATCGAACGAAATACCAACGAGACGCAGATCGAGCTGACCCTCAATCTGGACGGCGCGGGCCGCTATCAGGTGGACACGGGCTGCGGCTTTCTGAACCACATGCTGGAGCTGTTTGCCCGGCATGGCCGCTTTGACCTCGTCCTCACCTGCCACGGCGATGTGGAGGTGGACTACCACCACACCACCGAGGATATCGGCATTGCACTGGGGCAGGCTTTTGCCAAGGCTCTGGGCGATATGCGGGGCATCCGCCGCTACGGCAGCTTCACTCTGCCCATGGACGAAGCCCTCATCCTCTGCGCGGTGGATATCTCCGGACGCTGCACCCTCAACTGGGATGTCCACTGCAAGACCGAAAAAGTAGGCGATTTTGACGTGGAGTGTGTGCAGGAGTTCTGGCTGGGCTTTGTGCGCAACCTGCCCGGCACAGTCCACTTTGTACAATTTGCAGGCGAAAATACCCACCACATTCTGGAAGCCTGCTTCAAGGGGGCGGGCCGCGCGCTGGCCGAGGCCGTCCGCATCGACGCTGCCCACCGGGATGAGATCCCCTCCACGAAAGGACTGCTGGTATGATCGCAATGGTTGATTATGGCGTGGGCAATCTGTTCAGCCTCAAATCCAGCCTGGCCCATCTGGGGCTGGAAGCGGTGGTCACGGCAGACCCCGCCCGGCTCCGGGCGGCTGACCGGATCATCCTGCCCGGCGTGGGAGCCTTTGGCGACGCCATGGAGAAACTCACCGCCACGGGCCTTGTGCCGGTAATCCAAGAAGAGGCCCGGAAAAAGCCCCTGCTGGGCATCTGCCTGGGGATGCAGCTCCTGTTTGAGAAAAGCTATGAGTACGGCGAGCACCAAGGCCTCGGCTTTGTCCAAGGCGAGGTCTGCCCGCTGGAGCCGGACCTGAAAGACCCGGCGCTGAAAGTGCCCCAGATCGGCTGGAACGCCCTCCACATCCTCCGGGACGACCCGCTTTTCCAATATATCCAGGAGGGCGAGTACGTCTATTACGTCCACAGCTATTACGGCAAACACTGTACCGCCAGTACGTTGGCCGTCAGTGATTACTCCATCCCGGTCACGGGCGTGGTGCGGGCGGGCAAGGTGTACGGCACGCAGTTCCACCCGGAGAAGAGCGGCGACACCGGGCTGCGGATCTTAAAGGCGTTTGCAGAATTGTGAGGAAATATCATGAAACTCTATCCCGCCATTGACCTGCGGAATGGTCAGGTCGTCCGCCTGACCCAGGGCGATTACGATAAAATGACCGTCTACGGCACCGACCCCTGCGCCCAGGCGCGGCAGTTTGTGGCCGCAGGGGCAAAATATCTCCACGTTGTCGATCTGGACGGCGCAAAAGACGGTACCCTCTCCAACTATGACACCATTGCCGCACTGGCAAAGCAGGGCGGCCTGTACCTCGAGGTGGGCGGCGGCATCCGCACCGAGGAGCGGATCGAAAAATATCTCTCCCTCGGCGTGGGGCGCTGCATTCTGGGCAGCGTGGCCGTGACGGATTTTGAGTTCACGGCCCGGATGCTGCAAAAGTACAGCGATCAGATCGCGGTGGGCGTGGACGCCAAAGATGGCTTTGTTGCCATCCACGGCTGGAAAGAGGTCAGCGCGGAAAAGGGCGTGGACTTCTGCAAGCGGCTGGCGGCAGCGGGCTGCAAAGCCATCATCTACACGGATATTGCCTGCGACGGCGCCATGCAGGGCACCAATCTGGCCCTCTACCGCCAGCTCTCGGCCGAGGTGCCGGGGGTGGAGTTCACGGCCAGCGGCGGCATTTCCTCGGAGGCAGAGCTGCTGGAGCTGGAGCGGATGGGGGTGGCGGCCGCCATCCTGGGCAAGAGCCTCTACACCGGGGCGCTGGATCTTGCCCGCTGCGTACAGCTGGTACAGAAATAAACGAAAGGGAAACGCAAGATGATCACAAAACGCATCATTCCCTGTCTGGATGTCCGGAATGGCCGGGTGGTCAAGGGCACCAACTTTGAGGGCATCAAGGATGTGGCCGACCCGGTGGAAATGGCCCGGCGCTACAACGCTGCCGGGGCCGATGAGCTGGTGTTTTACGACATCACGGCCAGTTTTGAGGGCCGTGCCCTCTTCACGGAGATCCTGACCCGGGTGGCCAGCGAAATCTTCATCCCCCTGACGGTGGGCGGCGGCATCAACACGCTGGAAGATTTTGACCGGGTGCTCAAGTGCGGAGCCGATAAGGTCAGTGTCAACTCGGGAGCCCTCAAGAACCCCAACCTCATCCCGGCGGCGGCCCAGCGGTATGGCAACCAGTGCGTCGTCCTCTCGGCAGACGTCAAGCGGGTGGACGGCCAGTTCCGCGTTTTTGCCAAGGGCGGGCGCGAGGATACGGGCCGGGACGCGCTGGACTGGATCGCATGGGCCGTGGACCACGGCGCGGGTGAAGTCTGCCTCAACAGCATTGACACGGACGGCGTCCGGAACGGCTTTGATCTCGAGATGCTGGATGCCGTTGCCAGCCGGGTCAGCGTGCCCATCATCGCCAGCGGCGGCGCGGGCAAAAAAGAGGATTTTCTGGAGCTGTTTGGCCACAAGGGCATCGACGCGGGCCTGGCGGCGGGCATTTTCCACCAGAAGCTGCTCACCATCCGGGAGTTAAAGGAATACTTAAATAAAAATGGTGTGGAAATGCGGCTGTGAACCCCTTGCGTTTCCCATCGGAATCGGATAAACTATAGGTGTCCCCATTCGGGGCGGGAGTATTACCATGGAACTGAAATTTGATGAAAAAGGCCTGATCCCTGCCATCGTGCAGGACCACTACACCAAAGAGGTGCTCACCCTCGCTTACATGAATGCCGAGACGCTGGCGCTCACCATTGCCGAGGGCCGCACTGTGTTCTGGAGCCGCAGCCGTCAGGAGATCTGGCGCAAGGGCGAGACCAGCGGCAATGTGCAGCGGGTGGTGTCCAT
>ENA-UEQJ01001096-UEQJ01001096.1-human-gut-metagenome-genome-assembly--contig:-NODE-1096-length-21883-cov-8.944969_pt1 | contig 21883 bp, 17 predicted proteins | sample MGYA00242937_ERZ507938 | MGnify/ENA primary metagenome ERZ507938 (study PRJEB26167, sample SAMN06115437) | human gut metagenome | host: Homo sapiens | place: China:Gansu | collected 2015-07-03...
CAGCAGGTCGAGCTGCCGGACAACTGGAAGGACCTGGGCGCGGCCTGGCTGATGCCAAAGCCCGCGGAGACCCAGGAGGTCCGCTTCGGCGGCACCGTGCGGGAGTTCTGGGACAACGGCCACCTGCACATCGTCAATGAGGACGCCACGGTGGTCCAGGCCGTGCCCTGCGACATGGAGATCGCCGGCTACGGCACGGAGCATGTGAATGTCCTGCGGCTGTGGGACGCCCGGTCCACCCAGCCGGTGGATATGTCCCTGTTCTCCCGGGGCGAGTACCTGAAGGCCGCGGAGGACGAGGCCATGGCAGAGACCATTGCCAAGGTCCTCTATCCGGAGGACAATCATCTGGAGGGCAAGTCTCTGCGGCTGAAACAGCAGTACTTCTTCGTGTCCGCCACCCTCCAGTCCATCGCCGCCAAGCACACCGAACTGTACGGCACCATGAAGAACTTCCATGAGAAGAACGTCATCCAGATCAACGACACCCACCCGGCCCTGGTGATCCCGGAGCTGATGCGCCTGTTTATGGACGAGGCGGGCATGACCTGGGACGAGGCCTGGGCCATCACCTCCCAGTCCGTGGCCTACACCAACCACACGGTCCTCTCCGAGGCCTTGGAGCGCTGGCCCCAGCAGCTGGTGGAATCCCTGCTGCCCCGGGTGTGGCAGATCATCCAGGAGATTGCCCACCGCTGGCAGGCCAAGGTGGAGGACTTCTACCACGACCCGGCCAAAACGGAGAAAATGGCCATCATCTGGGGCGGCGAGGTCCGGATGGCCAACCTGTGCATTGCGGGATGCCTGTCCGTCAACGGCGTGTCTGGCCTCCACTCCGAGATCCTGAAAAAGGACGTTTTCAAGGACGCCTGCGCCATGGAGCCCTGGAAGTTCACCAACGTCACCAACGGCATCGATCACCGCCGCTGGCTCAGCGAGATCAATCCCGGGCTGGACGGCCTGGTGCGGGACCTCACCGGCGGGGACGATTACCTTCTCCATCCCCAGGCACTGAAAAAGCTGGACGGCTACGCCGATGACGATGCCGTCCTTCAGCGGCTGGACGAGATCAAGCAGCGGAACAAGGCGGATTTTGCCGACTACGCCAAGAAGGTCCAGGGCGTGACACTGGACCCCAACGCCATTTTCGACGTGCAGGTCAAGCGGCTTCACGAATATAAGCGTCAGCTGCTGAACGTATTGCATATCATCACCCTGTATCAGCAGTTGCAGGACGATCCCAACTGCATCACCCGGCCCCACACCTTCCTGTTCGGCGCCAAGGCCGCGCCGGGTTACGCTGTGGCCAAGCGGATCATCCACCTGATCAACTCTCTGGCGGATGATATTTCCCATGATCCCCGCTGCCGGGGCAAGCTGCAGGTGGTGTTCCTGGAGAACTACCGGGTGTCTCTGGCCGAGCACCTGATGCCCGCCAGCGAGGCCTCTCAGCAGATCTCCACCGCCGGCAAGGAGGCCAGCGGCACCGGCAACATGAAGTTCATGATGAACGGTGCCCTCACCGTGGGTACTTTGGACGGCGCCAACGTGGAGATGCACGATGTGCTGGGCGATGAGAACATGTTCCTCTTCGGCCTCCATGCCGATCAGGCTGCTACACTGAAGCGGGAGGGCTATGTGCCCCAGCGCTATATCAGCCACGATCCCCAGATGGAGCGGTGCCTGAATGCCCTGCGGAAGGGCTTCCGGGACGGCGTCAGCTACGAGGACCTCTACCAGCGGCTCATCAGCCAGGACGAGTACCTCCTGCTGGCGGACTACCGGGCCTATTGCGACGCCGAGCGCCGCATGGCAGAGACCTATGAAAACCGGGAGACCTGGAACCGCATGAGTCTCCACAACATCGCCCGCAGCGGCATCTTCGCCGCCGACCGTGCTGTGGCGGAATATGCCGACAACATCTGGGACGTTCCCCACAGATAATCAGATTTGATCCACTATCAGCGCCGCCCAAAAGGGCGGCGCTGATATTTTTCACTCCTTCTGCCTTTGGAGTGTCCGCGAAGGGGAAAGTATTTAGATAAATTTCTAAATACCTGTTGACAGCCTGCGGGACATGTGCTATTTTCTATTTAGAAAATTTTCTAAATACTGTGCGAGGGAGGGCTGCGGATGGCCTTTGCAGAGACCTTCAAGGCGCTGTCGGACCCGGCGCGGCGGGAAATTCTGAATCTGCTGAAGGGCGGGCGGCTGACGGCGGGCGAGATCGCCGGGCAGTTTGACATGACGGCGGCCACCGTGTCCTATCATTTATCCCAGTTGAAAAAAGCCGGTTTGATTTTCGAGAGCCGGGAGAAGAATTTTATCTATTACAGCCTCAATGCCTCTGTGCTGGAGGAAGTCCTGCTGTGGTTACAGGACCTGAAAGGAGAGGGAAAGAAATGAAGAACAGCAAGTGGGAACTGCTGCTGACCTCGCTGGTCTGCCTGCTGCCGTTGGCCGTGGGCGCGGCGCTCTACCCGCGTTTGCCGGAAATTATGGTGACGCATTGGGACTTTTCCGGCAACGCAAACGGCTGGTCATCGCGTGCCGCCACTGTGTTCGGCCTGCCGCTGTTTATTTTGGCACTGCATCTCGTCTGCTTTTACGCCGAGAGCCGTGAGACGAAGAAAAATAGGAATCCTGTATTGCGGACGGTGCTGCTGTGGTTCTGCCCGGCCGTATCGCTGCTCAGCGGGGCGGTCACCCTCGGCACAGGGCTGGGCTATGAGATGCACATCAGCACCGTGGTACCTGTGTTTGTGGGACTGCTGTTTCTGATCCTTGGTAACTACCTGCCAAAGATCCGGCAGAACCGCACCGTGGGTATCAAGCTGCCGTGGACGCTGCAAAGCGAGGAAAACTGGAACCGGACCCACCGATTGAGCGGCTTTTTGTGGGTGCTGTGCGGTCTTGTGATGATCCCCCTTTCCCTGCTGCGGCTGTGGAGCGGTTGGCTGTTTGGGGCGCTGCTGGCGGTGATGGTTCTGATCCCTGCCATCTATTCCTACGCGCTTCACAGAAAGGGCATCTGACACAGAATAAAAGCGAGAACCCCCTGCGGAATGGACGCATCCATTCCGCAGGGGGTCGTTTCTTGCTGTTTTTGCGTCGATCCTGATGTTACACAGAGAACAGCAGGTCGCTGTATACCGGGAAGGGCCACCGCTCGGCGGGGGTCAGCTCCTCCAGCCGGTCCGCCAGTTCACGGGCTTTTTCCATATCCGGGATCAGGTGATCATGGCTGTAAGCCATGGCCTTCTTAGCGTCTGCCGGGATCTTGCTGAGGTCCCGCTCCATTTTTTCCGTGGCAGCATAGAGCTTATCCGTCAGTTGGCCCATTTCACGGGCCACGGCGTCATCTGCCTTATGGCTGACGCCCATCTGCTCCTTTTTCCAGCCTCGCTCGCACAGCTCTGCCGTCACCGCGGATACGGCGGGCAGGATCTGCCGCCGCAGCATATCGGCCATGGTCCGGGCCTCGATGGTCAGGACCGTGGTGTAGTTCTCGATGTGGATCTCCGCACGGGCATTGATCTCCTCTTTCGTGTAGATCCCATGCTTGACGAAGAGGTCCACGTTTTTCTTGGCGGTGTAGACCGGCAGAGCATCCGCCGCGGATTTCAGGTTGCTGAGGCCACGCTTTTCCGCCTCGGCGATCCAGGCATCATCGTATCCGTTGCCGTTGAATATGATCCGCTGATGGTCGGTAAAGACCTTTTTGATGAGCTTTTCCAGATCCGACTGGAAATTCTTGGACTTTTCCAGTTGGTCGGCAAACTGCTGCAATTCCTCCGCCATGATGGTGTTCAGAGCAATGTTGGGGCCGGAGATGGACTGGCTGGAGCCCAGCATCCGGAACTCAAACTTGTTGCCGGTGAAGGCCATGGGAGAGGTGCGGTTTCGGTCCGTGTTGTCCTGGGGAATGGGAGGCATGGCGTCCACGCCGATCTGGAGGGTGCGCTTGCCGGCCTCTTTAAACTCCGTACCGCGGATGATGGACTGCACGATGGCATCCAGTTCGTCACCCAGGAAGATGGAGAGGACTGCGGGAGGTGCTTCGGAAGCGCCCAAACGGTGATCGTTGCCGGGAAATGCCACCGTAGCCCGCAGGAAGTCCTGATACTCGTCCACGCCCTTGACAAAGGCCGCCAGGAACAGCAGGAACTGGGCGTTCTGGCTGGGAGTCTTGCCGGGCTTGAAGAGGTTCTTGCCTGTGTCGGTGTTCAGGGACCAGTTATCGTGCTTGCCGGAGCCGTTGACACCGGCAAAGGGCTTTTCATCCAGAAGGCATACCAGATCGTGCTTTTCTGCGATCTTTTTCATGACCTCCATGGTGAGCTGGTTGTGGTCGCAGGCTGTGTTGGCGTCTGTATAGACGGGGGCCATCTCGTGCTGAGCGGGGGCCGCCTCATTGTGCTTGGTCTTGCTGTAAATACCCAAAGCCCAGAGGTTTTCGTCCAAGTCCTTCATGAAAGCTGCTACCCGGGGACGGATGGCGCCGTAATAGTGGTCATCCAGCTCCTGACCGCGGGGAGGCTTGGCACCGAAGAGGGTGCGGCCGGTCATCCGCAGGTCCTCCCGCTGGTTGTACATCTTCTTATCCACCAGGAAGTACTCCTGCTCCGGGCCTACGCAGGGGATGACCCGGCGGCTCTCAGTGTCTCCGAACAGCCGGAGGATCCGGATGGCCTGACGGCTCACGTCCTCCATGGACCGCAGCAGAGGCGTCTTTTTGTCCAGCGCGTGACCGCCGTAGGAGCACAGGATGGTGGGGATGCAGAGGGTGCCCTCCTTGATAAAGGCAAAGGAGGAGGGGTCCCAAGCGGTGTAGCCGCGGGCCTCAAAGGTGGCCCGCAGGCCGCCGGAGGGGAAGGAGGAGGCATCCGCCTCGCCCCGAACCAGATTCTTGCCGGAAAATTCCAAGATCACCCGGCCGCCCTCGGCAGGGGCGATGAAGCTGTCGTGCTTTTCCGCCGTGAAGCCAGTCATCGGCTGGAACCAGTGGGTATAGTGGGTGCAGCCCCGCTCCACCGCCCAGGTCTTCATGGCCCCGGCAATCTCGTTGGCGGCAGCCAATTCCAGAGATGCTCCATCGGTGACGCAGCGCTTCCACGCCTGATAGCAGGCGCCGGACAGCCGCTCCTTCATGGTTTCCTCATTGAATACTCTGCTGCCAAACAGTTCGGGCAGTTTCAGCTCGCTCATGGCGGTCCCTCCGTTCAAGACGATAAAATATCAAGTTTATCCTACCATAAATTCATGTAAACGCAAGAAAAACATTGAAAAATCTCACAATATGAAACTGAGTGTACCACGGGGCCGTCCCCCTGTCAAACGGTAAACTGCACAAATACGGCTCCGTCCGGCGGCTTGGGCCTGTCTGCGGATTTTTTTACCTTTTCTTCCCCGGCATCTTTCCAAAACCGACGGCCTGTGCTATACTTTTATTTATGTGTTTAAAAACAAAAGATAAGGGGCGTTCATCATGGGAGCCATTGGGTTTGACAATCAAAAATATCTCACTACGCAGTCTGAACAAATCAAAAAGCGGATCCACCAGTTCGGCGGGAAGCTGTATCTGGAATTCGGCGGGAAGCTGTTTGACGACTATCATGCCTCCCGGGTACTGCCGGGCTTTGAACCGGACAGCAAGATCCGGATGCTTCAGCAGTTGAAGGATGATGTGGAGATCGTCATCGCCATCAACGCCGGGGACATTGAGAAGAATAAAATGCGGGGAGATCTGGGTATCACCTATGATGAGGACGTCCTCCGCCTGATTGATATTTTCCGGGACATGGGGCTGTATGTGGGCAGCGTGGTGCTGACCCGTTACAGCGGACAGGATGCGGCGAACGCTTTCCTTCACCGGCTGGAAAAGCTGGGGATCCGCTGCTACCGGCACTATCCCATCGCCGGATATCCCTCCGATGTGGCCCATATCGTCAGCGATGAGGGCCTGGGCAAAAATGACTACATTGAGACCAGCCATTCCCTGATCGTGGTAACGGCTCCCGGCCCTGGCAGCGGCAAAATGGCTACCTGCCTGAGTCAGCTGTATCACGATCACAAGCGGGGCGTCGATGCCGGCTATGCCAAGTTTGAGACCTTCCCCATCTGGAACCTGCCCTTGAAGCATCCGGTCAACCTTGCCTATGAGGCCGCTACCGCCGATCTGGATGATGTGAACATGATCGACCCCTTCCATCTGGAGGCCTACGGCATCACTACCGTCAATTATAACCGGGATGTAGAGATTTTCCCGGTGCTCAACGCCATTTTCGAGAAGATTCAGGGCAAATCCCCCTACAAATCCCCCACGGACATGGGCGTGAACATGGCGGGGAACTGCATTGTAGACGACGAGGTATGCCGCGCCGCCTCCCGTATGGAGATCCTGCGGCGGTATTACACCGCGAAAACCGAGCTGGTCCAGGGCAAGGGGGCGGAGGAGACTGTCCGCAAGCTGGAACTGGTGATGCAGCAGGCCGGCGTGACGCCGGAGATCTGCCCCGCCGTAGCAGCGGCGCTGGACAAGGCGGAAGCCACCGGCGCTCCCGCCGGCGCCATGGTGCTGCCGGATGGCCGGATCATCACCGGCAAGACCTCCGGGACATTGGGGGCTGCGGCGGCGCTGCTGCTGAATGCTCTGAAGGCTTTGGGAAATATCGACGATCAGTTTGAACTGATCTCCAAGCAGGTCTTAGAGCCTGTCTGCCATCTGAAAACCACCTATTTGGATCACCGTAACCCCCGACTCCACACCGACGAGGTACTGCTGACCCTGGCGATCTCCGCCCTGACCAACCCGCTGGCGGACCTTGCCAAGCGGCAGCTGCCCGGTCTCCGGGACAGTGAGGCCCACTTCTCTGTCATCATCAGCGAGGAGGATCTGAAGATCTTCAAGCGTCTGGGCGTCCGGGTGAGCTGTGAGCCAAAATATGAGACCAAGCGGCTCTATCACCGCTGAGAACATTTGACCCTGCGTTTGACACATTAGAAAGGAGACGGCGTGTGACACCGAAGATCGTCTGCGTCGCAGGCCCCACCGCCTGCGGCAAAACCACACTGGGCGTTCTGCTGGCCCAGCGCTTTCACGGAGAGGTAGTCTCCGCCGACTCCATGCAGATCTATCGGGGCATGACCGTTGGCACCGCCGCTCCTACGGAGGCGGAAATGCAGGGGGTCCCCCACCACATGATCGCCGTGGCGGAGCCCAGCGAACAGTGGAGTGCCGCGGAATACGTGGCGAAGGCCACGCCCATCGTGGATGACATCCTTTCCCGGGGAAAGCTGCCCATTCTGGTAGGTGGCACCGGACTGTGGATGGACGCCCTCATCCGGGGACACGGCTTTGCCGGCGGACACGCCGGCGGAGAGGTGCGCCGGGAATTGGAGATCCGGTTTGACCGGGACGGCATCGAGCCGCTGCTGGCAGAGCTGCGGCAGGTGGACCCGGAAAGCGCCGCACGGCTCCATCCTGCCGACACCAAGCGTATTCTCCGGGCATTGGAGGTCTATCTGGAAACGGGCGAGACCATCTCCGCCCACAATGCCGCCACCCGCCAACTGCCTCCCCGGTACGACGCGGTATGGATCGGTTTGCAATTCGCGGACCGGGCCGACATGAAGGCTCTCATTGACCGCCGTGTGGACAAGATGGCGGAGGAGGGCCTTTTAGAAGAAGTCCAAACTTTGCTGGCCATGGGTCTGCCCCGGAATGCCACAGCTATGCAGGCCATCGGCTACAAGGAGTTTTTGAGTGTTCTGGATGGGACCCTTACAGAGCAGGAGGCACTGGAGCTGGTCAAGCTCCGCTCCCGGCAGTATGCCAAGCGCCAGCTCACCTGGCTGCGGCGGAATCCGGCTATTCACTGGATCTATTGGGAAAAAGACCGTGATTTTGCCCGTGCCCTCCAGATTTCGACAGAAATTTTGACCGCTTCTGGCTTAGGATAAGCCCAGGGGCGGTGGACATCGACTGACAGAGACAGCGTGCCGCTGGCACAGCCGCTCCCAAATAAAGAAGGAGCGGAATACTATGCAGAAAAAAATCAATTTACAGGATCTCTTCCTCTTGCGTCTTCGACAGGAGCGGCTGCCTGTCACCGTGTTTTTGATGAACGGGTTCCAGATGCGGGGCACCGTTACCGGCTACGATCCCTTCGTGGTGGTGCTGGAAAGCGACGGCAGGCAGCAGGTGATCTACAAGCACGCCATTTCCACAGTGGTCCCCCTTCGTCCGGTGGCCCTGCGGGAAAGTGAGGAGGAAGCCGTCCTGTAACGATACGAGGCGTACATGAATCGATCATCCTTTGTAAGCAAGCTGCTCACGCTGGTCATCACCCTCCTGGTGCTGGCCTATTTTGGCTATCAGATCTATGGCTACGTGAGTGATCCCTTTTCCACTACCCTTGCCTACACCTATCAGGTGGAGGATACTGTGGACATCAGCGGCTATGTGGTCCGGCAGGAACAGGTACTCACCGGCGATGCCGGCGGCCTCATGCGGCTGCGGAAAAGCGAGGGCGAGCGGGTCGGCACCGGCGGGGCCGTGGCCACCGTCTACGCCGACCAGACGTCGCTGGACCGGCAGAACGAGATCGAAACGCTGAATAACCGCATCGAGCAGCTGGAATACGCCCAGGAATCCATGCTGGGCGCGGAAGTCACGCTGAAGCTGGACAGCCAGATCGCCCGGTCCCTGCTGGATTACCGGACCGTCGTGGCGGCGGGACGGCTGGACGCGGCGGAGAGCCGGGGGCAGGAGCTGCGATCTCTGGTCCTCAAGCGGGACTATACCTATTCCGGCACCGAGGACCTCAGCGGACAGTTGCAGGAACTGAAAAATCAGCTAAAAAGCCTGCGGTCTCAGGCCGCTAACTCTGTAAAGACCATCCGGTCTCCCCGGTCCGGTTTGTTTTCCGCCGTGGTGGACGGCTACGAATCCGTTCTGACACCGGAGGGGCTGTCCGCACTGACTCCCAGCACCCTGAATAAGCTGTCCCCTGCCGAGATCCCCGCCAACACAGGAAAGCTGATCCTGGGGGACAACTGGTATTATGTGGGCGTGGTCTCCGCGCAGGAGGCCCAGACCCTTCAGACCCGCCAGAATCGTCTGGGGGCCGGAGAGAGCCTGTCCCTCCGGTTTACCAAATATGTGGACCGGGACCTGTCGGTCACGCTTTTGTCCGTGGGGGCGGAGGAAAACGGCCGCTGTGTGGTGACTTTCCAGGGGAATACCTATTTGCAGGAGCTGACGCTTCTGCGCCGCCAAAGCGCCGAGATCATTCTGGATACCACCGATGGGATCCGGGTCCCCTTGGCTGCGCTGCGTGTGGCCACCCAGACCGTTACGGAAAAGGACCCGGAGACCGAGGAGACCACCAGCAAGGAGGTCAATGTCACCGGTGTTTACTGCGTCTCCGGCGCAAAGGCCCGGTTCAAGCCGGTAGAGGTGCTGCTCACCGGTGACGATTACGCCGTGGTCCGGTCTACCGGCTCCACGGAGAAGCTGCGGCTGCGGCCCGGTGACGAGATCATCGTTGCCGCACGGGAGCTGTATGACGGAAAAGTTGTTTCATAAAGAAAGAGAGGGCTGTTCTATGTCCATTCAGACAAATATTCAGGAGGTCCGTCAGCGGATCGCCGCCGCCTGCGGAGAATGCGGCCGGGACCCCAAGGAGATCACGCTGGTAGGCGCCAGCAAGATGAATGACGCCGCCGCCTGCCGGGAGGCCATCGCCGCCGGGATCGACGTGTTGGGCGAAAACCGGGTCCAGGAGATGACGGAGAAGCTGAGCCAGAACGCCTATGACGGCGCGCCGCTCCACTTCATCGGCCATCTTCAGCGGAACAAGGTCAAGCAGGTGGTGGGCAAGGTAGCCCTGATCCAATCCGTAGGGTCTCTCCCCCTGCTGGAAGCCGTTGAAAAAGAGGCGGAAAAGCAGGGCCTCGTTCAGGACATTCTTCTGGAGGTGAACATCGGCGGCGAGGAGGCCAAGAGCGGCTTCGCCCCCGCTCAGTTGGAGGACGCCGCCAGAGCAGCTCAGGCCATGTCCCATGTCCGGGTCCGGGGATTGATGACGATCCCCCCCGCAGACAGCGACCGGGACACCAATATTCGCTATTTTCAGGAAGTCCGGGCACTTTATGTTGACATCAACGAGAAATTGTTCCATAATGAATTAAAGTGCCTTTCTATGGGCATGAGCGGCGATTTTGAGGATGCTATCCGAAATGGCGCCACCATGGTCCGAGTGGGCACCGCGATTTTCGGCGCCCGGTATTATCCCACTTGATTGCAGGAGGTTTTGGCTTATGGGTATTTTGGACGAGCTGAAGAAGCTGACCCATCCCTATGATGACGAGGATGAGGAATATGAGGATTTCGAGGAACCCCGTGAGCGCTCCTTCGATGACCGCCGCAACAAAGCGGAGGATCGCCGGAACAAGGTGGTAAACATCCATGCCACCACGCAGCTGAAGGTGGTGCTGGTGAAGCCGGACCGCTTTGAGAACGCCTCGGAGATCGCCGATCAATTGAAGGACAAGCGGACGGTGGTGCTGAATCTGGAATCCACCAACAAGGATGTGGCCCGGCGGCTCATCGACTTCCTTTCCGGCGTGGCTTATGCCGGCGAGGGCAAGATCAAAAAGGTTGCCGCAAACACCTACATCATCACGCCTTACCACGTGGAGCTGGAGGGCGATCTCATCGACGAGCTGGAAAGCAACGGCTTATATTTCTAAGCAGGGAGGATATTGGATATGCTGACACCCCAGGAGGTTTCGACCCATTCCTTTGCCAAGGCGTCCTTTGGTGGCTACAACATGGCCATGGTGGACGAATTTCTGGATGAGCTGACTGACGATTATACCGCTCTCTACAAAGAAAACGCGGCGCTGAAAGCAAAATTGAAGGTCCTGGTGGAGAAGGTGGAGGAATACCGCGCCACCGAGGATTCCATGCGGGCTACCCTGCTCACCGCTCAGCGGATGGCGGATTCCATCGTGAAGGAAGCCGAACAGAAGCGGGATCAGCTGATGACGCAGGCGGAGATCGACGCCAAGCTGAAGATCAACTGCCTGAAAAACGAGGCTGCCGCCGCGGAGGAACGTCTGCGGAAAGGCAAGGAGGAACTGGAGAAGTTCTCTGCTGCTGTCCGGGCTGTGTGCGATAAGGAGATTCAGCTTTTGAATGAGCTGCCTCAGGCCCCGGTGGAGCTGCCTCAGGAGGAAGCCAAACCGGAGGACTCCGTTCAGGAGATCGAGGACAACGTCATGGCCGCGTTCAGCGAAGCAGCGCCGGAGGAGGACGGCGACACGGCGGAGACCCAGACGGAAGCGTCTGAGCCTGTTGCCGAAGCGACGGATCCCGCCGCTGATACCAGCGATCCCTTTGGGGATTTTCCCGACCTTTCCAGCACACGCCAGATCAATCTGGACGAACTGAAATTCGGCCGTAATTACAATACTTGACAAAAAGCGGCCTGTTAGGCCGCTTTTTGCTCTTTCAGGAGGTAGCTATATGGAAACGCAAGCGCCGATCATCGCCTTCCTGTATGACTTCGACAAGACTCTGTGCACCACGGACATGGAGGACTACGCCTTCATCCCCTCCCTTGGGTATACCCCGGCAGAATTCTGGGGCAAGGCCAACGCCTTTGGCTGGGAAAACCGGATGGACGGCCTGCTGGCCTATATGTACACCATGATCCAGGAGTGCGCCGCGCAGAATATCAAGCTGGACCGGGCCTTCCTGAACCACTGCGGTGAGTCCATCCAACTGTTCCCCGGCGTCCGGGAGTGGTTTGCCCGGATCAACGCCTTTGGGGAGAGTCTGGGCGTTCAGGTGGAGCACTATGTCATTTCCTCCGGTCTCCGGGAGATCATCGAGGGCAGCGGAATCGCTCAGGAATTCCGGGAGATCTATGCCTGCGAGTTCTACTACAACGAAAATGGCGACGCCTGCTGGCCCAAGCTGGACGTCAACTTTACCAATAAGACCCAGTTTGTCTACAGGATCAATAAGGGGATTCTGGATGTGTCCCGGGATAAGGAACTGAACGACTCCATGCCGGACGATTCCAAGCGGGTCCCCTTTACCAACATGATCTATATGGGAGACGGTCTTTCCGACGTGCCTTGTATGAAAATGATGCGGGCCTACGGCGGACAGGCCATCGCCGTCTATCAGGCCAGCAACCGGCAGGGTGTGGAAAAGCTGCTGGCAGACGGACGGGTGGATTTCATTTTCCCGGCAGACTACCGGGAGGGCATGGAGCTGGACCGCACCGTCCGGGACATCCTCCGGAAAATGACCATCACCGACCGGCTGCTGGAGGTCAACAACCGCCAGCTCCGCAGCATCGGCGGCGATGTGCTTCCCAATCAGGTGGGGCTGTTCTGAACACGGAATATCTGAATGATCGGAAAACCGGCGCAGAAAATGCGCCGGTTTTTTCTGTTTTTCCGGGAAAATCTCTTTACTTACAGTATCGTTTCTGTTAAACTATACGCTGTGTATTGAATCAATTCAGCCGGGGCAGCGCCCCGGCTGTTTCACGGAGGGTATCCATGGCAACAGAATTTTCCAGAACCCTGTCCCTGCTGCGGAAAGAGCGGGGGGTTTCTCAGCGGGTGGCCGCTGCGGATTTGGGAGTGTCTCAGGCTCTTTTGAGCCATTACGAAAACGGCATCCGGGAGCCGGGCCTTGCCTTTGTGTCCAAGGTCTGCGACTACTATCATGTCTCCGCAGACTATATGCTGGGCCGGACGCTGGCACGGGACGGCAGTATGCTCACCGCCGAGGAAATTTTGAACGCCGCTGAGCCGGGCAATGTGCTTCAGGGCAGCGTGCTGGCCACCCTGCGGGGCAAGCTCATCACCAGCGCCAGCGGCGTGCTGTTCGGTCTGCTGGGCAAGCTGGGAGACAAGGATGCTATCAACGCCGCAGCGGACAGTCTGGGCTGCCACATCTACCTGCTTTACCGGCTGCTCCACCGGGCCGCCGGAGGCAGCACCGCCTATTTTGCTTTGCCCGAGGAGGACTGCGCTGCAGGCGCCGCCTCCGCCGGGGCCTCTCTGGCCCGGACGGACTACGCCCGTGCGCTGGCGAAACTGTCCCGTGAAAAGGCCGCCTTCCCGGATATGTCCCATGAGACGCTTAACAGCGCCTTTCCCGGCCGGAGCCAGGGTATGATCCAAGTCCTCAGCACGGCGGATGGCCAGCTCAACCGCCTGAATCAGTCCGGCCTGAAATGAATGTGCAGTCTCTGGCCTTTCTGGCCTTTTTGACCGTCGCCGTCTGCGTCTGCCGTTTGCTGCCCAAGGAGCGAACCTGGGTGCTTTTGGCGGCCAGTCTGGTATTTTACCTCTGGGGCGGCGCTCCAGCGGCTCTGTGGGGGTGCGGACTGCTGGCGGTGTCCTCTTTTGTCAGCTATCTTGCAGCCAACACGCTGCGAAATCACCGCCGAAAAAGCGTCCTTCTTGCCGTCATCTGCTATCACATCGCGGTATTGGGGATTTTCAAGTACACCGGTTTTTTCACCGGCGGCGCGGTACGGATGCCCTTCGTGCCCTTGGGTATCAGCTTTTTCACCTTCCAGCAGATCTGGTATCTTCGGGAGGTCTATGCCGGGACCTTTTCACAGGTCCCCACTCCGGCAGAATACCTGACCTACAGCTTCTTTTTCCCCACGGTGTCCTCTGGTCCCATCTTGAAGCCGGAGAATTTCTTCCCCCAGCTGCGGGAGGCCTCTCCCCTGCCCCAGGATACCGCAGCCGGTTTGTACGCCATCGGCCTCGGCCTTGCCAAAAAGGTGCTGCTGGCGGACAATCTGGGCGTGCTGGTGAACAACGGCTGGAGCAGCCTCTCTGAGCTGACGGCCCTGACCGCATGGTGCGTGATCCTTGGCTACACGCTTCAGCTTTACTTCGACTTTTCCGGGTATTGCGACCTTGCTGCCGGCTGCGCCCGGCTGCTGGGACTGCGGCTGCCCATCAACTTCGACTCTCCCTACCGGAGCCTTTCCGTTACGGAGTTCTGGAAACGCTGGCACATGACCCTGACGGCCTTCCTCCGGGAAAATGTCTACTTTCCCTTGGGGGGCAGCCGAAAGGGCCGGGGACGTACATACCTGAACATTCTGGTGGTGTACCTCGTCAGCGGCATCTGGCACGGCGCGGGGTGGACCTTCATCCTATGGGGCCTGCTTCACGGGCTGGCGCAGGTTCTGGAACGCCTGTGGGGAAAACGGCGGGACGCTCTGCCCCGCTGGGTCCGGTGGGCCATGACCTTCCTCTTTATCAACCTTGCGTGGGTCTTTTTCCGGGCGCCGGATGTGTCCTCTGCCCTGCTTTTGCTGAAAACCGCCGTTACCGGCGGGATGGGCGGGATCCGTCTGTGGCTGGTGAACGGCTTGTTCCGCCGGGAGATCAGCGCGCTGGAGTTGCTGCTCCCGGTCATCGGCCCCTATACAGCCTACCTGCAGGTGGCGCTGATCTTGGGGATCGGGCTGCTGGCGGCTTTGTGGCCCCGGAACGTCATCCGTCAGATGGATACGTTCCGTCCCAACTGGCGTAGCGGCCTGTATGTGCTGGCGTGGACGGTATGGGCCATTTTGTCCTTCACCGGCGTGGTGACATTCATCTATTCCAACTTCTAAAGAAAGGAGGCCCCGCCATGGAACAGCGCGCCTATCAAAAATGGACCCGGGGTCTGCTTTTGGGGCTTGTGCTTGTGCTGACGGCCTGCGCCGCCGTGGTATACAGGGTGGACCCCTGCTTTTACTACCGGATGCCCACGGACCGGGAGCCTGTCTTCTTCAGTGAACGCTACCAAACGGCGGGTATCGTCCGCAACAACCCGGCGGACGTGGTGCTGCTTGGCTCCTCCATGACCGCCAACTGCTACGGCAGTCAGCTTGAGACCGTTTTCGGCGGCACGGGCCTGCGGCTCACCATTCCTGACGGCTATTTCAGTGAATTCGATCAGGTGATGGGCCTGCTGATGCGGACCCACCCGCCCAAGCGGGTGCTGTTCGCCATGGATACCAATATTTTCACCCGGTCTCCTGACGGTGTTACCGGTGCAATGCCCGATTATCTCTATGACTCCAGTACCATCAATGACGTGAAATACCTGTTGAATAAGGACGTGCTCTATTACAGCCTCTACGCCCTGATGGCCCAGCGCTGGGACGAGGGCGAACCGCTGGACAAGGGATTTTCGTGGATGGATACCGTCTGGTGGAACCACATGACCGCCTTGGAGGAATATACCCGGCCGGACATCGCGCCGGAGCCGATGCCCCGGGACGGCCTGCTGGCGGACGCCGCCAAAAATCTGGCGGTTGCGGCAAGCTGGGCGGAGCGGTACCCGGAGGTGGAATTTGATTTTTACTTTTCCCCTTACAGCATCCTCTATTGGGACAAGATCGGCCGCATGGGAGAGACGGACGCCGTGTTTGCGGCGCTGGAGCTGGCCTGTGAAACGCTGCTGCCCTATGAGAACGTTACCCTTCACGGACTGCTGTTTGACCGGGATATCATCGAGCACCTGGACTACTACTGTGACTACGTTCACCACTCCGACGAGGCGGGCGCGCTGGCGCTGGAAAAGATCCATTCCGGTACCGATCGGCTGACCGAGAAAAATTATCGGGAAACTCTCGCCAACTGGCATGACTTTGTGGTAAACTACGACTACGATAAATTCTGGGACGATTACTACTGGTATCAGTTCCATACACCGGCAGGCGCAAAGACCTGACCGTTTCACATGAAACCTGAGAATTCCGTCCCTTGGGACGTTTGCCTACGGAGGTTTTTTCTATGACCAAGCAATCCAATATCCGAAATTTCTCCATCATTGCTCACATCGACCACGGCAAGTCCACTTTGGCGGACCGGCTGCTGGAGATCTGCGGCGCCGTTTCCCAGCGCCAGATGGAAAATCAGCTTTTAGACAACATGGATCTGGAGCGGGAGCGGGGCATCACCATCAAGGCCCGTGCCGTGAAGCTGAACTACAAGGCTCAGGACGGCGAGACCTATGAACTGAACCTGATCGACACGCCGGGCCATGTGGACTTCAACTACGAGGTTTCCCGGTCGCTGGCCGCCTGTGAGGGCGCTGTTCTGGTGGTGGACTCCACACAGGGCGTGGAGGCCCAGACCTTGGCCAACACTTATCTGGCTATGGAGCACGATCTGGAGATCCTCCCCGTGTTCAACAAGATCGACCTGCCTGCTGCGGACCCTCTGAAGTCCAAGCAGGAGGTGGAGGACATCATCGGCCTGCCCGCCATGGACGCCCCGGAAATCTCCGCCAAGATGGGCATCAACATCGAGGCGGTGCTGGAGGATGTTGTCCGCAATGTTCCGGCTCCCAAGGGTGATCCCAAGGCCCCGCTGAAGGCGCTGGTCTTTGACAGCCAGTATGACAGCTATCGGGGCGTGGTGGTGTATTTCCGCATCATGGAGGGCACCATGCGCACCGGTCAGACCATCAAAATGATGGCCACCGGAGCGTCCTATCAGATCGTGGAGTGCGGTCATCTGCTGCCCTTGGGTCTGGAGCCCTGCGATTCCCTGTCTGCCGGTGAGGTGGGCTATTTTACAGCTTCTATCAAGACCGTCAGCGATACCCGGATCGGTGACACCATCACCGACGCGGCGAACCCCACGGCGGAGCCCCTGCCGGGCTACCGGCCGGTGCAGTCCATGGTCTACTGCGGCATTTACACCGAGGATGGCTCCAAGTACCCCGACCTGCGGGACGCGCTGGAAAAATTGCAGCTGAATGACGCATCCCTGAGCTTCGAGCCGGAGTCCTCTGCGGCCCTGGGCTTCGGTTTCCGATGCGGCTTCCTGGGAATGCTCCACATGGAGGTCATTCAGGAGCGTTTGGAACGGGAATTTGACCTGGATCTGGTGACCACCCTCCCCTCCGTTATCTACCACGTTTATAAGACCAACGGTGAACTGGTGACGGTGGACAATCCCCACAATTACCCGGACCCCTCCCTCATCGAGCGGGCGGAGGAGCCTTACGTCAAGGTGAACATCATTGCCCCCAACGAGTATGTGGGCAACATCATGCCCATGTGTCAGGACCGCCGGGGCGAGTTCAAGGATATGCAGTATCTGGACACTCATCTGGTGGAGCTGCATTACCAGATGCCCCTGAATGAGATCATCTACGACTTTTTCGATGCGCTGAAGGCCAACACCAAGGGCTACGCCTCTCTGGACTATGAGCTTTCCGGCTACCGTCCCAGCGATCTGGTGAAGGTGGATCTGCTGCTCAACGGCGATCAGGTGGACGCGCTGAGCTTCATCGCCCACCGGGACAAGGCCTATCCCCGTGCCCGCCGTCTGTGCGAGAAGCTGAAGGAGAATATTCCCCGCCAGCTCTTTGAAATTCCCATTCAGGCGGCCATCGGCGGCCGAGTCATCGCCCGGGAAACCGTGAAGGCCATGCGGAAGGACGTGCTGGCCAAGTGCTACGGCGGCGACGTCACCCGGAAGAAGAAGCTGCTGGAAAAGCAGAAGGAAGGCAAAAAGAAGATGCGAGCCCTGGGCACTGTCCAGATGCCCACGGAGGCGTTCCTGGCTGTCCTCAAGCTGGATGAATAATCTCTTTTTGCCTTCCTGCGAGCCGCAAAGCGGCGAGCCGGCGCTGTGCGCCATTATTTCAATCAGCTTTTGAAACGCGGAGCGTTTTCAAAAGGCAAAAAGAAGATGCGGGCCCTGGGCACTGTCCAAATGCCCACAGAAGCCTTCCTGGCTGTCCTCAAGCTGGACGAGTAACGGCTTTTTGCCTTGCCGACGCATGGACGCCTTTCAATCCTGTAAAACAAAACAGCCCCCGTCCGGATTACCGGACGGGGGCTGTTTTTGTGAAATCACATCAGGTTGTAGAGGATCTTGGCCATCTGGCCGCGGGTGATGTTGCTGTGGGGCTTGAAGCTGCCGTCACTGTAGCCATTGATGACCCCCTGAGCTGCCATGGTGCGGATGTAGTAGTCGGCATAGCCGGGGATCTTGCCGCTGTCGGTGAAGGTCAGGTTCGCCAGCGCATAGCCCTTAGCTTGGGTGCGGCCAATCATGGCGGCAGCCTGGGCGCGGGTCAGAGCGTTGTTGGGATTGAAATACAGGCGGCCGTTTTTCTCCGCGCCGGAGATGACGCCCTCGGTATAAAGTGCCTTGACTGCGGGAATGGCGTATTCCGGAATGTTGTCCAGATCTGCGAAGGGCAGCGCTGCGTCAGCGTACTTGTTTTCGTCCAGCTTCAGATAGCGGTAGAGCATGACGGCGAACTGGGCCCGGCTGATATTCTGGTTGGGCCGGAAGGTGCCGTCACTATAACCGGTGGTAATGTTGGCGTTATACAGGAAGTCCACATAGGTGGCGGCCCAGTAATCATTGATGTCACTGAACTTGTGGTCCATGTTGTAGGAATCGATGTCCACGCTGGCCCGGCCGATATTGCCGGAGGCATCCACAGCGGTAACGGTGATCCGCAGGGCCTCCCAGCTCTCGCCGGGGGCGGGGAGCGTGTACTGGAAGGAACCGGTCTTGGCATCATAGTTTTCCAGAGGCTCCGCGACACCGTTTCTCGTCACCGTAATGGAGGAAGCGGGCAGAACGCCGTCCACCAGATCGGAGACCTTCACGCTGATCGTCTGAGTCTGCTCATCCAGTGCGGCTGTCACCGTCGGCGGGGCGTTATCCACCGTGCCGGGGAAGGCGGCGGTGATTTGGTCGATATAGACTGTGCCGCTGCGGGGGGTGTCGGCGTAGGTCACCTGAATATGGTCCCAAGTGGCGTCCGTAGTGGAGGGAGCATAAATGACCACGCCGCTCAGGGTGAAGTCCTGGGGCAGCGGCACGTTGATCTGCTTCCAGCCGGTGAAGTCCAGCGTGGTGACGGGCAACTCCAGGTCGCTCTTGATGTCACCGGTGTAGAGGAAAGAGAGCTGGTTGCCGGAGCCGTCGCCGTAGACCCAGAGGTTCAGGGCTGTGTAGGGCGTTCCCAGATTGGAGAAGGAGCCTGCCATGGCCTGAGAATAGTAGCCGGTGTCCTCCGGGAGCACATAGTCCAGCTTTCCGGCGTAATGGCCTCGCTGGACATGATCGCTGACGTTGGTGCGGGAAACCGTCAAATAGTAGCCGCTGAAGAAGCGCGTATCCGGAGTTTCAAAGTCCTCGATGGTTTGCAGGGCCACCTGAGCCACCGTGACGGGGATAGTCAGGCTCTTGTCCCCGGCGGAGACCGTCAGGTTTCCGGTGCCGGGGGCGGAGGCGGTGAACACGCCGTGCTTATCCACCGTGCCGATGTCCCCGGAAACAGACCAGGTAAAGGCTTCATTGGTTGCCGTCAGAGGCAGATGGTTCCAGACGGCCCCAGCGGTGAGAGCGGTCTTGCTGCCGGGGGTCACGGTAAGCTCCGTCAGGTTGGAGGCACCGTTTTTCAGGGTCAGATTGTCCGGGTTGCGGATGGCGTGGACCACGGTGCTGCCCTTGGCCCCCCGGCCAGAGGCCGTCACGGTGATATCGCCGCCGGAGGCGGGGGTAGTCAGCAGATAGCGGCCGTCCTCTTGCTCCGCAATGCTGCCGGTGCTGGCGGACAGTGTATAGCTGGCGTCCATGGGGATGTAATTGCTGTCCACACCGGAGGCTGTGACGGACACGGCACTGCCGGCCAGCACATAGTCACCGGCGGCGTTGACGTAGAAATGATCCAGCCGCCCGCTGGAGCGGTCCGAGGCCACTAAAAACACCTGATTTGTGACCTTGCGCCCGGTCTCGGAGGGACGGTTGATGATGGTGGCCGCTGTGGAATCCGGCGTTGTCACAGCCAGATTGGTGGAGCCGCCGCCGTCCAGACACAGAACCGTCTGGCAGCCCAGTTCCAACAGCCGCTCCCCGACCTGAGACAGAGACGCGCCGATGGAATAGCCGGTCTTGCGGCCATCGATGGTGTAGAAGACCAAGGTGCCGTCCGCCTTCTGGCCCACGGCGGTGCGGGGATTGCTCCCGGCGGCCAGGTTGGGGACCACAGCTCCATTTTCCGCCAGACAGTAGAGCGCGCCGATGGCATACTCTACATCCTCCCAGCCATCGTTGGCGGAGACGGTGAGGGTCAGTTCACTTCCCTGTGGGATGTTTTGCAGTGCGGTGGTATAGTAGCTGTCCGCCTGCAAATTGGCGGAGAGAACGATCTGATCCGGCGCAAGGCTGGTGACGGCGGTCTCTTCCACCCTGTCAACCCGGAGGGTGACAGTGGAGCCGATGGCCAACTTCCCCTGCTCCACGGTGCAGACTACATTGATGCCGGGTTCTGTGGTGCCGGTGGTGTGCTTGGCGTTAAAATCGTATGTATAGAGGTAAAGGCCGCTGTTGGTGCGGGCCTTGTTCACCGCCGCCACCGGCCGAACCAGCTCTGTGGAGTTTCCGAAGCCGTCATCCACGGCATAACCCAGATTTGCGGAGACCTTGACGCCGGGTTTGCCCAAAATGGCAGAGCCGTCCGCCCGGAAGCCGATGGCGTAATATCCGGCGTCACTGCTGCGGAGCAGTCCCTCCGTCACCACCATGCCAATGGGCAGGCCGGTGGAAACATTATAGAAATCGCCGTTGATGCCGGCTACCACCCGGTAGCCGTCCTCTTCCAGCAGCGCGGCCGTGTCCGCCACGCTGGAGCGGTCTGTCAGCGCGTCGCCGTAGGTGACGATGGGGGTCACAGCTTTGTTGGGCGTGTAGGTGATGAGGTTTTCCGTCCGGAGATCGGAGTAAGTTGTACTCCAGAATACATTGGTGGAAAGCTGTGTTTCCTGGTGGAGAAGTGTGTCCTTGGCGGACAGGTCCTCCCCCAGCGCGTTTGACGCGGCGGCGGGCAGAGTCAGCGCGCTGATGAGACTGAGGGACAGCAGCAGGGATGTGAGTTTACGGATGCGGTGCTTCATAGGAACCTCCTATCGGTACAGGTCCGGGAAACCCCGGACAGGGTGGTCTACATAACACCCATAGCATAGCATAGATGCAGGATGAAGTAAATGAAAAAAGTGTTACAAAATCGGTGGGATCTTCCAGTAAGTCCGCAGACTTTGACGGCGGAAAGCTGTTGCAAAAAAGGAAGGTTTCCGTTATAATATTCATGCGAAAAGGAGGCGGCAATATGACAGTAACGGTTGATGATAAGCGCTGCATCGGCTGCGGTATGTGCGCCGCCGCCGTACCGGAGGTGTTTCAGGTCATTGGGCGGGTGTCCACGGTGCTCTCCCAGCCTGCGAAGGAACGGTTCTTCCGAGTGCTGGATGCCGCAAACGGCTGTCCGGTGAACGCGATCCGGGCAGAGCGGCGTTGAAAAAACGAGACCGCAAAAAAAGAAAAAGAAAATCAGAAAAATGGCTTGACAATTTTCTGCCCATCTGTTATAGTAATTTGTGCCTATTTGAGGCAGATATGGCGGCGTAGCTCAGCTGGCTAGAGCATTCGGTTCATACCCGGAGTGTCACTGGTTCAAGTCCAGTCGCCGCTACCATGATCCGGAGACGTCACGTGACGTCTCCCGGATCTTCCCGGCCCGTTGGTCAAGTGGTTAAGACACGGCCCTTTCACGGCTGTAACATGGGTTCGAATCCCGTACGGGTCACCAACCTATCAGACGTCGTGAGTGGCGTCTGATAGGCCAACTAAAAAATGGAGGCTTAGCTCAGCTGGTTAGAGCGCATGCTTCACACGCATGAGGCCACTGGTTCGAGTCCAGTAGTCTCCACCAAAAATCACCGGAATCGCCTGATTCCGGTGATTTTGCTTCGTAATCCGCAACTTTTTGTGACACTTAATTTTTGGCGTTTCTTCAAGACTC
>ENA-UEQJ01001101-UEQJ01001101.1-human-gut-metagenome-genome-assembly--contig:-NODE-1101-length-21817-cov-25.038960_pt1 | contig 21817 bp, 20 predicted proteins | sample MGYA00242937_ERZ507938 | MGnify/ENA primary metagenome ERZ507938 (study PRJEB26167, sample SAMN06115437) | human gut metagenome | host: Homo sapiens | place: China:Gansu | collected 2015-07-03...
AAAATGTTGAAAACCCCGCCGTCCGCGTGATGCAGACGGCGGGGTTTTGTTGTGTAGAAAAAACAAAAAGAAAAAAGCTCCTGATTTTTCAATCAGAAGCTTTTTGGTGACCCGTACGGGAATCGAACCCATGTTACAGCCGTGAAAGGGCCGTGTCTTAACCGCTTGACCAACGGGCCTCAAAAACACAGAGCTTCGCTAAAACCTCCGACATCCATCATCCACTACTGCGGACGACCGTCCCCCTTATCTTAGCGAAACTCTGTAACGTGGTAGCGGTAACTGGATTTGAACCGGTGACACTTCGGGTATGAACCGAATGCTCTAGCCAACTGAGCTATACCGCCATATTTATTTTGTGCACTTGAACAGTGCTTTATTATTATATCCAATCGACCGCGATTTGTCAACAATTATTTCGCAAAAATTCAAAAATTTCTGAAATATCTCCTTCCATGGCGTAAAAAAGACGCTGTAACAGAAAAAACGTTACAGCGTCTTGCGTAAATCATTCCCGGTATTTCTCCATCATTTCCTTGAACAGCACAGCCGGAGAGGGCGGCGTGTAGGTGATGGCGTTGGCACCCGCCGCAATGGTGGCGGAAATGCTCTCGCCGGTCTTGCCGCCGCTGGCGATGATGGGCACATCCGGGAACCGCTCCCGGATCTTTGCCACCACCCGGGGCGTGTCGGTGCTGCAGGCCACATTCAGGATGGATGCCCCGGAATCAATGCGGCTCTGGATGTTGGTGTCCTCTTTTGTCACTGTGATGATGACCGGGATGTCCACCACCCGCGAAACCGCCAGCAGGTTCAGGTCAGAGATGGGGGAATTGAGCACCACGCCCATGGCACCCTGGCTCTCCACGTCGCGGGCAAGGTTCAGGGTGCGCACGCCGTGGGTGGTGCCGCCGCCCACACCGCAGAACACCGGGATGTAGGATGCCTTGATGATGGCATCGCTGATGGCCTGCTGGGGCGTGAAAGGATAGACCGCGAACACCGCGTCCGCGTCGCAGTTGCGGATGATAGCAAGGTCGGTGGTGAATACAAAGCTTTTCAGCCGCCGCCCGTTGATAACGATGCCGCTGGCGGCATATACCTCCTGAGGCATTTTCAGGATGTTGTGGCGCAGGCGGCTCTCTACGTTGGGGGAAGTTTTCTTTTCAGCTGCCATGGGCAAATCCTCCGTTTCTCAATTGTATCAAATAGGAACTATATTATAGGAAAACAGGGGAGTTTATGCAAGAAACATCCTGTGAACAGTCTGCAAATAAAAATCGACCCTCTCCGTCCGTGCTTCACAGCACCGGAGAGGGTCGTTCCTTTAATGTGTTCTAACGTATTCTAAAATATCCTCAGGCACGCCGGCCAGTGCATCGGCTCCGGCGGCAGTCAGCTCTGCGCGGCCCCGGAAGCCCCACAGCGCCCCCATGGCAGGCAGACCGGCATTGTGCCCGGTCAGGATATCTACATCGCTGTCACCCACAAACAGGGTGCTGGCAGGGTCTGCGTGCAGGTCCTGCATCAGGCTGTAAACACCGGTGGGGTCGGGCTTGGTGGGCACGCCCGGGCGGCTGCCCCGCACCAGAACAAACCGACCTGCCCCGAAATAATGCTCGATGATCTTGCCGCACAGCGGGTCAGCCTTGTTGGAGAACACCGCGCACTGCACGCCTGCGGCGTTCAGCGCGTCAATGAGGGCAGCAATGCCCGGGTAAGGCGCAGTCTTGTCCTCCTTGTGGGCATCGTACCGGGCGGTAAACTCCGCCAGCGTAGCGGCCAGCTGCTCCGGTGTGCGGGCATCGGCGGGCGAAAACCGCTCCACGAGCTTCGGGATGCCGTTGCCCACCATGTGCTTGAACTGCTCCACCGTAAACTCCGGCCACCCGTGCTGTGCGCACACCCAGTTGCCTGCATCAGCCAGGTCGTCGATGGTGTTCAGCAAAGTGCCGTCCAAATCAAATAATACTGTATGAATCATAACAATTTTACTTCCCCTAAAAACAATAACGTTATCTTTATGCCAAGGGCTCCCCCTATTGGGAGAGCTGTCGCCGATCGGCGGCTGAGAGGTTTAATTCGTTTCCATAAATCTGAAAAATTTCTCCGCATCCCGCAGCGGCACGCTCCTCACCTTGAGCTTTACCCAGCCGGGAAAGGTCAGGGTCAGGTTGGTGCGGCCAACGCTGGCAGCCCAGGGGCTTTGTGCTGCGGTCAGGCAGACATCCGGGTGAAACACACAGATGCAGTGCAGGTAGAGCCCCTGCTGCCGCCGCAGGGTCATGCGGCCCTCCCGCAGCCAGAGGCCCTCCCGCCGGTAGCCTGCCGCAGCCCCGGCCAGCAGTGCCCCAAAGAAGAGCGTGGGGATGAGCAGGGTCACGGTCAGCTGGGGCAGCACTGTGGCCGAGACCAGCGTCAGCAGCAGGCAGAGGGCAAAGGGAATGCCTGCCGGTGCAAAAAAGATGAGACTGCGCTGCTCGGTGCGGGCCAGCAGGTCGGGCGGCATCCGGAACTCCGGCAGCAGCTCCCGGAACAATGCCTCTTCGCCGCTGCGGTAGACGAACAGCGGCAGTTCGGGGGAGCAGCCGCCCGCCGTTACAAAGACCGGCCAGCGTTTCATCAGCCGGGCGGCGGGGGAGATGCGGACATCTGCAAAGCTGATCTCGCTTGTCCGCACCCGGCACTCGAAGTGTTCCAGCCAGCCGCCCCGGCTGCCGATCTGGTCGGCTGTGTGCCAGACGGTGTAGTGCACGGTCTGGGCAAAGCTGCGCATCAGGCTGGCCCCCAGCAGAAAGCCAGCAGCCGCCAGCAGCCATGCCGCGCCTGCAGGGAGCCACCGCGCCGCGAAGCGGGCCAGAAAGCTCACCTGGATCTGGGCAAAAACGGCAGGGTTCCAGTCCGGAACATCCCGGGTCTGGCGCACGGCCAGCACAAACAGGGCCAGCGTGGAGAGGCCGTTGGCCCCCAGAAAACCCAGCGCCGCCCGCTCCCCTCCGGCGGGCCGGTGCAGGGCAGGCTTTACCAGAGGCATCAGCTGGTCTGCCACCGCCTCAGCATCGGCTTTGGGCAGGCAGACCGAAAGGGTGTGCTTTTGCGCCGCGCCCACCGGGTAAAGGGTCAGGCGGCTTGCCCCGGCCATCCGGTAGAGCAGGGGCCGGTCGATGGTCAATGCCGCCAGCATCTCGCCCCGCAGGGCACGATCCAGCCGGATGCCCAGCCGCCAGTGCAGATGAAAGACTCCGGTGTCATCCATGCTCCAGCTGCTCACACGCAGGATGCCCCAGCTCACGGCGCAGAGCAGAAGGAACAGCAGCGCATCCTGCCGCAGAGCCGTGTGCAGGGCTGTCCAGTTCCGCTCAAACAGCACCTGAACCAGCGGCAGCAGATAGATCACCAGCGTCTTGCGCAGAAACCGCAGGACGGTAAAGGGGTGCAGGCGGCGTTCATTCATCGGATCTCCTCCGCAAGGACATGGGTGAGGGCAGCGGCCTGCTCTGCCGGGACCGCCGGTAAAATAAGCCGCGTGCCCGGTGCCGTGATGATGACCACCGATACCCCTGCCAGCCGGAGCAGCGGCGTGCGCAGCCGGAACAGCTCTGTTACGGCCCTGCGGCGGACCGCCCGCCGCAGCGGGAAGACGATGCCGGAGTACACCGTCAGGGTCTCCGCGCCCAGCGCGGCGGCATAGCTGCAGGCACGCTGGTACACCACCGCCACCAGTGCGGCCCAGAGCAGGCAGAACACCACCCCGGCGGGCAGGCTCTGCCAGAACACAAAGGGGGCCGCCAACAGGCCCGGGATGGCGGCCCAGCAGCAGAGCACAGCTCGGCCCCGGGGCGGGATGATGAGCGCCGTGCGGCGCAGCTCCCGCTCCGTCACTTGCTGTTCAGCTCCCAGGCATCGGTCAGCAGGTGCAGGGTATCGTCCTGCGTCAGCACCAGGATGCGGTCCCAGGGCAGCAGAACGGTGTTGCCGTGGGGGATGATGAACTCGGTGTCGCGGGTGATGCTGACCAGAATGGCATCACCGGGAATGGGCACATCCATGATGGCCTTGCCCGCAAACTTGAAGTTCTCGGGCAGCAGGATCTCGTTCAGGCTGGCCGTGCCGCCGCCCAGGCTGAGCAGCTGGCGGATGGTATCCGTCTCGATCTCCCGCTCCAGAATGTGGCTCAGGTTGTCGGTGCCGCAGACCACGGTGTCCACGCCTAAGGTGTGCAGCAGCTCCCGGTTTTTCGGGTTGGAGGCCCGGGCCACGGTGCGGTCCACGCCGAACTCCCGCTTGGCGATCTGGCAGGCCACGAGGTTGTCCTCGTCCGAGCCTGTCACGGCCACAAAGGCGTTGCAGCTGCCAACATCGGCGGTGCGCAGGGTGTCCACGCTGATGGAATCGCCGCAGATCACGGGGATGTCCAGCGAATCTGCCAGCATCCGGCACTGGGCCTCGATGGGTTCAATGATGACCACCGAATGGTGGTTCGTCAGCAGGCTCTGGGCCAGATACCGCCCAACACGCCCGCCGCCTGCAATACAAACTTTCATATAAAAACCTCATAATACTTAAAGTATATAGAAACTTTGCCTGAACCAGCTCTTGGCTCCCCCTTTGGGGGAGCTGGCAAAGCCGTCAGGCTTTGACTGAGAGGGTGAGCCAGTTTCCATTATTTCGCCAGCGCACGGAACACGGCCTGTTCTGTCAGGATGGTGGGGCAGATCGTGTCCAGCTCGTAGGTCTTGTGGTAGAGCACCTGCAAATGCGGGTCGGAGACGCGGCAGATGACCTTTTCGCGCCGAAAGATGTTCTTGGCGATCTGTGCGGCCATCAGGTTCACGGAGTCATCCTCGCTCACGGCGGCCACAGCGTCGCAGTTCTCCACGCCGCCCTGCTTGAGGATGTCGGGATCGGTGGGGTCGCCCACAAGGGCTGTGCCGCCAAAGGAATAATCATCAAAGCTGTCCAGCCGCTTGAGCTGCTCGGGGTCCTTTTCGATCAGGGAAATATCATGGCCGATGCGTTCCAGATCCCGCACCAGTGCCGCGCCCACCTGGTCGCAGCCGATCACCAGAATATTCATGGATGTCACCTCATTGTTCAAAATCTGTTGTTGTCTGGCCCGGCAGTCCGTGTCAGAAGGAAACACAGGGAAAAACGTTGTGTCCAGTATAGCATATTTCCGGCGGCAGATAAATACAGAAAAAGCAGACAGTGCTCCTGTATAAAATTTGTGATTTTTCGTGCGCAGGCTCTCAGAATATGATATACTGGAAAGCGAACCCAATCTGAATGTGTGCAGAGCGCCTGTGCCGCTTTGCAGGGAGGAGAACCCATGTTTCTTGAAATACTGAAAGCCATCCTGATGGGCATTGTGGAGGGCATCACCGAGTGGCTGCCCATCTCGTCCACCGGCCACATGATCCTGGTGGAGCAGGTGGTCAAGTTCAACGCCAGCGAGGAATTCATGTCCATGTTCCGCGTGGTCATCCAGCTGGGTGCCATTCTGGCGGTGGTGGTGCTGTTCTGGAATAAGCTCTGGCCCTTCGGCCTGCGCCATGGTCGTGTCTGCTCCAAACCTGCCGTCTGGCAGCTCTGGTTCAAGGTGGTGGCCGCCACCATCCCGGTGCTCATCATCAGCCCGCTGGACGACTGGTTTGAGACCCGCTTCTACAATTACATTACAGTCGCCGCCATGCTGATCCTGTATGGTGTCCTCTTCATCCTTGTGGAGAACCGCCGCACCGCCCCGCATGTCAACCGGCTGGAACAGATCACCTACCGCGAAGCCTTCATCATCGGCGTGTGGCAGATGCTGGCCATCATCCCCGGCACCTCCCGCTCCGGTGCCACCATCGTGGGCGGCCTGCTGCTGGGTCTGTCCCGTGCCTGCGTGGCCGAGTTCACCTTCTTCCTCGCCATCCCCGTTATGGCGGGCGCGTCCCTGCTCAAGGTGGTCAAGTTCGTCCTCTCCGGCGCTGCGATGACCGGCACCGAGATCGCTGTCCTCGTGGTGGGCTGCGTGGTCGCCTTTGTGGTCAGCCTTGCCGCCATCCGCTTCCTGATGGATTACGTCAAGCGCCATAACTTCAAGTTCTTCGGCCTCTACCGCATCGTGCTGGGCCTGATCGTCCTGGCCGTGGCCGCCATCACCGCCATTGCGTAAATCGCTCCCCAAACACCCCAGCCGCCCGCACGGGCGGCTTTTTTGCGCCCTGGGGCAATTGCACCGGCCCTGGCCTTGTGCTATACTGGAGCCATAAAGAGAGAACCCGGCGGCGGGAGAGTGCCGCGCCTGAAATTGTCAAAAACGGAGGAGAATCCTATGGAAGCATCGACTGTATATTACACCGACTTCCGGTGTCCTGTGGGCACCAGCCTGACCGAAAAGCTGCGCCGCCTGTGCATTGCGGCGGGCATCAAGAGCATTGATATGGACGGCAAGTTCGTGGCCATCAAGATGCACTTTGGTGAGCTGGGCAACCTGGCCTTTCTGCGCCCGAACTACGCCAAGGTAGTGGCAGACCTGTGCAAGGAGCAGGGGGGCCAGCCCTTCCTGACCGACTGCAACACGCTGTACCCGGGCAGCCGTAAGAACGCGCTGGAGCACCTGAGCTGCGCGCAGGAAAACGGCTTCTGGCCCATGACCACCGGCTGCCAGATCATCATTGGCGATGGCCTGCGCGGCACCGATGAGCTTGAGGTGCCCGTGCCCAACGGCGAATACTGCAAGACCGCCAAGATCGGCCGCGCCATTATGGATGCCGACATCTTCATCAGCCTGACCCACTTCAAGGGCCACGAAGCAACCGGCTTCGGCGGGGCCATCAAGAACATCGGCATGGGCTGCGGTTCCCGTGCGGGCAAGATGGAGCAGCACTCCTCCGGTAAGCCTGCCGTGCAGGAGGAGCTCTGCCGCGGCTGCCACCGCTGCGCCAAGGAGTGCGGCTCCGATGCCATCCGCTACAACGAGAACAACAAAGCGGTCATTGATTACGAAAAGTGCAAGGGCTGCGGCCGCTGCATCGGTGCCTGCAACTTCGATGCCATCTATTCCATCGACAGCAGCGCCAACGAGGAGCTGGACCGCAAGATGGCAGAGTACGCCGCCGCCGTCTGTGCAGACCGCCCCTGCTTCCACATCAGCCTGGTGCAGGATATCAGCCCCAACTGTGACTGCCACGGCGAGAACGATGCCCCCATCCTGCCGGATATCGGCATGTTCGCCTCCTTTGACCCCGTGGCGCTGGATCAGGCCTGTGCCGATGCCTGCCTGAACGCACAGCCCCTGCCCAACAGTCAGCTGGGCCAGAACCTTGCAAAGCCCGGCTGGAACTGCCACCACGACAACTTCAAGGATTCCAACCCCAATGTCGAGTGGAAGGCAACGCTGGAGCAGGCCGAAAAGATCGGCATGGGCACCCGCCAGTACACCCTGAAGAAGATCTGAACATAAAAATAAGCCCGACAACGTCGGGCTTATTTTTATGTCTCTTGCATTCAGGGGCAGACAGGACGCTCAATACTCGCTGGAAGCCGGGACCAGTACGTCAATGACATCGGCCAGGGCTTTCCAGTTTTCCTCGGAACAGCCGGGCAGCTCTTTGGCATCCAGACCGGCATCCTCGATGCGGCCGGTCATGCTGTCCTTGTCGGTCAACAGGGTCTCGGCATCGGCCTTGATGAGCGGCCAGGCATCGGCAAAGCTCTGCTGGTCATCGGCGCTCAGGCTGTCGAACCACTGGGTATAGGCATCTTTGATGTCGCTGACCGGCTGGATGCTCATGTTGCAGCCATCGGCCCATTTCAGCAGGGAAGCCGCCGCGATGACGGATTTCAGCGAGCAGCCGGACACACCGGGGCCCCAACCGAGGCAGGGGGCAAAGGCATCGTCCGGGTCAGAGAGGGAGAACAGGGAATTCTCGCCTGCGTCCAGCGGGCCCACCTTGCCGGTGTCGGCGGTCACGGTGGAAGAGGGGATGCTCTCGCTTGCAGAAGCGGAAGAGCTGGAAGCGGCAGTGCTGCCGGAAGAGGTGCTGCAGCCCGCCAGCACGCCGCACAGCAGGGCGGCGCAGACCAGCAGGGAAAGAATACGCTTGCGAATCATAGGAAAGCCTCCTTTTATCGTGTTCCGGCCCATCTGCCGGAGAAACTGCTCTGGTACATTTCTAGTATACTGTTCTGCCGGGCTGTTGTCAATCGGCGTGCGCAGGACGATTTTTCACTCCGGCTGTGCAAACTATACAAACTTTTGTCCTTTTTTTCTCAGTCGGGCGGGATTGACATTTTTTGCGCTGGCGCGTATAATCCGGCCATGGTCAAACTGGGAGAAACGGGTGAAGAACCGGAAAAAGGGGGAGAAACGGATGCAGAAATTTCTGCGGCGGCTGGAACGCTTTTCACAGTCGCTGCTGTCGCCGCTGTCTTATCTTTCGGCGGCGGGCCTGCTGCTGGTGCTGGGGGCGCTGCTCACCAGCAAGCCCTTGTGTCAGGCGCTGCCGGTGCTGCAGTGGGCTCCGCTGCAGCTGGTGGGTCAGCTGCTCTATAACGGGATGATGGTGCTCATCAACAACCTCAGCGTCATTCTCTGCGTGGGGGTGGCTGCCGTGCGCGCCAAAACCGAAAAGCAGGAAGCCGCCCTGCTGGCGCTGATGGCTTACCTTGTGTTCCTCACAGCCAACCACACCGCGCTGGAAGCGCTGGGACTGCTTGCCCAGCCCAACGGGATGACCGGCCTTGCGGGCACGGGCCAAACCACCATTCTGGGCATTCAGGTGGTGGACACCGGCGTGGCAAGCGGCATCGTGCTGGGCTTTGCGGCGGCGTGGCTTTTCAACCGCACCTGCGAAAAGCAGTTTTATGGCATGATTACCCAGCTCTATTCAGGTCTGCGGTGGTCGTTTTTGTGGCTGTCGGCGCTGGCGGTGGCACTGGGGCTGGGGTTCTGCTTCGTCTGCCCGCCGCTGCAGCGGGCGGTCAACGCCCTCACGGGCTGGATCGCGGCTTCAGGGAACGCGGGTGTGTTCCTTTACGGCTTTCTGGAACGGCTGCTCATCCCCACCGGCCTGCATCACCTCATCTATATGCCCTTCCAGTTCTCTTCGCTGGGCGGCAGCCTGACTGTGGGTTCTGTGACCTACACAGGCGCTTACGTCGTCTGCATGACCGAGTACACCATGGGCCTGCCCCTCTCGGACGGCATCGTCTGGATGTACACCGGCTTCACCAAGACCTTTGGCTATCTGGGCATTGCGGCGGCCTTCATCTTCACGGCCCGCAGGGAGAACCGTGCCCGTACCGCCGCCGCTATGATCCCGCTGGCGGTCACGGCCTCGGTGGCCTCCATCACCGAACCCATTGATTTTCTGTTCTGCTTCGTTTCGCCCCTGCTCTGGGTGGCCCATGCGGTCATTACGGGCGGCTTTATGGTGCTGCTCCATGTCCTGCATGTCCGGGCCTTTACCTCCAACCTGCTGGGGTCGCTGGTGTTCAACCTGAGCGCCGGGGAGCAGCTGCAGAATCTGCCGCTGCTCTATCTGCTGGGCCTTGCGGAGATCCTGACCTACTTTGCCGTGTTCAGCATCCTCATCAAGGCAAAGGATCTGCCCACCCCGGGCCGGGAAGCAGCCCCTTCCACAGACCAGTCCCCGTACGCCGACCCGCAGGAGGTGTGCCGGTTCATCGCCGCGCTGGGTGGGCCGGAGAACATCGCCCAGCTGGGAAACTGCTTCACCCGCCTCCGGCTCACGGTGCGGGATGCCTCGCTGCTGGATATGGGGGCTCTGCTCTCCCTGCCCCATAAAGGTCTTGTGGTGCAGGGTACCCGGGTCCAGCTGGTCTGCGGCCTGCACGCCGCCCAGCTCCGCCATGCGCTTGAACAGCAGCTTGCCGAGATGGCCCCGGTGTGATTGCATTTTGATAAGAGAAACGGTATAATTGTGGCGAAACCTCTCAGTCGTCTGCGGCGACAGCTCCTCTAACAGGGGAGCCAAGAAAGGCCCCTGCCTCTCCTATTAGGCAACAACAACCGCCGCCAGTGGCGGATGAAGGGAGTTGTTGTTGGGGCAGCGGCCAACAAGGCACAAGTGCAATACTTTGCACGAAGTGAATGTTGGGAGCCGCAACCCGGACAAGTGGCATTGCAAAGCAATGACGGAGAGGTTTAGCAGCGGATAACCTGAAAATAAAGGAGAACATAAAATGCAGAATAACACCTTTTCCGTCGAAGGTCTCTTCGATTTCCTGAACGCCGGTGTCAGCGCCTTCCACTCCACGGCTGCGGCTGTGAAGCTCCTGGAAGAGAACGGCTACCAGAACTGCCCCGAGAGCGCAGCCTGGGAGCTGGTGCCCGGCGGCAGATATTACACCACCCGCAACGGCTCTGCCGTGCTGGCATGGCGGATGCCCAAGGGTGAGCTGACCGGCTGGCATGTCACCGCCAGCCACAGCGATTCTCCCACCTGGCGCATCAAGCAGCTGGACGGCGGCAAGGACGCAGTCTTTGCCAAGGCGGAGACCGAGGGCTACGGCGGCATGATCATGCCCACCTGGCTGGATCGCCCCCTGAGCGTGGCGGGCCGCATTCTGGTCCGCACGGAGAACGGCATCCGGAGCCTGCTGGTCCACCCCGACCGGGCGCTGGCTGTCATCCCCAACCTCTGCATCCACTTCAGCCATGACCTGAACAACGGCATGAAGTACAACCCTCAGGTGGATCTGCAGCCCATCTTTGGTGAGGCAGGCTCCACCCTGCGGGACGCTCTGGCTGAGGAAGCCGGGGTCAAGGCTGAGGACATCGTGGATGCTGACCTGGTGCTTTGCACCCGGGAAAAGGCCGAGCGCGTGGGCCTGAAGGGCGAATATTTCATGTCCGGCCGCATCGATGACCTGGAATGCGCCTACACCACCCTGTGGGGCTTCCTGCAGGGCCGCGGCGAGGAGGAAGGCCGGGGCGATATGTGGGTCATGTTCGACAACGAGGAGGTGGGCTCCTCCAGCCGGCAGGGCGCACAGGGCACCCTGATGGCCAATGTGCTGGCCCGCATTGAGGAAAAACTGGGCGTGACCCGGGAGCAGAGCATCCGTGCCTGCACCAACAGCCTGCTGTTGAGCGCCGACAATGGCCACGCCACCCACCCCAACCACCCCGAAAAGAGCGATCCCGCCAACGTGGCGGTCATGGGCGGCGGTGTGCTGCTGAAGTACAATGCCCGCCAGACCTACACCACCAGCGGCTTTACCGGCGCTGCCTTTGCCGAGATCTGCAAAAAAGCCGGTGTGCCGGTGCAGGTCGCCGCAAACCGCGCGGATGTTCCCGGCGGCTCCACGCTGGGCAACCTGCTGGGCCACCAGATCCTGATCCCCATGGTGGATATCGGTCTGGCACAGCTGGCCATGCATTCCGCAATGGAGACCGCCAGCTGCAAGGATGCCGAGTACATGGCAAAGGCCGTGGCCGAGTTCTATAACACGCCCATCTCCCAGCCCGTGGACGGCGAGTGGAAGCTGGGCCTGTGAGCGCTGTGACCGGGCGCTTTGCCCCCAGCCCCAGCGGTCGGCTGCATCTGGGCAATCTGGCCTGCAGCCTGCTGGCCTGGCTCAGCGCCAGAAGTCAGGGCGGGCGCATCGTTCTGCGCATTGAGGATCTGGATGCCGAGCGCTGCCCCCGCAAGTATGCCGACGCACTGGAAGAGGACCTGCGCTGGCTGGGCCTTGTCTGGGACGAGGGCGGCAGCAGCGGCGGCCCCAACGGCCCCTATTACCAGAGCGAGTGCGCCGCCATCTACACCGAGAGCTATAACAAACTGGAAGCACAGGGCCTTGTTTACCCCTGTTTCTGCTCCCGTGCCCAGCTCCATGCCGCCAGCGCACCCCACACCTCCGACGGCAATGTGATCTATCCCGGCACCTGCCGGGGGCTGACGGCGGAGCAGATCGCCGAAAAGCGCAAAAAGAAGGCCCCGGCCTATCGTCTCATGGTGCCCGATGAGGACATCACCTTCACCGATGGCTGTATGGGCCCCCACACCGAGAACCTGCTCCGCGACTGCGGGGATTTCTATCTCCGCCGCGCCGATGGCGTGTTTGCCTACCAGCTGGCTGTGGTGGTGGATGATGCCCGCATGGGCGTGACGGAGGTGGTGCGGGGCGCAGACCTGCTCTCTTCCACCGCCCGGCAGCTCTATCTTTACCGTCTGCTGGGCCTGCCCGCCCCAAAGTTTGCCCACTGTCCGCTCCTGCTGGCCCCGGATGGCCGCCGCCTTTCCAAACGGGACGGTGACCAGAGCCTGGAAAATCTCCGGGCAAAATATACGGCGCAGGAGATCGTGGGCAGGCTTGCCTTTGCCTATGGTCTCCAACCTGAACCGGCCCCCCGCACCCCGGAAAGCCTGATCCCAGACTTTTCCTGGGACAAGGTGCCAAAGCAGGACATCTGCCTGCCGGAAAATCTGTTTTAAGCGAACCCGCGATCTTTGCCATGCCCGTGCAAAGATCGTGGGTTTTTCTTTACAAAAAAACAACTTATGGTAAAATATAACTAGAGACTTTGCTGAAACAGAAAGGAGCCTGTTATGCGTAAAATGTTAAAAGCGTCGAGTTTGTTGATCTGTGCAATGCTTTTGCTCAGCGCATGTGCAAGCTCTTTGAATCTGAGACCGGGGCCTTTCCGTTCGGAAATGCAGGATGTTTTTGTTCAGCAGACGACACTTGCGGTTCCGGCCAGTCACGCCGAGCATGGGGAGGATTATGTCATTGAGTGGCAGGACCCTGTGATGGAAAAGCACGTCCGGAAATGGCTTGACCGCCCGAAGGGGGATATCTATCACAGCGATGTCTGGGATTATCAGCGAGTCTCGATAAATTCCGGAACCGGCGTAGGGGATCTCCTCGTCAAAGATGCACCGGATGGGGTGGACATTGGAGGAAACGTCAACAGCAATGAGCAGCTGGCAGCCTGCGCAGTCAGCGTAGAGGGAACGTATGATCCGGTGGCCTCTCTGGCAGATCTGCGGCATTTTGACAGCTTGCAGGTATTGTCGGTCAATAATAGAAGGGGAGCCCCACCCATTACAGATCTGACAGGTCTGGAAGAATGCAAAAAACTGATGCTTTTGAGTATGCCCAGTGTGGAGAGCAGCGCATTCCCGACCTTTGCAAAGCTGGATTCCGTGGTAGAGCTGAAGTATGGCAGTGACGGGATCCGGGCGGATTCCAATGTCTCCGACCTTTCGGCGCTGGCGCAGATGAAGTCGCTGAAGATGCTGTGGATCACCGGCAGTGAGGTCGATCTGACCCAGCTGGCCGGAGCTGACTTGAGGGTCCTGAGACTGGACGTGACCCGGATCGGTTCGCTGGAACCGCTGAAGCAGATGGAAAATCTGAGCTTTCTGCAGCTGTACCAAGGGCCGGAGATCGACAGCTTTGCCCCGCTGGCGGAGAGCAGTGTGCAGTATCTGAGTATGTCTCTCTCTCAGGGTGCACGGGAAAGATATAAGAACATGGATTATACCCCCCTGACCCGGATGCCGCAGCTGATCTGGCTGGATCTGACCAACAACATCACGTTTGATACGGAAACCTGCAAAAAATTGCTGGCAAACGATACGGCCCTGAAATATCTGAAAATTTCCTATACATCGGCGGCCAAAGATGCCGAAGAGCTGGATACAGCGCACCTGAAAGAGTTCACTGCCCCAGCTCCGTAATACCCCAAAATGCAAAAACACCCATGCCAGCGCCGGCATGGGTGTTTTTCCGTACAGATTCAGAGCCGCTGCAAGGCTCTTGCGTCGCTGCGTTCCAGTGCGGTCATGCCGGTATCCAGCGCCATGGCCAGCAGGATGCCCAGCAATACATCAATGCAGCTGTGCTGCTTGAGCAGGACGGTGGACGCAATGATGGAAACGCAGAGCACGGCGGAAGCGGGCCGCATCCAGCGGCGGCCCGGCGTTTCAAAGATGCGGCTGCGGTAGTAGGCCATCATCAGGGTGACGGAGTTGAACACATGGATGGAGGGGCAGACGTTGAGGGGCGTGTCGGTGGCATAGAGCATCCGCACGGCCTGAGCAAAGATATCGCTGCCGTACACCCGGTAGGGCCGCAGGTCAAGCCCGGTGGGCAGGATGACATAGCAGGCCAGCGCAATGGTCATGCCCGCAAACAGGGGCAGGCAGAGCCGCCAGAAGTCGGCCCGGGGCGCTTTCCACAGCAGGTAGAACAGGGTGAACGGGATCCACAAAAACCACGCAAAGTAGGGCACGATGGCATATTTGCAAAAGGGGATCAGGTCGTCCAGATGGCAGTGCACCAGAACATCGGGCACGGCAATATGGACTTCGAGCCAGTGGAACGCCGAAAGGTAAAACAGGAGATAAAACGCCATGAACGAAACGGGATGGCGGGAAAACAAGTTGCGCATGGAACACACTTCCTTTTCTGGAATGGGGGCCGCAGCCCCGCCTAAAGTTCTTTGCAGCGTATGATTATACCGCGCAAAGACGAAGAAAACAAGACAAAAAGCTGACAAAATCGTGAACACATCCGCGCGGAATTTGGTATGCTTTGGGGAAGCGGATGCAGGGGAGAGAAGCTTCTGCCTATTGATACGAGACAGGATGCGGGTTTCCTGCACAAAAAAGGCCCTCCCCGCCAAAACTGCAATGGCGGAGAGGGCCGGATATACGGAAACTCAGATCACCTTTTGTTCCATCCACCTGCCGCGGACAAAGCGGACGCAGAAGAACAGCGAGCGCATGGCCCAATCCAGGAACATGCCCAGCCAGATGAACAGCAGGCCGCAGTGGAACTTGAGCACCATCAGGTAGCAGAAGGCCACCCGGAACACCCACATGGAGATGACGCTGACCGTCATGGTAAAGGCGGCATCTCCGGCGGCGCGCAAGATGTTGGGCAGGGTGAAGCTGGAGGGCCACAGGATCAGCGATACAACGTTGAACCAGACCATCAGTTCCAGTGCCATGCCGTAGGCCTCCGGCGAGAGGTTGAACCAGGAGAGCGCCAGCTTGTTCAGGAAGAACAGGCCGGAAAGGTTCATCGCCCAGTCTCCAGCGTAGGCGGTCAGGAGCAGCAGGCGGGAATAGCGCTTGGCCTGTGCCTTTTCCCCGGCACCCAGACACTGGCCCACAACGGTCAGCGCGCCGATGCCCACGGCGGAGGCGGGCACATTCAGGAAGCTGGAGATGTTGCCCGCCACGGCGTTTGCGGCAATGGCGGCGGTGCCCAGCGTGCTGGTCAGGCTGGAGACCGACAGCTTGCCGATCTGGAACATGCCGTTCTCGATGCCGGCGGGGATGCCGACTTTCAGGATGCGCTTGATGAGGTCGAGGTCCGGCTTCAGGTCGGTGAGGTGGTCGATGCGCAGCGCACATTCCGGCTTCTGCAGCAGGAACATCACGGTGAAGCAGGCGATCATCCGGCTCACGAGGCTGGCGGTGGCCGCACCCATCACGCCCATGCCAAACCTGTAGATCAGGATGGCGTTGCCGCCAATGTTCACCACGTTCATCACCAGGCTGGAAAGCATACTGATCTTGCTGTTGCCCTGGGCGCGGAACAGAGCCGCACCGGCATTGTACACGCCGATAAAGGGATAGCTCAGGGCCGAGAGCAGGAAATAGGTCTCAGCGTAGCGCATCACATCCGCGTCAATGGAGCCGAAGATGCCCCGCAGGATGGCATGCCGTCCCACCGCCACGATGACAGCGGTGACCACGCTGAGCGAGATCATAATGAACATGATCTGTGCGGCGCTGGCCTTGGCCCGTTTGGGCTCCCGGTGGCCGATGTACTGGCTGGCGACCACCGCGCCGCCGGTGGCCAGTGCGCTGAGCAGCTGGATCATCAGCACATTGAAGGAGTCCACCAGGCTCACGCCCGAAACGGCGGCTTCGCCCACCGAGGAGACCATCAGGGTGTCCGCCAGACCGATGGAGATGCTGAGGGCCTGCTCTGCCACCAGCGGCAGGAAAAGTGAAATGAGCTGTTGACGGTTGAACAGCGGTCTTGATGTGGTCGATGCGTCTGTCATGGTGTCCTCCCTTGGCGCGTGGATTCAAACACACCCATGATAGCGCGGAATGACGTGAAAATCAAGATGTTGTATCCAACAAATCAAAAAATCAGGCAAACTCTTTGCTGGGGGTCAGGCTGGTGCCGTAATAAACAATGTAGTCGTAGGGAATCTGGGGGTTGTATGCGGCCAGATCGCCGTACTTGGCCAGAATGTCGTTCCGCAGGTTCTCCGGGGTGTAGGGCTGCCCGGCGGAAAGGGTGTCGGCGCAGACAGCGTTCCACATGCTCTCGGTAAAGGCGGCGCAGTTGAAGTAGGCCGACCAGTGGTCAGATTTGGCAAGGTTGCGGTTGACCACGTCCAGCTGGCCCTGATCCAGTGAGGTCTGGACAGCATAGATGTTCTGGTAGTAAGAATCGGCCAGATAGCGCTTGTAGTAGCCCTCCAGATTGTACCAGATGCCGGTGTGCTCCCAGCGGTTGCCGCGGGGGCTGAAGGTCATCTCGGTGTCGGGCGCGATCCGCAGGCCGCCCACCTCGATGTCGTGGTCCGAAACGTTCCGCACCGAGAGGAAGGAGTGGCCGCTGGAATTGATGGAGGCATCGCCCCGGTCCTCGGCCCGGGCGTAGATGCGCAGCAGGGCCACGACACTCTCGGCGGGTTCTGCACCGTAGGCCTGCACGGCAGATCTATGGTCGGCCTGTTCAAAATCGTAGGGGCCGCCGGTGCTGGTGGTAAAGCCGACGATGTTGCGGATCTGATCCTCAAGGGGGCTTACATCGGTGATAACACGTTGGTCCTGGGGGGCGGGCGTTGCGGCGGGAGCCTCGGCCAGCGCGGCGGTGCTGCCGGACACGCACAGGGCCAGTGTCAGGCAGAGGGAAAGGGCGCGGAACAGCTTTTTCATGGGGGAACCTCCAAAGAGAAAAAATTCAGGTCAAGGATAGACGATTTTTGGGACGCTGTCAAGAAAAAGATGTCTGCCGCCTTTACCCCCGGTGCTGGATGTGTTAAAATGTAGCTGGCAGCCGTGCCCGGTGTTTTGGGGCATGGGACCGATCGGAAGGTAAATGAATCTGACCCAGAGAGGGGAACAGCCTATGCCAAAAGAAGCACACAAGGTCGTGGTCATCGGGCACCGCAACCCCGATACCGATTCCATCTGCTCCGCCATTGCTTATGCGGAGCTCAAAAACCGCACCAGCACGCTGGTCTGTGAGCCGCGCCGTGCCGGTAAAATGAATCAGGAGACCGAGTTCGTCCTGAAAAAATTCGGTGTCACGCCGCCCCGGATGTGCACCGACGTGAACCCCAAGATCCGGGACGTGGATTACCGCGAGATGCCGGGTATCCCGGGCTCCACCAGCCTGCGCCGCGCGTGGAAGATCATGCGCGACCAGCAGATCGACACCCTGTCCATCACCAGCGCGGACAACGAGCTGGAGGGCATCATCACGGTGAAGGATCTTGCCACCGCCAACATGGACGTGTTCGATACTGCGGTGCTGGCCAAGAGCCGTACCTCTTATAAGAATATCCTTGAAACGCTGAACGGCACCATGGTGGTGGGCAATGCCGACGCGGTCTGCACCACCGGCCACATCAAGATCGGCACCGCCACCCCCGAGATGCTGGAAAGCAGCGTGGAAAAGGGGGATATCGTCATTCTGAGCAACCGGTACGAAAGCCAGCTCTGCGCCATTGAAAAGGAAGCCTCCCTGCTCATCATCTGCAATGGGGCCAAGGTGGGCCGCACCATCCAGCGCATTGCCGATGAGACCGGCGTTGCCATTATGACCACCCCCGAGGATACCTATGCGGCGGGCAAGCTCATCAGCCAGTGCGCCCCCATCTCCTATTATATGACCCGGGACAACATCCTCAAATTCACCCTCGTCACCCCCGTGGCCGATGTGCTGCGGGTGATGGCAAAGGTGCGCCACCGCTATTTCCCCATCCTTGATGAGGACGGCAAATACTGCGGCATGGTCAGCCGCCGCAACGTCATTGCCCTGCGCAAGCGGCGCATCATTCTGGTGGACCACAACGAGGCCACCCAGGCCGTGGAGGGCTTTGATCAGGCCGAGATCCTGGAGATCATCGACCACCACCGCATCGGCAGTCTGGAGACCAGCGGCCCGGTCTACTTCCGCAACCAGCCCGTGGGCTGCACCGCCACCATCATCACCCAGATGTACGATGAAAACGGTGTGGACATCCCGCCCCAGATCGCGGGCCTGCTGCTGGCGGCCATCCTCTCGGATACGCTGGCCTTCCGCAGCCCCACCTGCACCCCCGTGGATGAAAACGCCGCCAAGCGTCTGGCCAAGATCGCAGGCGTGGACATTGAAGAGTTTTCCACCGAAATGTTCGAGGCCGGTGAAAAACTGGACGGCAAGACCCCCGAAGAGGTCTTTTTGCAGGACTTCAAGGTGTTCATGTGCGGCGATATCCGCTTTGGCGTGGCGCAGGGCAGCTACATGACCCGCAAAAACCTGCAGGCCGCCCAGGCGCTGCTCCAGCCCTATCTGGAGGAGGCCCGCAACAAGCAGAACGTGGAGGACCTCTACATGCTGCTGACCGATGTGCCCAAGGAGGAGAGCGTGGTCATCTGCACCGGCCGCTACGCCGCTGAGGTGCTGAGCAACGGCTTTGAGAGCCGGCCCGCCGCCGACGGCAGCTGGACGCTGCCCGGCGTGGTCAGCCGCAAAAAGCAGTTCATCCCCGCCATGATGAGCGCCTATCAGGAGCTGTAACCCCCCGATACAAAACACGAAGCCCCCGGAACCCTGCATGTTCCGGGGGCTGTTGTGTTTTGTAAGGGAGCGTCAGGCTGCGACTTTTAAGGGAGAGTTATCAGTCCAGATGGTGCCATCCAAAAGCTTTGTTACGGCCAGTGTGCCGTTCACGCTGACCCGCGCGGGGTCCAGCGCATAGAAATCGCTCTCCCGCAGGTTTTCGGGGTCTGCCGTGGGGGAGATGCCCACCACGCACACCCAGTGTCCGTAGGTGCTGCTGGTGGCGATGTGGGGGTAATTGACCTCTTTCCAGCCGGAGCCGGAGAGATGGTATTCATAGCTTGTCACGCGGTTGGTGTGCTTGGACACGCCGCTGACGGCGGTGTTTTTCAGATGTACGATGACGGGCCGCCCGGCCTGCAGCTCTTCATACAGGCGGGAAAGGCAGTCGGAAAGGGAGCCGCTGTAAGCGTAGTACCCGGCGGCAGACCATACCGCGCCGTTCGACCACATCCCGCTGCCCGAGCAGGGCTTGCCATCCAGAATGGTGCGGGCGTAGCGCAGGGCGTACCAGCTGCACCGGCCCGAGGTCTGGTTGCCGATGGAGACGATCTGCTGGCTGTCGAAGGACAGCAGCGTGATGCCGTTCACATCCTGCAATTGTGCCGCCGCAGCCTTTGGCGCGGCCAGAAAGCTCAGGCACAGCAGAACTGCTGCCATGAAAACGCGCACCGGAGCGCGCAGGGAACCATGCTGCATGGGGCAAACTCCTTTTCCTTGTTCAGGAACGGCACCCGGCGGTTCCCATTGCCTTAAGTTTAGCACCAAATCGTGGTAGAATTGTGTAAACGCCGGAAATATTTTCCGGTTTTTGCCCCGGGCGCGGCAAAGGATCTTTGCGAAGATCCGTTCTGGAAAAAACAACAAAAGCAGGAGAAAATGTTTGGTGAAGCTGGCAATTGACAAAAGCGACAGTCGTTGGATAAAATAAAGCTGGAAGGGGGCCCTGCTTCAAAATGGAAAGGCACCCTGCATATTATGATAAAAACACAACAAAACGACTGGAGGTCCCGACATGAAAATGCTGAAAAAACTGGCCGCTTTGATTCTGGCGGCGACCATGGTACTTGTTCTGTTCACCGCCTGCGGCGGTGATACCACGCCGACCCCTGAGACTCAGGCGGAAGCTCAGATGATGAGCACGATCAATAAACAGCGTGGTTCGGCAGTACAGCTGTGCAATGACACCGAGCTCAAACAGGAAGCTGAAAAGTTCTTGGATTCGGCGGTAGACATCAACACTGGTTTTTTGAAATTTGCCCATAGAGTAAAAGTTGACCGTGATGATCAGGGTATTTATACGGCCAAGGTCGTGGTCAAGAATGAGTATACCGGTAAACTGTTGGAAGAGTTCCTTAACCTGATAAACAACGAGGAAAAGAATGTGGACATCAGCACAGTTGGCAAGTGGACCAAGGTTGGTGTGGCCGCAAAGACAGTTAAGGGCAACATGTACATTTCTATCGTGGTTCAGGTTAACACCAAAGCATAAGGATACAGTAATACACTCCCCGGAGCGTGGCTGAAAGGCCGCCCTCCGGGGCTTTTTTGCGTCTGGAGCACTTGACTTATAATTATAATATAATTATAATATAGATATGGAAAGTGAGGTCTGTGTTATGCTCAAAGAGTACGATTTCAGCAATGCAAGAAAGAATCCCTATGCCAAGGCGCTGAAAAAACAGATCACCATTAACATTGACAGCAATACCATTGATTACTTCAAGGAGCAGGCCGAAGTGGTGGGAATCCCTTACCAGACCCTGATCAATTTGTACTTGAAAGACTGCGTTGCCAATAACCGTCATTTGTCTCTGTCGTGGCAGTGAGAAGAAAAACGGGCTCGTCCGGTTTTGCTCCGGGCGGGCTTTTTGTTTGCAACTTTCCCATAAAAGATGCAAAAAAGGCTGTGATGTGGTACAATAAAAGATAGATTTTATCGAAAGAAAGGAACCTTTGGATGCAGCTGTTTGAACTGGTCAGCCCGCGGCTGTTCCGCCCGCTGGCGGGGCCCAACCGGGCATTTTATGCGGAGCTGCTGCTCCTGCTGTGGGAGGAGTGCCGCCACACGGCGGATTACTCCATCTCCCGGGCAGAAGCGGTGAGCCGGGCCGAGGATTACTTTGCGGCACTGGCAAAGCCGCTGGCACTGGATGCCGATGACGCGGGCGATGAAGCCGAACAGCCCACCCGGGATCCCCATACCCTTGCGCTGGGCTTTCTGCTCCGCCTGCGCCGCACCGGCTGGCTGGAAGAGCAGCCCGGCAGCTATGAGGAGGAGCCTGCCCTTGCCTTTGTGCCCGAGGTGGCCCCTCTGCTGGAGGCGCTGGAAGAGATCCTGAACCCGCGTGTTGTCACCTACACCGGCAAGCTGTACAAGGCCTGGCAGCTGCTGCAGAACATCGGGGAGGAAAAGAGCCCCTATGAAAATGTTCTGCGGGAGGTGGCCTCCGATCTGGAAGCACTGAACAAGTCCCTGCGGGCGCTGAATGCGTCCATCGGGCATTATATCGACCGGCTCACCCGCAACCGCACCCCGCAGGAGGTGCTGGAGCTCTTCGACCAGTACGAGGAAAAGGTGGTGGCCGCCGCTTACCACCGCTTCAAGACCAGCGATAACCTGTTCAACTACCGCGCTTATCTGGAAGAGGAGCTGGACGACTGCGAGGCAAACCATCTGCCCCGGCTGGCGCTGGATTACGCCCGGGTGGAGCACTGCGCCCCCGGCGAGGCCGCCCCTGCCGTGCGTGCCCTCATCCAGAAGCTGCGGGATTCATTGGAAGAGATGAGCACCCTAATGCGCCAGATCGACCAGAGCCACATCCGCTACCGCAAGCGGGCCGTGCAGCGGGCACAGTTCCTGCTGCTGAGCGACCGCTCCTCACAGGGCAGTGTCACCGCCCTGCTCCGCCGCTATGCCGAGGAGATCAAAACGCCCGATCAGCTGTTCGCGCCGGATGACGGCCCGGTGGCAAAGCATCTGCACCTCTACCCG
>ENA-UEQJ01001125-UEQJ01001125.1-human-gut-metagenome-genome-assembly--contig:-NODE-1125-length-21630-cov-15.439614_pt1 | contig 21630 bp, 18 predicted proteins | sample MGYA00242937_ERZ507938 | MGnify/ENA primary metagenome ERZ507938 (study PRJEB26167, sample SAMN06115437) | human gut metagenome | host: Homo sapiens | place: China:Gansu | collected 2015-07-03...
ACGTTGGGGCCCATGGCGTGCATCAGCAGGAAGTTGGAGGGGTTCTCGCTCTGGCCGACCTTCTGAGAAACACGGGCAGCCATAGGCACAGCGGAAACGCCAGCGGAACCGATCAGGGGGTTGACCTGACCGCCGGTCAGGATATACATGACCTTGCCGCAGAGAACACCGGCAGCGGTGCCGAAGGAGAAGGCGATGAGGCCCAGCACGATGATGAACAGGGTGCGGCTGTTCAGGAAGGTGTTTGCAGAGGTGGTGCAGCCAACAGACAGAGCCAGGAAGATGGTGATGATGTTCATCAGCTCATTGCCGGCGGTCTTCTGGATACGGTCCACGACGCCGCACTCCTTCATCAGGTTGCCCAGCATCAGCATACCGACCAGAACGGCGGCATCCGGCACGATGAGGGAGACGATGATGGTGACCATGATGGGGAAGATGATCCTCTCGGTCTTGGTCACGGTGCGCAGCTGCTTCATCACGACGGTACGCTCCTTTTTGGAGGTCAGGGCCTTCATGATGGGGGGCTGGATGACGGGCACCAGAGCCATGTAGCTGTAGGCCGCGACGGCGATGGAGCCCAGCAGCTCAGGAGCCAGACGGGAGGTGACGTAGATAGCGGTGGGGCCGTCTGCGCCGCCGATGATGGAGATGGCGGCAGACTGCTTCTGGGTGAAGTCCACCAGACCGGTAGCGGCCAGCAGACGAGCGCCCATGTAAGTGCCGAAGATGCCGAACTGAGCGGCAGCGCCCAGCAGCAGGCTCTTGGGGTTGGAGATCAGGGGTGCGAAGTCGGTCATGGTGCCGATGCCCAGGAAAATCAGCGGCGGGTAGATGCCCAACTTAACGCCCATGTAGAGCATATCGGCCAGACCACCGTTGTTCAGGATCTCCACCCACATGGGGTGTTCCAGACCGTCACCGACGAAATATTGCATGTGGATAACGCCGCTGCCGGGCAGGTTTGCCAGGATCATGCCGAATGCCATGGGCAGCAGGATCAGCGGCTCAAACTCTTTGACGATGGCCAGGTACAGCAAAAAACAGCCCACGCAGATCATAACTGCGTACAGGTAGCCGCCCGGCTCGCCAAACTTCGCAAAGCCGGAGCTTTGGAAAATACCGACCAGAGTATCAATAAACTGTGTCATGCTCTTCCTCCTCTGTTAAAACGGTGCGGTGGTGTCGTTTACACCCGCATTGCCCCAGCCGTTCTTGCTGCGGCGCACAGCCTTGAGGGTGTACTTGCCGTTGCCCATTGCATGGATTGCTGCCATAATGGCGGCGATCACATCACCGGGAATGCCCTCTTCCACCTGAGGAGCGGGAGCAGCTGCGGCCTGCTGCACGGGTGCAGCGGGCTGTACAGCGGGAGCCTTGGCGGCTTCCTTGGCAGCCTTCTTCTTTGCGTTCATCGAATCGAAGATCTTGCCTTCCAGCGTGATAATCGCCATCAGCAGGATAAGGATCAAGAACACCAGTACGATGCCGGTAATGGTAACGACCACGTCAAAACCTAAATCCATGGTTTTCCTCCTGTTTCTTGTATACTGCGTCCGATACAAGATCGTCAGCAGAAAATCAATTTGGGTACATTATACCTTATTTTCCAATTTATTTCAACAAAAATAGATATTTTTTCTTTTTGGCGCTTTTGTTCAGATTCATGGATAAATGGTGCAGCTTTGATTATCTGCGGCCAATGCGGGGCGTTGCATCCAAAAAGCCGGTTTCCAGCTTGTCGTTCAGGCCAAGGCTCATGGCAGTGCCCAGTGCCACACAGTTGACGGGATCGGGCGAAACCGTCACCTCCACCTTCAGCTCTTCGCTCAGGTATTCGGTAAGGCCGTGCAGCTGTGCACCGCCGCCGGTCAGCATGACACCATTGCGGAAGATATCGCCTGCCAGTTCCGGAGGGGTCTTTTCCAGCACCTGATGGGCCGCGGTGCCGATCTGCTCGCTGAGCATCATGACCGGGTCGTACAGGTCGTCAGTGGAAACATTCACACGCACCGGCAGGCCGGTGAGCAGGCTGCGGCCCTTGATCTCCATGGTCTCGTGGAAATCAGTCTTCTGGGGGCAGCAGGCCACGTTCTTTTTCAGCTCTTCGGCGGTGCGCTGGCCAATGGCAACGCTGTACTTGTTGCGCACGAACTTGAGGATCTCTTCGTCGTAGTGGTTGCCGGCCACGCGCACGCTGGTGGCCTTGACCTTGCCGCCCAGAGAAAGCACTGCAATATCGGTGGTTCCGCCGCCGATATCAATGATCATGCGGCCCTCCGGCTGGGTGATGTCGATGCCGGAGCCAAGGGCAGCGGCAATGGGTTCGTCGATCAGGTACACCTGACGGGCACCAGCGGCCACCACAGCCTCCACCACGGCATCGCTTTCAATGCCGGTAATGGCAGCGGGCACACAGACGGCCACGCGGGGCTTGACCATGTGGGAGCTGTACACCTGCTTGACAAAACGGCAGATCAGCTCACGGGTCATGGTATGGTCACTGATCACACCGTCCTTCAGCGGGAAGATGGCAGAAATATAGTTCGGGGTGCGGCCCACCATAGCAAGGGCCTTATCGCCTGCTTCCAGCACGGTCTTCTTGCGGGTATCCATTGCCACAACGCTGGGCTGGTTGAGCACAACGCCCTTGCCCTCCTGCGCAATGATAATGGTAGTGGTACCAAGATCGATACCGATATCGTTCTGTGCCATAAGTTCTTTTTTCCTTTCTCTGGTTCCTCTATCGAAACAACGGCCTGTTGATGCAGGCCGGAAATCATACCAACTTACAGTATAGCATAGTTTCCGTAAAAAGTATACCGGTTTTGAGCTCCTTCCGTCTGCTCACTTTGTTCGCATCCACCACCCTCCCAGAGGGAGGCTTTGGCAGTGCAGAAAGCTTTTCCTCTTCGCCAGAGGCTCCCTCTCCGAGGGAGCTGTCACCGAAGGTGACGGAAGGAGTTATTCTGCTTCCGTCTGTTCCGGCGGCAGCTCTGCCTGCAAAAGATAGGCAAGGCCGCTGTAGCGCAGGTTCTGGCGGATGTTACCCATCATGCGGTTCACAACGTCCCTGCGGCCCGCCACGATGCACAGCTTCCGTGCACGGGTAACGCCGGTGTAGAACAGGTTGCGGTAGCACAGCCGCGGCGGCACCTGCGCCACCGGCAGGATCACCGCCGGGAACTCGCTGCCCTGACTTTTGTGTACCGTGATGGCATAGGCGATCTCCAGCTCGTTGAGGTTTTCTGCCGGGTAGACCAGCCGCTTGTCATCCATGCGCACCACCATGGAGCGATCCCGCGTGTTGATGCTCTCCACAATGCCGATGTCGCCATTGTAGGCACCCACGCCCTGCTCCCCGCCAATGCGGTTCCAGATGATCTCGTAATTATTGCGCACCTGCATCACCTTATCGCCCACGCGGAACACCCGGGCGGCGCTTTGCAGCTGGGGCTTGCCCGTCTGTTCCGGGTTCAGCAGGTTCTGCAGTTCCACATTCAGTGCCTGTGTGCCGGTAGGGCCAAGCTTGGTGGGGCACAGCACCTGAATGTCCCGGATCGGATCGAAGCCGTAGCTGCGCGGCAGGCGGGTGGTGACCAGATCACACACCAACCGCTGGGCCGCATCGCCATCCGATTCCAAAAAGAAGAAGTCGTCGGTCTTACCGCCCTTCTGCAGCGGTTCACCTGAGATGATGTGGTGGGCGTTCTCCACGATCAGGCTGCGCTTTGCCTGCCGGAAGATCTCGTTCAGGCACACGGTGGGCACCAGCCCGGAGCGGATGATCTCGCCCAGAATATTGCCGGGGCCGACGCTGGGCAGCTGGTCGGCATCACCTACCATGATAATGCGGCAGCTGTAGCGCAGCGCTGCGATCAGGGCCTGAAACAGTTTCACATCCACCATGCTCATTTCGTCCAGAATGACCACATCGCACTTGAGCAGATTCTTGTCGTTGTGGATAAAGCTGACCACGCCGCCGGTGTAGTCCACCTCCAAAAGACGGTGGATGGTGCTGGCCTTGCGGCCGGTCAGCTCACTCAGCCGTTTAGCCGCGCGGCCGGTGGGCGCACACAGGGCCACCCGTTCCGCCTGATCTTCCAGCAGCTGCAGAATGGCGTTGACGGTGGTGGTCTTGCCGGTGCCGGGGCCGCCGGTGAGCACAAGGCAGTTCTCGGTCATGGCTTTGCGGATGGCTTCCTTTTGCAGGGGCGCATAGGCAAAGCCCTGCGTCAGTTCCAGAATTTGAATGTTTTTATCCAGCCCGTGGGCGGTATTCTTGCCCCGTTTTGTCAGCATGGCAAGCCGGGCGGCAATGTCCTCCTCGGCTTCCAGCAGGTCGGGCAGATAAATATACGGTGTGCCGTCAAACAGCTTCACCCGCAGTTCTTCGGTGCGGATGCACTCGTCCAGCGCAGCAGCCAGCTTTTCCGGCGGCTGATGGATAAAATTGGATGCCGTTTCCAGCAGTTGGATGCGCGGCAGGCAGGTGTGGCCGTTGCCCGCGTTGTGGCGCAGGGTGCGCAGCAGGGCCGCTTCCAGCCGCTGGGCGCAGTCGCCTTCCATGTGGTAATACTGGGCAATGCTGTCCGCGTGGCGGAAATCCAGCTGCAGCGGTTCGCCGCAGAGCAGATAGGGATTTGCCGCAATGGCCTGCATGGCCCCGGGGCCGAAGGTACGGAACACCTCCATCGCGCGGCGCGGGCTGATCTCGAACTGCGCCAGATAGGCGATCAGCTCCCGCATGCCGAACATCCGCTTGAACTCCTGCTGGATGCGGTCGGCCTTGTCCGCCGAGATGCCGGGCACCTGCGTGAGCCGGGCCGGGTCGTTGGCGATCACCTCAAGCGCCTCGGCACCGAACAGGTCGATGATCTTATCCGCCGTCTTGGCCCCGATGTACGGCAGTGACCGGCTGGCAAGGAAGGCGTACACCGCTTCCAGATCCTTGGGCATGTCGGTCTCGCACTCCTGCGCGTGGAACTGGCGGCCATAGGTGGCGTGGTTCTCGTAGCGGCCGCGGCAGACCACGCTTTCGCCCGCGTGCAGTTCGCCCACAATGCCGCACACCACCGTGACCACACCGCCGCCGGACACCTCGAACACCATATAGCCGTTGTCGGTGTTCTCGTAGATGATGTCCTCCACGGTGCCCTCGATCTGTTCCAGCTGCTGCTCTGCCATGCGCTCACCTCCTGCCAAATTACACAATCATAAGCAGTATAACGCTTTTGGCGGGATTTGTAAATCATCCGGGCAGACTGCAGTGCAGCCCTACCGTGGAGAAACACATGATACAGTGAGAAATATATAACTTACTTATGTTTCTTTTTGCCAGTGTATCAAGTTGATACACTGGCCTGCCCTGATACACTGACGCACTGTATCAATCAAGGGGCACTGTATCAGCTTGACACAGTGCATTTTTCATCGCATCAGCGTCAATAATCTGCCACTGTATCAGATAACACCTCCACCGTGATGCAGCACACGGCAAAGGCCAGCAGGGCGCAGTCCAGCGGGACACGGCGCAGCACCACCACCCGTTCGGTCAGGGTGGTAAAGGTCTGCACGGCCTGCACCGGCACGGTGCTGCCCAGCCAGAACAGCGCCACCGAAAGCGGCAGATGCACCGCCCGCGCTGCCAGCAAAGGCCGCAGCGAGATCTCGGCCGGGCAGATGGTGCGCACCTGCAAAAGCACCGACACCCCCTGCACACTGAGCGCCGCACAGCACAGCGTGCTGGCCCACAGCCCGGTGCGGGCGGCCTGATCGCAGCCGGAACACACTTCCAGCAGCATGGCGGGCAGCGCCGCCCACGGCTGTGGCAGCAATGCCCCGCACCCTGCCGCCAGCAGCCGGAAGTACAGCACAAAGCCGCAGAGCTTCAGGTAGGTCACTGCCGCCTGCGCGATCACCGCGTCCAGTGCGGGCAGCGGAATGGTTTCCCCCTGCGCGGGTGGAGCCTGCCCGGCCCCGCCCTGCATCCGGCACAGCAGCGCCGCCGTGAGGTATCCCGCCAGCAGCTGGGCCGCAAACAGCCGCACCCCCACCGCGCGGCTGCCCAGCATCTGCTGCCCTACCGTGAGGATGACAAAGGACGGCCCGCTGCACACACAGGCGGGCAGCAGCGCCGAGGCCTGCCGGGAGGTGAGCTGACCGGTGCGCACGGCTTCGGACGCAGCCACCGCCGCCGGTGCAAAGCCCCCCAAGGCCCCAATGAGCAGCACGCCGCCCGCACCCTTTGCCCGGATGCCCATGAGCCGCGCCGCAGGCCGGAACACAAAGCCCAGCCACTGCCCGGCCCCGCAGCCTGCCGCCAGCGCCGATACGATGAGGAACGGAAACAGCGATATCAGCAGCGGCCCGCTGCACAGCCGCAGCCCCGCCTGCAGGGCATCGGCACAGCGCTGCGGCGCGGCAAACACCAGAAACGCCGTGTACCCTGCCAGCGCCAGCAGCACGCCCCGCCGGAAATTCCAGCTTCGATTCATAACTCAGCCCTCCGCATCCATATATATGTAGCAGCGCGCCGCGGGCAGAACTGCGGGATGGGAGGGAATGGGATGTGTGCCAAGCGCAAAAAGCGGCTTTTGCCGCAAAGCTGGCTGGCCCTGCTGTTCCGTCAGCCGCCGCAGGGCTTTTACCACGCCCCTGCCGTCTACCTGAGCGGGGGCCGCATGGAGGTTGAGCACTTTTGCCGCATCCTGACCTACAGCCCCGACCGGCTGTGCCTGCAGATGCCCCATGGCCGGTTGACCATCTACGGCGACGGGCTGAAGATCGTCACCCTTACCGCCAGCCGCCTGACCCTGCGGGGGCGGTTCGTGCGCACGGACTTTGCGGATGACTAGGAGGTGCCCATGGAACCGGTAAGCCTTTGGGCCGCGGTGGAGTTCACCGCATGCAATGGCAGCACCGAAGCCCTGCTTACCGCTGCCGCCCGGGCCGGGCTGCATCCCTACGGGGTAACGGCCCTGCCGGGAGGGTTTGGTGGGCGGTGCGCCGCGTGGCAGTACCCGCGCCTTGCCGCGCTGGCCCGCAAGCACCGGGTGCGGCTGCGCATCCGCCGGAAGCTGGGGCTGTATTTCTGCCTGCGCCCCTTGCTGCGCCGGGCCGGGCTTTGGGCGGGGCTGGCGGTGTTTGTGCCGCTGCTGCTCTTTGCACAGCAGTTCGTCTGGTATGCGGACACCTCTTCCCTCACCACCGGACAGGCTGCGCGGGCCTGCGCCGTCCTGCGGGAAGCGGGCCTGCAGCCCGGTGCGGCTGTGACCGAGGCAAAGCTCACCGCCGGGGAGTACGCCCTTTTGCACAGCGGCGAGTTCTCCTGGGCCAGCCTGAATTTTGCCAAAGGGCGGCTGGTGGTGGAAGCCGCCGCGGCCAGGCCCAAGCCGGACATTGCCGCCGGAACGCTGCATGGCATCCGGGCAAAATGCGGCGGCACTGTTCTGCGCACGAACCTTACCAGCGGCACCATGCTGGTGCAGCCGGGCCAGCAGGTGGAGGCCGGGCAGGGCCTCATTGGCACAGCCCGCGCCGAGCGGGACGGCACCCTGATCTTTGCGCCCGCCGCCGGAACGGTGGTTGCGCAGTTTGAGTGGAGCGACACCCGCACCGTGCCCTTGGAAGAGACGGTGCAGCAGTACACCGGCGCGTGCACCCGCACATACCGGGTGACAGCGTTCGGGCACACCTTCTCCCTGCCCGCCGCGCCTGCGCCGGAACATGCGGCGGTGGTCCTCCGGCACTTCCAGCCGGAGGTGCCGCTGCTGGGCCTTGCCCTGCCCTGCTCTGTGGAGGAGACCTGCCGCTATGTGCAGCAGCCGGAAACGCTGCACCGCACCGAAGCGCAGGCCGCCGCGCTGGCCCGGCTGCAGAGCCTGCAGGCGCTGTACGCCGCATGGCCGGACGCGGAGCACATCGCCCGCAAAGAGGACTGCACCGTGAACGGCAATGTACTGGACTATACCGTTACCTACACCGTGGCAGCGGACATCTGCGGGTGAAAGGATTCCCGTTGTAATTCGCCAAAAAATATGTTAAACTAAAAACACCACCCCGAAGGGTGGCGTTAAGGTGCTATCTGCAAGCGCAGGTGGTCATGCTTTCCTCCGGCAAGCGTCCGGGGGACGTAAAAGCTTATTGTTTGTTCCCCCGTTCGCAAACGCGGAAGGGGGGGATGCATCATGAAGTTGGAAGAGGTTCTGCAGCTGTTCGTCATTGTTGGCGGCACAGTTGGGATTACATTTCAGATCGCATGGGCAATCTTCAAAGAGATCCATAACAATAAGAAATGACCGCCCCAGACTCCCAAACCTGAGCGGTCATTCTTATTGACTCCTTAGCCGAAGGGAAGCTGACCATTGCGGACAGCGCCTTTTCTATTTGCAGTATAGTTGTTTTTTAGCGGTTTGTCAAGTCCCCTGCTCTGCAGCGGCACGTTCCGCCGCCTGCGCGTCGTACTCGGCAAGCAGGTCGTTGAGGTCGTACTGGTACTTGCTGTGGCAGAAGTGGCACACCACCTCGCAGGCGGGGTCCTCGTCGCGCATCCTCACCAGCTCCTTGCGGCCAAGGCTGAACAGCATCTCCTTGGTGCGCTCGGCGCTGCAGTCGCACTGGTAGTGCACATCGCGCTCGTCCAGCACGTTGGGGCCAAAGCCCGCCAGCGCCAGCTGCATCATGTCCTCGGGGGTCTTGCCCTCGTGCAGCAGGGTGGTGACGGACGGCATGGCCGCGATGTTCTTTTCCAGCTGATCGATCTCCGCATCGGTGGCACCGGGCAGCAGCTGCACCATAAAGCCGCCTGCGCACAGGATGGACAGGTCTTTGTCCACCAGCACGCCCAGCGCCATGACGGTGGGCACCTGCTCGCTGTAGGCGTAGTAGGCGGTCAGGTCCTCGGCGATCTCGCCGGAGACCAGCGGCACCTGCCCCACGGTAGGCTCCTTCTGCAGGCGGTTATCCCGGATGACGGTGAGCACACCGTCTTTGCCCACAGCGCCGCCCACATCCAGGTGGCCGTTCGGCTTTGCGGGCAGCTCCACCAAGGGGTGATCGATGCAGCCCTTCACGTTGCCGGTTCCGTCGGTGCAGGCAATGACCACGCCCGCCGGGCCGCCGCCGGACACACGCAGGGTGATCTGGTCACGGTCGTCCTTGAGCATGGAGCCCATCAGGGCCGCGCCGGTGAGCAGACGGCCCAGTGCCGCGCTGCAGGTGGCGCTGGTGGTGTGCAGCTTTTCGGCCTTGCGGACGATCTGGGTGGAATCCACGCCGCAGAATACGACCCCGCCATTCTCCGACAGGCCGCGGATCAGATTTGCCATAAAGTTATCCCTCCAATTGTGTATACTGCTTGACTGCGCAGAAGAAATAGCGCTGGCTGTCCTCGGTCAGCGGGCCGAAGGTCTCGCCGTCGCAGACGCTTTCCAGCGCAAAGCCGTGCTTTTCCAGCGCGGTGCGGATGGTGTCAAGGTCATAGGTGTACTCGCAGAACTGCTCGTGGAAGTGCTCGCCGGTCTCGTGGTAGTCGATGTCCACGGTGATCTCCACGCGGCGGTTGGCGGCATCGTAGTGGTTGCGCCACACACAGGCGGCATCCTCTTCCTCAAAGGTGAACGCGTTGTCGCCCAGCACGTTCTGGTGCTTGTAGGGCGTGTTCATATCGAACAGGAACACCCCGCCCTTCTCCATGAAAAAGCCCGCGTTGGCAATGGCGGTGTCGAGGTCCGGGATGTGGTTGAAGGTGTCAAAGGTGGACACCGCGCCCCGGATGGTGCCGTACAGATCCAGCTTGAGCAGGTCCTGCCGGAGCAGCAGCAGCCTGCCGGAAAGGCCCAGCTGTTCGGCCTTATCGCGCACAACGCAGAGCATCTCCTCGGACTGGTCAATGCCGATCATATCATAGCCCGCCTGCGTGAGCATCAACGTCAGCTCACCGGTGCCGCAGCCAAGGTCGGCAAGGATGCCGTCGTGGATGCCGTGCTCCTTGAGCTTTGCATGGATGTGGGCATACAGGGCATCGTAATCGGCCTCACCGTTGAATTCATCGTAGAAATAGGCAAATTCGTTGTAGGCCATGGTTTACTCCGCTTCCTGTTCCCCGGCCACAGCGGCATTGAGCACCGCCTGCAGCTCCGGGATGCCGTAACCGTTCTCGCCGCTGGTCAGCACCACCTTCTGGCAGCCATAGGGGCGGCAGAGGTTCTCAAAGTCTTCCAGCGTCTTGGCCAGCTGGCTCTTTTTGAGCTTGTCGGCCTTGGTCAGGGCCACCACGTAGGGGATCTGGTGATAGTGCAGGTAGCGCAGCATCTGCTCATCGTCGGCGCTGGGGGCGTGGCGGCAGTCCAGCAGCTGCACCAGCAGGGTGTGGTGGCGGGGTGCTTCAAAGTAGCTGTTGATGAGGTCGTCCCAGCGCTCACGGTCGGCGTTGCTCACCTTGGCGTAGCCGTAGCCGGGCAGGTCCACAAAGTAGCAGTCGTCCACCGAATAGAAATTGATGGTGGCCGTTTTGCCCGGCGTACTGGACACGCGGGCAAGGTTTTTGCGGCTGCACAGCTTATTGATGAGGCTGGATTTGCCCACGTTGGACCGCCCCGAAAAGCTCAGCTCCGGGCGGTCGCTCTCGGGCAGCTGGCTGGAAATGCCGTAGCTGGCAATGAAATCAGCTTTGTTGTAATTCATGGAGCTTTCCTTTCTTGTGGTACGTCAAACCCTCTCAGTCTCGTCACTTCGTTCCTCGCCAGCTCCCCCGAAGGGGGAGCTCTTTCATCTGGTGGAAAACATCCCTTAAGCTCCCCCCTTCGGGGGAGCTGGCACGGCGCAAGCCGTGACTGAGAGGGTTTCTATTGTTCTCAGCACACCGCGCCGGGCTGGGGCTTTTCTGCGGTGGGCGGCACAATGGCGGCGTCTGCCGCCTTTTTCTTGGTGTGGGTGCGGCCCGCAGCGCTCTTGGCGGCATTGGGCTTGAGCAGGGCCGCGTTCAGCACCTGCGTCAGGCTCTGCATGGGCAGGAAGGTGAGGTTCTTCTTCACCTCGTCGTCCACCTCATACAGGTCGGGTTCGTTGTCCTTGGGGATGAGCACGGTCTTCATGCCCTCGCGGTAGGCCGCCATGCTCTTTTCCCGCAGGCCGCCGATGGGCAGCACGTTGCCGTGCAGGGTGATCTCGCCGGTCATGGCAACATCACCGCGCACCGGGATGCCGGACAGGCAGGACACCAGCGCCGTGGTCAGGGTGACACCGGCAGAAGGGCCATCCTTGGGCACTGCGCCCTCCGGGGCGTGGATGTGCAGGTCGCACTTCTTGAGCTTTTCCGGGTCGATGCCGTACTCGGCGGCGTGCACGCGCACCCACGTAACGGCCAGCTGAGCGCTCTCCTTCATCACGTCGCCCAGCGAACCGGTGACGGTGATCTTGCCGCTGCCGTTGTCCATCACCTGCACCTCGATGGGCAGGGTCTCGCCGCCCACGCTGGTCCATGCCAGACCGTTGGCGATGCCCACCGCGTTGGTGCGGTTGAGGAAGTCGGGCTTGACGAAGCGGGGGCCAAGCAGCTGTTCCAGCATGGTGCCGGTAACGGAGACGCTTTCCACCTCGCCTGCGGCGATCTTGCGGGCGCACTTGCGCAGCACGCTGGTGATGGTGCGTTCCAGATTGCGCACACCGGCCTCGCGGGTGTAGCCGTCAATGATGCCATACAGCGCGCTCTGGCTCAGCGTGACCTTGCCGGTCAGGCCGCAGGCCTTGAGCTGCTTGGGCAGCAGGTGCTTGCGGGCAATGTTGTATTTTTCCACGCGGGTGTAGCTGGGCAGCTCGATCACGTCCATACGGTCACGCAGGGGGCCGGGGATGCTGCCCAGATCGTTGGCGGTGGTGATAAAGAGCACATGGCTCAAATCGAACGGGATATCGATGAAATGATCGTTGAAGGTGCTGTTCTGCTCCGGGTCCAGCGCTTCCAGCAGGGCTGCGGCCGGGTCGCCGCGGAAGTCGCCTGCCAGCTTGTCGATCTCGTCCAGCAGCATGAGGGGGTTCGCGCTCTTGGCAGAGATCATGGCAGTGATGATCTTGCCGGGCATCGCGCCGATGTAGGTGCGGCGGTGGCCGCGGATCTCGGCTTCATCCCGCACGCCGCCAAGGCTGATGCGCACATACTTGCGGCCCATACTTTCGGCGATGGAGCGTGCAATACTGGTCTTGCCCACGCCCGGAGGGCCTACAAGGCAGATGATCTGTGCCTTCACGTCCGGTGCCAGCTTGCGCACGGCCAGCGTTTCCAGAATGCGGTCCTTCACCTTTTTCAGGCCGTAGTGGTCGCGGTCCAAGATCTGCTGTGCGCGGCTGATATCAAGGTCGTCCACCGTAAAGGTGTTCCACGGCAGGTCAAGGCAGGTGTCCAGATAGGTGCGGATGACCGTTGCCTCCTGATTGGAGCCCTGCATCTTGGCAAGGCGGTCCACTTCCTTGAGCAGCTTCTTCTCGCTGTCCTCGGCAAGGTGCAGCCCGGTGATCCTGCGGCGGTACTCGTCGGCCTCGGCGTGGGTGTCGTCGCCCTCGCCCAGCTCGTCGCTGATGATGTGCAGCTGTTCGTGCAGGTAGTAATCGCGCTGGTTCTTGTCCATGGACTCGTTGACCTTTTCCGCGATCTCCTTTTCAATTTTCATCACCTGACACTCACGGCGCAGCATCTCGATGAGCTTTTTCAGCCGTCCGTTCAGGGTGCCCTCGTCCATCACAGCCTGCTTGTCCTCGTAGCGGAACAGCAGGTTTGCAGGCATGTACTCGCTGAGGAAGGCGGGGTCGTCGCTGGAAACGATGGCAAACACCACGTCCTTGCCAAGGCGCGGGTTCATGCCAAGGTACTCGTCAAACCCGGCCTTGAGGGCGCGCAGCAGCGCTTCGGTCTCCACGGCATCGTCGGCCTTGCCTGCGCGCACCGGGGCCGGGCGCACCTCCGAAAGCAGAAAATCGCCGCTGGCATCCAGTGCACTGAGCTTTGCGCGGTACTTGCCCTCCACCAGGACCTTTACAAGGTCCCCGGAGACGCGCAGCACCTGCTTGACCTCGGCCACCACGCCGTAGCTGAACAGGTCTGCCTGCTGCGGCTCGGTGGTGTCCATGGACTTCTGTGCCACCAGAAACACGTTGGAATTATTTGCCATTGCCCACTCCACGGCGGCAATGCTCTTTTCGCGGCCCACCTCAAAGTGGACGAGATTGTTGGGGAACACCACCAGCCCGCGCAGGGCGATGGTGGGCAGATGCAGCTTTTTGCGCTCCACCTTGATGGTAACTTTTTCACTCATAGTGCAAACACCTCCCGGCTGCCGCGCACTTTCCCACGGCGGCAGCGCTGTATGCAAGAGATTTTATCTTTAAAATAGCAGGTTGAAAATAGCAGGTTGTTTCCTTATTATACTGATTTCCGGCCAAAATGCAACTGTGATGCATGGACGGTTGGTTATTCCCCCCGCTTTTCCTGCGTGGAGAAGCCCATTTTGCCAAGAGCCGGCAGCAGAGCCTTGAGGGTGATGGAGGTCAGTGCGCCCATCACAAGGCCCAGCACCAGCATGACCGGCGCGTAGTAGAAGGAGAGCGACGACGAGATGATCACGCCTGCACCCAGCAGCTGGCCGATGTTGTGGGCCAGTGCGCCGCATACGGACAGGATGAACCAGGTGGGCCGCACCGGCAGCAGATAGTACAGCACCCACATCACCAGCAGTGACAAAAGGCCGCCGCACAGCGAGAGAAGGCCCGCCGTGAAGCCGGACACCAGAAACACGAACAGTGCCTTGAGCACGTCCAGCACCAGCGCCTGCCTTGGCCCCATGAAAAACAGCGCGTACATCACCACGATGTTGGCAAGGCCCAGCTTCATGCCCGGCAAAAGGCCCGGGATGGTGAGCGTGCCCTCAATGAACGAAAGTGCCATGGCCAGCGCAAACAGCAGGCCGGAAAGGGCGATACGGCGCGTTTTTTCGTAACTGCGTCTGTTTTGGGGCATGCTGCACTCTCCTTTACTCTTCGGTCTGCTGGCTCTGCTCGTAGCTTTCCTGCTCTTCCATGGCAGCTTCCCACGCGGCAAACAGCTCTTCCTGATGGAAGCGCAGGTCGCTCAGCTCGTCGCTCTTCTGGCGCAGCAGGTCGGGGTCATTGTACACCTCCGGGGAGTTGATCTCGTTGTCCAGCTCCACCTCGCGGGCACCGCAGGCTTCCATCTCGTCCTCGCAGGCCTTGATCTTGGCCCGCAGCTCGGCGCGGCGGCGGCGCTGCTCCCTGCCGTAGCCGGTCTTGGCCGGTTCGGCGGCCTTCTGCACGGCAGGGGCCGGGGCGCTGCGGCCCATCAGAGCATCGTAGCTGGGGTAGAGGGTGGCCTTGCCGTCCTCAAGGTAGAGGATGGGGCAGGCCAGACTGTTCATCAGGTGGCGGTCATGGGTGACCAGCAGCAGCGTGCCGGTGTAGGCCATGAGGGCCTCGGTAAGGTTTTCGCGGGTGTAGATGTCCAGATGGTTGGTGGGCTCGTCCAGAAACAGCAGGTTGGGCCGTTCCAGCACGATCTCCGCAAAGCGCAGGCGGGCCAGCTCGCCGCCGGAAAGCGCCTCGCAGGGCTTGAACACCGTCTCGCCCCGGAAGCCCAGCTTTGCCAGATGGCTGCGCACCTCCAGCTCGGTCATGCGGGGGTACTTGTTCCAGATCACATCGATGACCCGGCCCTGCCCCAGACGGTTCTGCTGCTGGGCAAAGATGCTGGGCCGTGCGCCGGTGCCCAGCCGCACCATGCCGCCGGAGGGGCGGCGCTTGCCGTCCAGCACCTGCATCAGGGTGGACTTGCCCGCGCCGTTGGGGCCTGCGATCACCAGCCGCTGGCCGCGGCACACCGTGTAGGTAAAGGGTTCCAGCAGGGTGCGCTCCCCTATTTTGATGGTCAGGTTCTTGAGCAGCACCAGCTCATTCCACGGTTCTACGTCATATTCAAACCGGAACTTGAGCTGGTTGGTCTCGTCCTTGGGCGCTTCGGTGATCTCCAGCTTTTCCAGCTGCTTGCGGCGGCTCTGGGCCATTTTGGTGGTGGAAGCGCGCACAAGGTTGCGGTCCACGTAGTCCTGCAGCTTTTCGGCCAGTGCCACATCTGCATCGTGCTGCTTCTGGCGCAGGGCGTCGGCGGCTTCCTTCTGGGGCAGGTAGGCCGAGAAGTTGCCCTTGTAGGTGGTCATGGTCTGGAAGGAGACCTCCCAGATCTTCGTACACACGTTATCGAGGAAGTAGCGGTCGTGGCTGACCACCAGCACCGCACCGGAATAGCTTTTGAGGTAGTTTTCCAGCCATTCCATGGTGGCAAAGTCCAGGTGGTTGGTGGGCTCGTCCAGAATGAGCACGTCCGGCTTTTCCAGCAGCAGCTTTGCCAGCCGCAGCCGGGTCAGCTCGCCGCCGGAGAGCACCGCAATGTTCTTCTGCCATGTATCCTGCGCAAAGCCCATGCCGGACAGCACCTTTTTGATGTTCACATCCATGTTGTAGCCGTCGGCGGCATCCACGATGTTCTGCAGCTGGTCGTGCCGGGCCAGCAGCTCCGTGTCGTCCGGCTGCGCGGCCATTTTGCGTTCCAGCACCTGCATCTGGGCCATGGCATCCAGCACAGGGGCAAAGGTGGAGCGCATCTCGCCGTAGAGATCCAGCGTGGCATCCAGCTTTGCGTTCTGTTCCAGATAGCCCAGCGTCACGCCGTGGGTCACGCTGAACTCACCTTCGTAGTCCTGGTACTCGCCGGTCAAAATCTTGAGCAGGGTGGTCTTGCCCGCGCCGTTCTGGCCCACGATGCCGATGCGGTCCTCCCGCTCGACACTGGCGGTCACATCGTGCAGCACGATCTTTTCGCCAAAGCTCTTGCCTAGTTTTTCCAAATGTATCAGCATAGTTTTATGATCCCGTTCTCCATCCGCTTATTGGCTCAGCACTGGTGGCGGCGGTTCTTCAGGCCCACATTGGCCAGCTCTTCCTGCTCCATCACCAGCGGGTACAGCTCTTTCAGGTCTGCGATCTCGTAGGTGGGCACCACCTTGCCGGGGTTCTCGGCGTGGCTGGGGTTATACCAGCAGGTGTCAAGGCCCGCATTCACGCCGCCCTGAATGTCGCTGCTCAGGCCGTCGCCCACCACCAGCACATGCTCGCGGTTCTCCACGCCAAGGGCGCGCAGGGCCGCATCAAAAATTCTGCGGTTCGGCTTTTCGCTGTCCATCTTCTCGGAGACGAACACGTCCTCCATAAAGTTCAGCACACCGCTCTCGGCCAGACGGCGGATCTGCACCTTCTGGAAGCCGTTGGTCACAACGGCCAGCGTTGCCACCTCGGAAAGCTCCCGCAGCACATCCAGCACTTCCGGCCCCATCAGGTCCGGGTGGGTGGAGAGCTGTTCCAGATAGAAGCGGTTCATCTCGGCTCCGTCACCGGCGGCATCAATGGCCTTGAGGAAGCGGGTGAACCGCTCCGCCATGAGCTTTTCCCGCTTGATCTGGCCTTTTTCCAGCTGCCGCCACAGCTCCGAGTTGATGGTGCGGTAGGTCTGCACCGTTTCTGCGTCCGGCTCAATGCCGTAGTTCACCAGCGTTTCGGCCAGTGCCTTGCTTTCGGCTGCGTCAAAGTTCAGCAGGGTGTTGTCTGCATCGAACAGCACGCAATAATATTTTGCCATAAACCTTCCCTCTTTTCCTTCTGCCATGGCCTCAGCTGCCATGCGCTCAACAACAGGCAGAAGCCAGCCCTGCCGTAAACAGAGCTGGCTTCACATCATTCTGTTACAATTTCGTACGGTGGTACGTCCGTCTGCTCCGGGTCGTTGTCCGGGCAGGTGGTTTTGACATCACAGGGGGTGGCAGCACACTTTGCCATTTCCTCTTCCAGCGCGCCGTTGTCCACGTTCTCCCAGTCGGTGCCGTAATCGTCCACGCTGCCGTCGGTCACGTTCTCTTCCCCGGGCAGCGCCGGGATGCGGGGTTCCTCGTAGTACATGCAAACGCCTCCCTTCCTGCCAGCCTATGCGGCACAGCAGGCCGGGGTGACAGCCTCAGGACGCGGAGTCCGTGGATGCGGACTGTTCGTTGGCGGCTTCCTTGCTGGCATTGGATTCCGAAGCCGCATGGGAGCTGCCAGAGCTTGCAGAGCTGCTCTCGCTGCTGGAGCTGCTATGGGAAGCCGAGCTGCTCTCACCAGAGTCCGCGTGGGACGAGCTGGTGCTGTGGGAAGAGCTGGCTGTTCCGTTGGAAGCAGAAGCCGAGCCTGCCGGGGAAGCCGTGCTCTCACTGCTGGAAGAGCTGTGAGACGAGCTGTCGGAAGAGCTGTGAGACGAGCTGCCGGAGGTGGATGTAGCCCCGGAGGATGCCCCGGAGGTGGTGCCGGACGATGCACCGGAAGAACTGGTGCTGCCGGAAGAACTGCTGCCCGACGTGCTGCCAGAGCTGCCGGAGCTGTGAGACGAGCTGCCGGAGCTTACGCCGCTGACCGTCACATTCAGGACGTTGCTGGTAACGGTGCAGCCGTTGTAGCTTGCCACTGCATACACCTTAAAGGTCGCATTGAGCATGGAGGGGTCGATCTCCACCTTGACGGTGGTCTTGCCCGCCGCCTGCGGCACTTCCGCACCGTTGGCGTACCAGCGGATGCTGTCGGCAGTGAGGTGCTTGCCGCCCAGCTTTGCGGTAAAGGTGTAGGAATCGCCCAGCACGGCCTTGCCGGTGCTGCTGATATGCACGGAAGCCGCTGCAAATACGGCGGTCACGTCCACGTTCTGCTTGAAGTTCGTATCGGTGCGGGTCTTCTGGGTCACGCCGTCGCTCCACTTGACGAACACATAGCCGTCCTGCGGCACAGCCGTCACGCTGATGGACTGGGCGGCGCTGGTCACTTCATAGGAGAGGGATGTCTTGCCGCTGTCGCTGCCGCTGGAAAGGGTGCCGCCGGTCTTGTCCACCCGGTAGCTGGCCTGATACAGCACACCCTGCTCTTCGGAAGAGCCTGCAGCCTCCGAGCTGCTGGGTGCTGTCACCGCAGAGCTGGGGTTCGGGGTATACTCGGCGCGGGTGGGGATGTTGGCGGTGTCGGGGCGGCGGTCGTCGGTCTGGTAAGCGTGGGTGCGCAGATAGCTCAGCATGGCCTTCAGGCCCACGGGCTTCAGGTGGATATCGCCGGTCTGGTAGTAATCCTCGCGGCCATAGCCGTTGGCATCCTTCAGCGCTTCGGCGCTGTTGAGGAACTTCAGGCCCATCTGCTCACACATGGACAGCAGGGCCATGTTGAAGTCGTCGATCTTGGTCTGGTCCATGTGGGGGTAGTTTGCGTGGTTTGCAGGCACCGGCGGCACCGTGTTCACGATGATGTCGGTGTAGGGGTAGCTTTCCTGAATGGCCTGCACCAGCGCGGTGTAGTTCTTGATGAACTCGTCCACGCTCATGCCGGTATCGTTGGTGCCCAGCATGATGACCACGCGGCGGGGCTTCATTTTGGCCACGGCCTGCGCGATGGTGTAGGTGCTGCTGTCCTTTTTAAAGGTAACGATGCCCTCGTTCAGGGCGGCATGGGTGCCAATGCCCTCCTTGGCGCAGAACTGCTGCAGGCTGATCAGGCCGTTGGCGTACAGGCGCACCGTGTTGGAATCGCCGAGGAACAGCGTTTCCTTCTGGTAGCTCTCGCCCGCGTCGGCGGTCTCCGGCAGCAGGGCGGCAGAGGTCTCGCTGATCTGGTAGTGATCCGAGATATCCTCTTCGCCCGGCACCAGCACCTCGCTGGAGGGCTGTTCCCCCGGGGCCGCAGGGGTCTTGCCGCGCTTGAGCAGCGTCATGGTAATGGCAATGGTCAGAATGGCTGCCAGCGCGCACACACTGCACACCAGCACAGCCTGCTTCTGCATAGGAGTAAGCGATTGCTTTTCCGGTCGTGTATTTCTCATATTTCTCACCATTCACTTCGTTTCCGGCACAGGGCCTTCCGGTCATGCCTGTCCGTTCAGGATCTGGTCTGCAAGGCTGGCGCAGCTTTCGGCCAGCAGCACCGGGTGGAAGGGTTCCAGCTCTTCCCTGCTGCCGTAGCCGTACAGCGCACCGGCGGCATCCAGCCCGCAGTCCGCAGCGCCGCGCATGTCGTCGTTGCGGTCGCCCACCATCAGCACCCGCCTGCCCTGCATCATAGGCTGGGCCAGCACATGGCGCACCACGTCGGTCTTGGTGTCGCGGCTCTCGTCCATGGACGCGCCGCCGATAAAATCAAAATAGCCTGCAAGGCCCTTTTCTTCCAGAATGGGCGTAACGACCTGCGTGGGCTTGGAGGTAGCGGTGCACAGCACAAGGCCCGCGTCCTTCAGGCGCTGCAGCATCTCTGCTGCACCGGGGTAGGCGGCGCACTCGTGGCTGCCCTTGACGGCGTAGCTGTCGCGGTACAGGTCGGTGGCCTTTTCAATGAGGGCCGGGTCGGTAAAGTGCTCACCAAAGCTCTTGCGCAGCGGTGGGCCAAGGTAGCGGCGCAGGTTCACATTTGTGGTGTCCACGCCCATCTTGGCAAAGACTTCTTTTAATGTATTTATGATACCGGGAGCGGAATCGATCAGGGTCCCGTCCACATCAAACAGGATCGCATCGTAGTTCAGCAATTTGTAAATTTCCTCACTTTCATGGTGATACATTGTATAGTATAGCACAGAATCCCGTTATCAGCAATTCCAACAAATGGTTTTTACAAAAATTATGCATTCAAGCAGAGAAAAGGCCCGCCCGGCATCCGGACAGGCCTTTCCGCATCTTCTTACTTCGCTGCGGCATCCGCAGGCGGATAGTACAGGTTGTTGGAGACGAACTCCAGCTTATCCTTGAGCACCAGCTCCAGGTTTGCCACGGCGTGCACCATGTTGGTGGCCGAATCGTTTACTTCCAGCAGCTTGCACAGGTCCAGACCGTCCAGTTTCATGGCGGCATCCATCTTCCGGCTTTCGGCACACAGGATGTGGCTCAGGGCATTTTCCTGCAGAGCGATGCTCTCCACAAGGTCAATGACCGCCTGCTCCAGCGTCACCTTGGGCAGGCAGGGGCAGGGGCAGCGGGTGGTATCGATACAGTTCTCAGCAGACATGATAAAACCTTCCTTTCGTTCGTCCGGTCAGGGGCGGTGTACGCTCCATTCTATGTCTGCCGGGTACGCCGGTGTTACTCCTGCTTTTTAGGGTTCTGGGTGCCGCGCACCTTTTCAATGGTCTCGCGGTAGCCGCCGGAGCCGTACTGGATGCAGCGGTTGATGCGGCTGATGGTGGCCGTGCTGATCTCCACTGCCTTCACGATCTGATCGTAGGTTCTGCCGTCCAGCAGCATCTTTGCCGCTTCCAGCCGCTGCGCCATATCCGAGATCTCCTTTACAGTGCACAGGTCTTCAAAGAAGTTGTAGCACTCCTCCCGCGTTTCCAGACTGAGGATGGCATCAAACAGTGCATCGGTGGTCTGGTTTCTTCTGGAATTTTTATCTGCCATGAATGTTCTCCTTGCCGCCGCAGCGGACTGTCCGGTTTTGGGAGCGTTCCCTCTTTTAAATGTTCCGGAAATGTTCAGGTTCTTTCTTGCATCACCACTTTAGCACATCAAAGTGTAAAAGTCAAGCCCTTGGCGTGAACTCTTTTCATTCGTTGACGTGTATAGTTTTCTTCGTTTCACGCATGAACAAAAATCACCTAAAAATTATTGCAGAACGCTTTCCTGAATTAGTGTATCCTCCGAACTTGTTCCAAGGATATTGACAATTTGTGAATTCCGCACTAAAATACGGACAATCATTCGGCAAATGCGATGAACAGGACATGATTCTTTGCAGCACCCTCTCCCAGAGAGCCGCCCATCTGATGCAAGGGCAGCAGTCAGGAGCAAAGCGTTCTCCCCTGCGAGCAGCCTGTGTGAACAAAGGCGCTGACCCCGCCTTCCAGTAATGCATGGCCGTTTTGCCCACGTTACGGGGCTGCGTATGTATGTACGCTGGGAGTGGCTGCCCTGTGCAGCAAACGAAGTGGTATCGCGGAGTATTCCATACACGATGTGCAGTGTATGTGAAGGCCTTCGTCTTCGATGGTTCGTCCCAAATGGAACGAACGCAGGAAGACGGGGCCTTTTTTACATCCTGCCGCCCCATGTCGCTGACATTTGCCGGATGCCAAGAAAGGAAAGAGGTAAAAACAATGAATACGCTGGTCATCGTATTGATCGCAGCCGTGTGTCTGTTTGGCGCTTATATGCTTTACGGCCGCTGGCTGGCAAACAAGTGGGGCATCGACCCCTCTGCCAAGACCCCGGCAGTTGTCCATGAGGACGGCCGGGACTACGTTCCCACCGACGGCTGGACCGTGTTTGCACACCAGTTCAGCTCCATTGCCGGTGCAGGCCCTGTTACCGGTGCGATCCAGGCTGCTGCTTTCGGCTGGCTGCCGGTGCTGCTGTGGGTGCTGCTGGGCGGCATCTTCTTCGGTGCCGTCACCGACTTCGGCGCTCTGTATGCTTCCGTTAAGAACGACGGCAAGAGCATGGGCATGCTGATCGAAAAGTACATCGGCAAGACCGGCCGCAAGCTGTTCCTGCTGTTCTGCTGGCTGTTCTGCGGCATCGT
>ENA-UEQJ01001126-UEQJ01001126.1-human-gut-metagenome-genome-assembly--contig:-NODE-1126-length-21627-cov-151.492158_pt1 | contig 21627 bp, 27 predicted proteins | sample MGYA00242937_ERZ507938 | MGnify/ENA primary metagenome ERZ507938 (study PRJEB26167, sample SAMN06115437) | human gut metagenome | host: Homo sapiens | place: China:Gansu | collected 2015-07-03...
CAAACCGGTACGATGCCTTGCATCCTGGAGGATGATGTATCTGTGGGACATGGTGCCATCGTCCACGGAGCCACAGTCAGAAAAGGCGCACTCATCGGAATGAATGCCACCGTGCTTGACAAGGCTGACATCGGTGAAGGAGCTATCATTGCTGCAGGAGCTGTAGTTACCCATGGCACCAAGGTTCCTGCACATGAGATTTGGGCTGGTATTCCTGCCAAGAAGGTGAAAGCTTGCGCTCCCGGACAAGCCGAAGAATTTGCCAAGCATTATTCCGGATACATCAAAGACTGGTATCTGAAGGAAGATTAATTGTTACAACGAGCATTTAATATCATCGAAACGATACCATCTATAAGTTATAAAAACTAAAAATAGATAAGTTTTATCACTTATAAGTGAAACTTTTCGTATATTTGCAGAAAATTTCATTTATAAGTGATAAAAATATGGCAACTATTATTCGTCAATCATATATCGACAAGATAGAAAGGTATCTTGGTAAGGAGACTATCATCGTATTAGTAGGTCAACGTCGTGTAGGTAAAAGCTGCATGATGAAAATGATTCGTGACCGCAAGAAGGCAGATGACTGCAACAATATCATCTTTATAGATAAGGAGAAAAGAGAGTTTGACAACATTCAGACCTATCAGGATCTCAACGACTATATCGGAGAGCACTTTTTATCCGATAAACATAACTATATCCTTATCGATGAGATACAAGACATCAAGGAATTTGAACGATCCATCCGAAGTTATCGCACAGAACCCAACACCGACATTATCATCACAGGTAGCAATGCCCGCATGCTGAGCAATGAACTGAGCACACTCATCGGTGGCAGATATAAGGAAATCTATATCCAATCGCTGAGCTATAACGAGTTTCTGGAATTTCATCAACTATCAGATAATGACGAAGCACTTGCTCTGTACATTCAGTATGGTGGCCTGCCTGGTCTGGCAAAGATAGGTCTTGAAGAGGATGATGCACGTGAATATCAAATGGATATTTACCATACCGTTTTGCTTAAGGATGTCATTATGCGCAACCAGATAAGAAACGTGCCATTCTTAGAGAACCTGGTGCGTTTCCTGGCAGATAACACAGGTAAACTCATCTCCGCCAACAGCATCTCCAAATATATGAAATCTCAAGGAGAATCCATTGCTTCGGCAGCTATCACCAATTACATATCCTTCCTTTGTGAAGCCTATATCCTGCACAAGGTGAACCGCTATGACATCCACGGCAAACGTATCTTTGAAACCAACGATAAGTTTTATTTCGAAGACAACGGCATCAGAAATGCCATTGCCGGGGGAACACGTGAAGGAGACATTGAGAAAGTGATAGAGAATATCATCTATCAGAACCTCATACGCTTGGGCTATCAAGTTTATGTAGGACAACTGCAAGCTGGAGAAATCGACTTTGTATGTACCAAACCAGGCGGCGAACGCATCTACGTGCAAGCTTCCTACATCATAGCTGACGATGCAACCAGAGAGCGTGAGTTTGGCAATCTCCGTGCCATCAAGGACAACTACCCGAAGTACGTTATCTCCATGACCCCTCTGCTCACCAAAAATGATAATGACGGCATCACGCACCTGCATCTTCGCAAGTTCCTGACTGAAGGAATATAAATAACAGGAATTTCTCAGATTGGGCACACTGTGTGTTCCCGATCTGAGGATTCTTTTACTCCTCCCCATTCAGGCATTCGCCGGTTTCATAACTCTTCGTCATATCCTTTAAGATATCAATCATCTCCTGCCTCAAGCTCTCAGGCTTCAGTACAATGATATTTCTGCCATGCCACAACAGTTCCTGAAGGAAATCACGGCTGGGGCGAACGGTGAGGGTATATTCCCGATACATTCCGTCTTTCGACTCCTTTACTTTCTGCTGACTCTCGTGCAGCGGAACCTCCTCGATGTAATTGTATTCCGGATAGAAGGCACGGATGCGGATTTTCTCCACGGGCACATTTTCCATCCGATAGATGCCAAAGCAATCTTCATAATAATTCTCTGGAGTCAGGAACTTCTTCATCTTTGCCGGCAACGGATGCTTCTCGCAAATAAGCTTCAGAAAACTGATGCGGTCAAAAGGAAGACAGCGAACGAGTTTTCTCACATCTTCCTCTGCACTTGAATTGGCTTTCTCTTCGGACGCCGAACGTTGTTTCTTAACTCCCACAACGTACCATCTCTGCTTGTAGTATCTCACGAAAGCCGGTTGTAGCACGATATCGCTCTCTGCCCCGAACCCAGAAACATACTTAAACTTCAGCAGATATTGCTTATCAATCGCTGCAAGAATATCATCCAGATATTCCGTGTTGTATGGCGGCGTATCAAGCATCACCTTGTTATGAAATTTCAGCATATCACCAAGCGAAGCCAACCGCAGAGAACTCAGCATCCATTCCGTTACATCATCATTAGCGATCGGATCACGCTTCAGATAATACCGATAGCCGTCGCTCTTGTCGCATTCCACAGTAATGCCAAACTGCGACTGGATATTTTCACGATAACGATGAAAAGTACGCTTGTCCAACTCATCCTCATCCTGATTAGCGTTGGCATCACGCCACTCATTAGCAATCTCCTCAAAGGTAAGATGCTTACGATCCAAGAGGCCTATCAGCCAACTATAGAATTTTACACGATTGTCCATAATCTCTAAAAATCTAATGAATATTTACGAGAAATGCCTAAAAAGAAAAGGAGAAAAGATAGCCAACAAAATGGTAATGCTAAATGCTGGCGTTTCTGACTTTTGTCATATACCAATGCGCGATACACTTGTGCCCGATGCTTGAAATGAACTGTGAACAAACTCGTCTCTTTGCATGAAACACATGAATTTTTAATAATGCTAACACAGACCTATTGCCTGATGTCAGTTTCTTGCTGCCTCTATCTTTTCTCCGAAAATTTTAATCTACTCAATGAAAATTTCAATCCTCGCTCCATTATCGGGGCAAGTCTTGCACATCCACCAAATCTACAGTCCAGTTCAAACTCTGAATTTTCAGGTCGAGTTCCCGATACTGCTTGGCATAGGTATCAGCCTCCTTACGAAGAACCTTTATATCTATGGTTCTAACATATTTCAGTTCGTTTCTGCCAAAGCGAGTATCGTTGGCTGCTACGTAGTTCACCACCTCTTTCAATGCCTTGACACGCATCGACAAGACGTCTCTCTTGGCTATCAATCGAGTCAAGGAGTCTCCGTCCTGAACGATCTGAACGTTGGTGATGTTAATACGATAAACCAGATCTTCCAACTGAACGAGTACGTCATCCAGTTCCTTGTACAGTTCCTCCACGTTATCGCAAGGTTCATCGCCCTCCTGTACCTTGGCGCTTTCCTTGATACGTTCTTTCAGTTGAGCCACTCTCTTCTGCAAGTCGGCTCTGATGCTCAATGCTTCTGCTAACTTCATAATCTTCTATTTTTATATATGACGTTAAACTTCTTGTTTTATTAAATATGCTATTTCTTTCTTGTCGGATTCAGCGTATGTTTTCCTCCGAACTCATTCACATCTTCCTCTACAAGTTTTTGGAACCACGATGGTTCGTAATCGAGCGGTCCAATCTCTGCATCTCTCGTATCACAAACTTCATTCTCATATTGCAAATGAACCTTTACCACGAAATCATCCATGCGAAGAATGTCGGGCAGGCTATAGTCTTGATGCGTATGCAGAGCATGCATGGCATAACAAACGCAAATATCAGCAAACTCGGGTTTATGAAGGCTACACTCATCCCAGGAATCTCCATCGTCCAACATGTTGTTTATCTGCTTATACCCATCCTCGGTAGCCCCACCAAATGTGCCAAAGACTCCATTCAAAATATCTGTCTTATAGCGTCCTGCACTCATCAGTTCATCTAACAGATGAATCATATATTGGAAATCAGAGCCGTAATAATCGTCGTTCTCCAACTTTACTACAGCATCGTCATCTCCATACTCGAAACGCAACACTCCTTCCACCTCATAACGATAGCGATCATCCACCTTATAAGGCGTATGAAACAAAGTGCGCCACATGTTTCTGCACTGGGCATAACATTCCTGAGTCAATTTGAAGAGTTTATCATTCTGATAGCGAAATCTCTCCACTTCGGCAGGAGTCGGATGAAGCATCATCTCATTCAATACAACATATCTTACTCCCATTAAGAGTTCGATGACATCATGCTCGCTTTCACTCATATGACGTAGGAACCATGCCTTTGCAAAATCATAGTTCACGATTTTCTTCACACGTTGCTCCACATTTTGTAGCACCTCACGTTTCTCCTCAACAGTAGCCACCTCTCGGATATAGTCAATAATCTCTGAATAAGCATCATCGTCGTCAAATCCCTTATCCTCAATTCTGTCCAAGCATTTTTTCCAATCACAATTTTCCTTCATATTCCCCTACTATTTCACCATTACTAACTTCTATTATCTTATCATCGCCGAAGCTTCCGCCCCGTACCTTGTAAGGAGAGTTTCTCTTCAACGTCTTCTCCAAATACTCCAAGTCCTTGGGACGGAGATGAGTGAGAGCGAAATCCACCTCATTCAGTTGCGACTGATTGCTCAGGGCGAGATGCTGAAGATTGTGACACATGAAGATGTCCAAGCGACGCAACTTGTCGTTCTTGCTCAAATTCAAAGACACCAAGTCCTTGGCACCCTTGATATGCAACTCCTCCAAGAGTGGATTGGCAGAGAAATCCAACTTCTCGTTTCTTATCTCGTGGAAGTCGATGAATTCCAGCAAAGGATTCTTGCTCACGTCGAGTTTCTCCTCGCCATACCCAGAATAACCCAAGATACGCAAGTTAGGACATTCCGTGAGAATCACATCTAAGGTTTTCACCTCGAACATGCCACATCCATTAAATCCGATAATGGCATCCTCCTCTTCCGAACAGATGGTAATGGTGTAGTACATGCCCTTCTCAGGATAGGAATGACCTGCCTCTACCCAAGCCAACTTTTCGGAAGCAGGTTTCTGTTTACCTGTCACGACCTGTACCTTTCCATCGCCCCAAGCGATTCTTGCCTTGCTGCCTTTCTTCAGCATCAAGTGCAAGCCTACGGTCTCCCCCATCGTCCAGTCCAAAGTCTGGATATTGATTGTAATCTGTGCCATAATTCCTTGTTTTATGTTTACAGCTGCAAAGGTACAGGTTGGGTGTGTCAAATCGTGTCACAAGCGAGAAAATTATCTCAAAAATCTTTGTTTCACCTTGTACCAATAGTCCCAGGAATAGCCTACGGAAGGATGATTCACCGCCATCACTTTCACCTGCTTGCCATTACTCAGATGATAAGTACCTGTAGCAACAGGATAACCATCCACTACGATGTCGTCGCCATCCTGCCAGCCTACATTAGGAAGATTGTTCCAAAGCCTCTTGCCCCATACGATGATGTACTCAGGTTGGTACTTCTCGATGACCTCGAAGAAAGCCTTGCCAGCCTGGTGATATTGTTCGGCAGTGCCAGCCTCGCGAGGACCACCCATCGCCACTTGCAGATAGTTGAAGAAGATGACCGAGTTCCAAATCTTTAGCCTCATCGTTTGATTGGTCTCCTCCCCCACTAGCGAACGCTCAAACTTCAGGAAAGTCCGCATCCAGTTCTGCCGTTCCTTGTTCTCATTGAGATAATCATCAAGCACCTGCTGCGTAAAGCCCATACACTCCCGATGTAGCTGGCAGTCGCCACAATCCGTACAACTCTCATCACAATAATGACTCTCGCCCAATATCATGATTCGCTTGCCGAATATCCCCCCGTTGGCATAATCCTTGCCAACGAAAGGCTGAAAGAAAATGTTGCTATTCATATTTTAAAATAATGAAACAATCCAATTTCCCAAGCGAATGGCCCATGAAATCACCACATAAATCAACCAGCAAAGCACGACGATGAACACAGCCGTCCAGAATGCCTTCTTATTCACCTTATTGATAATCTCCTTATCATCCTCGATATAGCCTGTAATCAGCTTCAAGTTTTCTACATACGAACGCTTGAATACATCCAGCACATCACCTATATAGAAAGGTATGGCACCTATCAGCACATCCATCAAGATATTATAGATGACAGCCAAAGTCAGCGGAATCGACTTAACCACGCAAAGACTGTAATAGATAAATGGGAATGCAAACACGCTCGTCAAAGCATCACCGATACCGGCAGGAAGGATGAAGCCAAGGATAGGATCCAAGAACCACTTGTCCATATACTTCGCCGTACCTACCATCAGACGATATGACGGCATGTTCATCATCTTCTCACGCTTTGCAGCTTTTTTATCAGCCCTCGCCTGTTCTTTGGCAAGAGCCGCCTCTCGCTTTTGATCTTCTTTTGCGAAATCCATGCCCAAATCAGCCTGGGCCTGCTGTCTTCTTGAACTTTCCATACGCCTTATAATTCTATTTGTTTCTTACCATTTATAAATTCCATGAACTCCTGTTCCGAAAGAGAGAAACCGCTCAAGTCGCTCATCAACTCCATAGCTTGCTTACGTTCCTCCTCACTACCAGCCAGATTGATACGCTTGAACACCTCACGAAGATAAACACTCTTGTTGTCTATCTTAGCCATTTCACGCTTAAACTCATCAGCATGTTTCTTCAACTCCTTATCGTATGCAGCCGAAGCCAAGCTACCACTGAGCTGCTGCGCTTTGAGCTTAGCGAAACTATCAAACAGAGCAATACCTTTCTGTAAGGATTGTTCCATCGCACCAGTTAACTGCGCCAAGTCTTCTTCGCTATACTCAGCAGATTTGTTCTGTTGTGCGGTCTTGCCCTCTATCTTCTTATGGTCTTTCGTGTATGCTTCCACTCCGTCAAGCAGATTCTTAGCCATATCCTTGTCGGCATGAAGATTATCTGCCAACATTCCTGTAAACAGAGAAAGGTTTTGCTCCACATCAGCAGGAAGTTTTGCTGCCTCCCTATAATCAGGAATATCGACCGTATGCACCAACTTCTCATCTATCTTGCTCTCCATGATTTCACGTCCAAGTTTCAGCATGGCAACCATATCACGAAGATGTTTCAGCATCTTCAGCTTCAAGTCGTCAGAGCAAACTATCTTGCTTCTGATCTCCTTAGAAACCTTATCCAGTTCACTGGAGAGTTTGTCATACTCATTTTTGATGCGGGTTTGTTCCTCACGATGCGATTCCAATTCCTCCTTATCCAACTTCAAATCTACCTGATAGCTCTCGTATTCTCTCACAAGTGGGAAGCATACCGCATTCCATTCGGCGAAGTCGCGATAGTAGTTCTTGTTGGCCATACCAAAGGTGATCCAGTTGACGAGGAAGAAAGGTTTGGAAGGCTTCTTAGCCTTCGCTTCCATATAGCTTCCCTGCTTAGACTCCAAGGTAGCGGTGATATCATTAATCAGCGAGGTATAGACATCGATGTTCTGAAGATGGTCGTTCATTTCCATGTCCAGCGCCTTCATCTGCTGAAGCAGACATTTTCGTTGCTCCTCCAATGGACGAATAGTCTCATCCGCATACAAAGCATCAAGCGTCGCCTTCAAGTCAGAAGCCAACAGTTTTTCTCCATAACGCAAGAACACATTCGCCTTCGGGATTACCACATCATTGAGCGTTTTGCAGATTACCAACAATCGTCCCATATCAGCCTTGATGCGAGTGGCATCATGCTTCACGCTCATCTGGAAAACTGATAAATCAGACTTCAAACGATTAGCGCGTTCACTTGCTCCCATATAGTGTTCGAGCATGGTCAGTCCTGCCATCGCCAATCCCAAGGACTTGTTGCCGTTCGACAAAGACTTATAAGCCTGCAAAGAACCCTGCAAGGAAGTACGGAAACTAACAGAAATTTCACCAATCAGAGCTGTACATTTTTCCGTGAGCTTATTATATTCCAGCTCCACATACTTAAGCATCTCGTCCACATCCAGCCACTCTATTCGCTTGAAGTCGAACAAGTCTGGTGAAACCATCTTGATGGAGTCGCCATAGATATCAATCAGTTTCAGGGCATAATCACGATAAACCGTCCCGATATCACTACGCAAGGAGGTAAAATCTTCGATGTTTCCACGAACGCTATCCTCAGCATAGTGATAAGCCTCCACCATCTTGGTATATTTATCAAACATGGTAGACGCCTTGCTTCTTACATCTTTCACGCCATTCGTACCCATGACAATATCAGCCATCTTCGACGTTCCCTTAGCAAGAACCAGGTTAAGGTTCAATTCCACTTGCTCTTTCAACTGCTCCAAAGCAGATGAAGACAACGCCAGTTCCGTCTCGGCAATCTTCAAAGCCTCCTCCTTGTTGCCCTGTTCCAGGCTGTCATTCAACTTGTATTCAGCCACAAGGGTTGTACGTGAATTATTGGAAACAAAAGCAATGGCGATATTGCCATTATCATGGAAATATCTGTAGGCATCAAATACCAGCTTACTCACCTCCGAGGAATCGGAAGCTATACCATACTTTTTCAGTTCAAAAGCCAAATCTGCACGAAGATACGTCTTGTTCTCCTTGCAGAGCTCATCAGCAATCGTCTTGATTGCCTGATATACTTTTTGATTATCAGCCATACTATTCATCGTATTTATATTTATTCTTTATCACTACCTACAAATGCCGATGCCTTCATAAAAGAGAAGGTTGCATCAACGAGCCAACCGATACATGAACCTACTGTAGCTATCCACCAGGCAACAAGATAACCTGTAGTACAATTGGTAGCCTTGAAAAGGACATCGCCGTCAAAGAGATGCCTCACCAGATTAGGCAGGAAGAACAATCCATGCGCCAATCCAGCTTGCCATCCATACAATTCCGTACCATTGATGTTGACAAACAATACAGCTGCCACTATTGCAACGATTGGTCGCCAGGGTAGGAACATGAAAACCATTACAAGAAGCCCTATAATTTTATTCATTTTCATTACACTTTATTTATGCTATGATTTCATCTATACAGACAATTATCTTTTAGATACATCTTGTTGTTTCTAATCTCAGTTGGAGTAAGTTTCTCTTTACGATAATCCTTCAAGGAATCCTTCTGCACCTGAAATCTACTCGATTCCACAAAGATCAGGCTCTTGTGAATCCTCGTCTTGGCACGCTCCTCCATCCATTCTCTGCCTTTAGCGAGAGAAGACATATACCAATATCTCGTCTCAGCCCAAGCATTCCTTGTAGGTTGCGCAGTACAATGAATGAAGTCACGATAAACGGGAAGCGAGAGACCAGTTAGCCAACAAACCAGGACCGAATCCCCCTTTGCCATTAACGTCATGTCCGACAACATCTGTTGCATGGTCATTTTCTCCGACTTCCGCCAAAGCATCCTCTTATCCATATATTCATTCTTCTCTGCCTCCTTCTTCTTTTGCCAATAGCCATGAGGGTTCAAGAAGAACCAATAGCCAAATAACACTACCAGCACGGCACTCAATACCAATGCCAACCTACACACTCTTTTCCTGATGTTCTTTTCCATTGTTACATTACCTTATATAGTTATACATTTGATTTCGGCTGCGAAGTAACTATATAGATATGTCAAATGGTGACAGAACATCAAGAAAAAAGTATATGCGGCTTACTTTTTATTGGTAAACAAGCTTATCAACCAGCCAGTAAAGCCTCCGACTTCAGGAGCAGGATCTTCATAAATCTTGCCTCTTCGTCTCAGTTCATCCAATATTTTATTTTCATTCTTTGCCATAATGCTTCATTTTTTAAGTTGTTATTTTACCAGTTGTTGCATCCTTGAAGTTATTCTCCTGGAATGCTTTTTTCATATTATCAATCTGTTTCTTGCAAGATTTAGAGATGCTTATCGTCTGACGAGCAATATCTTCCAAGACATTTTTGCTCAGTTCTCTCACTCCCGACAAGAAACACTCCTCCACCGCTTCATTAACAACCGATTCAATATCGGCACCATTAAATCCATCCGTTATTTGACAGATACTATTCAAGGATGCATCGTCCAAAGACTTTTTCTTTTTCTTCAGATGAATCTTGAATATATCCTTGCGCTCCTCCTTATCAGGAAGGTTTACACAAAATATTTCATCAAACCGTCCCTTACGTTTTAACTCTGGTGGCAAATTGTCGGCATTGTTGGCAGTAGCGATAACATAAACACTAGTCTGCTTTTCTTGCATCCACGACAAAAAATAACCAAACATTCGTGTCATAATATCATTATTTCCTCCAACTCCAGAAAACGCCTTCTCTATCTCGTCTATCCATAGCACACAAGGAGCTGCAGCTTCTGCAATCTTAATAGCCTTACGTAAGTTGCCTTCGCTCTCACCCACATACTTTCCCATCATACTTCCCATGTCGAGTTTCAACAAAGGAGAATTAAACAGTGCAGCAGATGCCTTCGCACAAAGCGACTTACCACAGCCTGGCATACCAACAATAAATACGCCTTTAGGTATTGACACGCCAAATTCCATAGCCTTAGGCAGGTCAGAAATCACTTTCGACTTATTCTTCAGATATTCCTTAAGAGCTTTCATACCTCCGATGCCATCCATTTTTTCAGGTGTATCTATCAACTCCAGCAGTCCAGACTTTTTAACCATCGCCTTCTTCTGTTGAAGAATCATTTCAGTATCCTCTGCACTCAACGAGCCATTGCTGCTCATCGCCATATCAAGCATTCGGTCTATCTCAAAGCTCGTCATACCCTTCAAAGATGGCATCAGTTTCTTTCTGTCCTCATCTTTGAAATTGTCATAGCAGTTCACCTCTACATGCTCGTCTATAAGCTGATTGATTTCATCATCTTCCGGAAACGGAATTTCCAAGTAGGACACATACTTCTCCAATTCTTGCGGTACTTTAAGAACAGAAGAAACTATAATGACGGTTGTGTTGTAATCCCTATCATACAACTTACGTTGGGCTATCAACTGAAGCAATGACTTGATTGCCGGCTCTTCAATAAAATCTTGAATATCCTTCAACACCAAGAACTTTTCCTTTAGATTGACATCAACAGTATATTTATCACGCAAGAATTGCTCCAGTGTATCATTCTCTCCCAAGCCTTGACTTTCTTTCGTTTTAAAGTTGGTTGTGCCTGTTGCAGGATTCCATTCAAATACCTTACTATTGCCCACTATCTCAACTATAATTTCGTCTATACGTACAAAATCATAGTCGTTGATATAGATGATAGGTGTATTGACATCTATCATCTTCTGAAAATCAGAAATAACTTTCTTGTTCATATTGCAAGGTTTTAATATTTAAACAAATGGTCAACGATAAACCTTAATTGGTTAGGAAACATGGTTGCAGCAAAAGCGAAACCGTCAATTCGATTATCGGCAGGACGGTGTAGCATATATTGCGCCAACGGATAATGGTAATCTTCTGCTAACTCTACAAACAAGCCTGGTATTTCCTTATCATAAGAATACTGAACCAAGTCCAACACAAACTTACGTTCCTTGTAAAAGACATTCGATTTGTCTAAAACCTCATATTTTACCTCAGCTTCAGTTCTTACAGCTTCCCTGTTAAACATTTTGTAAGTTTTCCTCAAAGATGCAAATTCCTGAAGCAATTGCTTAACCTCTCGTACTATCCCCTCATCATAGTTCGTCTTTCTTGTTGAAAAGCCAAGCATTTCATCTTTCCATCTAACAATCAAATTTTCTATTTTTTCTTTTGCTTCAGGAGCCAACATAGCCAACTTTCGAGCCACGTCAAATTTATTAGATTTCACAAAGTCTATAGCCTCTTGATTGTAAAGCTCTGCTGCCTTTTCTATCAGTTTTTTGCCACGCACAAGATTTTTGTCGAAGTTACTTCCATCACTTTTAGTAAATCCCTCAAATGCAAGTTTTCCTTGTTCAAACAAAAATTCTGGGTCTTCTTCATTTTCGAATGTACAGAAAACATCCCACCATTCACCATCAGAGACCTCCTCTGGATACTGCTTAAATATAAATTTGGCACCTTCATATGTGCTCAGCAAGTACTTACGCAAAGAATCATAATTCTTGGACTTTCTCTTTTCACAATCATGCCAAAACGAGAACAAGGTATATAGTTCCGTTACGTGACGCCCAACAAGGTCATCCTTCAAAAAGAGAAGCAATACTTTGAAATATGTCGAAAAATCAAGTTGACTCTCAGACAAAGCATCAATATCATGAGCCAAATCCACTTCACCCAACTGCCTCAACCATCTCGATAAGCGATGATCCTTTATCAACGGCCACAATTCTTGCACACAAAGATTACGACGAAGAGAGTCCAGTGAGGAGTGTTCCTCCTCACCTGACTTTATTCTTATTCGTATGGGTTTTGCTTTAGCTATTATACGCATAATATTATAATCCTAACCATGAGACCAGTTTCTTACCGACTTTAACTAAACCTTTAGCAACAGAACGTACTACCGTTTTTGCGCCTTCAGCCACATATTTCAATCCTTTTCGTACTGCTACTTTTGCAGCAGTTACGATAAACTTCTCTGCACTTTTTATAACAGGAACGAATACTGTAGCAGGAGGATAGACCTTTGAGATTAAATCACAAACTCGGTTCAACACAACAGGAACTCCACGCTCTATTACTTTATCAGCAACAGTTACAACACGAGCTACCGTAGCATCAATCAACATGTCTGCAACTTCAATAACATCCAACTCCTCCTTAGCAAGCTTATACGAAAGCTTTACACGATTCAGACCTTCGTCAATAGCACTCGCTATAGCAATAGGGCTCTTGTCTTCAATAGAAAATGGTAATGTACCTTGCTCATTAGCAGTTATGATAGCAGCAGCAAACACCTTCTTCAACTTTGCCTCAGAAGTATCACCGATTGGGGAATCCAAGAATTGCTGAACCACCTTAAACTCTTTAAGGCTCTCAACTTCTTCTTTCTCCAATTCACGACCAGACAACAATGACTGAAGTGCAGAATACTTGCGACTTTCAGCTTCAATATGAGTACCAAACTCATTACGACCTTCGTCTTCGTTATATGCAATAAACTTCATAAGCTTAGTCCTCCTCTTCCTTTAAGGTTTCGTTGTTCACATTCTCACCAGCATCAGAAATAGCAGAAACGATCTCAGCCTTTTCTTGCTCTTCACGTCCCTCCAATATTCGGTCAATCTCCTCAAGCATCCATTGCTTACGAGACTTTCCATCCTCCTTAGCCGTTTGCAATGCAGCCATTTTCTCTGCAAAGCCATCAATATACTCGTTAGTCTCGGAGAGCAAAGCCTTGCCTTCCTCCGAAACTCCCATTTTCTCACACTCATCCTTAATCAAGGCATTTACGTCTTGATCTGGATTCTCATCTAATTGTTCCAACATTGAGGTTAGAATATCTTCAAAATTCTTTGCCATATTATATCTTTACAATATTAAATCTTAAAATAAACAACTGGTTGAAATAATCTTTAATGATTTCCTACAACAGTTTCTATAGTCCGCACATTCATAAGAAAATGTTCGACAGTAGCATTCCACTCAAAACCTCGTTTCGTCAAAGCAGTAGCTTTTACATCGATTTCGGCTGCGAAATAACTATATAGATAAGTCAAATGGTGACAGAACATCAAGAAAAAAGTAAGAACGCTCTATTTTTTTGCGAAATAGACGTCAGTCACCCATAACGAATCAATAGACTAATGACATTTCTATTCCAATATTTCCCGGTTCAAATAAGATATTGTCAAGTTTCAGCTTTTCAAACACTTTCTGCAATTTGTCAATGTCGCCAAGGCGCAGCTTAACGATATTGCCAGACATCTGTTCCACCCAACCTGCTTTCTCCGGCACAAGTTTCTTTGCATAAGAGATAGCAGGCGAAACAAGCAGGTCAATACCCATCTTGCCGCCATACGACAAAAACAAGTCAGTACCCTCAATCTTCTTCATTATAAGGTTTATGCTAACCGACTTGGTAAAGCCCAACACCTTGAGAGGTATAGAGACAGAAACTGTCGCTCCATCAACATACCCAAGATTCACTGTCTTATGAAAATGACTGGCTACATAATTCTGCAGCTCAGCATAAGTAATAGATAATTTCATATCGTCTTTTTTGTTTATTTTCTTTTTTGGCTTTTGCCCATTCTTCGGAAGAAATTCCTGCACATATCAGGTATTTCACACAGCGGATAAGGCAAGCCAGTTGAGCTAGTTATTTTTTAAGTTCAACTATTTATTGGTTATATTGAAGAACTAAATTCTTTCTTAAGTAAATCTAACATATAACACCATTCTTTTTTATTTCGGAACCATTTCTTACAGCAAGGATGGTAAAAACATAAGAACGTAATGTCTTTTCCTGCATAATTTTTCCACAGAAATTTATAACAATCATTCTTGTTACATGTGTTTTCAAAATTTGGATACTTATCTGATTTCTTTTTCTTTTTTAATTCCTTATCAATAATAGATCCCCAAGTTATAACAACATCAGGTATCTGAGGTAATTTTGATAAAACATCCTCGAACATTACTAAATATTCCTCCTTACAATCTGACGCTTGTGTATCTGTTCGGTTACCAAGCTCATGTTGAACATAATTAGTAAAAGCCGCTCTTTTCCAAAAATCATCAAAATTCAATTCTTTATCTCCTAAAAATTCTTTGAATAAATCAAAAAAATTCTTATGCGCAGGAGCATCTTCACAAAGATCATTAGTTGGCAAATCATGTAAAGGTCGCCCATTATTATACGGGCAACACAAATCGTATTTTCTAGTGTTCTGATTTATTGTACAATCATCATAATATTCACAACGTTCATTTCGTTTACCATCTTGATTACAATAAAAGCTAGCACCAAGGACAAGAAGTTTCTTTCCATTAATTCCCTCTATATAACCATCTTTATCAAACCAAGGAACAAAGAATGCGCCATTTTCCATATTATCCAAAATTAATTTCCAACGACTTTTTAATTATATGAACATGATTATGCTCACTGGAGAAATCCAGATTGGCACTGAATAATTTGTAATCAATCTTCGCTGCAATGTTTATAGCTTGAGCTATTTCACTACAATACGAAATTTCATACTTCTCTATGCCACTAATCTTACCATCAGACTTCAAACGCTCACATAACAATCTGAGCTTCGAATCCGAAGCTAATCCATGACTATTCATAAAGTCAACAACTTCCTTATAGCTTTTAGGCTTTCTATTGGGATCATGACTTTCTACAGTAGACGTCATATCAACTGATACCTCATTAACACATTTACCATTGATTTCTGCCTTAGCAATATTATTGCCCATTCTATTGTTTGACTCATAATTCTGCGAATCTTTATCATGAACTGATTCTTTCATAACAATATCTTTCGCACCCATAAGAACCAAAGCCTCCTTAATAGCATAACTCTTAGTTTCAACGAAAGTATTCAGCAAATCTGGATCCTTCATTGAAACATAACAATTAGCATATGGATTTCTGAAATACACATCTTCTCCCTCACCTATAGGCTGAGCAGACAAATGAATATCAAGATCTTTCAGATTGTCTACATTACTTAAAGGATAGACTGTCAAATTACCTAAGTCCACAGCCTTTGTCATATCAGGATAATATCCCTGATTAATGCCGTATGACAAATCATCATCGGCTATTATTAATAAACTTGATTTAGTTTCCATTATTCTAAAGAGCTAAAAAAGCTATTAAAGCTAATATAACAATTATTATTGCAGCAATGATTATTTCGACAGTTGCCGTTATTTTTTTCTTTATGCACTTCAATGTCTCTTCTGATATTTCTTGATGTACAACTTGCACTTCATCATTCAATGCAAGTAAATAATCATCACACTTTGCACTCAAGAACATAAACGACAAAGTACGTCCATGTTCATCAACACCTTTAAAAGAACCTTTAACAAAGAATACCTTACCATCTGAAATCTCAACAATCCCACACCAAGGCATTTTCTTATCAATACATTTATCTGAGGCTTCTTTTAATTTAGAAAATGCAAAATCCCTTTTGGTTTTGGCTAAAATCACTCCATCAGCAGCAACTATATCTGGAGCACCTATTTTTTCGGGCTGATACCATAATATTGTTTTCATATTTATTCTTGTGCTATTTCTTTTTTTATACTATTTATATAGGATTTGTCCAACAAATTGGCAACCATAATATGGTCTAAATCTATTTTCAAAGAACAATTTGCTATCTTCTTATCAGTCAAAACACTCATAACTTCAGCTTTTGCTTTTTTAGTTTTTTCCAGAAGATCATAATTATTCTTACCATATTCATCAAAATGCGTTGCGATAATCTTAAAACCACAATTTAGCAGTTTTTTATCCTTTATACACTTCGAAATTACTTGAAGACGTGAACGAATTTCTTGCTTAGTTTCCTGCAAATGTGTCAAATCAACCAAGAAATATACAAATGTTCCATTTTCAGATATTAGCTCATTATAATATCTCACATACAAATCATCACCACCAAAATCCTTTGTCGCAAGAACCCTGACATAGTTATTATTTGCATAAACGGTAAAGCTTTCTATCTTTTCCTGATCAGTAGTTCGGTATTCTGTCACTACCTTCTTATCCATAAGCTGATTCCACAAAGTGGTTTTACCAGAAGCCTTTGAACCAAAGATAACAATTCGTTTAGTATTTTCATCTGGCGAAGACGATAATCTACAGAAAAGAGCTACTAGTATACTACCACCTAACACCCATAAAAGCCACACAGGAAGGATAGCCTCATTTACAATACTTAAAATCATATTTTAATAAATCCTATTTAAATTCCGCAAAATGCCCCCTAATTAGAATTAGGGAGGCATCTCTTAAAAGTCTTGATTCTGCATTAATTACTTCTTGCTATTACCCAAAGCATTGATAACAGCACCACCTATAGTAACAATAGCACCTGCTACCTTCACTGTTGTTTCAAGAATCTCTTTTGTTGTTTTTTTGTTTGAATTTTTACCCATAATTGTATGTATTAATAGTTAAAAAATTAGTCCAACTTTTTAAATTCAAAATCATTCGGATTGCAGCATGCTTTCTTATAATCGAAAGCATAGATGCGCATGTAGGCTTCTTGCACCTCCTTGGCTCCATTGTAAAAAGGGGTGGCGGTGTGCTGCATGGTTGTTACTGTCACTACCATATCGGGAGTGAGGACTGTACCGTTAGAGCGTTTAAGGCGCTTAGGCTTAACTTGAAATACCTTGCTCATAAGCATTCTGTTTTTAAGTTCATTATATATAACTGCTCCTGCTTTTCTGCCGAAACCGCTAGTTGTTTACTTCATTTTGCAAAGATTATGCAAACGAGCGCAATGAAAGCTTGCTTTCAAATTGCCGAGTGCAGCTAATCTTCTGCAAAGATTATGCAAACCGAAAGCAGAATCATCAAGCTTGCTTGAATGTTATGCTGAGGTGCAGCTAATCTTCTGCAAAGTTAAGAAAAATCTGCGAACTAAACAAGTTCATAATGGCTCATAAGCGAAAAAAGATGGTGCGAACCCTACTTTCCCTCGTTCTTTCTACGTTTCAATTTACCAGATTTCAACCTACAGAACTGAATAGTTTGCTCGTGTCCACAAGATTATCTTGTTTCTCTGCATCATAGCGACTTCAAGCGAGAACTTTACCCTGCCCTGTCACTAATCCAATGGCAAATTTAGTAAAAATCTGATGAACCCCCAAACTTTTAACAAGAAATCTTATGGATTCCTCTTATATTTTATTTTCAGGGACTCCACTCCCTCCTTCTTCCTGCCTTCATACCTTATTATATATAGAGTGATTGTAATTTCTGCCACAAAAGTACAATCCGGATGCGTCAAAAACTGACATAGAAAGAAGAAAAGATGAAGAAGGAAGTTCAATCCCTTAAAAAAGACTAAAATATTCGCAAAAATAGCGAATGTTTATAATTAAGTATTACCTTTGTATAAAATAAGTTGCACCTCAGCATAACAATCAAGCAAGCTTGTTGTTCTGCATTCGGTTTGCATTATTTTTGCAACCAACAAAACATATAGGATTATGTCAAACTTAGGTTTTGGTTTTTACCCAACTCACCCTGGTGAGGTTTTGAAAGATGAATTAGAGGAGCGTGGCATTTCGCAAAGAAAATTTGCGGAAAGCATCGGTATGGGATATTCCGTACTTAACGAAATTCTGAATGGCAAACGTCCTGTTACCACAAATTCAGCTCTGATGTTTGAGGCTGCATTGGATATTCCTGCCGATTCTCTCCTGAAACTGCAGATGAAATACAACATGCATACTGCCCGAAAAGATAATGCTTTGGTTGAAAAGCTCAAGCAGATTCGCAGAGTTGCAGCCATGTTATAAAACAGAAATGCGTCCGCACAATACGGCCGCATTTCTGTTTTTGTAAAGTTACCACACAACAACTGCTATGCGATTTGCTATTGTATGTTCCTAGAACCGGAATCCGAAAAACATTCTTACTCGCCATTTGTTTCTCTTCACCTGCAGGTGATCCTCATCTCCTGCTACTGAGAAATTATAAACCGCAGTGGCACCGGCAAACTTGTTGCGCCAGGAATAGACGGCTGCACCTCTACCGGTAATGATAGCAGACGGGAAATGATACTTCATGCTGTTACGAACGGTTGGGATTTCTGTATCACTACTCCCCTCTTCTGCTTCAGCTCTCATCTTGGTATAGTCATGCGAATACACCGTGATAGTTGGCAAGGCTGACAGATGGAACAGCAGATGAGAAGATGGAACGAGATTATATCCATAGCCTGCACCGAGCGCCAACTCGTTAAGACGGATGGTCATTCCCTTTACCTTCGTCTTGGAACCATCAAAACTGGCGCCTACCATCCAACTTCCGGCACTTCGCTTCTGAATGTAGCTCTGGCTGAAGGCTGCCGGGAAGGAGAACTTGCGATAGTTGAAGGCATAATAGAAATTGAGATTCAATGCCTTCTGCGAGATTTCTCCCTTATGGATATCTATCTCGCTACCTCCCATTTCCTGATGACCATGGAATGTCTTGGACGAGAGATAGACCACATCAAAGCCATAGCGGTTGCTATAGGAATTGAGGTTGAACTCGTAGTCCTGATTCTTGCCAGCCAACTTGGCTGGGTTCACAGCCAAGCCAAGTCCCAATCCCCGGTAAGCCACTGCCATAGAGAGGGTTCCACGGCAGTCTGCCATCACCTTGGTATGCGTTTCCGTTCCATCCGTCTTCGCTGTAGTTTCCAAATCAGCTCCCGAAAGATTGCCTCTTAGTTTAATGGTCCATCGGGCATTTGGACGGGAGATGTAGGTAGTATCATACTTTATCTTGTAATAATTGGCTGCCAGCAGTGAATCTCCTCTGAACAATTGGCGGTCGTATAGGCTCAATCGTCTTTGAATCTTGGCATAATGCTTCATGAACCTCTGCTTTTTCTTCTCACTCATTTTGCTCTTTCCCAATTCTGCCATGAGAAGAGAGTCGCCCCATTGGAGCATACGTCCCCTATCAGCAGACAGTCGCAACTGGAGTCGCAGGCTATCTGCCTTCATCAGTAATTCCTTCAGTTTTTTGCGAGGCTTCCTGTTCTGTCCGTTCTGGGCAATGGCAGGAGCAAGTACTCCCATAGAAAATACCACCACAAGAAATGATGCTTCCAACATCACCATTGACCCAGTTTTCATTTTTCGTCTATTCATCTTATTTATCTTTCTTTCTTATTCCGGTACAAAAGTACGGCAAAACTTCGAAACAGAAAAGGAAAAAGCAAAAAAAAATAAGAAATAAAGAAAAGATCAAAAGAATTGATTTTTCGTAGAACTTTAAAAGAAGATAAAAATCAGAATCCGAAACCGCAGTTTCGGAAATACGCAAAATATCAAAACAAATAAAAAAACTTAAATTAGCAAACAAACAATCTGATATTCAGGCATTTTTATTACCTTTGCATTCGAAACCGCCATTTCCGAAACAGCGGTTTCGAAAAAATAACATCAAAAAGAAACTGTAAAATTATAGAAATATGAAGTTCTTTGGAAGACAAAACGAAATAAAAGAATTGCAAGAGATAAGAAATCTATCTTTGCAAACGGCCCGTTTTACAATCGTAACCGGACGCCGACGTAGCGGTAAGACATCCTTATTGATAAAAGCATACGAGGATGTTCAGGATATGCTGTATTTCTTTGTTGCAAGAAAATCAGAAGCAGAACTCTGCAGAGATTTTATCGAAGAGATGACGAGCAAACTTCAGCTTCCTATTCTCGGTGAAGTAACACGCTTTGCTGACATTTTTAAATATCTGCTTCAACTATCCAAGATTCGCCCTATCACTCTCATCATTGATGAGTTTCAGGATTTCAAGCGGGTTAATCCATCAATCTTTTCAGATATGCAAAAGATATGGGACCTTAACAAACAGGAAGCTCATATTAATCTTGTGGTCTGCGGTTCTGTTTATTCACTTATGAACATCATCTTTAAAAATAACAAGCAACCTCTTTATGGCAGGCAGACTGGAGAAATAAAAGTCACTCCATTTCCCCCTTCTGTCATTAAGGAAATTCTCTCTACATATAATTCTGCCTATACCAATGATGACCTACTGGCTCTCTACTGTTATACAGGCGGAGTAGCAGAATATGTAGAAATGATGATGGATGCAGGAGCCACGACCAAGGAACAGATGACAGAGCGGTTTATTGCAAAAAACTCTTATTTCATCTACGAAGGAAAAAATATGCTGATAGAAGAATTTGGCAAAGACTATGCCCGCTATTTCGAGATACTGCAACTTATCGCTTCAGGCTACACAACTCGAGGTGAAATAGAAAGCATCATGAAAATAGAACTTTCGGGCTATCTCACCAAACTGGAGAACGACTATAGCTTGATCTCCCGTTATATACCGATGTTCCAAAAGACCAATCGCAACATTCGCTATCAGATAGAAGACAACTTCCTTCGCGTCTGGTTTCGCTACATCTACAAATATGGATACATGATAGAGGTTGGCGCCAATAAAAAACTAAAAATGGTCATGGATAAGAGCTACACCACATACACCGGCAAGGTTCTGGAAAGATATTTTATTGCCAAGATGATAGAGAGCGAAGAATATACTCAGATAGCCTCCTGGTGGGACAGAAAGGGAGAGAATGAAATCGATATTATCGCTGCCGATGAACTGGAGCAGAAGGTTATATTTTATGAGGTAAAACGCCAAGCTAAGGATATAAATCTCGGCATTTTAAAAGATAAAGCCGAGCATTTCTTCCAGGCGACAGGAAAATTCAAGAAATTCGATATCGGATACCAGGGGTTGTCGATGGAGGATATGTAAAGCAAGCACATACAGAAGCTGGAGAAGGAATATGGGGTGCGACTGTTCGACAGAATCGGCAATCGCATCCAGTTCACCCGTGCCAGACTGTTTGCTGATTTCAGAAAACAACATTCTGACACTTAGAATACTTTACTGAACTTTCGCTTTAATTTTGCAGCGTGAATAATAGAGTATCTACGACTCTTAAAATATTTAACGTTCAATAAACTCA
>ENA-UEQJ01001131-UEQJ01001131.1-human-gut-metagenome-genome-assembly--contig:-NODE-1131-length-21568-cov-23.730818_pt1 | contig 21568 bp, 16 predicted proteins | sample MGYA00242937_ERZ507938 | MGnify/ENA primary metagenome ERZ507938 (study PRJEB26167, sample SAMN06115437) | human gut metagenome | host: Homo sapiens | place: China:Gansu | collected 2015-07-03...
CCCAAAGAAAGCTGGTTCAAGCCGCCCCAGATGCGAATCTGGTTGCCGTAGTGGTCACCGGGGATGCACTGGTCTGCGTTGACCGTGGAAGTGTTCACATAGGTGTATGTCGGGCATCCTGCAGGCTGACCGTTGGCACCGTGGGTGCAGCAGTAGGCGGGTTCGCCGTTGAACCAAATCAGCCAAGTGCCGTTGACCTTGGCAACCTTGGTGATTTTGCCGCTTGTCACCGCAGGGGTGGGGCGCTCGGCAAAGGCGGCAATTTCGCTGTCAGGGAAAGGATACTCGGCAGTCACATTGCGGTCGATGGTCACCTGCAAGGTTTTGGTCAGGCAGCTGCCGTCCGGCGCGGTATAAACCAGCTGCGCGGTAAAATCCGCATCCGCCTGCACATACACGCCCAGCACCGCAGCGGAAGTTTCGCTGTACTCATTGTGCAGCAGGCTTTCTGCGTTTTCAGCGGGTGCGCCGTAGTAGTCCAGCAGGGTCACTCCGTCCGGCAAAATTAGATCAAGGGTACTGCCATCGGCAGGGTACTCCACCTGCGCCAGAATCGGCACAATGGCGTAGTCGGTATCTTCCAGCAAAGGTGTAGTCAGTGTCAGGTTGTCACTGTCCAGCGCCTCGGCGCTCAGATAACTATCCTGCTCTAAATCGGCATCCCACGCGCTAAGCCCGATTTTGATTTCACCGGTCGCTACTGGCAAACCGTAGCTGCCGATGTAGGAGCCTGTGGGGGCGTCCGGCATATCCGCGTAGAGGATTTCACCGTCAAAGGTGTAAGGCTCGTTTTCTTCAGCAGGCTCATCCGTGGTTGGTGCTGCGCTTTCCTCGGTAGTTGCTCCGGGGTCGGGGTTGCTGGCATCGGTCTGCCCGTTGTCGGTTTCGGTTTCATCGGTCTGTTGTTCCTCAGTGGCGACCGTGCTTTCCTGCGGCAAGGGCGTTTCGGCAAACGCGCCGACCGGGAACACGGAGCAGCACATCACGGCTGCCAAAGCCAGCGCCAGAAGGCGGTGGCTCCATTTTGTTTTTCGATTCATGGGTAAACACCTCTTTTATCTTTCGGGGGCTGTTTTCTCGCGCTCCAGCTGACGCAGACGCGAAGTAAAAATATCGATCAACCCGGCATGAGATTGCAAATTGGCGTAATACACCGCCTTGTCATACCCATCCGCATTGATGTCTTGAATTGTTCGCACAGAATCCGCCCATCTTCGATTCTGCGGGGAAATTCGCGCATCGCCATCCCGCACTTGGATGGCTGCTGCAACAATATAGCGGGTGCGCTCTGCGCCGTATCCTGCCAATACCTGCTGCACGGCACCGTCATCCAAGCACAAGCCGTTATAGTTGTAAGAAATGGCGTCATCAATTTCATCGCGGCATTCCTCGTTCAACTTCATGGAGGCGCGGTATTGCGGCAGTTCCTCGTGTTCGCGGGCGTATCGACCGGTCTGATAGTAAACGGGCGGCCAGTTCTTTTTCGTGCTTTCCATCAGGTCGATGTCGGCGCGATCCGCTATGCACAAGGTCATAACATCCAGTGTGTTGGTATCGCAATCGCGGTAGTCTTTGTAAATGTCCGCCAGCGGTGCTTGGGATTCCAACAAAGCGCGCAGCTGTGCAGGACGCAGCGAAGCATTTTCAAGAGCGATGAGGATATCCTCACGGGAGCTGTACTCATACGCGTGGTTCAAAATTTCTTCGGGCGGCTGTGCAAGCAGCCACGCACGGTATTCGTTTTGCTCCTGCTGCATTTTGTTGTACAGCTTAGCGACAAGGGGATCGTTTTTCACATCGCATCACCGTCCGTATTGTGCAGAATTCTTTCCCAGAAATTCCGCTTTTCAGGCTCGGAAAGACTGCGATAGGCGGTTTCGATCACCGCATTCACGACCTGCTCGGCGGCATCCTGCGCGATATGCAACTGTTTTGCCGCATTTTTCCCCATCGCAAGACGGTGCAGCAGATTCTCTAAAACCGTTATTTTTTGCTTTTGCAGCGCGTTTTTTGTGCTTTCGTCTATGTCGAGCGCAGCAACAGGGGTGTCGTATACGCTTTCCGGCACACGAAATACCAACTCGCTGCGTTCTCGATTGGGGGCAATGTCATTCAGCACGACCATGCAGCCGTTTTGCTCGGCTTTTCTAAGTAAAGTTTCAATGTCCATAGAATTCCTCCAATAAAAAAGCGCCCACAAATGTGAGCGCTTAAGTAAGATATTCAGTTACAGAGACTCAATCAGTTCAGAGATTTCCTTGACAGTTTCCAAGGTCTGCCCAAATGTAATAGCTGCTGCATAGGAATTGCTCATGCCGTAGCTATCCCATAACTGTTGCATAGACGAATCATCCCTTAGGTCATCCAAAATTTCTTTCCAATCGGCAAGATCTTCCAGAGATTCTCGCTTTTCAGCCGTATGCAGAACAGCATCCTTTAAGACTTGCGGGCGAATTTCTGACTTTCTGGTGCGATACAGCGTGTAAAGGTCATAAAAATCGCGCGCTCTTGTGGTGGTTGCACCGCGGCGGATAATGGTTTCATACTTTTCAGCAAGTATCGTTTCTATCGTATAAGCCATGATAGGAATTTTCTTTTCGGAATCAAAGCAGGGAAACTCATATTGTACCGCAGCAGGGGTGATTTTGTCGCCGGTGGTGATGTCGATTTTCATGGGTGTGTTGATTTTCCCATACAGAACATCAATATGGGCGCGGAAGTTGTTGTATGCATCAATTTCACGGATCGGTGCAATGGAACGATATTCAAAGCGGATACCGTCACCAACATCAACTGCCAAAATGGTTTTGAGGGCAGAAACGATTTCCTCTTCTTCCATATGGATACCGCGCACGGTGGTATCCATATCCATCGTAGTTCGACCCTCAAGCCCAACCATTGAGGAAATCAGAAGTCCTCCCTTGAGAATGAAATTTTTCTGATACGGCGAAGCCGCCAGTCGTTCCAGCAGACGTTCAAACATAAACATCTGCAAAATTTCCTGAGCGCGCAGATGCTTTTCGGCAGCAACATTGCGCGCCCAGCCTTTTAATTGTTCTGGTGATCTCACATCAGCACCTCCATGTAGGTACGCAATTTATCGTCAACCCCAAACTGTTTTCCATACTTTAGAAGTTTTCTGGGATTTGGTCTTGACGCAAAGTAGATCTTCAGTCCATGTGTAAACAGTTGCTTGTCGATTGCATTTCTGTCGCGCACCAAGTCGCAAATGCAGCGTTCACGGTCATACAGGATAACATTTCCGCCTTGTGGAGATCTGCAAGTGGTTTTGCCTATACCGTGAAGACTTCCTTTAACATAGTGAAACCGAATATTGGGATCGCGTTCTTTGATGCGACTGGTGTTATATCCTTGCGGCACACTGAATTCAAAAATGTGTGGCGTTCGGTCTGACAGTCCCCAAAAGTACATGGCACTGCCGTAAGAGTAGACAAGATTCTCGCTTCCGCTTTGCAAAAGCGTAAACTCGTCTGGAACAAATCCGGTCATTGTATATTGTCCGCGGGCAATGCGCGTCAGAACACCTTTGTCTGCGTATCGTTTTAATGTGACACGGTTTGTGCCTGCTCGCAATGCTTCTTCTGTAGTAACAATGCCGCCGTTCGCATCAGCTATCGTTTTCAATACAGCTATCGTAGCATTCACTCCACACACCGCCTTTCAAAAAGTTACTACTGTGCTTTAATTATAACATAATAAAGCACAACTGTAAACGGGCTTGTGGGAGATTTTCGTGGGAACTAGTTAAAGGTCACGACCCAATAGGTATATTGCCCCTCTGCCGTCTGGCAAAACCAGCAGCCGACACCCATGCTGGTAAAACTCGGCTCCATAATGTTGGCACAATGGGCGGGGCTGCCCTGCCAGCCTGTGCAAACGGCGCTGGCAGAACTCAGCGGACCGGCGGCGCAGATCTCGCTGCGGGTGGTCATACCGCTGTGATCAAAGGGCGCACCTGCCACAAAACTCTCACATCGGGCATCGGCAGCGGCGCTCAAACCGCTGTCCATCGTCAGCGGTGCCAGCCCACCGGCTGCGCGCATCGCGTTGATGTTTTCCTGCACCGCCCAATAAGCGGAATCCGAGCTGTCGATGCTCCACCACTGATCGGTGCCTGACGCCAAATCAAAGGGCACAGCACCATAGCTCATACTGACCTGCGCCGGGGCAGGTTCTGCCGTCGGCGCTGCCGTGGGTTCCGGCGTAGGGGCAGGAGTCGGCGCGGGGGTAGCGGCAGGTGTTGCCGAAGGTGTCGGCGCGGGTGTGGCGGTAGGTTCCGGGGTTGCTGTCGGCTCGGCAGTTGAAATCGGTGCAGGTGTTTCTTCGGCGTCTGCACTTTCGGATGTCGCTGCCGACAGCTCCGTCAATTCAGCGGATTCCGGTTCCGGTGTCTGTGCGCAGGCTGTCAATGCGGACAGCATTGCAAGCATTACGATCCATTTTTTCATCTTGAAAACTCCTTGCGGGGGCCATCTCTGACCCGGTTGCTTCTTCTTTCCTTCATCTTAAAACCTTCTACCTTTCTTGTCCACGCTGTCGATTGTCCGAACGACACTGTTGCTCTTCGTCCGGCACGGTATCCAGCACGATATCCTTTTCGTTCAGGTTCAAAAGTGCCTCCAACTCGGCAAGGCGCTTGCTCTTTTCAGCCAGCTCGTCCGCCTGGACAAAGGGCTGCGCCAGCTGTTCCTTGGCGTTTTCCAGCTGCTTTTGCAGCTGCACCAATTTGGATTCAAGGTCGGTCACGCTCTGCGGCAGGTTATGCAGGCAGTTGTCCAGGCGTACCGTGTTGCCGACCGCATCCGCGCCCAGCTGCACCGGGTTGATACCGCTGCCCACAAGATACGCCAGATACATTTTGTCCATCGCAAAATAGGCGATCTGCAAATCAAAGCCCTTGTATCGCCCGATGGAAACCGGCTCGGTGCGGTTCATCGCCATACCCAGCAGCCCCAGCAGGGCTTTGCCCGCGTCCTCGCGCTTGGTGTAAACCGTGTCCATCAATGAGATGGCGAAAACATCCTTGTCGTCCGCATCGCGCTTGGTATTTTGCTGTAGCAGCGCTGTGTCCGCTTTGGCGTTTTCCAACTGCTGGGCGGTCTTACGCATTTCTGCGGGGAATCCTTGTGTAATCGCATCTTCCAGCCGGTAATGCTCGTTGTTGTAGGCGGTTTTCAGGGTTTTGAGCCGCGACACCTGAATATCCAGATCCATTTTCTCTTTGATCATCGGATTGCCCGCTGCCAGCGCCTTGACCTCGGCATAAGACAGCGCTGCATCGTCCAAATCATCCGCACTGCGGGCAGGGCTTTTGCTCGTCATAATTTGCCCGATGAACTTCTGTTTGGTTTCCAAAAGCTGCCACATATAGCTGTCGAAGGAAGCTTCTGTGACGTAACGATACTCATATACTTCGGCATTGGTGTTGCCTTGGCGAATCATACGCCCGTTGCGCTGCTCAATGTCAGAGGGTTTCCACCCGCAGTCCAGATGATGCGTGGCCACCAGCAGCCGCTGCACATTGGTGCCTGCGCCCATCTTACCGGTGCTGCCCATCAGCACGCGCACATCACCGCTGCGCACCTTGGCAAACAGCTCGGCCTTTTTCACCTCGGTGTTGGCGCTGTGGATGAACTGCACCTCGTTTTCGGGGATGCCCATAGAAATCAGCAGATTGCGCAAATCATCGTACACATTAAATCCGTCCGGTTTCGGGGTGGACAAGTCGCAAAACACCAGCTGGGTCAATTTCTTGTCTTTCGTTTCACTCCAGATGCGGTACACATTCTCGGCGCAGGCGTGAACTTTATCGTTGGGGTTTTCGGGCAGATTGGGGTCGATCAGCCGCTGATCCAGCGCCAGCTTTCTGCCGTCGTTGGTCACCTTGAGCATATTGTCCTCGGTGGGGTCTACATTTCCGGCGCGAATTTCTTCGGCGCGGTCGGCAAGGTCAGCCACCATCTGCTTTTGCTGGGGGCTTGGCGGCAGCGCCACATTGATGGGTTTGCCGCCCACCAGTTTAGGCACCGGCAGGTTGAGCATATCCGCCGTCTGCACATCCGCCACCTGCTTGAACATACTCATCAATTCCGGCAGATTATAGAATTTGGAAAATCTTGTTTTTGTGCGGTAGCCGGTGCCTTCCGGCGCAAGCTCCACGGCTGTCACGGTTTCTCCAAATGTGGATGCCCACGCATCAAAGGAGGAAAGCCCGTGCTGCTCCAAGGTTTCCCGCTGCAAATACCGCTGCATGGTGAACAGCTCCGCCATAGAGTTGCTGATGGGCGTACCCGTGGCAAACACCACGCCGCGGCTGCCGGTGATTTCGTCAAGGTAGCGGCATTTCATATACAGGTCGCTGGCGCGCTGGCTCTCGGTTTGGGATATGCCAGCCACGTTGCGCATTTTGGAAAGCACCGCAAGATTCTTGAAAGCGTGGGCTTCGTCCACCATCAGGCTGTCCACGCCAAGCTGTTCAAAGGTCACCACATCGTCCTTGCGGGACTGGTCGTTGAGCTTATCCAGCTTTTTCTCCAGCTGCTTGCGCATACGCTCCATCTGCTTGACGGTGAAATTCTCGGCGCGTTCTTCTTTCAGCTGTGCCACTTGGCTGATCACATCGTGGATCTGGCTTTGCAGGTATTCGACCTGCCGTTCCTGTGACAGCGGGATGCGCTCAAACTGGCTGTGCCCGATCACGATGATGTCATAATTGCCGGTTGCGATTTTGGCGCAGAACCGTTTGCGGTTGGCTTTTTCAAAATCTGTCCTGCGGGCTACAAGAATATTTGCGTTGGGGTACAGCTGCAAAGCCTCTCCGGCAAGCTGCTCGGTCAGGTGGTTGGGTACACAGATCAGGGTCTTGGAGCAAAGCCCAAGACGTTTCTTTTCCATCGCCGCAGCGACCATTTCGTAGGTTTTTCCGGCGCCCACCACGTGCGCCAGCAGCGTATTGCCGCCATACAGAATGTGCGCAATGGCGTTTTTCTGGTGGGGGCGCAGCGTGATTTCAGGTGACATACCGTGAAACAGGATATGGCTGCCATCGTATTCGCGGGGGCGCAGGGAGTTGAACCGTTCGTTGTATTCCTTTACCAGCATCTGGCGGCGGGTCGGGTCTTTCCAGATCCAGTCCTTGAAAGCGTCCTCGATCTGCTGCTGTTTCATCTGGGCTTCCTGCGTGGCAGCGGCGTTCAGAACGCGGATTTTGTTGCCTTGCATATCCTCCTTGGTGTCAAAAACGCGCACATCCCGCAGGTTCAGGCTTTCTTCTAAGATGTGGTAGAAGTTGGCGCGCTGTGTGCCGTAGGTCACGGTGGCTTTAATGTTGCCGCCCGTAAAGCTCTTGTTGGTCACATTCCAGACGCCGGTCAGTGGGATGTACAACACCTTCACGCGGTCCCGCACATAGTAAGGCGCGTCCACCAATTCATCGGCAAACTGCTTGATGAGTTCAGGTGCCAGCCAAGTGGCACCCAGACGCACGGCAATTTCGCTGGCCTCCAAGTCCTTCGGCTGCACGGTTTCCAGTGCCTGCACATTCACGGCAAAAGCGGGGTTGTTCTGTGCCGCCAGCTTCGCTACCTGTAATTTGTGGCGCACATCGCCGGAAAGATATTCATCAGCGGTATAATAGCGCGGTTCACCATCAGAATTCTTTTCCAAGGGGTCGGCAAAGATAACGCCTTGCAAATCCTGAATCAGTGTTTCTTTGTCCTTGCCGGTCAGCTGCTGCATATACCCAAAGTCGATGCCTGCGCGCTCACCGACACTCAGCGCCAGCGCCTCGCTGGCGGTTTCCACACGCTCAGCTGGGCGGGCAGCGCGAATGGTGCGTTTGGTGAACATATCCGACTTGCCGATGAAGTTACCTTCGCTGTCGAGATTTTCCAAGGAGCACAGAAGAAAATATCCACTGTCATCCCGCATATCCAGCGATGCGCCGCGGCTGTTGATGAGTCCAAACTTACTGTGGTAGTGGTCATACTGGCAGTTGAGTTTGGCTTGCAGCTCCGTGATGACTTCATCCGGCATATCTTCCAGCTGGGCTTGAATCAGTTCCCGTGTGGTGTCTCGCAGTTCGATCAGCAGCCGCATACGCGCAGCAGAGGTGGCACCAAGGGAAACCTCGCGCATAATGGCGTTCTCGCGGTAATAGATTTTGCCGTTACGGATACAAAAGCTGAAATTGCGCACATCGGGTTCGGCAGGTATGCTGGCTTCGACAGCGCCGGATTCCTGCACCTCGATGTCCTGAAAGTGAAATTCAGCGTGCAGGTGAGACATTGCCTCCTGCAGCACATCGGGAAGGGGCTTATCGGCAAACGCCTCGCAGGTCAGGGTCGGGCCATACGGACCGCTGACGGTTTTCAGTGTGCCGCAGACCATTTCGGGGTGTTCGGCAAAATAGCTGTTGAGGGAAAGCCCGTCCTCCGTCTGGGTGGTGTGCAGCCAGCTCGCGTCCTGCTCCAGAATGCGGTCACGCTTTTGCAGGAAGATGATGTCCGCCATCGCCTTGGTTCCGGCTGACTTAAAGGTGGAATCCGGCAGGCGCACGGCACCGATAAAGTCGCATCGGGCGTTGATGTACCTGCGCACTTCCTCGCTCTTTTTGTCCAGCGTGCCACTGGTGGTGATAAAGGCGATGATGCCGCCCGTGCGCAGCTTGTCGATGGATTTGGCAAAAAAGTAATCGTGAATCTTGAAGTGCAGCCGGTTATACTGCGGGTCAACCACACTGTAATCCCCAAACGGCACATTGCCGATGACCACATCGAAAAAGCTGTCGGGCAGGTCGGCTTTCTCAAAGCCGGTGATTTGGATGTTTGCTTTCTGGTACAGCTGGCGGGCAATTCTGCCGGTCAGACTGTCCAGCTCCACACCAAACAATCTGGTGGTCGGCTCATACAAATAGCTGTGGCTTTGCCCAAAAAACGCGCCCGCACCCATACTGGGTTCCAGAATCGTTCCGGCACCCACGCCCATTTTGCGCAGGGTGGTGTACATTGCGTCAATGACTTCGGGCGGGGTGTAAAAGGCGGTCAGGGTGCTGCTGCGGGCAGCGGCGTATTCCTCCTCTGTCAGCAGGCTTTTCAGCTCGGTATATTCGCTGTGCCAGCTGTCTTTGTTGGGTTCAAAGGCATCGGACAAACCGCCCCAGCCGGAGTATTGGGCTAAGATTTCCTGCTCCTCACCGTTTGCGTGGGGACCGCCGTCCGCCATACGCTTTTCGATGGATTTCAGGGTGCGGATGGCGGTGATGTTGGCTGCAAACTTTTCGCGTGGTGTGCGCGGGGGTACAGGGTCCTGCGGCGGGATATAGTTGTTCGGCTCATAGGCTTCCTTGAGAGCAATGAGTTCCGCCGCCTGCAAGACCTGCTCGCCAAAACCACCAGATGATTCTTCTGCGGGTTCTAAGACTTCACCCTCAACAACCTCTGCCGCCTCACCGGCGTCCGGTAGATTGGGTAATTCTGGTGCCGCCAGCGCATTGTTTTTAGGGTTCGCCGCCAGCAGCCTTGCAAACTCCCCGCGGTTGACGGCGCGCCCGATCAGCGGGAAATCCTCATCGCGCAGATGCACATCAAAGATGCCGATTTCCTCCACCGTAAAGGGGTGGTCGTTTTCCAGATAAACGGTATCTCCGGTAGCCAGCGGGCGCTTTTCCACGGGCTTAGGCTTGTAGCGCTCCTGATATGCTTCATACGCTGCTTCCGCATCGTCAATGAACTGCGAAAATTCAACGTCCTCAATGCCTTCCTTGGCAAGCGCCCTTGTGCTGTCGAAGCGCGCACTGTCCACAAAGGAGCCGTCAACTAGATACACAATCTCATTGCGCAAGAAGTTGGCGTACACCTGAATTTCGTGTTCGCCGTCCCCGGTGGTGGAATAGGCAAGGTCGATGTGCGTAAGGTCCGAATAATCCGGTGCACCCAGCCCTTCGCGTTCACAAAAATCCGCGATGGTTTTCTCCGCATAGTCTATCTCGGCTTGACGGGCGTCGCGTTTGGCTTTCTGTTCCGCTTCCCATTTTTCATATCCCTGCTTGTTGTTTTCATCCAGATATTTGTCGTTGTGGACCAGCAGATGCAAACGGCGGGCAACCTCGTTCCACGGCAGCAAGCGGAAATGATCCGGAGCGTTATCGGATGCATAGCGCTTGATTCTCAGCCCCTTGGCATCATAATCCAGAAACCCTCTTTCGCCATCTCGGAAATCCCAAGTGCGCCCGCCGATACCGTATTCTTTTTTCAGCCAGTCGGCTTGCTCCTTTACTGTAGGCAATACTGTGGCAGAGAAAAATTCCTGTATGCGAAAACGCCCCTCACAAAAACCGCTGCCCATGACAAGAACATCGACAATGTCCTGCTCGTCGATATGGGTGCCATCATCCTTGATGGGCGGCTGCCAGCTTGCGCGGTGCTGTAATTGGCGGATGGTTTCTTGCTGCTGTTCAGGTGCGGGCAGACCGATTGCGGCGGCAGTTTCCTCGGCAAGGTTGCCGCGCCCCACGCTTTCCGGCAGTTCAATCTCATCGGAAACAGAAACAGCGGAGGGCGATAGCTCGCTCTCCGCTGTTGTGGGTTCGGTATTTACAGGCTCGTCACGATGGGCATCGCCAATTCCGCTGCCTGCGCTTGCAGACTGTTCATGTGCGCCGTCCAGCCCAATGGGTCGTTGTTCTTGTCCGGTGCCGGGTTGCTGACCAGCAGCTTCGTGATGGTCTGCTCCACCTGCTCCCAATAGCGCTGCTCGGTCTGTTTCAGGTCGCTGTACAGCGTCCCGTCCAGCAGCATCTTGTCGTACAGCAGGGAGTGGTTCTCTTGCAGGAACTTCTCCCGCTGCAGACCGATTCTCCCGACCGGCGGTCTGTGCGTTTCCTTCATTGCCATCTTGGGCACCAGATACCCGTTCAGATTCGTCATATCCATGATCCTGCACCTCCTGTTGGTTCGTCTTGCTTACATTCTCATCATACTGTTTCGGCTGGGTCTTTGCAACACTGTCGATGCTCTTGACGACAGCGCCGATTTCGGCAAACATCTGCCGCCCCGCGCGGTTGACGGCATTGCCCAGCGCCAAAACTGCGGATTCGGTATCAAAGCGGTCAATGTCCGCAAAGGCGTCCTGCGGCACGGCGCTGTCGCCCAAACCGCAGCGCACTGCCGCCATATAGACGGCACTCTGCGTGATGAGGTTGGCAAAAATCGCCGTTTGCTCCTGCGGCTTTGCCCATTCCAGCGTACTGCCGATCACGGCATTCTGTAAATCGGCGTCCAGCTGTTTGCCGTGCTGTGCCACAAACAAGGCTGCCTGCAGACCAAAGATTTCCGGCAGGCTCTCGGCATTGTGCTTTTCCTGCAAGGCTTGCAGGGTCGGATAGCGGTTGGCATCGGTGATTTGCCAGCCCAATGGTTTGGCGGCTTTGCCGGCAGGGTGGGTGTCCTTGATGTCAAACAGATACCGCACATTGCCTGCCATATTACCGGTGCCAAGGGACGCTACGCCGCGCGCACCGCGGTTGACCCAGCGCCCGGCAGCACGGTTCCAAGTGTCGATGTCCGCCAGCATGGTGGCACCGGGGCGCTGACTGTAAATAAGCGCCTGATTCGGGAAAGCGTAATGCGTTGTATACGCGGCTGAACGCAAAAACGCCCGCCAGCTGTCGGCATTGTCTGCTACATCGGCAATCGCCTGATGTGCCTGCCGTAAAATATTTTGGTAATTCGCCAATCGGTTTCATCTCCTTTGCGGTAATAAAAAAGCCCTGCACATGGCTGTGCAGAGCTTATCCATTCGAGTAATTTAATTTTATGCGGGGCGGTTGTTACTGCGTTCGCTGCGTTTGATGCCCATAAACGGGGGAACCGAGGAACGGTTCAGCCCTTTTTCGTGCGCTTGTTTCATGGAAAATTCGTGTGCTGCAACCGCATCGATGAACGCACGCTGTTTTTCAGTGGCGTGGTAGTAATCAACCTTATACCGTTTGCATACGGCAAAAAAGACATCCAGATACTGAATGTTTTCCTTAGTCATTCGCGTGACCTCAAGCTCGGTTTTATCCTTTTGCATAAGCGTTCCTCCTTTATGAAAGATAGGTGCTGAAAATCTCCTGTGCGCTTTCGTCAGCAATCATTAACAACTTAGGTATTATATCGAATTACCATAAAAAATCAACAAACGAAATGTGAATGATTTCATGATAGAAAAACCAACAAAGAAAATCCAATTCATTTATGGGTGTATTTTCCTTTGCTGAGCTGGTTTTGTTATCGTTCTTCGCGTACAACGCTGCGTTTCTTGGTTTGTTCCAGCCCCGGCAGCAAGTCATCCACCTGTTTATATCCAATCGGCTCCACATAATAGGCGTGTGCCTCACCGCCCTCATGCGTTACAATAATATCACTGACAGACAAAGAGCGCATCTTTCTGCCGTTGGGGCGGTTTTCCTGATTGTGCAGGCAGTAAAGGCTGTCCAGTGTCTGCCAGCATTCCATCTGCCCGCGGTACACCAGCTTATAGGATGCAGCATTTATATGATCTTTGGTGTAGTCATACCGTAAAAACGCAATCTCACGGTTGTTGGTCTGGTAGATTTCATACGGCAGCAGCTCGTACTTCTTTCTTCGCAATCCCCACGGAAAAATGGTGCCCTTTTCAAAGAGAAGAGGCTGGCTCAGATTCTCCGGAAACAAAACCGGAATGATGGGTTCGCCACAATACAAAGAAGCGTAAATTCTGGTTTTGAATTTCTCTGCATCGACATACGGAATGCGCTCCCGAACGCATCCGTTGCAGTCAAGATATTCGATATAGCCAATGACCGTATCGTGTTTGTTCATCTCGGTGATTCTCCTTTATAATTAACGGCTCAACCTTTCCCAAAAAGAGATTTTACTTCCAAAGCGCTCATCCGGCGGGCGAACCTTGGCAACCGGCAAATCACCGGACAGCATATCCTCTACCTGCGGAAAGAACAGCAGCCGATTATAGCGCTCCGCCTGTTCTTTTGAAAGCCCCAACATTTTGGACTCACTGAGTCCACAAACCAGAAACCGACCGCGTATCGTGCAACCATCTTCCAGTTGTCTGTTGTATTTCAGCCGGCTTTGGTTTTTACTGCACACAACGCCGATTTTCGATGTGCCGAACGGTTTCAGCAGCAAACTGTCGCCCTCGATCACCTCGGAAATTGCCGCCTGCGGGCTGTCAAAGGCAGCCTGATAGGGGCAGTAGCCCGGTTCTATAATCAAAACTCTTGTCATACCGCCACCTCATCGTTCGTAATCCTGCCGCTTGCGGTAGTAGTTTTCCAGAAGTTTCAGGATGGTACTTTCCATCTGTTCGGAGGTACAGCCCTTCGGGAAATAGCGTTCGACCTTGGATACGGCAATCGTGAGCTGCGGTTCGCGCGGCTTTACGCTGGGGGAACGGGCAGACATGATCCCGTGAATCTTGTCTTTCGTCAGAACACTTTCCTTGCTGGCAGCTTTCAGCTTCTGCGCTTGGGATAAGGACGGAGTGCAGCCTTCTTCCTCCATATAAGAGAGAAATTCTTCCTGTTCCTCCGGCGTCAGGTAGCTCAACTCCACAGCGGGGGTGGTCTTGAGTCTGCCGTCGTCCACAAGCTGCATCAGGTCAGGGGTGAGTTTGTTCAGCCGGATAAAACGCTGAACTTGGTTTCTACTTTCTCCTGCTCCTTGTGCTACAACCTCATCGGCACGGAAATTTGTCCCAACTTGGGACAAATTATTTTTTGACGGTCTACCGGCTTTTCTTTTTACCGCCTCCAACTTCATTTCATACGCCTTGGCCTTTTCGCTCGGCAGAATATGCTCGCGCTGGCAGTTGGAATCCACCATCAATATAATGGCGGTATCATCGTCCATGTCCCGCACAATGCAGGGCATAGTGTCCACTCCGGCGCGCCGGCTGGCGTGGCAGCGGCGGTGTCCAGCTACAATTTCATATCCGCCGTCCCGTCGCGGGCGAACGATGGCAGGTGTCATCACGCCATATTCTTTGACGCTGTCCACCATCTTGTCCATTTCTTCATCGTTGCGCACCTGAAACGGATGCCCCTCAAAGGGGTGCAGCTCAGACAGCGGCAGGATCTGGATTTTCTCCAACTTGGCATCCTGCCGTTCTTCCTCAGTGGAAAACAAGTCATCTATCGAGGGCAGTCGGATGTTTTTCGCGAGATCTCTCACCCTTTTCCACCTCCTTTGCCAATGCTCTGTAAGCAACACTCGCCGGGCATTGCTTACTATAACGAAGTACGCTCTCCGATTTAGTAAGGCTTTCACCGACTCTGGTGCAGCGCGGAACGATTGCCTGATAAATGCGCGTGTGCGGACCATAGCTTGTGTGAATGGCTTTGATCATATCCCGTGTCATATTGGTACGATGGTCTGCTATGGTAATCAGGACACCGTCAATCTCCAGTTTAGGATTGATTTTCCTGCGAATTTTACGGATGGTGCCAATGATACTGGCAAGACCTTCGACATCAAGAATCAGCGGCTGTACGGGAATCAAAACACTGTCTGAGGCGGCAAGAGAGGCAGTGACAAGGTTGCCGAGTTCCGGCATACAGTCAATCAGACAATAGTCGTATTGCCCTTGAAATGGTTCCAGCGCCCATTGCATTACGCATTCACGCATAAAGGTATTTGTCAAACTTCGCTGCAAATCAGAAAGTTGAATGTTGGCGGGAATGACATCTACTTTTTCATCGGTATGGATAACAACATCGGGCGGGTCTACCTCGTTGCAGGCAGCCTCAATCAGCTCTTTCAGGGACGCACCTTCGTTCCCCTGCGAACAGCCAAGGTATCGGCTCAGGCTGGCCTGCGGGTCGGCGTCCACCAGCAATACTTTATAACCCATATCTGCCAATGCTACGCCCAAGTTTACAGCGGTCGTCGTTTTGCCCACACCGCCTTTTTGGTTGGCAATCGCTATTGTTTTCATACGCGCTCTCCTCGCTGTTTTTCAATCTTTGACTTGTACCAGATAAGGCTTTCGTTGTAGTCCTTACCTACGGCAGGCAGCCGCTTTTCTACATTACATCCTCGCTCGGCAAGGCGCTTGGTAACCGTTTCGGCAAAGCGCAGCCCCGGCTCATCACGGTCAAAGCAGAGCACCACATTTTTCACCTGCGGATGCTGCTGCAAAAAGTAGTCGATGGGCAGATAGTTCAGCCCGCCCAGCGCCAGATAATGCACACTGCGCCACTTTCCAATGTCCGTATACTGACGCAATGTCGCGCCGGACATAGCATCAATCGGGGCTTCGTACAGCTCCACGGTATCGCAGTCCGGGTTTTCCGCTTGCATCAGAAATCCGTACTTCTTTTGGCTGCCGGTGACATCACCGCGGTAGGTGCCTTGGCAGCCACGCTGAAAAGCAGAACGCGGAACGCCGCCTTCATCCTTGCCCACAAAAACGCAGTTGCGGTAGTTGCCGCGCGTGGTCTGGTACAGGATGCCGCTGCCAACGCAGTAGCGCAGGACCTTAGGGCTGATACCGCGGTGCATCAGGTAGGCAGCAACGGCTTCGACGTTTCGATCCGGGGTAGGAAGTGTAAATGGACGAGGCTCGTGCGGCTTTACAGGCGCTGCCTTAGCCGGTTGAAAAGAAGCAGCGACCGGTGCCATCTCGTTCAGCAGACGAACCGCTGATACAAAGTCCATGCCCTCCACCTTGGTCAGATAATCAATGGCGTTGTTGCCGCCCACATTACGCGAAAACCAGTGGAAGAATCCATTGGCAGGCGTGATGATCAGGCTATCGTGCGTCCGGGTGCAGTACTCGCGATCCGTTTTGCGCACAAGTTCGCCGGGGTGATAGGTTTCCAAATACTGCATCACGGTAATTCGGCGGGCAGCTTCAATGTTCTTTTGGTATTTTCCCATGGGGGTGACCTCCGTTTCTGTATGAAAAAAGCACCTTGCCTACAAAACAGGTAAGGTGCCAAGGATACGATTATTTGTTTTCAGCAGGCTTTTTGTCACTTCAGCTGGCTGAAAGGGGGTGCGGGGGAAAACACAGACGGCACCCCATTTCCCGAAAAAAGATATACTTCCCCCTTGGTGTACAGAAAAGGATTGACGCTGCGACAAAAACGCAGATTGCAAAGCCCCGCCGAATAGAGTATAATCGTTCTATAAGGTAAGGCAGGTGAGCAGAATGCGATTTTTCCTGATGCAGCGCTATCATCAAGTGGCTGTTATTGAAATAGCTGAAAAGACCGGCGACATTATTGATGTGGCAGAGGTTCTTTCGGCGCAGAGGATTCCCCTTGGCGCAAAGCATAGCGATGGCAGCTTTGATGTTCTGTCCCTGCGCAAATGGTGGGCAGGGCGCGGTATCCCGGCAAGCCGTTCCGGGCTGGAGCACGCCTTGGAAACGCTGCATATCCCTTACGCCGAACTTCTGCTTGTCAAATGCAGCGGGCTGAGCCTTTCAGACCAGTATTGGGTCACGCCCTGCGATGCCCCACAGAATTGGCGAGATGTAAATTTCTACGAGAACGACTTTTCTGACGATGTGGGACGCGCTTTGTTTGGCGAGGGGGTTCTCTCGGCACAGCCGGATTTGTGTTCCCCCTGCAATACCTCAGACGGCTTTTTACAAAAGCGCTGGCGCATTGCGGACGGAAAACGAATCCTCTTAAAAGCAGGATCGGGCATTTACAAGCAGGAGCCTTACAACGAAATTGTTGCCACGGCTCTGTATGATGCGCTTGGTATGCCGCACGTTCCCTACTGGCTTATAGAGCAGGGCGGGCAGGTCATGTCCGCCTGCGCGTGCTTAACCAATGACCACACCGAGCTTGTCACCGCCGCCCAATTTATGCGGCTGCTGCCGCAAGCGCGGGGTGTTTCCAACTGGGAACACTTCAACGCTTGCTGCCGGGCTGTCGGAATTCCTGATGCAAGTGAAGCGGTCTGCAATATGCTGGCTGCCGATTTCATCTTAGCCAACACAGATCGCCATTTGGGAAACTTCGGTTTCCTGCGTGATTCCGAAACGCTGGAATGGAAAGGAACAGCGCCCATCTATGACAGCGGCACAAGCCTTTGGCAGATGACGCTCACCCGCGCGATCTGCGCAGAGGCGATGGTTCCGGCCAAACCGTTTGAAACCTCGCAGCAATCCCAGCTAAAGCTGATTGCGCCTTATGTGGATCTACCGCTGGAGCGCCTTGATGGATTTTCCAATAAAGTAGAAGAAATCTTCCGAACAGCCGCCCAGTTTGATGATGGACGAGCCGCGAAAATTGCCGCCGCTGTTAGTGGCCGAATTCAAATGCTTCGATTTAATAGGGCATAATCTGAAATAGCTCCAAAGCATACGGTTTGTGAAATGACTACAAATTGTAGGCAGTTAAAAATTACAGAAGCTATATGTCGCTGCCTAATGCCGATGACAGTCATGCGCCAACTGGTGACAAATTGTCAGCAGTTGAAATAGGGCTATAAAAACAGCGTCCTCCGTTTTACATTCGGGGGACGCTGCTTTTCTCTATAGCACTCATTTGGCGGTGGGCTTTTTTGTAGATTTACCCTGTCGGCTGAATTCTTTCGCAAGGTCAACCAGCTTTTTAGAAGGTCGATAGCTGTCCAGAATATGAGGACTAAGCAGAAAATTCAGCAGACAAGATTTGGGAATCATATACCCACCACTAATTTCAAAGTATCGGATGTAACCGTTATGGCACCAATTCGTCAAGGTGTTATGGTGATAGCCGGTAAGTCGGCTTGCTTCGGCGACGCTCAGCACATCGCTGTAGGGCTGCATTTTCAGGGTAAGAAAGTCCTGAAACTTCTTTCTGCTTTTAGCAGTATCCAGATTTGCCCACTCCCGTAAGGTCAGCATTTTGGGCTTGCCGCCTTTGTTCCAGCTCGCCGAGTAATACCCGGTCGGTGCCGAGAATTTTTCCGGTTGGGATTGACGCTTTTTAAGATACGTGATAACATCTTTTGTATTGATGATGTACTGGCGGGTTTTCTTGCCGGTATCTATGCAGGGAACAAGCCCGCTTGTCAGCAGGTAACGCGCCGTCTTTTTGCTGATATGGCAGATGACGCGCATCTGCTCCAGCCCGATTTTTTCAGGGTAGTTTGCCTTGATTTTTGCAAAGTCGTAACTGTAATCCACTAGAATCACCGTCCATTATTCGAACTCATCAACAGCAGGCAGGGACGGTTTGATTTTTGAGGCAAAGGGGAATTTGCATAAAATTTAGTCAACGCACTTCTGTAAATGCCCATAACAATAAGGAAAATCGAGCTTTTTTGTTCTCTCCTGTTTTTCTCTCCTACATCTCTCCAACGTGCCAAAAATGCCTGTTTTTCTCTCATTTTTCCCGAAAAATCGGCATTTCGAAATGGGTTCGAATTGCGACGTTCTGACGTTAAAAAGGACTTCTTTTTCAACATTTTTCGTCGTAGGTCGGTCGAATCATCTTCCGACAACTTCCGCTTTTTTCCGACAAATACCGTCAGTTTCGATATATACCAAAAAACTCGAAATCAATTTGGCAGCAATGCCACGTGGGTTCGAATCCCACCGTCTGCGCCAGAAGCAGCACCTTGCAGGGTGCTGCTTTTTTATTTTTACGGCAAACTATGCAAGGGGTTGCAAGGCGGGATTCGAACAGCCCGTGCCCGGCGCTTTGCGTCCCGCCGGGCTGCAACAGTCCTGCGGACTGTTGCAAGGGCGCGGGAGAATCCCACCGTCTGCGCCAAGTATCACTACTCAATTTCACATTGGGTAGTGCTTTTTTATCGCCGCTTTGCAAAATCCCCGTACTTTTCTTATAAACATCTCCCCTTTATTTTGAAGTAGTGATTTTCGGGTTCGGTACAAATCATACCAGCAATCGCGGCAAATAGCTATTCACAGAACTACACAAGATTTTTCCCGCAGCTTGGGTACAAATTGACAGCAAAAAAAGGCGGCACCCGATTTCTCAGGTGCCGCCGCTGTTCAAGTTACCACTTCTTTATGGGCTGCGCTTTCGGCAATGTCAGCGTGTTTGCCATCGTTCGGGCACTTAAGTTCTTGGACTGCGAATCCAGATGTGCGTAAATGTTGGCTGTGGTGGAAATATCGCTGTGACCCAGCCACTCTTGAATCTGTTTCATCGGTACGCCCTCTTTCAGCAATAGGCTGGCACAGGAGTGGCGCAAATCATGGAAGCGAATCCTGCGCAAACCATTCTCTTTCAGCAACTGTGGAAAGCCTGTTGTCACGGAATCCGGCTGGATCAGATTTCCCATTGCATCCACAAATACATATCCAAGGTACTCTTGATTATAGCAGTTGCCGCAGATTTTTTGGTTGTATTCCTGCTGCTCTTTGACGGCTTTTAAGCGCTCCGCAATCGGGTCTACCAGCGGCAAGGTGCGCAGACTGGATTTCGTTTTGGCGCGGTCTGCCTCAACCAGAATCTTCTTGCCGTCGATGCGGGTGCTGGTCACAATGTGGCGGATGGTCAGCGTCTTGGCCTCAAAGTCGATGGCCTCCCAGCGCAGCCCCATCACCTCGGCGCGGCGCAAGCCGTAAAAAGCTGCGAGCTGGATGATAAGTTCCAGCTTGTGCCCTTGGGCGGCTTCAAAGAGCTTTTCCATTTCCTCGGCGCTGTAATAGCTTGCCATGAACGCCTGCGGCTTGGGGCGGTCCACCTTGTCCACAGGGTTGCTGGCTATCAGGTCGATGCGCACGGCGTATTTCAGCGCCTTGTGCAGATTGGCGTGGAATCGCAGGATAGAGGTATTTTTCAGCGTTTCCGCTTCGTGCAGATAGAAGCTCTGAATCTGGCGCGGCTGCAGCCCTGCCAGCGTTACGCCCAGCGGTTCAAAGTAGGGAATGATGTGCTTTTCCACATTGAAGCAATAGGACGAGTAAGTAGTTTCCGTTACGGCTGTGCGCATCATTTTCAGCCAGTACCGCATATAGTCGCTGAATGCCATATCGGGGCTGAGTTCGGACACCTGACCTTTGGGAATCGTAAAACTCTTTCGCGTTTCTGCCAGCATTTTTTCGGCGCGTTTCTTGTTGCCCTTGACGGGTAGCCCCGTGCCGATCCACGGCTGGCGGCGTTTTCCCGCCGAGTCCGTGTAACTCAGCACGATGTAATAAAATCCGTTTTTCTCCTGTAAGCGTCCTGCTACCATAGGCATCTCTCCTTTTTTTCAAGTTGCTGCATTTTGGGTTCGGTACAACGATACCAGCAATCCCGCCGGAAAGCTATTCACAGAATTGCACAAGAACCGTCCTGCACATTGGGTGCAAACTGACATCATTCGCGCTCCCGTTCCCGTCTGCGGCGGCGTGGTCTGGGATGCAGCGGCATTCTGTTTTCCCGGTCAATACGGTTGGATTCGCGTGTGCGTTGAATACGCTTGATGGCTCCCTCTGCGATTTTATCCTCTTTGCGGAGTTCCGCAATCTTGCAGGTCAACGCCATGCGTTGGTCAGCCAACTCCGGCGGAGCATCCTTTCGGCGCATCTGCTTGACGACCTCGGCACGCTGTGCAGTAAGGCTTTCCATCTGCCGGGACAAGCTCTTGCGGTAGTCCACGATCGCCTGCAAAGAGGGAAACTTGTGGTCGTGAACGAAGGCGTGTTCTGCAAGGATTTTCTCGGTATCTTTCCAGATGCGCTCCAGTTCCGGGCGGTTGATGCGGGGCTGCTGCTTCTTGGGTAAGATGCCCAGTTGGTAACAGTAGTACAGATATAAGCGGTGGATCTGGGATTCCCCAAAGAATACCTCGAAGAAAATTTGGAGGATGCCTTTTCCTGCATAGGTATCCTTGGGGCGATACCGTTTCGGCGTGTTTTGCTGGGGTGGATGTTTCAGCTCATACAGCCTTGGTCCATACAACAGGTAATTTCCGCGAAGCCTGTCGTCTATGGCTGCAAGATCGTATTCTTCTCCCAGCCGATAAAGCCGCACGGCTCGTCCGCCATCCCGCGCCCGGATGGTTGCATACCTACGGTTAGGATCACTGCCGAAAATATACCCTTGCCGATACAGCGCTCTGTGGAAATCCTCGGCGGTACTGGCATCCTCACAGGCTTGGTCAATGGCCTCCCGCATCCGGGCGTACCGCGCCGGTTCCTTGGCCTTGGGCTGCTCCACCACCGACAAGTCGTACTCCCGGCACAGCTTGTCGGATGCCGCCCGAAGCTCGGCATACTGGCTGCGGCGTTGCTCGTACTTCTTGCCGTCCACATAGGACACGGAATTTATCACAAAATGATTATGTAAGTTATCCGTATTCATGTGGGTGGCGACCAGCACCTGAAAGCGCTTGCCCCAGACCTTGCGGGCCAGTGCCACGCCGATCTCATGGCATTGCTCCGGGGTGACTTCCCCCTCGCGGAAGCTTTGGTAGGCGTGGAGCGCCACCACGCCGTCTGTTTTACCAAAACGTTCCTGTACAGCCCGCATATCCTCCCACGCATGGTCTGCCCTGCAATGGATGCCGGTGACGAGCTGGGCGCTCTCATTCAGCTTGGTCTTGGCATCATT
>ENA-UEQJ01001149-UEQJ01001149.1-human-gut-metagenome-genome-assembly--contig:-NODE-1149-length-21417-cov-5.324508_pt1 | contig 21417 bp, 21 predicted proteins | sample MGYA00242937_ERZ507938 | MGnify/ENA primary metagenome ERZ507938 (study PRJEB26167, sample SAMN06115437) | human gut metagenome | host: Homo sapiens | place: China:Gansu | collected 2015-07-03...
AATTATGGTACACCCCTCATCTATAGCAAATCTATCTATTTCTTTTTACTATCAATCTCTTTCAACAATTCGCCAACTGCTGCCTTCAATTGTATATCCTCACCTTTTACAACAGTTTCCGGACTATTAGCCACCTTAATATCAGGCTCCAACTGAGAATTTTCCAGATAGCTACCGTCAGCCAAACGATAACCGACAATAGGAATACCGAATACTAACGAAGGATCCTGCAAAGTCTCCCAAGAAACACTGGTCATCGTTCCCGGTACAGGCATACCGACGAGCCTGCCGATATTCCGGTGTTTATATACCCAAGGAGTACCGTGCGCATTCGAGTAATTCGCTTCACATTGCAACATAATGGAAGGTTTATTCCAACGACGGCTCGGCATATCACAAGCTTCACGCCCACGTACTACCTGCGTGAAATATTTCTGCCCGCTGAACAAAATTTCAATCTCTTCATGCAGTCGGCCTCCACCGTTGAAACGAGTATCGATGACAATCCCCTCACAGTTGTTATATTTACCCAGAATATCAGAATAGACAGTACGGAAACTTCCGTCACCCATAGACTGTATATGCACATATCCCAATCTTCCGTTCGACCATTTTTCCACTTCCGCAGCACGTTGTTTTACCCAACGGTTATACAACAGTCCGTTTAAACGCCCACCGGAAATAGGCATAACCACCTCTTCCCAACGCTCTTTACTCTGCGGATCGTATAGTGAAATCAATGTTTTCTTGCCTGCTTTGTTGTTCAGCAAAACAGTAATATCATTTTCCTGAGAAATTTCCTGTCCATTGATTTTCTCAATAATGCATCCTTCCTTTACTTTGGTACGGGAATGATCAAACGGACCTTTCTCTATCACTTCAGCAATTCTCATGCCTTTTCCCCGATATTCCCAATCGAACAAAAGCCCCAAATTAGAAGTAACATCTCCCTTACCGTTGGCAAAATAACGGCCTCCGGTATGGGATACATTCAACTCGCCCAGCCACTCACTCAGCAATTCGGCAAAATCATAGTTATTGTCGATATGAGGAAGGAACTTACGGTAAGCCGCACTCATCTCATCCCAATTCACTCCGTGCATATTCAAGTTATAGAAGCGTTTCTGCTGTTGCTTATATACATGGTCAAACATAGCTTCCCGTTCGGCAGCCAAATCCATCTTCATCTCCGCTTGATAACTAATCGGTTTCAACGCATCCGACTTTGCATCCATCTTCTGCATATTCCTACTGCCCAACAAGAATATATTTCCATCTTTATCCATAGATAAGGAAACCCAACCGGTATTGAGCTTATGCAGACGCTTTGTCTCCTTTTCACGAAGATTCATTTTCCAAAGGTCATAACCACCTTCAAAAGCAGAAAAATAGTAGAGGTTCTCTCCGTCTTTTGAGACAATGGCGCTACCTAAATCCGAAGAATTGGGTGTCAAGCGGACAATGCGGTCCTCAATACCTTTCAACTCTACTACAATCTCTTTTTTACTTTCCTTATCTTTGTCGGACTTACCGTTGTCTCCATCTTTATCTCCATCTTTCTTTTTATCTTTACCGGCGTCCTTTTTCTTTTCATTCTTTTTCTTCTCGTCTTTCTCTTTCGCCTTCTTCTGTTCCTTTTCAAACTCTTTGAGTAATTCGAAATCCTCCTTGCTCAACCGATAACGATCGTATGCATCCTGGTTCAGGAATACCAGCATAACATCCTGTTGTGAACCCCACGAAGCGTGGGCACGCATCCCGTAGCGTTCCGTTTGGAAAAGAACAGCGTTCCCGTCAAGTACCCAACGCGGAGAACCGCTCATATAACCGCTATTTGTCAGATTAGTGATTGCTCCTCCTTGCGCACTGACAATACCGATATCAGAATACGGATCATGACGGTTTCCTATAAATTCCAACGTAAACCATTTGCCGTCCGGCGACCATTCATAATCAAACCCGCCCCCTGTATTGTACCATGTAGATCCATCCGTCACCTGACGTACTTTCTTCGTCTCCAGATTGAGTACCATCAGACGGTTGCGGTCTTCGATAAAGGCAATCTCCTTCCCATCCGGAGAATATTGCGGATATCTGCGTTCCACTGTTTTAGAGGGGAGTAACACCTCTTCCTCAATAAGAGTTGCATTGGGAAAATTAGGATCTTCTTTACGTATAATCTTTGCCATATACAGTTGCCAGTTGCCTGTCCGTTCGCTGGCATACACCAACGTCCTATTGTCCGGAGCAAACGAAAGGCCCGATTCTCCGGCAGGTGTATTGGTTATCTGCTTAGTTGTCGGATAATTAGTTGACGTAACGAAAACATCGCCACGAACGATGAACGCTACCTGCTTGCCATCCGGAGAAACACAGGCGGAAGTAGCTCCCTGTGAGAATCTGAATGATGCGATATCCTTGTCATCATCACGGACAAGTTCCACTTTCACCTTTTGCGGACGGGAGTTCGGCAGTTGCGTATAAAGTTCCCCATCGTATGCATAGCACAAGGTTCCCTTATCACTGACAGAGAGAAAACGCACCGGGTGAGTACGGAAAGTCGTTACAGGCTTCACTTGCTGCGGAGCATTCAATGGGAAAGAATATACATTGAATGAACCTCCATTACGTTCGCTCAGAAAATACACAGACTTCCCGTCGGGAGCGTAAACCGGATTACGGTCTTCCCCGTTGCGGTTCGTCAGATTAGTATGTTCTCCTGTTTGAGTATCGTACAGCCAGATATCTCTTGCGATGGATGACGTATGGTGTTTTCTCCATTCGTCTTCAAACCCTTTACGGTCCTGATAAAGGAAATTACTCCCGGCCTTGTCAAAACAAACCCATTCGGCAGGAGTACCCAAGACTTGTTCGGTATTCCCCCCCTCGACAGGCACTCTATACAGTTCCGTCATAGCACTTGTAGGAAACAATGCACTGGTTGCCGGATCTTGAATGGAAGCGGAAAAAAGCACATACTTCCCATCCGGTGTAAAGGTGGAGGGAATTTCCGAAGCAGAATGATAAGTCAGTCTCCGGGCAGCACCTCCATCGGCAGACATAATAAAAAGGTCAAAATTCCCATTGCGGTCGCTGGCAAAAGCAATCTGCTCTCCATCGGGCGACCAGACCGGATTGGCTTCATAAGAGGCTTGTGTTGTTAATTGGACGGCAGTTCCTCCTTGTGCGGATACTTTGTAGATATCGCCTTTATAGCAAAAGACTATTTCGCTTCCATCGGGCGAAATACGCGCGTCGCGCATCCATAAAGGAGTTACAGCAGCATAGCCGACGGATACTGCGGCCAGCGCAAACGATAAACAAGTGATAAGTTTCTTCATATTTAATTAGTCTATATTTATGCCTAAAACAGTCCTTCTAAATAACTCTTCCTGTGTGATTATAAAATATCCTGTCACCAAAATCCTTACAGAAAAAAGCGTACTTGTCTACTCCCGTACAATGGCACACTCCTATCTGACGAGGCATATACCGTTGGAGATAATCTGAAATCACATGATATTTTTGCTCTTCCGCATTATGGATATGAAAACCGCCCAAAAGCAGCTCACAAGGGAGACCGGGAAATGCGTTCCGTATCGTTCGCAATATATTAGTGATTCCTCGATGGGAACAGGCACTCAGCACAGAGAAACTTTCATCGCCGACCAGCGCCACCGCCAGTTCATCCTCAAAAGTATCGGGAATCTTATTGCCGTCATCTTGTTGAACAAAGAACCGTTCAAAATGAGTATCTTCCTTATCTTCGATTTTTATCGATGGAAACAAGACAACTCCCGGAAGCAATTCCGTCCGTTGGTCAATAAAGCGAAAACGGGATAAGTCGAACGTTTCGGTATGCTTAATTCCATTTTCACGATCATCCTTAAATTTAGGTAAGAAAATGCTACGCTTGCACACAACTGTTGCAATGGTATTCAATTCCAGAAAATGACGCAAACCTCCCGTATGGTCACTATGCCCATGAGAGAGTATCAGATAGTCTACTTCCCGCAAGTCGATGTGAAGCAGACGGGCATTGCTAATGAATAAATCCGATGCACCTGTATCAAAGAGTAATTTATGTTCTGCCGTTTCAATATAAAGAGAAAGCCCATGCTCTGCCTGTAGCTTGCGCCCATAAACGCAATTCTCCACCAGAGTGGTTATTTTATAATTCATAATAATGTACTTTTAGATAGATATTGCACATGACAAAAAGTTCTGCCACAAAATTATAACAATTCCGTAGCAGAACAAACAATCCAGACTATTATCTACTAAAATAATTGGTTTTCGTCAAATACGTTTTCCCATTTCGTAGGCTTCCTTCATATGTGGAGTATCTTTAATCTCCCCTACTTTCCAAGCACCTACCCCATAGACAACCCCTTTTTCCTGCGGTGCTTCCAGACAGTCGAGGAACCCACGAAAACCATCAATAGTGCGTTCCATCATCGCTTTACTGTTTTCAGCTGCCGCAATGATAAAATAAAATTCCTTGTTGCTTATTTCCGTATACCGTGCGCAGCAGCGATCGATCATTATCTTCATTTGTCCGCACATAGTATAAAAATAAACCGGTGTTGCCATTACGACCTATCATATCAAAGTTCAGATAGCCTTTGATTCGAGAGATGAAAGGGCAAGTTTGCACAAAATATTTGGAGCCAAGCAACCCTTTTTCTTCTCCGTCCCAAAATGCGAAGATTACATTTCTTTCCGGCTGCTTTCCACTGGCAACAAATGCCCTTGCTATTTGCAATACAGCGGATACACCGGATGCATTATCGTCGGCTCCGTTATAAATCTGGTCTCCGTCGAGAGCTGGATCTATGCCCAAATGGTCAAAATGAGCGCCTACGATTACATACTCTTTTGTATTTTTACCGGGAATCATGCCTAATACATTTCTCATGGAAAGCTTTTGATGAACCTCCTGCTTCAGTTTAGCAATAGAATCGGGATGAACTTCGAGGCGACCTTTCTTTTGCCTTTCTTTGCGATAGGCTTCAAAAGGCTGGAAATAACTTTCATTCAGAGGCTGCACTCCTATCCATTGCAACAAAGAAACAATATATTCCGAAGCTACACGCGAGCCATGGAATCCGGCTTCGCGTCCCTGCAACTCGTCACCTGCTAAAAAATTAATAATAGCTTCAGTAGAAGAACGGCTAATACTTTGCAATCCTTTTTCCATGTGAGACTGAGCTGATACAAATAATGCAACATTACACAAAAAGAAAATTAACAAGACTTTCTCTTTCATTATATTCAAGATTTAAAGGTATATACGCAATATCGACAAACAAATATTCACACGATCAGTAGTTTCTCATTCATAAGAAGTCGCCTTTTTACTATCTTATTTCTCATCAACTATCCAATTTTTCTCTTTCAGTATTTCTTTTAAAGACTCCTTATTTCCAGGGTTATCACTATAAGAGATCCGGCATTGAGGAGGTCTCGGATATTCAGGAGTCGGTTTCGGAACTTGTCCTAAAGAAACAAACAAAGTCTTCAAGGCAGCCTCACCCAGTTGGTTGGAATGACAATAGAGATGTCCGAAATATTGTCCTTCCGGAACTAATAAACGGGTTAACCGATTATGGTCACAATGTAGTTCCCTTATAGATAAATGCTTAGTCAAATCAAGTTCCGTCAATCTGTTACCGGAACAACTTAACTCATTCAGAGAAGGGCAACACTCCAAGACATCGTCAACCGACTGAAAAGCACACCCACTTATCAGTAATGCATTAATCCCATTATTCTCATCTAGTTCCAGACTCGCCAATGCACTATTATATCCCAGATCCACAGAACGCAATTTGGGTAAACCTTTTAATGAAAAGGAGGAGAAACCATTATAAGAACAATACAATTCTTCCACTTCTGGATGATTGCCAAGCTCCATTGAAGTTAATTTAGGATTAGAATAAATTTGTATATTCCGTAATCGGGAACAATGTTCAACCTCCAAATGTTCCAAATCTGCGAAACTACCGATATTAATACTTTCTACATTAGGACAAAAAGTATTCAAATTCAATTCACGGGTATCGGTAATACTATTCAGAACCAAAGATTTCATTCTCGGCATATTCCCCAAATGCAAATCACTTATAGAAATCAACAGACCGCTTATATCAATAAGTTGTAGTTCTTCAGCCCAGATTCTTACGTTATACGATCCTTTATTTCCATATCTATATACCACTCCGCCACTCATTGAAGAAGGATCTTCTATTTTCTGTATACGACCGTTTCCCCAATCTATCACCATTCGTCCCCCACTTGCTACAATGTCCAACTGCCGCCAGTCTCCTACAACATTCACTGTAAAGCGAATCGTGTTTTCATCTGTCAATGCCGGAAATTCAAAATCATCTCCAAACACTCTGTTATCCGTATCTTTACAGGCAGCAAGGGTAGTGAATAAGATAACCACCCACATACTCCGAACGAATAATATACTCTGTCTTTTCATCTTATATTTGAGTTAGTAACATACAAAAGTACGAAAGAAATAGATAGCATACATGATAGAATGCAAATTTATAAGTAACTTTGCACAAAATTGATTGGTAACTGTTATATTGTCATGTGGATACTTATTATAAGTCTGGTGTTGCTGGGTGTCATTGCGCTGATAGCCGGAATTATCCGCAACAAAAGACTGCAAAAGAAAATAGAAAAGGGCGAACTGGACCGTATGCCGGAAGTGAAGGAAGTAGATGTGGAATGCTGCGGACAACACGAAGTATGCGAACGGGATAGCCTGCTGGCAGCTGTCAGCAAAAAAATAGAATATTACGATGACGAAGAACTGGATCAGTTCATTGGCAGGGCAGGAGATGCGTATACAGAAGAAGAAACAGAAATGTTTCGGGATGTATTGTATACGACACTGGATGTAGAAGTGGCCGGATGGATACGTAGCCTTCAGCTCCGTGGCATTGAATTACCGGATGAGCTCAAAGACGAAGTTTTTCTGATTATCGGAGAAAGAAGAAACGTAGAAGTAAAAAAAGCAGATGAGAGGTGATGGATTTACTACAATATACATTCTTTCAACACGCCCTATTGGGAAGTCTGCTGGCAAGCATTGCCTGTGGGATTATCGGTACATATATCGTAACCCGCCGCCTGGTATTTATCAGCGGAGGAATCACTCATGCTTCTTTCGGAGGAATCGGGTTAGGATTGTTTGCCGGAATTTCCCCGATACTATCGGCAGCCGTATTCTCGGTATTATCTGCTTTTGGCGTCGAATGGCTTAGCAGACGGAAAGACATGCGCGAAGATTCTGCCATTGCAGTATTCTGGACGTTAGGGATGGCACTCGGAATTATGTTCAGCTTCCTGTCACCGGGATTTGCGCCCGACCTGTCGGCTTACCTCTTCGGCAATATACTGACCATCAACCAAATCGACTTATGGATGCTCGGCATATTGGCACTCATACTGACCGGATTCTTTTATCTGTTTATCCGCCCTATCGTATATATTGCCTTTGACCGTGAGTTTGCACGTTCGCAAAAGATTCCGGTAGAGATTTTTGAATATGTACTGATGATGTTCATCGCACTGACAATTGTAGCCTGCCTGCGTATGGTAGGCATCGTACTGGCCATTTCTCTTCTCACCATTCCACAGATGACAGCCAACTTGTTCACTTATAGTTTCAAGAAGATTATCTGGTTATCAATCGGCATCGGTTTCTTGGGCTGCCTGGGTGGATTATTTATTTCTTATCACTGGAAAGTTCCTTCGGGAGCTTCCATCATATTCTTCTCTATCCTGATTTACGCTGTTTGTAAAATCGGAAAGAGTTGTTGCAGGAAAAAGTCATAATAATAGATAGTATATGGAAATCAAAATTCAATCACTGGAAAGTATCCATGAAGCAGCCCGTGAATTTATCGCTGCTATGGGCGACAACACTGTATTTGCTTTATACGGAAAGATGGGTGCCGGCAAAACGACATTTGTCAAAGCGCTCTGCGAAGAATTGGGCGTAACGGATGTTATCACTTCTCCTACTTTTGCCATTGTCAACGAATACCGTTCGGACGAAACCGGAGAATTAATCTATCACTTCGATTTTTACCGCATCAAGAAACTAAGTGAAGTGTACGACATGGGCTACGAAGACTATTTCTACAGTGGCGCTCTCTGCTTTATTGAATGGCCGGAACTGGTAGAAGAATTACTTCCGGGAAATGCCGTAAAAGTAACGATTGAAGAACTGGAAGACGGAAATAGAGTAATCAGACTATGACCGGACAATATATCGTACAAGGAATCTTTGCGCTGGCAGGAATCGTCTCCCTGCTGGCGTCATTGCTGAACTGGGACTGGTTCTTTACAACGCGCAACGCACAAACCATTGTCCGGAATGTAGGACGCAACCGGGCACGACTCTTCTATGGGATATTAGGGATTATCATTATAGGCATGGCTATCTTCTTTTTTGTAGAAACACGAAAAGTCATGGGATTATAAGCTTTATAAGAAATAAAGAAAAGTCAGACCATTATTGATTTATATTACAATAGTTGCCGTGCTTTCATCTCCAAATATTTATTAATCACATCAATTGAAAGATTTTCCGGTGTGGTCAACAAAGAATAGATCCCATGCTGCTTCAAAGTAGATACGATGAGCCGTTTCTCGTAAGCAAACTTCTCTGCAATCACATGGCGATAATAGCCTTCCGTATCTTTTGCCGGTTGTGCAATGTATTCCTTCAGATCGGCATCCTCGAAAAAGACCGCGAGCAAACGGTGACGGTGATTCAGCTGTTTCAGATAAGACAACTGGCGATTCATGCTGCCTATACTCGAAAAGTTGGTATAGAGCACTAACAAGCTCCGTTTACCAACGTGTTTGTTCAGATGCACACAAAGAGCCGAGAAATCCGTCTCCCCGAAAGTAGTCTGCTGACTATACAGATTCTCCAACAACGTTTGCATATATCCCGGCTGCCTGGAAGCAGGGACAAAAGTATCGAAGTGTTCATCAAAGGTCACCAATCCGGCTTTGTCTTCTTTTCGCATGGCAACATACGAAAGCACCAGCGAAGCATTAATCGCATAATCCAACAAAGTCATCCCACGAAAAGCCTGCTGCATCACCCGTCCTTTATCTATCACATTGTAAATCTGCTGCGAACGTTCATCCTGATATACATTCACCATAAGCTCATGCCTGCGTGCACTCGCTTTCCAGTTAATCGTACGATAATCGTCTCCCTTTACATACTCTTTGATTTGTTCAAACTCCGTATGATGTCCCACCCTGCGAACACGCTTTATTCCTAGCTCGGTCAGATTATCGCTCATCGCCAACAATTCATATTGATGAAGCATCAGATAAGACGGATACACCTTGATATCCAAAGGTTCCGCACAGGTATAACGACGGGAAACCAGCCCAATCCTTCCGGTCACAAAAACTCTGACATACCCAAACGAATAAACACCTCGACGGGTAGGACGCAGACGATAAGTTATCGTCTTTCCTTCATTCGCCTGTAACTTCGTACGAAAGTCAACATCACGTTTCTGAAAAACGATAGGAATCTCATCAATAACCTCTAAAGAAACAGGATACGTATAGCTGCTTTCCACACGAATACTTACCTCATTCTCATCACCATTGGAGAAGCGGTCGGCACACTGACGGAAAGCCTGTATTCCCCGAATACGATAAAGAGAATACACATCTGCCGATACCACCAGAAACAAGACAAAAAGTGTCCACTGCCCGATGACAAAGAATGGGGCAAGAACGTATCCGCTACCCAGCAACAGGATAACTACGATCAGGGCAATATAGAAGCGACGAGTTAAAAACATCTATTTCGGGACTTCCACTTTATCAATCAAACGCTGTGTCACTTTCACCGGAGAATAACCTTCCATTTCAGCTTCCGCAGTCAGGATCAGGCGATGCTGAAGCACATACGGAGCAACGAACTTGATATCCTCCGGTGTCACAAAATCCCGTCCTTGCAAAAGAGCATAGGCCTTTGAAGATTGCAACATCGCTACGGAAGCACGTGGAGAAGCTCCTAGATACACTGCCTTGCTAGTACGAGTCTGCTGCACAATCAACGCGATATATTGAAGCAGCGTACGGTCTACAAACACCCGGCTCATCAAGGCACGAAGAGAAAGAAGTTCTTCTTTAGTAAGTACGGGGGTCACATCTTCCAGTTTTACCAATGCCGCATTCGTATGGTGGCGTTCCAGAATATTCACTTCCTCTTCCAGCGAAGGATAATCCATCGTTATCTTCATCAGAAAACGGTCGAGCTGCGCTTCGGGAAGTTTGTATGTCCCCTCCTGCTCCACCGGGTTCTGAGTAGCCAGAATCGTATAAAGTTCCCCCATCCGGTGAGTGGTCCCGTCGATACTGACCTGGCGTTCTTCCATCACTTCAAACAAGGCAGCCTGTGTCTTCGCAGGAGCACGGTTGATTTCATCTACCAATACGATATCTGCAAAAATCGGCCCCTGATGAAAGTCAAAACCATTGGTTTTCATATTAAACACAGTTGTACCCAACACATCACTTGGCATTAAATCCGGAGTAAACTGAATACGACTGAAGTCAGCATCAATCAGACGGGCAGTCAAACGAGCCAATAGTGTCTTCGCAACGCCCGGAACACCTTCTATCAATACGTGTCCATTCGCCAGAATAGCCGTCAACACCAAATCGACAGTCTGCTCCTGTCCCACAACGACAGATGCAATCCGCTCCTTCAACTCCTGTATCTTCTCGGAAAAAAGAGTTAAATCTAACCGTTGTTCTGTATTCTCTTCCATAAATTTCTTCTTTAGATATGATTGATTATTTCATTCATTTTATCAATAAGCACTTTCATTTGCTCCGCATTAATCCTGCGTCCTCCGTAAATCACCGGCCGCACTTCACGAATAAACTTCGCAATCTCTTCAACCTCCATCCCCGTTTTCCGGGCAATCCGGTGAAAAGAGCGTTCATCATCCGCCACCTCTTCAATGTCTACCTGAATCTCCCTTCTCAACTCTTCGGCAAAATAAGTAAACTTTTTCCGCACCAAGTCGTCATGGTCCTTCTTTTGAAAATACAGTGTACCTATCAGTTCAGTAAATTCGAGAGATCTATTTGCCGGTTCACGTATGACGGGGATAACCCGCTGCCGCCTCTTTGCCGTAAATATCATAAAGAGAAGAATGGCAATCATCGTCAGATACAAAGCCCAGCGAAGCGGTGGCCGCGAAAGGAAATAGCGGAAAGGGGATTTCTGCACCTGCGCCGTTTCTTTCATATATCCTTCCGTGCGAAGAACAGGAAGATCTCCCATGTGCGACAGCAAACGGAAGAGATAGGCTCCATTTCCTCCATCCAACATCCCATAGTTTGTAAAAAGCAAAGGAGTGGAAACTAAAATAATCTCTCCTTTACCATGCCGATAGGACATCGCGACAGGTATACACGAAAGACTATCCGTCACCAAAGAATCCGCTTCGGTCTCATAGCGAAACTCGTTCGAGTCAATCACCCTTTGTGCCAAGACCTCACTCCGGAGCGAATCCATCCAAAAGTAGGACGAGCAGAATTGAGGATAAAAATAAAAAGTCCGGCGTGAATACACTGTAGAATCTCCCACCCAGCATATACTGTCTTTTGCCAACAGCGGCATATTTCTTTAAAGCCATCGGACTGAAATAAGAATAGTAAGTTCTGAAATCCAACGTATCTTCCAAATTTGTGCCAAATAAGGTACTCACTAACATTATTTTATTGCCCCGATCAGCCATCCGCAGCAAAGCCTTCACGTCCACGCTCGACAATATCAAGTCATCAGCTATAGCTAATATACCTTTACACTGTCCTACCGTATCCTCTTGTTCCAACTGATAGAAACTTTTCTTCGACAGCGCATATCCATGCGGCAAGCAGGACAACAACAGGCTATCGAACACCTCACAACCGAAAGGCTGTTTGTCGTAATGAGCGAAAGTCGGTTTCCACACAAATTTCTTCGGCAAATGATATTCTACCGCAAACATGACCAACAAAAAGACTATGATAAAGATAATAAACCAACGGCTTCCTTTCACGAGACGCCTCCTTTCTCTATTTCTTCCTGTAAAGCCCGCATTGTCCGGAAAAGTTCTTCCGTCGCTTCAAAATTTCCATAGCGCACCTGCAAAAAATGGTTTGTCAGTTGCCGGAAAGCAGGGAGTCGCACTTCATACAGATATTGCGTAGGAGTCTTATAAGGTTGCCATTCGATACGGGCCGCATCACTCAACCGCTTCAATGTCTGCAAATAAAGCAACCGTACAGCCTCCCGATAGTTCCTTTGAGAAAGAGCCTCGTTAATCCCTTCCGGAAAGTCGACTCCGTAAATCGTATCTTCTTCCACCGTATAAGGCAATGTTCTCTTACCGGAGCGCATGAACAGTTCGGGACGTTTCTTATAGACAAACCAACTAACCAAAAGCAGGATAACGACAGCGATACAAACCAGAATAAGTTCCGAATACTCATCAGCAAAACGGCTGCCGAATATTTCACGCAGAAATTCCCCAAACTGTTTATTGATCCATTCGAAGAGATTAATCTCCGGAGCAATCAACTCACGGTTATAGTTATACGCCGGATCAGATTGCCATCGGACAAGCTGCGCCGTATCACAGACCAACGTGTCAGTCGGGGAAGTCAGATTCATTTCTCCTGCGTCTGGTGTTAGAGTTTATCAAAATTATCTATGTCACTTTCCACCGTTATGCTGTCCACCACCTCAGATGCGTGACCGTACTGATAGACCAGACCGACAACCGTAAATATGGCTGACAAGTAAGAGCCATACAACATCAGGACAGAGAACAGATATTGTGCAAAGTTCAGTCCGACAGAAGCCCCTGCTTCACCACCGTCACTCATGGTAAATACCATTTTCACGATATAGATTATATACCACGGTATGGAAACAATTCCCTGCAACACGCTGGCAATAAGTCCCATCACAATAAGAATCAGAAAAACCCCTCCCCAAGTGGCAAATCCCAACCGGAAGGTCTTCCTGAATGCCTCCATTAACGAAATATCCTCAAACAAATAAATCGGAGCCATCAAGGCAAGAGGTATGGCAAATGCAAACAATAACGGAAGAGTGAGCAGTAACGTAAATGGGGTCAACACTGCCAACAGCACTATAATGATAACGGCAAGCAGAAGCAAAAAGCTACAGAACACCCCTATAATGAATAATCTTTTGATATTACGAAGTAATAACGGTTTTATATCGTTAAAGAGAATTCCATTCAGACGTTCTTCCCGTTCAATGTATAACCGGATCATGGCATAAATTAAAGAGGTCAACAACAAGGCTCCCAAAAATGAAAAAAAGACAAGTCCTGCATAATTGAATGCGAACGAAGGTCCGAAAACGGATAACGGATCATCTCCCATTCCACCTGCCGCCTGCATAGCGGTAAGATCCGTCATACCGCCCATCAACCCGCTAAAATTTGCCGCTTGAAGCAAACAGACCGGAAGTATCAGATACGTTACATACTTCAGCAACTGCTTCCAATTTTCCTTTATAAAATCAAAAGAAGCATTCAGCTTCTCACCGAAAGGACGTTTCACATACATCGCAATCTTAGGTTTCTGTGATTCCATGTTTTTTCTTATTTGGTAAATAAATATAGTAGAAAATAATAAATGCCAGTGAAGTGAGAATTACGCCAAGCCTCAACATATCCGGAAGTTCCGTATGACGGGTTATAAACCCTTCTATAAATCCTGCCATTATAAATACGGGGACAGTGCCTATAACTATTTTCAGCCCGCGCTTTGCTCCCCGACGGAAGGATTCAATCCTCGAATAAGTCCCGGGAAACAGCCATCCGTTACCTAAAGCCAGCCCGGCAGCACCTGCCACAATAATTGCCCAGATTTCGAGCGTACCATGCAGCCAGACGGCAAGGGTAGACTCCCAAAGCAAACCGTGCTGATAAAAGAAAGTCTGAAAGGCTCCTATCATAATCCCATTGGAGAGAAGCATATAGCCTGTACCGAAACTGGTCAGCAGTCCCATTGCAAAACAATTGAAAGATACCATAACATTGTTGAGCGTAATCCCCAGAAACATCGGAACTTCATCCGAACCGTTATAAACCGCCATCGGCTCACCATTGGCTATATTGTCCAATGTCATGTCCACATAGCCGTTTCCTAGAATCAAGCGGACGAAATCCGGATCGTTCGCAGCAGACAATACTCCAATCAGTACGCTGGCAACGAAAATAATAAAAGAAACCAGTAACTCGCGATGTGCATCATACATTGTTTGCGGCACTTCCTGCGTCCAAAAGGTGATAATCCGTGTCCACTTCTCGCGTTTGTTCCGATAGATTTCATTATGCAACGCCGAAGCCAGATTATTCAGATAAATAGTGATGCGGGAAGTCGGGAAATGTGTCTGGGCGAATGCCAGGTCAGCAGTCAGGTCTGTATACGCATCCGCAAGTCGGTCGGGAGACAAGCCGACAGCCTGCTCCACAATCTTCTCTGTCTCTTTCCATTTTTCAATGTTCCGACGAATAAACGTAATCTCTTTCATGCTTTTCAGTAAATTCCGGATAAGTTTTGTCCGAAACCAGAAGCAAAAGTAAGAGAATTATAATATATTTGCAACGGAATCCTAAAATGTTTAACCATAAATGGCAGAATCCACGATAATAACCGGACAATTTGTTCGTATCAGCCAAACACCCGCCAGTATTGGTGAACGTCTGATCGCTTTGATCATTGATTATTTTCTGATCGGGCTTTATCTCTATTCTACAATTGCCCTTATTGCAAAGTTACACTTGCCATCGGGATTCAACCTGTTCTTTTTTCTGTTTATCGTTTATCTGCCCATACTCGGCTACTCCTTTCTCTGCGAAATGTTCAATCACGGACAGAGTTTCGGAAAAAGATTGATGAATATCCGTGTGGTAAAGTTGGACGGTTCTACTCCCAGCATTGGTTCTTACCTGCTACGGTGGCTCCTTTTCATAGTTGACGGACCATTGACAAGCGGTTTAGGCATCTTTGTCATCCTACTGACCAAGAATAATCAGCGTCTAGGTGATCTCGCTGCCGGAACAATGGTGATTAAAGAAAAGAACTATCGCAAAATACACGTCAGTCTTGACGAATTCGACTATCTGATGAAGAATTACCGTCCGGTCTACCCTCAATCCGCCGACTTATCATTGGAACAGGTAAATGTGATTACCCGTACACTGGAGTCCGGAGAAAAAGACCGCATACGGCGCATCTCAGCGCTTGCCAAAAAGGTACAGTCACTTCTTTCCATCACTCCGCAGGATGGTAATCAGGAAAAATTTCTCCAGACGGTATTAAGAGATTATCAATATTATGCGTTAGAAGAAATATAGGAAGTTTGTCCGATGACCCTACATATTTACAGCTTAACAACCAGATATACAGTTCCTTTGTTCATATATCTAGAAGAGACACGTTTCGCACGATTAGATACCTTTTTCACCAAAAACTTCTTCATCACCCGCAGAGAATACAGTCAAATAACGGGTTATTGAAAGGAAAAGCACTGCGTGAGCTCAACCTTATGGTCGAAAAGGGCATTCTTAAGACACGGGGAACCGGGAATCGGATAATACACTTAAAGGCTGACAATCAGCAGAATGACCAGTTATTCAGTAATAATTAAGGTGATAATAGAAAATACGTTTTCTTCTATTATCACCCGCTATTGTCACCAAATTTCACCTGGCTATCAATAGATTAAGCCAGAAAAGTGACAAGTGACAATTAAAAGAGGGGTTTATCTCACAGTGAGACCGGACACCGTTTAGTCCACCTGTCCCAGAGAATTTCCGTATTCCATTTCTCCTTGAACCACAAAGAGAACTTCTTCCGGATCGTATTCTCCCATTTCATCCTTTTTGGCTTCTTTCACAATGTAAGCCACAACCTCTTCCAGATCAATATCAACATATCCATCCGCATCGGGCTGAGCATCAAGGATTCCACTTTCAGAGTAATACTCGTCGATTAAGTCAAGGAAATAATACAACTCATCGTCCGAGAACTTCTCTTTCAGTTCTTGAGGCAGATAGTTTTTGATAAACTCGATGGTCTTTTCATCATCGGCATCTGCTAATAAAAAATCGTCTTCCAGTCCCATATATTTTAAGTCTTAAGTATGATCGACTATAAAAGCTTCTTTACTTTTTCTACGAATACAGGTTTGCCGACTGCACCGACCTGCTTGTCCACAATCTCACCATTCTTGAAAAACAGGACGGTAGGGATATTGCGGATGCCGTATTCGGCAGCCATATCGCCATTTTCATCCACATCACACTTACCGATGATTACTTGTCCTTCAAACTCTGCTGCCAATTCTTCAATAATAGGAGCCACCATTTTGCAAGGGCCACACCAAGGAGCCCAAAAATCAACAACAACCGGCTTGCCTTCTGCAAGAACTTCCTTATAGTTGCTGTCTGTAATTTCTAAAGCCATTTCTTATAAGTATTAAGTTTATTATTAATATATATCTTCTCGTTTTTATTGCGCTACAAATATAATCAATTTATGCGGAATCCAAGTTCCGGACGCTCTTTTAAATATGTTATTAAATCTCTTCCCACCGAAAGTTTGATGGGGCGGGAAATCAGATCGACCGACATGTGGTTGGTATCGCTGTCATCCGTCACCTTAAAATAAAGTTCCGTATTGCCCGGAGACTCTTTCGTGAGGGTTGCCAGTTCAGTAACCAGAGCTGTATTCAATACCGACAAAGGAATAAGAATCGTGATTTTCTGTACCAGTTCTTCTTTCACATCCGGAAGAAGTTCCATAGAGGTAATCTTGATTTCCAGTTCATCCTGCCGCCACTGTTTGGCTTGGCAACGGGCCTTGATATACAGGAAAGTTCCTTCATTGAGGTACCCTTGATAAGTCACCCAGTCATTTCCCCAAAACGGGATTTCGGTAGAGCCGGAATAGTCCTCAATCTTGGCAATGCCATACGGATTACCATTCTTGCTGACTCCACGACGAACACTGGTCACAATTCCTCCCATGGTTATTTCGCGTCCTGCCAGGGCTGCTTTATCTTCCAGTTCGCTCATACGAGTATTGCAAACGTGTTCCAGCACAATGGAAAATTCATCCAACGGATGAGCGGAAAGATAGATACCAACCAAGTCACGTTCACGGTTCAGGCGGTCGAGATCGCTCCAACGTTCCACTCCCTGCGGAATTTCGGGGGTAGCGACGTCAATTACGTTTTCGCCTCCGAACAGAGAATTGACGGCAGCAGCTTTGTCTGCCTGATAGCGGTTGCCATAACGCATCAATGTTTCCAAGAATAATTCACCTTTCGAGTTAGCGGCAAAATACTGTTCACGTTTCAGTTCCGGGAAACTGTCGAATCCGCCGGCCAATGCCAGGCATTCCATATTTTTCTTGTTACAGGCATTCAGGTTGACGCGTTGCACAAAGTCGAAGATTCCAAGGAAAGGACCGTTCTTCTTACGCTCCTCCATGATGCTTTGTACAGCAGCCTCACCTACTCCTTTCACGGCACCGAGTCCGAAACGGATATTACCATCATGATTTACCGTAAACTTCAGGTTACTCTCATTTACATCCGGTCCCAATGTCTGGATACCCATTGCCTTACATTCGTCCATCAACTTCGTGATGTCCGTGATGTTCGACAAGCTTCGGCTCATTACAGCCGCCATATATTCAGATGGGTAGTTTGCTTTCAGATAAGCTGTCTGATAAGCGACCCATGAGTAACAAGTAGCGTGTGACTTATTGAAAGCGTAAGACGCAAACTTTTCCCAGTCCGTCCAAATCTTTTCAAGTACTTTCGGGTCGTGTCCATTCTTACGTCCTCCTTCAATAAATTTAGGTTTCATGTGATCCAGCTTGTCACGCAACTTCTTACCCATTGCTTTACGAAGGGCGTCGGACTCACCACGGGTAAAGTCTGCCAGCAGACGTGACAAAAGCATCACCTGTTCCTGATATACCGTGATTCCGTAGGTATCTTTCAAGTATTTCTCCATAACCGGAATATCATACTCGATAGGCTTGCGTCCATGCTTGCGGTCGATAAAATCAGGAATATAATCCATAGGTCCCGGACGGTACAGAGCATTCATGGCTATCAAATCCTCAAAAGTAGAAGGCTGTAATTCGCGCAGATACTTCTGCATACCGGCAGATTCAAACTGGAATGTACCAATTGTGCGTCCGTCACTATATAGTTTGTAAGTGGCAGGGTCGTTAATATCTATCTGGTCTACATCAATTTCCAAGCTGCGGCTCAGGCGGATATTCTCGACGGCTTCCTTAATAATGGAAAGAGTTTTCAGTCCGAGGAAGTCCATTTTGATTAATCCGGTATCTTCAATCACCGAGCCTTCATATTGGGTGACAAGCATTTTTTCACCTGTCTCCTTATCGTCGGCAGTGCTGACAGGCACCCAGTCGGTAATATCATCACGACAGATAATCGTACCGCAGGCATGCACACCAGTGCCACGAACGTTTCCTTCGAGCATCTTGGCATACTTGATCGTATCCCGTACCAAAGGATCGGAAGAGGCTTCGGCAGCCTGCAACTCCGGGACATATTCTATCGCATTGCGGAGATTCAGTTTCTTATCGGGAATCTTATCGGGTACTAGTTTAGCCAGACGGTCGGATTCCGAGAGAGGGAGTTTCTGCACACGGGCAACGTCCTTGATAGCCAGTTTCGTAGCCATTGTGCCATACGTGATGATATGAGCCACCTTCTCTTGACCATATTTATTCGTTACCCAACGAAGTACCTCGCCACGACCGTCATCATCAAAGTCCACATCAATATCAGGTAATGAGATACGGTCCGGGTTCAGGAAACGCTCGAACAGTAAGTCGTACTGGATAGGGTCGATCTTTGTGATACCCAGACAGTAGGCCACCGCCGAACCGGCAGCCGAACCACGTCCCGGACCTACCGACACTCCGAGCTCTTTGCGAGCGGCGTTGATAAAGTCCTGCACAATCAAGAAGTATCCGGGGAAACCCATCGTCTTCATGATGTACAATTCGAAGTTCATACGCTCCTTCACTTCCTCCGTCAACGGTTCACCATATATTCTTTTTGCTCCGTCGAAAGCCAGTTTAGCCAGATAGTCCCCTTCAAGTTTGATACGATACAATTTATCATATCCGCCTAGACGCTTGATTTTCGCCTTTCCATCTTCTTCACTCAACACCACATTACCATGCTCATCTTGAGTGAACTCATCATAAAGGTCTTTCTCCGTAAACTTCTGCCGGTATTCTTCTTCCGTTCCGAAATCCTCGGGAATGGCAAAAGTAGGCATGATAGGGGCATGGTCGATAGAGTAATATTCTACTTTATCGAGAAGTTCCAATGTATTGCTCAACGCTTCCGGCACATCGGCAAAGAGCTCGTTCATCTCTTCTCGTGTCTTCATCCATTCCTGCTTGGTATAGAGCATACGGGTAGGATCATCCAGATCCTTACCGGTACTCAAACAGATCAGACGGTCATGTGCTTCGGCATTTTCTTCATCCACGAAATGAACGTCATTTGTACAAACCAACTTGACATTAAACTTCTTGGAATATTCCATAAGATATTTGTTCACCTTTACCTGCAAAGGGTAGCACTCGTGATTGGCCCGGGGAACAGTTGCTTTATGGCGCTGCATTTCAAGGTAAAAATCATCGCCGAACAGGTTCTTATACCACTGAATAGCTTCTTCCGCTTCGGCAAACTGGTCATTGGTAATCCGCTTCGGTATCTCGCCACCGAGACAAGCAGAACAAACCATTAATCCTTCGTGATATTTTTCCAGTTCGCTGCGGTCTGTACGCGGACGCATATAATATCCGCGCGTCCATGCGTGCGATACTAATTTTACAAGGTTATGATAGCCAGTCTCATTCTTGGCTAATACAATCAAGTGATAACCGCTCTGGTCCTGTTTGCCTTCTTTCAGATCCATTGTGCGGCGGGCAACATACATTTCGCACCCAATAATCGGTTTGAACAGTTTGTTTTCCGCCTCCACTATCTTTGCTTTACAAGCTGCAACCTCCGCCTCTTTATCTTCACACTCTATGGAGCCGGCTTCAATTCCCACCAACCGTTTTTTCAGGTCCTTGATTTCACCTTTCGGACCACTATTCTTCTTATTGACGTAGTTCGTAAATTCCTTAATACCGAACATATTTCCATGATCGGTCACGGCAATACCCTTCATTCCATTCTGCATTGCTTTATCGACCAGACGAGCGACGCTAGCCTGACCGTCCAAAAGGGAATATTGCGTATGGACGTGTAAATGAACGAAATCCTGCATAATGATAAGTCTTTATTTGAAGGCATAAAATTACTACCTCCCGCGTTATAAACAAAAATAATCCTCAAAAAGTTATCAACATTCACATTTCTATGCTGAATTACTTGCTGATTTTTTAAATTAAGTATATTTTTGCAGACAATATCATTAAACAGCATTCATGAGATGCATAAAAATTCACCGCGAAAAATCTAAAAAACAGCAGTGCCGCCGCATGTATAAACAACTCATACACGCAGCGGCACCTCTGTTTTATCAGGACCACGCTCTCCCTTAATGCGTCCGTCCTTCCGCCCATCCAGTATTCATATAATGCTCATAGTACTTCCTCAAATCGCTTCCAAACGCGGTCTGAAGATCGGTATTATTCTCTTTGTATACATTCACATCAAACTCCGCGCACCCCTTTCGTCCCTCTGCCATGCCAGAATTATAAAAATGCGTGAACAGTGCCAGCTTATCTGTTCCAATCGCAGTCTGAAGATCCGGATATGTATTGTAGTAATAATCTGGATCAAACACTCTGGAGTAAGAGTTCATCAGATCATAGGTGATCGAAGGTGCTTCTGCTGCCGCGGTGCTGCTGTTTCCTGCAGAACTATTATCTGTCTGGCCCCCCACTGCATACGGGCATACACCGTTCGTATGCAAATGTGCAGGATGCCCGTTACAATGGTAATGATAACTTCCCAGCCCACTCTTATTCTTATTGTCACGATGACCTCCATTAGCATCTGTACGTCCCGAATGAGCTTCGGCGATGATCGTGTTTGCAGTAAAAACAGTAGTCGTTGCCGGGGACAGTGTCATGCATGAAAGGAAAATGATTCCGCACCTTTTCAGTTTATTCATAATACCAGCCCCCTGTATTGTATTTGTTATACTTTATTATAGGACGGACGCTGGCGGGTGTAAACCGTAAAGCGGGTGTATTGCAGAATTTTTCTTTCTTAACAAGCACTGCCCCACCTCTATC
>ENA-UEQJ01001154-UEQJ01001154.1-human-gut-metagenome-genome-assembly--contig:-NODE-1154-length-21399-cov-17.260764_pt1 | contig 21399 bp, 15 predicted proteins | sample MGYA00242937_ERZ507938 | MGnify/ENA primary metagenome ERZ507938 (study PRJEB26167, sample SAMN06115437) | human gut metagenome | host: Homo sapiens | place: China:Gansu | collected 2015-07-03...
GGCACCCACAGGGCGGGGTACAGGGGGTTGTTGATCCAGTTAAACTTGTTGTACATCATGTACTGCGGAACGTTCAGAACAACCTGCGGCAGGAACAGCGTCATGATCATAACGCCGAACAGGAAATCGCGGCCCTTGAACTTGAAACGGCTGAAACCGTAAGCAGCAATGACAGAAGAAATAACAGTGAACACAACCTTGGGGATAACGTAGCTGTAGGTGTTCAGGAATGCACGCCAGATGGTGATATCGCCGCCGTAAGTTTTGGTCACAGCGTTATAATAGCCATCCAGGGTGGGATGCGCGGTAAACGGGGAAAGGCTGGTAAAAATCTCGGCGTTGGTCTTAAAGGTGGAGCCCACCATCCACAGCAGCGGATAGACCATGATAAAGCCCATAAAGATCAGAACAAAATACTTGAAGAAGGTTGCCACATTGGCGCGTGCTTTCATACCCATAAATCAATTCCTCCTTCAATCAGTCAGCATAGTAGACCCAATGCTTCTGGCTGCCAAATGCGATGACAGTGAGCAGGGCGATGATGATGAACATGACCCAGGCCATGGCGCAGGCCATACCCATTTCGTTGCTCTTGAACGCATAGTTGTAAACCAGCAGCGAAACCAGCGTGACGGAACCGCGGGGGCCGCCATTATTAAAGATAATGTAGGGACCGTTGAATTCCTGGAACGCCTGAGCAATCTGGGTAACGAGGTTGTAGAAGATAACGGGGGTGATCATCGGCACGGTGATGGAGAAGAACTGGCGGGTCTTGGAAGCACCGTCGATGGTGGCGGCTTCGTACAGGTCGACCGAAACGCCCTTCAATGCGGCAAGGAACAGCACCATGGCGGAGCCGAACTGCCATATACGCAGGAAGCAGATGATCCACAGTGCGTAGCTGGGGTCGCTCAGCCAGGAAGGACCCTGGAAGTGGCCGAAGGTCAGCATACGGATGAGGGTGTTGACCAGACCGTCATCACGGAACACGGCCTTCCACAGCACGGCGATCGCAACAGAGCCGCCGAGGATGGAGGGGATGTAGTAGACGGTGCGGAACACGTTCACGCAGGCGATCTTGAAGTTCAGGATGTAGGCGATGAACAGTGCGAAGACCAGCTTCAGAGGCACAGTGATGAAACTGTACTTGAAGGTGGTGATGAGCGCCTTGGTGATCTTGGGAGTGGAGAAGGCGTCCACATAGTTCATGATGCCATACTGATGGATGCCGTTAAAGAAGTCCATATCCGTAAAGCTGTAGTACAGAGACTGGCCGAACGGGATGGCCTTGAAGACGACGAAGCCGATGATCCAGGGGATCAGGTAGAACAGGCCCTGCCATTTGTCAAAAAACTTCTGGGCCGGGGTACGCCCGAGAGAGGGCGCTTTGCTTTCTTTCATCCGGGAATCCTCCTTTTATAAGGATATGTCTCGTACGCCGCATAATAGTTCGGACACATTTTTGTCAAAAAAATGTCATCACCGTCTTGCAAAAAAGGGGCATCCGTCCGTAGGTGGAAGGGATGCCCCTTGCAAGACTCCTTTATGCGGGGCGGCCCGTTGTCAACACCGCGCGTGTGCGGGCCGCAAAAAGTCCGTGAGGCGGAAATTAGACGGTGTAGCCGACAGACTCCATGCCGTCCAGCAGGGTATCGACCAGGTCAGCGCCGGAAACATTGTCGTAATCCAGAGTGTCGAACACTTCCTGATAGACGCCGGTGCCGGTAGCCTTCAGGTCGTTGGACTCGAACAGGGGGTCGAGCTGGTTGGAAACGAAGGCCATGACCTTGCCGTTTGCCTCAGCCACCAGCTCCTTGATCTTGCCGGCGCCCTGAGCAGCAGCCAGACCAGCCTTGGAAGCGGGGATACCGCACTCGGAGCCCATGATCTCGGCACCTGCGGTCTCGTTCAGCAGGAAGTTGATGAGGGTAGCTGCCTCTGCGGGATGCTCGCAGGTCTTGGTGATGGCCAGACCCATGGAGACCTTGGAGAAGCCGCCGTTGTAATCGCCGAACTTGATCTCCTCGCCCACGGTGAAGCCGGCCTTGTTCTCCTCGTCCAGAGCGTCAGCGTACTTGGTAGCGGAGGAGTCCCACTCGAAGCAGCCGGCCAGCTTGCCGGTGATCCACTCGGTGGACTGGTGAGCGGCGTTGTCGCCGTTGGAGCCGTAGTAGGTGGGCAGGCTCATGATGACGTGGCCCTCGACCAGGCTCTTGATGAAGTCGATGCCCTCAGCGATCTGGTCGGCATCGTAGTTCAGGGTGGAGGTGGTGGGGTCGGCCCAGTCCTTGCCGTACTTGCTCTCGAGGTAGAACACCATCAGGATCATACGGTCGTATGCGCCCAGGTGCAGGGGATAGTAGTCATCGCCCAGCTTCTCCTGGAAGGTCTTGCCGGCAGCCATCAGCTCGTCCAGAGTGGTGGGGAAGGAGATGCCGGCCTTGTCGAAGGTGGTCTTGTTCCAGTAGAAGATACGGCCGGTCATGGAGACGGGTACGCACTGCTGAGCGTTTGCCACGTTGCAGGCAGCCAGCTTGGCCTCATCCCACTGGGTCAGGTCCAGATACTCGGAGACGCTGTTCAGGTCGATGAAGGTCTGGCCGTTCTTGGAGTAGTTATACAGCCAGTTCCAGTTGATCTGGCAGACATCCTCAGCGACACCGCCTGCGAACTTGGTGGACATGGTGTCCTCCCAGCCGGACCATGCAGCGAAGGTGGGGTTGACGGTGATGGTGCTGTGCTCAGCAGAGAAAGCCTTGATGGCCTCCTGGTAAGCGTTGTGACGGGACTCGCCGCCCCACCAGCTCATGGTCAGGGTGACGGGGTCAGAAGACAGGCCGGCCACGGAAGCTGCGGCGGAAGAAGCAGCGGTGGAAGTGGCGGTAGAACCAGCGTTGCTGGAGCCGCCGCAGGCGGCCAGCAGGCCGGCAGCACCCACAGCGCCAGAGACCTTCAGAAAGTCACGACGAGAAATTGCCTTGCTCATTTTCGTTCTCCTCCTATGTAGAAAACATCTTCTTGCACGGACGCCTCTGCAGAGCATCCGTTGTATACAAATATAATACCAAAGGCAAGAAAAAAAAGAAAGATGCAAATTGTAGTGATAGCGGCAGAAAACGTACAAATATTGCGCTTATTTTTTGCCCGGTTTTGACGTCATTGCCATAATGAATAAACTTGGACCGAAAAACTGTGCAACTTGTATACTTCAACGATTTGCATAGAAAACTGGGATGCAACAGGAGAAGATTGGCCTGAATTGCAAGAATTTTGTAGCCGAGGCAAAATTTGTTGAAAGAGCGTTGTATACATCAAAAGCAACGATAACAGAAAGTTCCGGCCATGAGCTGATATATCAATAGCGCAAAAAACGCGCGAATCAGGCCGCGACTGATATATCACGGATGCAGAAAAGATACAAAAATGCCGCCCGGCGCGCGGACGGCATAAAATCAGGGAAAAGAGTCACCGACGGGCGGCGTAGAAAGCGCTGCGCTCCCGGAAATAGCACTGGGGACACATGCTGACGTACTGGACGTCGTTCTCAAGGTCGATGGCTACCTGTTCGCCCTCAAAGACGAAGCGGCCGTTGACCTTGCGGCAGTTGCAGGTGGCCTTGCGGCCGCAGGTGCAGATGGTCTTCATCTCCTCGATGGTGTGGGCCAGCTCCAGAAGCCGGGTGGAGCCGGGGAAGCCCTTGAGGGAGAAGTCGGAGCGCAGGCCGTAGCAGATGACGGGGATGTTCAGCTCTACCGTCACCATGAACAGCTGTTCGGCCTGCTCGGCAGTGAGGAACTGGCTCTCGTCACAGAGCACACAGGCCAGAGGCCGGCCCTCGCTGCTGGCGGCCCGGACGGCCTCCACCAGGTCCATGTCCGGCGGCACCAGCAGATCGGCAGGGCGGCGGACGCCCAGACGGCTCACGAGGTCGCCGCTGCCCTTGGTGTCCACCTTCGGCTTGAGGATGAGCACCCGCATCCCCTGCTCCTCGTAGTTGTGGGCCACCTGCATCAGCGCGGTGCTCTTGCCGCTGTTCATTGCGCCGTAACGGAAATAAAGCTTTGCCATGTCGAAAAAGTCTCCTCATGAAAGGACTCTCTCAGCCAAAGCCTGACGGAGAGGGCCTGTATTATCGATCGTATCTGCTCAGTCCTGATTGCGCAGCCGGTAGCCCAGGCTCATCAGGCTGTCGCCGAGGTGGACGTTCTCCACCACCACGTCGGGGTAGGAGACAGACAGATCGTAGTGGGAGAAGTTCCAGAAGCCCTGAATGCCCAGAGCCACCAGACGGCCGCTGATCTCCTCTGCGCCGCTGCGGGGCAGACAGAGTACAGCCACCTCGGGGTGATGCTCGGCGCAGAAAGCTTCCAGCTCGTCGCTGTGTAAGATCTGGATGCCGTTGATCTCTTTGCCCACCTCGTCGGGGGCATTGTCGAAGGCGGCGATGAGCTTGTAGCCGTTGGTGTCGGTGGTGATGAAGCGGCTCACAGCCTTGCCCAGACGGCCGCAGCCGATGAGGATGGTGGGCAGGAGGTCGCCGTTGCCAAAGAGCAGATGCTCAAGGATGCTCAGCAGGTTCTCCACCGAGTAGCCGATGCCCTGACGGCCATTCACATCGCCGATGCAGTTGAAGTCCTGCCGCACCTGAGAGGCAGTGGTACCCATCTGAGCGGCCAGCTCACGGGACGAGATGCTGGTGATGCCGTCGTTCTTCAGGGTGCGCAGGTAGCGATAGTATTTGGGCAGGCGCTTGATGACGGGCAGAGAAGCTTTGCCGGGAGTGTTCATAGGGGGTCTCCTTTCTTTTTATCCGCAGCATTGCCGGGGAGAGGTGCGCAGCGGCAGGGTGCTCCGGCAAAAGATTTGTACTTTCTTGTACAATAATGATACATATTTGACAATCTTATCTCTAGTATAAAGTATACAGCGCGAAGAGAGAATGTCAAACCATTTGGCACATTTTTTTTGAGAAAGAAAAGAAATCTTTGCTGAAGTATAACCGGCAGGAATGCCGGACAAGCTGAAATGAAGCAAAAAGGAGGATGCGCAGAATGTCACAGGAAGAGAAGAACATCCCCGTGGAGCAGCAGCGGCTGGAAAAAGAGCAGATCGAGGATATGGGCAGCGTTTACCGCACCCGGGGAGCTCACGCCATCCACTGCCTGACGGTCATCGGGCAGGTGGAGGGCCATGTGGAAGCACCCCAGGGCCAGAAGACCACCAAGTATGAGCACGTCATCCCCCAGCTGGTGGCCGTGCAGGAGGACCCCGCCATCGAGGGCCTGCTGGTCCTGCTCAATACGGTGGGCGGGGATGTGGAGGCGGGGCTTGCGCTGGCGGAGCTCATCGCCAGCATCTCCAAGCCCAGTGCGGCGGTGGTGCTGGGCGGCGGCCACTCCATCGGCATCCCGCTGGCCGTCAGCGCCCAGCGGAGCTTCATCGTGCCTACTGCCACCATGACGGTCCACCCCGTCCGCCATTCCGGCATGATACTGGGCGTACCCCAGACCATGCGCTGGTTCGAGCAGATGCAGGAGCGCATCACCGGCTTTGTGGCGTCCCACAGCGGCATCTCGGAGAAGCGTTATACTGAGCTGATGATGCGCACGGGCGAGCTGGTCATGGACGTCGGCACCGTGCTGGATGGCCGAAAAGCCGTGCGGGAAAAGCTCATCGACGAGCTGGGCGGGCTGTCGGACGCGCTGGCATGGCTCTACCGAGAAATCGAGGGGAAATAAATTGCCATTTGACTTTTCCCGTGGTACAATGAAAGAATCGAGTCGTATCGAAATTCTTCCATCGTCACCGACAGAGCCGCCCTGAGCGCGCCCTGCTTCATGATATAAAATAAGGAACGGGTTTTAGGAAACATGGCAAAGAGAAAACGCAAGACCTCCGGGCGCAGCACAGCCTCGCGCCGCAAGAACCGGACACAGGACCGGATGCCCGCAGGGCTCATCACCCTGTTTGCGGGGCTGGTGCTCATGGCGCTGGCTTTCGTGCCGGGCAGCTCGGCCTGGCGCACGATGCACGATGTCCTGTTCGGCGTGTTCGGCTGCGGAAGTTTCGTGCTGGGCGCGGCGCTGTGCTATCTGGCCATCCTCTACACCCGGGGCGAAGACCTGCTGCCCCATATCGCAAAGCTGGCGCTGGGGCTCATCTTCGCCAGCGGCACGGTCATCGTCTTTTCTGACATCCCCACCGACCAGACCGCCGCGCAGATGACCGCTGCCTGTTATCAGAATGGTATGAGCGCATGGCTCTCGGGCGGTGCGCTGGGCGCTGTGCTGGGCGGGACGCTCCTGCTGCTCTGCGGTAGACCCGCCGCCAATCTGGTCATGGCGGCGCTGGCGGCCTGCGCCAGCCTGTACATTTTCGACGTTACGCCCGCCGAGTGCTGGCAGTGGCTCTGCAACGTGGGCGGCAGCGTCCACGAAAAGGGCCTTGCCGTCCACGAGCAGAATGCCGCCCGCCGGGCCGAGCGTCTGGCAGAACGCGCCGCCGAGGAGGCCGCGGCAGAGGAATACGAGGCCTATGACGACGACCTGCCGGAAGACGAAGTGGGCGAGGACTGCTGCGGCGGCGAAGAGCCTGCCGCGCCCGCCTTCCATATCCAGCCTCCCGGCTGGCTGGCTGGCGTCTTCCACTGGGGCCATCAGGTGATGCAGGGCGGCGAACAGGCGGAGCCTGCCCCTGCGCCTGCACCGGAAGCGCAGACCCCGCCTCAGCCCGAGCCTGCCCCCGTACAGGTGGAAAAGTCCCGGCCCCGTGCGCCCTTTGATATTGATTTAGGCCCTGACCATACCACCGTCACCGAGGGCGGCAGTGAGCCCATCGAGCCCATCATCCTCGGCCCCGGCGGAACCTTCGGCATGGACCCGCTCCGCCGTGCGCCCATCCGCGCCACCGTGACGCCCATCGTCCCGGACGCTGTGGATACCGCCGCCGAGGACTTCTTCACGGCCCAGCCCGAGCCGACGGTGACACCTACTGTCACGCCCGCCGCCCCGGCAGAAGAGCCGGAACAGCAGCCCGCGCCTGAGCCGCCGCTCTCCTTCGGCATCCCGCTCTATGATCTGACCCCGACTCCGGGACCGGCCCCGCAGCCGGTCAGCGCCGAGAATGCGGTGGCGTTCCGCTCCGAGCCGGATGAGGACGGCTGGATCAGCATCACCAGCGACCCGGTGGAGGAAAAAGACCTCAACACGCTGGTGGCAGCCGCCATGGAAAAGCCTGCTGTCTCCGAGGAGCAGGCTGCGAATGCCCCCGCCGAAGAGGCCGAGACGGAGGAGAGCTTCCAGTATCAGTACCCGTCCATCGAGCTGTTCGAGCGCGCCCCGGAGGAAAGCGACGCCGGTGCGGAAGACGAGCTGAAAGCCAACGCCCAGAAGCTGGTGGACACGCTGGAAAGCTTCGGTGTCCGCACCCGTGTGCTGGATATTTCCCGCGGCCCGTCGGTCACCCGGTATGAAGTCCAGCCCATGGCGGGCGTCAAGATAAGCCGCATCACTTCGCTGGCGGACGACATCGCCCTGAACCTGGCGGTGGCCGATGTCCGCATGGAGGCTCCCATCCCCGGCAAGCCTGCCGTGGGCATCGAGGTGCCGAACCATAAGAAAACGCCGGTCTACATCCGCAGCGTCTTCGAGAGCCAGAGCTTTTTGCGGATGACCTCGCCGATGGGGATTGCGCTGGGCAAGGACATCGCCGGCGTGGCCCAGGTGGCCGACCTGTGCAAGATGCCCCATCTGCTCATCGCGGGCAGCACCGGCAGCGGTAAATCGGTCTGTGTCAACAGCATCATCATGAGCCTGCTGTTCCGCTCCAGCCCCGAGGACGTCAAGCTCCTGCTCATCGACCCCAAGGTCGTCGAGCTGGCTGAGTACAACGGCATCCCCCACCTGCTGATGCCCGTCGTCACCGAGCCCCGCAAGGCGGCCGGCGCACTGGGCGGCGCAGTGCAGGAGATGGAGCGCCGCTACCACCTCTTCGCGGAGAACAACGTCCGCGACATCAAGTCTTTCAATAAGCTGGCGGCAGCGGACCCGAACCTCGAGAAGATGCCCTATATCGCCATCATCATCGACGAGCTGGCCGATCTGATGATGGTCGTCGGCAAGGATGTCGAAGACTCCATCTGCCGCATCGCCCAGAAGGCCCGTGCCGCCGGTATGCACCTCATCGTGGCGACCCAGCGCCCCAGCGTGGACGTCATCACCGGCCTCATCAAGGCCAACATCCCCAGCCGCATCGCCTTCGCCGTGTCCAGTCAGGTGGACAGCCGCACCATCCTCGACGGTGCCGGTGCCGAAAAGCTGCTGGGCATGGGTGATATGCTCTTCATGCCCGTGGGCGCACCCAAGCCCACCCGTATCCAGGGTACCTTTGTGCGGGATGAGGAAATCAGCCGTGTGCTGGACTTCATCAAGAAGAGCGCCACCGTCCAGTACGACGAGGCCATGATCGAGGCCATGGAAAAACACGCCATCCAGGACGGCAAGAAGGGCAGCAGTTCTGCCGACTCCGACGAGGAGGGCGGCAGTGACCCGATGCTCAAGCAGGCCGTGGAGGTGGTCATCGACGCCGGCCAGGCGTCCACCAGCCTGCTGCAGCGCCGCTGCAAGCTGGGTTATGCCCGCGCCGCCCGCATCATGGACGAGATGGAAGAAAAGGGCATCATCGGCCCCTACGAGGGCGCAAAGCCCCGCGCTGTCCTCATCAGCCGCCAGCAGTGGCTGGAAATGCAGATGAATCAGCCGGATGAATAAAATTTTTGATTTCGGAAGCAATAGAGCCCTGCTGTATAGGGCAGGCATCATGAAAGAAAAAGGATAGCTATGGAGCATTACACCGAATTTCTCCCCATCAGCCGGGCCGACATGGAGGCCCGGGGGTGGGACCAGCTGGACTTCGTGGTGGTGGGCGGCGACGCCTATGTGGACCACCCCAGCTTTGGCACCGCCATCATCAGCCGCCTGCTGGAAGCCGAGGGCTACAAGGTGGGCGTGCTGGCCCAGCCTCGCTACACCGACTGCGAGGACTTCAAGCGGTTCGGAAAGCCAAAGTACGGCTTCTTCATCGGCGGCGGCAATGTGGACAGCATGGTGAGTCACTATTCCGTCGCAAAGATCCCCCGCGCGGAGGACGAGTATTCCCCCGGCGGCAAGGGCGGCGCACGGCCCGACCGCAGCGCCACCGTCTACACCAGACTTGCCAAGCAGGCATACCCCGACCTGCCCGTCATTCTGGGCGGTCTGGAAGCATCGCTCCGCCGCTTTGCCCACTACGACTACTGGCTGGACACCGTCCTGCCCAGCATCGCCGAGGACTCCGGTGCGGACATCATCAGCTTCGGCATGGGTGAACACCAGACCGTGGAGATCGCCCGCCGTCTGGCGGCAGGGGAGCCGGTGGAGAGCATCACCGATGTGGACGGCACCTGCTACCTGACCGACTTCGACCACCTGCCCGAGCGGTATGTGGAGTGCGCGGGCTTCAGGAAGGTGGCCTCCGATAAGGTGGCCTATGCGAAAGCCTGCCGCATCCAGATGGACAATCAGGACGTGGTCAGCGGCAATATCATCGTCCAGAAGCAGAGCGAGAAGTACCTCGTGCAGAACATCCCCGCAAAGCCCCTCGTCCGCTGGGAGCTGGATAAGGTCTACGCCCTGCCTTACACCCGCCGCTACCACCCCATCTACGAGGCCATGGGCGGTGTGCCTGCCATCCGCGAGGTGCAGTTCTCCATCATCCAGAACCGCGGCTGCTTCGGCGGCTGCAATTTCTGCGCCATCCAGCTGCATCAGGGCCGACGTGTCACCAGCCGCAGCGCCGACAGCATCGTGGCCGAAGCAGAGCGGATGACCCACGAGCCGGATTTCAAGGGCTACATCCACGACATCGGCGGCCCCACCGCCAACTTCCGTTTCCCATCCTGCCGCGAGCAGATGCTGCGGGGGATGTGCAACGGCGGCAAGCACTGCCTCGCCCCCACCACCTGTTCCCACATGATCGTGGACCACAGCGATTACCTGAAAATTCTCCGCCGCGTCCGGGAGCTGCCCGGCGTCAAGAAGGTGTTCATCCGCAGCGGCATCCGCTTCGATTACCTGATGGCCGACCCCGATGACACTTTCTTTAAGGAGCTGGTGGAGTACCACGTCTCCGGCCAGCTGAAAGTCGCGCCCGAGCACTGCGCCCCCAACACCCTCGCCTACATGGGCAAGCCCCCCATCGAGACCTTCAACAAGTTCAAGGATAAGTTCTACGAGCTGAGCAGGAAGGCGGGCAAAAAGCAGTACCTCGTGCCGTATCTCATGTCCAGCCACCCGGGCAGCACCCTCAAGGATGCCGTCTATCTGGCCGAATACCTCTACAAGAACCATATGCGCCCCGAGCAGGTGCAGGATTTTTATCCCACGCCCGGCACCGTGAGCACCTGTATGTTCTACACCGGCCTCGACCCCTACACTTTGAAGCCGGTGTTTGTGGAAAAGACCGCTGAGGGCAAGGCACTTCAGCGCGCCCTGCTCCAGTATTATGAGCCCCGCAACGCCGAAAAGGTCATCAAGGCGCTGAAAATGACCCACCGCGAAGACCTCATCCCCCTGCTGGTTCCCGCCGAGGGCCGCATTGCGGTCCAGCGTTCGGCCCGCAGAGCCGAGGCCGCCGATGTGACCATCCACGGCGACGGCACCTACACCGTCCGGCCCAGAGGCAAGGGCGGCAAGCCGCAGAGCCGCTCCACCGCCCCGGCAGGCCGCAATCCGGCGGGCCGTCAGCCCAGCCCCGGCGCACGTTTTGCGCCCCATTCGGCTCCTGGGCATAAACCGAAAAGCAATCAACAGAAAGAGAATACATCGTGGAAAACTTCAAAAAAGAAAAAGTGACCGCTCAAACGCTCATGAGCCGCCTCGCTGCGCTGGCACTGGCCGCAGCCCTTGCGCTGGGCCTCGTGGGCTGTGACACCTCTTCCATCGTCCCGGGAGGCAGCGGCGACGTCATGCCGAACCCGGCAGCTTCTCAGACCGGAACGACGCCTTCCGACGGGCAGGACGCCGCCTTCCAGATGCACTTCATCGACGTGGGGCAGGCGCTGAGCGTGCTGGTGGAGTGCGACGGACAGTTCATGCTCTACGACGGCGGCAATGTGGACGACGGCAGTCTGGTAGTCTCCTACCTGCAGAGTCAGGGGGTCGAGCAGCTGGAGTATGTCTTCTGCTCCCATGCTCACGAAGACCATGTGGGCGGTCTGGCCGCTGCGCTGGCCTATTTCCCGGCCTGCCACGTCTACAGCCCCGTGACGGAAGCCTCCACCAAGTGCTTCAAGGATTTCGTCAAGTACACCCAGCAGCAGAACTTACAGGTCGAAGTGCCTGCCGTAGGCACCCAGTGGGCGCTGGGCAGCGCCACTGTGACCATGCTTGGCCCGGTGGCGCAGTACGAGGACACCAACGATACCTCCATCGTCCTGCGCATCGACTACGGCGCGACCAGCTTCCTGCTCACCGGTGATATGGAGGCCGACGCCGAGCGCGACCTTGTGAACAGCGGCGCGAACCTCAAAGTGGATGTCTTACAGGTGGGCCACCACGGCTCCAGCACCTCCACGAGCTACGTCTTCCTGAACGCTGTCCTGCCCGAGATGGGCATCATCTCCTGCGGCGTCAACAACAAGTACGGCCACCCCCACGAGGAGACCCTGAGCATCCTGCGGGACGCCGGTGTGAACGTCTACCGCACCGACCTGCTGGGGACGATCACCGTTTCCAGTGACGGCCAGAACTACACGGTGGCAACGGAACACTTCGCCACCGACGCTGAGCTGAACCCCACCGACCCGGCAGCGTCCAGCACGGCCCAGCAGGCCTACATCGGCAACGTGAACAGCAAAAAGTTCCATCTGCCCAGCTGCCCGAATCTCCCGGCGGAGAAGAACCAGATCCTCTTCTCCAGCTATGATGAGGCCGTGGCCGCAGGCTACAGCCCCTGCTCGAGCTGCATCAAATAAGATGACCGCTCAGTCTCGCTGTCGCCCGACAAGGCCGGACGGAGAGGTCAAAGCAAAAAGCACCATGTTTCGAATCGAAGCATGGTGCTTTTTGTGCGTCGCTTCAGCAGTGATATAAAACTCCCCGCCGGGAGCACGCAGGATGCTTCCGGCGGGGAGGAGTTAGGAGGAGGCTGGAAAAATTATTTGTTGGAGAAGTCGGAGATGCGCTCCACGATGCGGATCAGATCCTCCAGAGTGGTCTTTTCCTTGGGCAGGTAGCTGTTGCCGGTCTTGGCGGTGACAAAGCCGAAGTAGGCGCTGGCACCCACGTTGGACTTGTACACGGACTCGATCTGGCTGGCATCGTCGAACTTCGGCTGAGTGCCCAGCGTCTCGTTGTAAGGCACGCCGCAGGACAGCAGAGCGATATGGCCCATCTCGTCGCGGTCGATGGTGGCATCGGGCAGGAAAGCGGTGCGCTTGGCACTTTCAGAGCTGGTGACACCGGCGTTGTACAGAGTGCCCTGTGCGATGGCGCTGGTGGGGTCTTTCAGCTCGATCATGCCAGCTTCGACCACAGCGGCGATGACGCCGTAATCCGGGTCGCTTGTGGGGACGTCGGAGATCGTGACCGGTGCAGACGGAGCGGTCAGATTCCACAGCTTGCCCAGCATCTTGGCGCATTCGCGCTTGGTGATGGGACGGTTCAGGTCGAGTGCGTCGTTCTCGTCGATGTAACCCTTGGAGGCGGCACGCAGCAGCTCGGCATCATTGGTGGTACCGGCGATCTCGGCGCTCCGCAGCACCTTGTAGGGGATGCTGGCGTCCTGATTGCCGCTCCGGTCGGTGGAGACGAACTTGATGTACTTTCCGGCCAGATAAGAGGGAACCGCATAGCTGCGGCGGATGCGGAAGAAATGGTAATCGCCGTCGGCGCTGTCCGAGATCAGCCACTTGCTGCTCAGGTCGGTATTTTCGCCGCCCAGCAGGGTGGAGCTGCCCTCGATGCGCTGGCCCGGGACGGGAACGCCGAGGATCTTGGTCTCCACGGGGCGGGGATAGGTCTTGCCGTTGATGGTCACGTTCTCCATGACGGGGTCTTCCCAGTTCAGAGCGCGGATGTCGGTGCCGACGTTGGAGATGTTCACATTGCGGAACACCAGACCGGTGATGGGGACTTCCTCGAAGGCCTCCATGAAGATGCCGTACTCGCCGCCGCTGCTGGTCAGGTTCTCGATGGTGATGTTCTTGAACTGAGGCAGATAATTACCATCACGGCCCACATCGTACAGCATGGTGGCGTGGACGACGGCGTTTCCGACGGATTTGACCTTGGAGTTGCGCAGATAGATGTTCTCCACAGCGCCGCCGCGCTCTGCGTTGGTCTTGAAGCGCAGGGCGTAGTTCAGAGTGGGGCTGTCGAAGGTGTTGTTGTCTGCGAACAGGTTCTTGATGCCGCCGCTCATCTCGCTGCCGCAGGCGATGCCGCCGTGGCCGTCTGCGAAGATGTTGTTGCGGATGATGAGGTTCTGGGTCGGATGACCGGCTTCGCCCAGCTCACGGCCATCGCGGTTGCGGCCGGCCTTGACGGCGATGCAGTCGTCACCGGTGTTGAAGAAGCAGTTCTCGATCAGGACGTAGTTGCAGTTTTCGGGGTCACAGCCGTCGTTGTTGTAGCCGTGGGTGTCGATGGTGACGCCGCGGGCGGTGAAGTTGGTGCAGAGGACGGGGTTCAACTCCCACATGGGAGAGTTGGCGATGGTGACGCCCTCGATCAGAACGTTGGTACACTCGATGGGCTGGTAGAAGTTGGGACGCAGATAGTGGCCTTCGCCGAAGATGCGCTCCTCTGCGGGGGTGCCGTTGTCGGTCATCTTGCGCAGCAGCTTGACGTCGTTGTTGCCGGGCTTGGTGATGGTGCCGTCCGGGTTGACGGTGCGGGACCAGTTCCACCAGTTGTTCTTGTCAGCCTGACCGTCGAGGGTGCCCTTGCCGGTCAGAGCGATGTTCTCCTGCTGATAGGCGTAGATCAGCGGGCTCCAGTTGTACAGCTTGGAGCCTTCGTAGTGGGCGAACACCAGCGGGTAGTTGGCCGGGGTGATGTCCCGGGTGAAGCGCAGGACGGTGTCCTTGCTTTCCAGATGCAGGTTGACGTTGCTCTTGAGGGTGATGGCGCCGACGTCATACACACCGGAGGGGATGACGACCGTGCCGCCGCCTTGGGCGCTGGTCTCGTCGATGGCGCGCTGGATGGCTGCGGTGTCCAGCTTACCGTCGTTGGGGACGGCGCCGTAGTCCTGAACATTGACCGTGTAGGCAGGAAATACGGGGTCAGAAATGTGGGTCAGGATCTCTTCTGCCATGTCCCAGGACAGGTCGTTGGAGTTGGCAGCAACAGGAGCGACCCTGCGCAGGCAATTCTCGTCTGCGGCTGCTGCATGAGGCAGGCTGGAAAGGAGCAGTGCGGCAGAGGTCGCACCGGCAGAGGTGAGAAACTGACGGCGAGTGATTTTTTTCATGATACGATACTCCTTACACTTCGTGCGGGTTGAAGGACGCATCCCTTCGCAAGCGGTGCGCTCCGTAAGACGGCTAAAGTATAGTAAAGATTTTACAAAATTTCAACGACAAATGAAAAATGTCCTAGTTTTTCAAAGAAAGTATTGAAATATATCAGTTATTTTGCATAAGGTTCCGGAAGACATGGGTTCGGGAGGATGGAAGGGCGGAGGGCGAAAAGGCAAAAAATACCACCAGCGCGGCAGATGTGATACGAGATCGCATCTGCCGCGCTGGTGGTTCGCTCTAAGGTCAAAAAAGTTCAGCGTCCGCGTCCGGCTCCGCCGCCATGGCTGCTGCCGCCGCCCATGCCGCCAAAGCTGCCGCCGCCGCGCCCGGCTCCGCCAAAACCGGAGCCGCCGCCCATACCGCCAAAGCCGCCGAAGCCGCCTCCACGGGGAGGCCGAGGCCCCCGGGGGCCTCTTGGGCCGCGAGGGCCGCCATAGAAACCACCGCCGGGGCCGAAGTCATCGTAAGGGCCGCGGGGAGGGCGCGGGCCTCTGTGCCAACGCCGTGCGCCGAACCAGCCAAACGGCCCCCAGAACCAGCCGAAGGAGTGGCCGAGAGGGGTGATAAAGATAAAGAAAACTGCGATGAACAGGATGATATAAGCAAGCATGGAGAAAATGCCGCCGATAAAGTTTTCCCAGATGGAGTAGTGCTTCTGGGGCGGAACAGGCTCGACAGAGGGATGAGTGGTCTGGGCGTCAGAGCCGTCGGAATAGATGGTCCCGCCGCTCAGAGTGACCCCGTACACCTCTGCGATGGTATTGGCCACATTGGTGGCGCAGGTGAGGACGGCGGCGTCGTACTTCTTGGCGGCGAAATCGTCCTCCATGGTCTGCACGAGGGAGCTTGCCTGATCAGCCAGCAGGGTGCTGCGGAAGCCGTCGCCGTAGGTCAGATAGTAGTCGCCGTCGGCGTACTGGTCCGACTGCATCACCAGCAGGATGAGCACGCCGTTGTTCTTGCCGGAACTGCCGATGCCCCAGGTGTTGAAGGCTTCAGCAGCGTAGTCCTCGGTGGTGGCGCTGCCGGTGTAGTCCACGGTCAGCACGCCGATGTGTGCGCCATCGCAGCTGGAAGAGAGCTGTGCGTTGAGGGTCTTGAGCTCCGAGGTGGTGCTGTCGCTCAGCACACCGGCGTCGTCCACCACGCATTGATCTTTCGGCAGGCTGGGCAGCTGGATGTTGGAGGCCGAAGCCGCCGGTGCCAGCGCCGTGATGCCGACGGTCACGACAAGAAGCAGTGCCGCAATGCGGCGGGAGAATGTTTTCATCGTCTTCATGCGAAAAGTTCCACCTCCTGTATGCTGAACAGCTTGCCCAGCACGCTGGCCGGGAAGCCGCCGACGTCTTTCTGGTAGCCCTGGACCGCATCGTTATAATGCAGGTTGCTGATAATGGTCTGCGCACCGTTGAACTGGCTGTACTGCCCCTGCACCGCGCCCATCTTCATGGGGTCTGCGGCCTGTTCCTGCAATTTGGCGTAGAGCTGGCCGATGGCTGCGCCAAGCGTCTCGTTCGACTGGTAGAGCATATGCATCCTGCCGCCGGTGTAAACACTCAGAGAGTCCGGTGCGTGGATCCTGCCATCGGACTGCACCGCCCCGAGGCAGGCGGAAAAAGAGTCCAGCGCAGCCTGTGCCGTCTGCACTTCGGCGCTGTCTGCACCCAGTGTGTTGGACGCGGTGGTGATGATGTTGGCGGCCGTGTTGAGCCGTGTGGTCAATTCCTCATTCAGGGTATAGCCGCTGTCTGCGGCCACGCCAGTGGTGAACCCGTTCTTCACCGTGTCGTACTTTGCCCGGAGCTTCGCCCCGCCAAAGCCGAAAAAGCAGGCCAGCATCACCACGATGCAAAGCGCCGCGGCAACAGCCTGCTTGCTCAGCGCGGCTGGCAGGGCCTTTTCGAGGCCTGCCAGCTTCTGCTGGAAGGGCGTCAGCCGCACTTCCTCCTCGGCGGGCGCTGCGGCGCGATAGCTGGAAGCGTCAAAGCCGCCGGTGGGTTGATTCTGTTGTCTGGAAAAATCTGCGTTTGCCATTTCAGCTCCGGATCTCCATCATCTTCTGTTTCAGCTCGTCTTCGATGCGGGTGAGCTCCTGCTCGGCGGCGGCACGCTTTGCACGGCCCTCGCTCTGGATCTTGTTCAGCTCGTCCAGCGTCTCGATGAGGCTCTTGTTGGTCTGCTGCAGGGTCTCGATGTCCACGACACCGCGCTGAGACTCCCTGGCCGTCTCGATGGTACCCATTTTGAGGGCGTCGGCGTTCTTTTTCAGCAGCTCGTTGGTCATGTCGGTGACGGCACGTTCGGCCTGCATGGCCTGCTGGCTGTGGGCCAGACCCAGTGCCAGCACCATCTGGTTCTTCCACAGGGGGATGGTGTTGACGATGGTGGACTGTATCTTCTCGGCCATCATGGAGTTATTGTTCTGCAAAAGCCGGATCTGAGGACCCATCTGCAGGCTGATGGTGCGGGTCAGCTCAAGGTCGTAGAGCTTTTTCTCAAAGCGCTCGCACTGGTCGGCCAGATCGCGTGCGGCCTGTGCGTCCTCAGGCAGACCGGAAGCCTTTGCCTTGTCCATTGCCTGCTGCAGCTCGTGGGCGCGGAAGTCGGCCAGCTTCTTCTTACCCGCGAGGATATACATGCTCAGCTCTTTGAAATAGGCCATGTTCAGCTCGTACATCTTGTCCAGCATCGCAATATCCTTGAGCAGCTGCACCTGATGCTTTTCGAGGGCGGACTGGATGGTCTCGACGTTCGTTTCTGCTTTGCTGTACTTGGTCTTCATGTTGTCGAGCTGGTTGCCCTTTTTCTTGAAGAAGCCGAGGATGCCCTTTTCCTCTTCGGCGGCGTCAAAGTTCTTCAGCTCCCCGATAAGGTCGGTGATCATGCCGCCCACCTCGCCAAGGTCTTTGGTGGACACTTTGGAAAGTGCCGCCTCGGAGAAGTCGCCGATCTTCTTCTGGCAGGCGGAGCCGTACTGCAGCACCTGCTGGCTGTTGGTGATGTCGATCTTCTGAGCGAAGGCGTCCACCATCGCCTGCTCCTCGGGGCTGAGCTTGACCTGTTCGGCCTCAGGGGCCGCAGCGGGTTCGGGCTGCTTTTCCTCGGCGGCAGGTGCTTCCACCGGGTCGAGGGTCAGGGTGGGAACAGCGGGTGCGTCTAAGTCAAAATTGAACGTATTATCAGCCATGAGAGATTCCTTCCTTTCCAAATCGATACACGGCCTTGCCCTCTCCGTCAATGCTTCGCATTGCCACCTCTCCCAGAGGGAGAGGCTTTTCCGGGGGCCGGTATGCTGCAAGTTTCCTCCAGAGGCTCTCCCTTTGGGAGAGCTGGCGCGTTAGCGCCTGAGAGGGCAAGCCAGTTTTAACTCAGTCCCTGCCCCTTCATCATATTTTGGAGCACCGTCAGATCCGCCGAGAGGTCCATGCTTTCAGCGGCATACAGTGCATCCAGCTGGTTTTCGAATGCAGTGGCGATGGAAGCCGCGTTCCGCTCCACCTCTGCCCGGATCGAAGCGGCATTTTCGCCCCGGACACCCTGGCGGGCCAGCTTTGCGTACTGCTCCAGCACATTCACCGCGTCGGGCAGATAGTAGTTTGCAAAGCGGCGTACCTGCTTTGCCTTGGCGGGACTGGCCTCCACCGTCTCCACGATGGAGCGGCCTGCCTTTTCCATCCGGGTCATGGCGGCGGAAAGCTCCGGGTCGGGCAGGGCCTCGTTCAGCGCGTGGAGGGCATCCAGCTTCTGCTGGATGTCGGCCAGCATCTCGTCCACATCGCCGCTGCCGGTGTGGAAAGGCACTTCGTGCTCCACCACCCGGGGCGGGCAGACCTTCTTTGCCGCGCCGAACATCACGGCTGCGCCGCCCAGCGCGATCAGCAGTGCCCACAGCTTATATGCTGGCAGCGCCGCGCACAGCACCGCGAACACCAGCGCCGCCGCATACCACGGCAGGACACTGGGCTTTTGGGTGCGGATAACTTTGCTCATGCATTTTCTCCTTTCCCGAAGAGGCGCACCGCCCCTTGTACTCTTCCATAATAAATCCTTTTATCCACAAAACGCAAGTGTTTCATGAATAATTTACAGGTTGGAAACGGTTATATAATCTTTGAGGGCCTCGCCCCAGACCTCGCGCAGGGTTTCGGGGCGGCAGGCGGCGTTGGCGGGGCTGGTGCTGGGCAGCTTGACCGCCGGGATGCCGGAGACCGGCAGCAGATATTTGGTATAAATGCGGTAGGCCGTGGCCCCGTTGCAGAACACTGCCTCAATGGGCGCTTTTGCCAAAAGAGATGCAATGTCGTTCGGCACCACGTCCCGGATAGAGGCGTCCGACGCGCCGGTGATGGTGCAGCTTTCCAGCGTGTCCCACAGGGCGAGGCCATGGCGGAGGATGATGCCCTTTTTGGCCTCGATGTCCTCCCGGGCGGGGACAGGCTCGCCGGTGAGGGCCGCCATCATGGGCCAGAAACGGTTCTGCGGGTGGCCGTAGTAGAAGGCCATCTCCCGGCTTTTGGGGCTGGGCCATGTGCCGAGGATGAGGGCGCGGCTGTTTTCAGAGTAAACGGGTGCGAAGCTCATCGTTCCATCGTCTCCCATGCAGAGCCGAAGCTGCGGTCGGAGGGCTCCGCCTTCGGGCCGTCGAACCACAGCTCTTCAATAAGGGCAGCAAGTCCGTCTTCCCGCACATCGCCGATGACGCGGTCAGCGGCGGCTTTGGCTTCGTCGGTGCCGTTGGACATGCAGCAGCCGAGGCCGGCTGCTTTCAGCATCCCCACATCGTTGGCGGAGTCGCCTGCCGCCACGGCCTCGGCGAGGGAGAGGCCCATCTTTTCGCAAAGGTCTGCGAGGCCCGCGCCCTTGTCGATCCCGCCCCGCACGATGTCATAGAAGTGGGAGCCGTCGGGCAGCTGGCCGCCCGTCTGCATGAAGTGAAGGCCGAGGTGGCCGTACTTTTCGTTGAACCGCTCCAGCGCTCCCTCGGGGAAGAGGCAGAAAGCCGCGTGAGGCATATCGATGAGGTGGCGGTCCTGGTCTTCGCCGTCCACGCAGTCCAGACCGACGCTGTTCATCCGATCGTAGTGCTTGTGGAGGATGTCATACTCGCAGTAAACATAGTATGCATCCTTGAAGTTAAATTGCAGGGGGTAGTTGTAGTCCTCACAGAAATCCACCAGCGCGTACATCTCTTCACTGGTCATGGGGTGCTCTGCCACGATGGCACCGTTCTTGTCCACGACGCAGGCACCGTTGCAGGTGATGGCATAGTCGAACCGGATGCCGCCCAGCTGGCCTTTCCGGTTGATGGCTGACCAGGCCCGGCCTGTGCTGAGCACGAATTTTCCCCCGGCGGCCTGAAGCTTCTTCACGGCCTTGACCATGGCCGGACGGGGCTGGCTCTCCCCGAAGGGGACGAGGGTGTTGTCGTAATCGCTTGCGAGAATTTTATATTGCATGGTGTTCTCCTTATATTTATATATGAGTTGAGTATATCATAAAACGGAGGCTTTGTCTCCAAAATAAAAAGCACCTGCACGCTTCTCCGAAGAAAAGGTGCAGGTGTTTTGCAAATACTCAGGCGATGAAAGCCACCACGATCTGGATGCCCACGCCCACAGCGGCACCGCAGGCCCAGGTCAGGCCGGTGATGAAGAGGTTCTGCTTCCAGGAGGGATTCACCCGCCACAGCACGGCGAGGCCCACGCCCGCGCCGGTGCAGAGACCGGCCACGAGGCTCGAGAAGCGGAGTGCGCCCTCGACGTAGAGCTGGGTCATCAGGACGCTGGCGGCACAGTTGGGGACAAGGCCAACCAGTGCGGCCACCACCGGCTGGAAGAAGCCCATCCGGCCCAGCACCGAGGCGAAGACATCCTCGCCGACGCACTCGACGATGAGGCCGAACACAAGGCTGAACACGAAGATAAAGACAAAGATCTCGAGGGTGTGGCGGAGCGCGGCCTTCCAGATGGGCTGGGGATGGCCCTCTTCGTCGCTGTGCTCCTCGTGGCAGTCCACCTCGTCGGCGTGGCCGGTGTAGCCGCCGCGCAGGCTGCGGGGCAGGGCCTTGCGGAGGACGAAATCCAGCAGGAAGCCCACAAAGACAGCGTACACGACCTTGATGACCATCAGCAGGATCAGCTTATCCCAGTAGGCGGGCATGGACACCAGCAGGGGGATAGCCTCGTCGCTGGTGGCGAGATAGACGGCCATCAGCGTACCCAGCGTGATGACGCGGGAGGCGTAGAAGTTGGAGGCGATAGCCGAGAAGCCGCACTGCGGCACACAGCCCAGCACCGCGCCCGGCACCGCACCCCAGCGGCCGCCGCCCGCCAGCAGGGCCTCGATGCGCTCACCGTGGCGGGTCTCGACATATTCAATAAAGAGATAGGCTAAAAACAGGAAGGGGAGCATCTTGGCGGTGTCCACCAGAGTTTCGCTCAGTACATCCAGAAAAAGTTCCATTGTTTGATACCTCGTGATATAAAATAAAGTGAAGATAAAGTTTGCTCTCGCGCTGGTGGGCGCGGGGTCAGAGCGCTTTTGCATTGGGGCTAAGTTCTCTTTTGCGTGCCAAAAGAGAACCAGAAAAGCACCCGCTACTTTCGAGGCGCGGGAGGCACGAATCAAGGGCTGCTCGCCCTTGATAATCCCGGAGGAGTTGTCGAAACGGAAAAAAGCTAGCCGCTGCGCTAAACGCTTTTTTCTCGTTTCTCCGATTTGCTGCTTCGCAGCTGGTGTTACCTCTCTGCTGACGGTAACGTCCAGCAGAAACGTGAAATCTTCGGCGGAGCCGTAAATGGGAGAAGCACAAAAAAATGCGTTTAGCGAAGCGGCTAGCA
>ENA-UEQJ01001158-UEQJ01001158.1-human-gut-metagenome-genome-assembly--contig:-NODE-1158-length-21374-cov-4.872329_pt1 | contig 21374 bp, 6 predicted proteins | sample MGYA00242937_ERZ507938 | MGnify/ENA primary metagenome ERZ507938 (study PRJEB26167, sample SAMN06115437) | human gut metagenome | host: Homo sapiens | place: China:Gansu | collected 2015-07-03 | study...
GACGTGCCATCAGGAGGAAGAATGATTTCTGGCGCACCATCTCAGGATTCGCTGTTACCGGACAACCGCCACGCGGCTGATTACCAACAATTACGCGAGCGGCTCATACAGGAACTGAATTTAACGCCGCAGCAGTTACATGAAGAGAGCAACCTGATCCAGGCCGGCCTGGATTCCATAAGATTGATGAGATGGTTACACTGGTTTCGTAAAAATGGCTACCGCCTTACCCTTCGCGAGCTGTATGCCGCCCCCACGCTGGCGGCATGGAACCAGTTAATGCTCAGCCGGTCGCCTGAGAACGCGGAAGAAGAAACGCCGCCCGACGAATCATCCTGGCCGAACATGACCGAAAGTACCCCCTTCCCATTGACGCCAGTACAGCACGCCTACCTGACGGGCCGCATGCCGGGGCAGACGCTTGGCGGCGTGGGTTGCCACCTGTATCAGGAGTTTGAAGGCCATTGTCTGACGGCGTCGCAGCTGGAGCAGGCCATCACGACCTTGCTGCAACGCCACCCAATGCTGCATATCGCCTTTCGCCCCGACGGGCAGCAGGTCTGGCTACCGCAACCTTACTGGAACGGCGTCACCGTTCATGATTTACGCCATAACGACGCTGAAAGCCGCCAGGCCTATCTGGACGCACTGCGCCAGCGCCTGAGCCACCGTCTTTTACGCGTGGAAATCGGAGAAACGTTTGATTTTCAGCTGACGCTCTTGCCGGACAATCGCCACCGCCTCCATGTCAATATTGACCTGCTGATTATGGATGCCTCCAGCTTTACGCTTTTCTTCGATGAGCTTAACGCCCTGCTGGCCGGAGAATCGCTGCCGGCTATCGACACCCGCTATGATTTCCGCTCGTATTTGCTGCACCAGCAGAAGATCAATCAACCACTGAGAGACGACGCGCGCGCTTACTGGCTGGCGAAAGCATCGACGCTTCCCCCCGCGCCCGTCTTGCCGCTGGCCTGCGAACCCGCCACGCTACGTGAAGTCCGTAATACCCGACGCCGCATGATTGTCCCGGCAACACGCTGGCACGCCTTTAGCAACCGGGCCGGCGAGTATGGCGTGACGCCGACAATGGCGCTGGCGACCTGTTTTTCTGCCGTGCTGGCTCGCTGGGGCGGCCTGACGCGTCTGCTGCTTAACATCACCTTATTCGACCGCCAGCCGCTGCACCCGGCGGTTGGCGCGATGCTTGCCGACTTCACCAATATTCTTCTGCTGGATACCGCCTGCGATGGCGATACCGTCAGCAACCTGGCGCGTAAAAACCAGCTCACGTTTACGGAGGACTGGGAGCATCGCCACTGGTCCGGCGTCGAATTACTCCGTGAACTCAAACGCCAGCAGCGCTACCCCCACGGCGCCCCGGTGGTATTTACCAGCAATCTGGGGCGTTCCCTCTACAGCAGCCGCGCAGAATCGCCGTTGGGCGAGCCAGAATGGGGCATCTCGCAAACGCCGCAGGTCTGGATAGATCATCTGGCGTTCGAGCATCACGGCGAGGTCTGGCTACAATGGGACAGCAACGACGCGCTGTTCCCTCCGGCGTTAGTCGAAACATTGTTCGACGCCTACTGCCAGTTGATTAACCAACTCTGCGATGACGAAAGCGCCTGGCAAAAGCCGTTCGCAGATATGATGCCCGCCAGCCAGCGCGCGATACGCGAACGGGTCAACGCCACCGGCGCCCCCATTCCCGAAGGCTTGCTGCATGAAGGCATTTTCCGTATCGCTCTGCAACAGCCGCAGGCGCTGGCGGTAACGGACATGCGTTATCAGTGGAATTATCATGAGCTGACAGACTATGCCCGCCGTTGCGCGGGCAGGTTAATCGAGTGCGGGGTTCAGCCCGGCGATAATGTGGCTATCACGATGTCGAAAGGCGCAGGACAACTTGTTGCGGTTCTGGCCGTCCTGCTGGCCGGGGCGGTTTACGTTCCGGTTTCGCTGGATCAGCCTGCCGCACGGCGCGAGAAAATCTACGCTGACGCCAGCGTCCGGCTGGTGCTCATTTGTCAGCACGACGCCAGCGCCGGGTCAGACGATATTCCCGTCCTTGCCTGGCAGCAGGCCATTGAGGCGGAGCCGATCGCCAACCCGGTAGTACGCGCCCCCACGCAACCGGCCTACATTATCTACACCTCCGGCTCTACCGGTACGCCGAAAGGGGTAGTCATTTCTCACCGGGGAGCGCTTAACACCTGTTGCGATATCAATACCCGCTATCAGGTTGGCCCGCATGACAGGGTGCTGGCCCTCTCCGCCCTACATTTTGATTTATCGGTTTACGACATTTTTGGCGTACTGCGCGCGGGCGGCGCGCTGGTGATGGTGATGGAAAATCAACGGCGCGATCCTCACGCATGGTGTGAGCTGATCCAGCGCCATCAGGTCACGCTCTGGAACAGCGTCCCGGCGCTGTTCGATATGCTGCTGACCTGGTGTGAAGGTTTCGCCGACGCCACGCCGGAAAACCTGCGCGCAGTGATGCTTTCCGGCGACTGGATCGGGCTTGACCTCCCCGCCCGTTATCGGGCCTTCCGGCCACAAGGACAATTTATCGCGATGGGCGGCGCCACCGAGGCGTCTATCTGGTCTAACGCCTGCGAAATTCACGACGTCCCCGCCCACTGGCGCTCCATCCCTTACGGTTTTCCGCTAACCAACCAACGCTACCGGGTGGTGGATGAACAGGGGCGGGACTGCCCTGACTGGGTGCCGGGTGAATTATGGATTGGCGGCATTGGGGTCGCGGAAGGCTATTTCAACGATCCCCTGCGTAGCGAGCAGCAATTTTTGACGCTCCCGGACGAGCGCTGGTATCGCACCGGCGATCTCGGCTGCTACTGGCCAGATGGCACAATCGAGTTCCTCGGTCGTCGCGACAAGCAGGTCAAAGTCGGAGGATATCGCATCGAGCTGGGCGAAATCGAAAGCGCGCTCAGCCAGCTGGCGGGGGTGAAACAAGCAACCGTTCTGGCGATCGGCGAAAAAGAAAAAACGCTGGCGGCATACGTTGTTCCTCAGGGCGAGGCTTTTTGCGTTACCGATCATCGGAACCCGGCACTGCCGCAGGCGTGGCACACGCTTGCGGGAACGTTGCCCTGTTGCGCCATCTCGCCAGAGATCTCCGCAGAACAGGTAGCCGATTTCCTTCAGCATCGCCTGCTAAAACTGAAGCCGGGTCACACCGCTGGCGCCGATCCTCTCCCCCTGATGAACTCACTCGCTATCCAGCCGCGCTGGCAGGCCGTGGTGGAACTCTGGTTAGCATTTCTGGTGACACAACGGCGACTGAAGCCCGCTGCTGAAGGTTATCAGGTCTGCGCTGGTGAAGAACGCGAGGATGAGCACCCGCACTTCAGCGGACATGATTTAACGTTATCGCAAATTCTTCGCGGTGCCCGTAACGAACTGTCGTTACTGAACGACGCGCAGTGGTCGCCGGAAAGCCTGGCCTTTAACCATCCGGCCAGCGCCCCGTATATTCAGGAACTGGCGACAATTTGCCAACAGCTTGCACAGCGCTTACAGCGCCCGGTACGCCTGCTTGAGGTGGGAACCCGCACTGGACGCGCCGCAGAATCGCTGTTAGCACAGCTCAACGCCGGACAGATTGAGTATGTCGGGCTTGAGCAGAGCCAGGAGATGCTGCTGAGCGCCCGGCAGAGGCTCGCCCCCTGGCCTGGCGCCCGTCTGTCCCTCTGGAATGCAGACACGCTGGCGGCGCACGCTCACTCGGCGGACATTATCTGGCTTAATAACGCCCTGCATCGTCTGCTGCCGGAAGATCCCGGGCTCCTTGCGACATTACAACAGCTTGCCGTTCCCGGCGCGCTGCTCTACGTGATGGAGTTTCGCCAGTTAACGCCGTCCGCCCTGCTCAGCACGCTCCTGTTAACCAATGGGCAGCCGGAGGCCTTGCTGCATAACAGCGCCGACTGGGCGGCATTATTTAGCGCGGCCGCCTTCAACTGTCAGCATGGCGATGAGGTCGCGGGGTTACAACGCTTCCTCGTACAATGTCCTGACAGGCAGGTGCGCCGCGATCCCCGTCAACTTCAGGCCGCCCTCGCCGGACGTCTGCCGGGGTGGATGGTGCCGCAACGGATCGTCTTCCTCGACGCCTTACCGCTGACGGCTAACGGGAAAATTGACTACCAGGCGCTGAAGCGTCGTCATACCCCTGAAGCGGAAAACCCGGCCGAAGCGGATTTACCCCAGGGCGACATTGAAAAACAGGTTGCCGCCCTCTGGCAGCAACTCTTATCAACTGGCAATGTCACCAGAGAAACCGACTTCTTCCAGCAAGGCGGCGATAGCCTGCTGGCGACCCGTCTGACCGGGCAACTTCATCAGGCAGGTTATGAAGCGCAATTAAGCGACCTGTTTAATCATCCCCGGCTGGCGGATTTTGCCGCCACGCTGCGGAAAACCGACGTCCCGGTCGAACAACCATTCGTCCACTCCCCTGAAGATCGCTACCAGCCCTTTGCGCTTACCGACGTGCAGCAGGCTTACCTGGTGGGGCGTCAGCCGGGCTTTGCCCTGGGCGGCGTCGGCTCACATTTCTTTGTTGAATTTGAAATTGCCGATCTGGACCTCACCCGGCTGGAGACGGTCTGGAACCGATTAATCGCCCGCCACGATATGCTGCGCGCCATCGTGCGTGATGGACAGCAACAGGTGCTCGAACAGACGCCAACCTGGGTGATACCCGCACACACCCTCCATACGCCTGAAGAGGCGTTGCGGGTGCGCGAAAAACTGGCGCATCAGGTACTCAACCCCGAAGTGTGGCCGGTATTCGATCTCCAGGTCGGATACGTGGACGGGATGCCTGCCCGCCTGTGGCTGTGTCTGGATAACCTGTTGCTTGACGGTCTGAGCATGCAGATCCTGCTGGCGGAGCTGGAGCACGGCTACCGCTACCCGCAACAGCTGCTTCCGCCGCTGCCCGTCACCTTCAGGGATTATCTGCAACAACCCTCGCTACAGTCGCCCAATCCAGATTCTCTGGCATGGTGGCAGGCGCAGCTTGATGATATTCCTCCGGCGCCTGCGTTGCCGCTGCGCTGCTTGCCTCAGGAGGTTGAAACACCGCGCTTCGCCCGCCTGAACGGCGCGCTGGACAGCACGCGCTGGCATCGGCTGAAAAAACGGGCGGCTGACGCCCATCTCACCCCGTCGGCCGTACTGTTGTCGGTGTGGTCAACGGTTCTCTCTGCATGGAGTGCACAGCCTGAGTTCACGCTTAACCTTACGCTTTTCGACAGGCGACCGCTGCACCCGCAAATCAACCAGATTCTGGGCGATTTCACCTCGCTGATGCTGCTGAGCTGGCATCCCGGCGAAAGCTGGCTGCACAGCGCGCAGTCACTACAGCAGCGGCTGAGCCAGAACCTCAACCACCGCGATGTGTCAGCCATCCGCGTGATGCGTCAACTGGCGCAACGGCAAAACGTGCCTGCCGTTCCGATGCCCGTCGTCTTTACCAGCGCGCTGGGCTTTGAGCAGGATAACTTCCTCGCCCGGCGTAATCTGCTCAAACCGGTCTGGGGCATCTCCCAGACGCCGCAGGTCTGGCTCGATCACCAGATTTATGAATCCGAAGGCGAACTGCGCTTTAACTGGGATTTTGTCGCCGCGCTGTTTCCTGCCGGGCAGGTGGAGCGCCAGTTTGAACAGTATTGCGCATTGCTAAACCGAATGGCCGAGGATGAAAGCGGCTGGCAACTGCCGCTCGCCGCGCTGGTGCCTCCCGTTAAACACGCAGGGCAATGCGCAGAGCGCTCACCGCGCGTATGCCCTGAGCACTCTCAGCCACACATTGCGGCGGACGAGAGCACCATCAGCCTGATTTGCGACGCCTTCCGCGAGGTGGTTGGCGAGTCTGTCACGCCCGCAGAAAACTTCTTTGAGGCGGGCGCAACGTCGCTGAATCTGGTGCAACTGCACGTTTTGTTACAACGTCACGAATTTTCCACCCTGACGTTGCTTGACCTCTTCACCCACCCTTCTCCTGCTGCCCTGGCCGATTATCTGGCCGGCGTCGCCACGGTGGAGAAAACAAAACGACCTCGCCCTGTTCGCCGTCGTCAGCGGCGGATATAGCGCGAAGCAAACTGATTTTCCCCGGAACGCCATCGCGAACGCATGGCGTTCCATTGACTTTGTGAATCTTAGGAAACGGGACCGATTATGGATAACTTGCGCTTCTCTTCTGCGCCGACAGCAGATTCCATTGATGCATCGATCGCTCAACACTACCCGGACTGCGAACCTGTCGCGGTTATCGGCTACGCCTGCCATTTTCCTGAATCGCCGGATGGCGAAACGTTCTGGCAAAATCTGCTGGAAGGTCGTGAATGCAGCCGACGCTTTACGCGCGAAGAGCTTCTGGCCGTCGGTCTGGATGCCGCCATCATTGACGATCCTCATTATGTCAATATCGGTACGGTGTTAGACAACGCCGACTGCTTCGACGCCACCCTGTTTGGCTATTCGCGACAGGAAGCGGAGTCGATGGACCCGCAGCAGCGCCTATTTTTGCAGGCGGTCTGGCATGCGCTGGAACATGCCGGTTATGCCCCCGGCGCCGTCCCCCATAAGACCGGCGTTTTCGCCTCTTCCCGGATGAGTACCTACCCCGGTCGCGAAGCATTGAACGTGACAGAAGTCGCGCAGGTAAAAGGTCTGCAATCTCTGATGGGCAATGATAAAGACTATATTGCCACCCGCGCCGCGTACAAACTCAACCTGCACGGCCCGGCGTTATCGGTACAGACCGCCTGCTCCAGCTCGCTGGTTGCCGTGCATCTGGCCTGTGAAAGCCTGCGCGCAGGCGAATCCGATATGGCGGTTGCCGGCGGCGTGGCGCTCTCTTTCCCCCAGCAGGCAGGCTACCGCTACCAGCCCGGAATGATTTTCTCTCCTGATGGTCACTGTCGTCCCTTTGACGCCTCGGCTGAGGGCACCTGGGCCGGTAACGGTCTCGGCTGCGTGGTGCTGCGTCGCCTGAGAGACGCGCTGCTGTCAGGCGATCCGATTATCTCGGTGATCCTCTCCAGCGCGGTCAACAACGACGGCAACAGAAAGGTCGGCTATACCGCCCCTTCCGTCGCAGGGCAACAGGCAGTCATCGAAGAGGCGTTAATGCTGGCGGCCATCGACGACAGGCAGGTAGGTTACATTGAAACCCACGGCACCGGCACACCGCTGGGCGACGCGATTGAAATTGAAGCGTTACGCAACGTCTATGCGCCTCGCCCGCAGGATCAGCGCTGTGCGCTCGGTTCCGTGAAAAGTAACATGGGCCATCTGGATACCGCGGCGGGCATTGCCGGACTGCTAAAAACCGTTCTGGCAGTCAGTCGCGGGCAAATTCCTCCCTTACTGAATTTTCACACCCCCAACCCGGCGCTGAAACTTGAAGAGAGCCCCTTTACCATACCGGTGTCGGCACAGGCATGGCAGGACGAAATGCGCTATGCGGGCGTCTCCTCCTTTGGTATTGGCGGCACCAACTGCCATATGATCGTCGCCTCGCTGCCCGACGCGCTCAACGCGCGCCTCCCCAATACGGATAGCGGCAGAAAAAGTACCGCGCTGCTGCTCAGCGCCGCCAGCGACAGCGCGTTGCGGCGGCTGGCGACGGATTATGCCGGGGCGCTGAGAGAGAATGCGGATGCCAGCTCTCTGGCCTTCACAGCCCTGCACGCGCGCCGTCTCGATCTCCCCTTCCGCCTGGCGGCGCCATTAAACCGTGAAACCGCCGAGGCGCTCAGCGCCTGGGCCGGTGAGAAATCGGGGGCGCTGGTTTACAGCGGCCACGGCGCCAGCGGCAAGCAGGTGTGGCTGTTTACCGGCCAGGGCTCGCACTGGCGCACTATGGGTCAAACGATGTACCAGCACTCAACGGCGTTTGCCGACACGCTGGATCGCTGTTTTTCCGCCTGTAGCGAAATGCTCACGCCGTCACTGCGCGAAGCGATGTTTAACCCCGATTCGGCGCAGCTGGACAATATGGCCTGGGCGCAGCCGGCGATTGTCGCGTTTGAAATCGCGATGGCGGCGCACTGGCGTGCTGAAGGACTGAAGCCAGACTTCGCCATTGGGCATTCCGTCGGTGAATTTGCCGCTGCCGTTGTCTGCGGACACTATACGATTGAACAGGTCATGCCACTGGTTTGTCGGCGCGGCGCGCTAATGCAGCAGTGCGCAAGCGGCGCGATGGTGGCGGTATTTGCAGACGAAGACACGCTGATGCCGCTGGCTCGCCAGTTTGAGCTGGATCTCGCCGCCAACAACGGTACGCAACATACGGTATTTTCCGGGCCGGAAGCCCGTCTCGCGGTATTTTGCGCCACGCTCTCGCAGCATGACATTAACTATCGTCGCCTGAGCGTAACCGGTGCGGCGCACTCCGCTTTACTGGAGCCGATACTCGATCGGTTCCAGGACGCCTGCGCGGGACTGCACGCGGAGCCGGGGCAAATACCGATTATTTCCACGCTCACCGCCGACGTCATTGATGAGTCAACGCTCAACCAGGCGGATTACTGGCGCCGACACATGCGCCAGCCGGTGCGTTTTATCCAGAGTATTCAGGTGGCGCATCAGCTCGGCGCCCGCGTTTTTCTGGAGATGGGGCCCGATGCCCAGTTGGTTGCTTGCGGGCAGCGCGAATACCGCGATAACGCATACTGGATAGCCAGCGCCCGGCGTAACAAAGAGGCGAGCGATGTCCTCAATCAGGCCCTGCTCCAGCTTTACGCTGCCGGCGTCGCCCTACCGTGGGCCGACCTGCTGGCGGGCGATGGACAACGTATCGCTGCGCCATGTTATCCGTTTGATACTGAGCGTTACTGGAAAGAGCGCGTCTCCCCGGCCTGCGAGCCTGCCGACGCAGCGCTGTCTGCCGGGCTGGAGGTGGCGAGTCGCGCCGCGACAGCGCTCGATCTCCCTCGCCTGGAAGCGCTTAAACAGTGCGCCACGCGACTGCACGCCATCTACGTCGATCAACTGGTACAACGCTGTACCGGCGATGCCATTGAGAACGGCGTGGACGCAATGACCATCATGCGCCGTGGACGTCTGCTGCCCCGCTACCAGCAGCTACTCCAGCGCCTGCTGAATAACTGCGTGGTCGACGGCGATTACCGCTGCACCGACGGGCGATACGTCCGCGCCCGCCCCATTGAACATCAACAGCGGGAATCACTGCTGACGGAACTTGCCGGTTATTGTGAAGGTTTTCAGGCTATTCCCGACACCATCGCCCGTGCCGGCGATCGGTTATATGAAATGATGAGCGGCGCGGAAGAACCGGTGGCGATTATCTTCCCGCAAAGCGCCTCCGACGGCGTGGAAGTGCTGTATCAGGAATTCAGCTTTGGCCGCTATTTCAACCAAATCGCCGCCGGGGTATTACGCGGCATTGTCCAGACGCGTCAGCCCCGCCAGCCGTTGCGTATTCTTGAAGTTGGCGGCGGAACCGGCGGCACCACCGCGTGGCTGCTGCCGGAACTCAACGGCGTTCCGGCACTGGAGTACCATTTCACCGATATCTCGGCGCTGTTCACCCGTCGCGCCCAGCAGAAATTCGCCGACTATGATTTTGTGAAGTATAGCGAGCTGGATCTCGAAAAAGAGGCGCAGTCTCAGGGTTTCCAGGCACAGTCTTACGATCTTATCGTGGCAGCGAACGTGATTCACGCCACCCGCCATATTGGCCGCACGCTCGATAATCTGCGCCCCCTGCTCAAGCCGGGCGGGCGCCTGCTGATGCGCGAAATCACCCAGCCAATGCGTCTGTTTGACTTCGTTTTCGGCCCGCTGGTTCTTCCGCTACAGGATCTCGACGCCCGCGAAGGTGAGTTATTCCTCACCACCGCTCAGTGGCAACAACAGTGCCGCCACGCCGGATTCAGCAAAGTGGCGTGGCTACCGCAGGATGGCAGCCCGACCGCCGGGATGAGCGAACATATCATTCTCGCCACGCTGCCCGGTCAGGCGGTTAGCGCCGTAACATTCACCGCGCCATCAGAACCCGTGTTGGGGCAGGCGCTGACGGATAACGGTGATTATCTCGCCGACTGGTCTGATTGCGCAGGTCAGCCCGAACGGTTTAACGCCCGCTGGCAGGAGGCCTGGCGTCTGCTTTCACAGCGCCATGGCGACGCTCTACCTGTGGAACCGCCCCCCGTCGCCGCCCCGGAGTGGCTGGGGAAGGTTCGCTTAAGCTGGCAAAACGAAGCCTTTTCCCGCGGTCAGATGCGCGTTGAAGCCCGTCATCCTGCTGGCGAGTGGCTGCCGCTATCGCCCGCCGCGCCTCTTCCTGCGCCGCAGACGCATTATCAATGGCGCTGGACGCCCCTCAACGTCGCCAGCATTGACCATCCGCTTACCTTTAGCTTCAGCGCCGGTACGATTGCGCGCAGCGACGAGCTGGCGCAATACGGCATCATTCACGATCCGCACGCCTCTTCGCGACTGATGATTGTTGAGGAGAGCGAGGATACGCTGGCCTTAGCGGAGAAAGTGATAGCAGCGCTCACCGCCAGCGCAGCCGGATTGATTGTGGTTACTCGCCGCGCGTGGCGAGTCGAGGAAAATGAAGCACTCTCTGCATCCCATCACGCGCTATGGGCCTTGCTTCGCGTCGCGGCCAACGAACAGCCGGAACGGTTGCTTGCCGCCATCGATCTCGCCGAAAACACCCCGTGGGAAACGCTGCATCAAGGGTTGAGCGCAGTCTCACTATCACAGCGCTGGCTCGCCGCACGGGGTGACACCCTTTGGCTCCCTTCACTGGCGCCCAATACGGGATGCGCCGCTGAATTACCGGCAAACGTGTTTACCGGCGATAGCCGCTGGCATCTGGTGACCGGAGCGTTTGGCGGATTAGGCCGCCTTGCCGTGAACTGGCTCAGAGAAAAAGGGGCGCGACGCATCGCCCTGCTGGCGCCGCGCGTGGATGAGTCATGGCTACGCGACGTGGAGGGCGGGCAGACGCGCGTCTGCCGTTGTGATGTGGGCGATGCCGGGCAACTGGCCACGGTTCTTGACGATCTGGCGGCCAACGGCGGCATTGCCGGAGCGATTCATGCCGCTGGCGTATTGGCTGACGCGCCCTTGCAGGAGCTTGATGACCACCAGTTGGCTGCCGTTTTCGCGGTAAAAGCGCAGGCGGCAAGCCAGCTGTTGCAAACCCTGCGCAACCACGACGGACGCTATCTTATTCTCTACTCTTCCGCTGCCGCCACCCTCGGCGCGCCGGGTCAGAGCGCCCATGCGCTGGCCTGCGGCTACCTGGACGGGCTGGCCCAGCAGTTTTCCACCCTTGATGCGCCGAAAACGCTCTCTGTCGCCTGGGGCGCATGGGGAGAAAGCGGTCGGGCGGCCACGCCGGAAATGCTGGCGACGCTCGCCAGCCGAGGTATGGGCGCGTTAAGCGATGCCGAAGGCTGCTGGCACCTGGAACAGGCGGTGATGCGCGGCGCCCCGTGGCGACTGGCGATGCGCGTTTTTACCGACAAAATGCCCCCGTTACAACAGGCTCTGTTTAACATCAGCGCCACAGAAAAAGCCGCAACGCCGGTCATTCCTCCTGCTGATGACAACGCCTTTAACGGCAGCCTGAGCGATGAAACAGCGGTGATGGCATGGCTGAAAAAGCGGATTGCGGTTCAGCTAAGGCTGAGCGATCCGGCGTCACTGCATCCAAACCAGGATCTGTTGCAACTCGGCATGGACTCGCTGCTCTTCCTTGAACTCAGTAGCGATATTCAGCACTACCTGGGCGTACGCATCAATGCGGAACGGGCGTGGCAGGATCTGTCTCCTCATGGACTCACGCAGCTTATCTGTTCTAAGCCAGAGGCGACGCCTGCCGCTTCGCAGCCGGAAGTGTTGCGGCACGACGCCGACGAGCGTTATGCGCCCTTCCCTTTGACGCCCATTCAGCACGCCTACTGGCTGGGGCGAACCCACCTCATTGGCTATGGCGGCGTCGCCTGTCACGTCCTGTTTGAGTGGGATAAACGCCACGATGAGTTCAATCTCGCCATACTGGAGAAAGCATGGAACCAGCTCATCGCACGCCACGATATGTTGCGTATGGTGGTTGATGCCGACGGGCAGCAGCGAATCCTGGCGACAACGCCGGAGTATCACATCCCGCGTGACGATCTGCGCGCGCTTTCCCCGGAAGAACAGCGCATCGCGCTGGAAAAACGGCGGCATGAACTGAGCTATCGCGTTTTGCCTGCCGACCAGTGGCCTCTTTTTGAGCTGGTGGTCAGCGAAATCGACGATTGCCATTACCGTCTGCATATGAACCTCGACCTTTTGCAGTTTGATGTGCAGAGTTTTAAAGTCATGATGGACGACCTGGCGCAGGTCTGGCGCGGTGAAACGCTGGCGCCGCTCGCTATTACCTTCCGTGATTATGTGATGGCTGAACAGGCGCGCCGACAGACATCGGCATGGCACGATGCCTGGGATTACTGGCAGGAAAAACTGCCGCAACTGCCCTTAGCGCCAGAGCTGCCGGTGGTTGAGACGCCCCCGGAAACGCCACACTTCACCACCTTCAAATCGACGATCGGCAAGACAGAATGGCAGGCCGTGAAACAGCGCTGGCAGCAGCAAGGCGTCACACCGTCTGCCGCGCTGCTCACGCTGTTTGCCGCCACCCTTGAGCGCTGGAGCCGTACCACAACATTTACGCTGAACCTGACGTTCTTCAATCGCCAGCCGATCCATCCGCAAATCAACCAGTTGATTGGTGATTTTACCTCCGTCACGCTGGTTGATTTTAACTTCTCAGCGCCGGTGACGTTGCAAGAGCAGATGCAACAGACCCAACAGCGCCTCTGGCAAAACATGGCGCACAGTGAAATGAACGGTGTTGAGGTGATCCGTGAGCTGGGCCGCCTGCGCGGATCACAACGTCAACCGCTGATGCCGGTAGTGTTTACCAGTATGCTGGGGATGACGCTGGAAGGCATGACTATCGATCAGGCGATGAGCCATCTGTTCGGCGAACCCTGCTATGTATTCACGCAAACGCCGCAGGTCTGGCTGGATCATCAGGTCATGGAGAGCGACGGCGAGTTGATGTTTAGCTGGTACTGCATGGACAACGTGCTGGAACCCGGCGCTGCCGAGGCGATGTTTAATGACTATTGCGCCATCCTGCAAGCCGTCATCGCCGCCCCTGAAAGCCTGAAGACTCTCGCCAGCGGCATCGCCGGGCACATTCCCCGCCGACGCTGGCCGCTGAACGCGCAGGCGGACTTCGACCTGCGGGATATTGAGCAGGCGACGCTCGAATACCCCGGCATCCGGCAGGCCAGAGCGGAAATAACCGAACAGGGCGCGTTGACGCTGGATATCGTGATGGCCGACGATCCGTCGCCATCAGCGGCGATGCCTGATGAGCACGAACTTACCCAACTGGCGCTGCCGTTGCCTGAGCAGGCGCAGCTTGATGAGCTGGAGGCGACCTGGCGCTGGCTGGAGGCGCGTGCGCTACAGGGGAGCGCGGCTACGCTAAATCGTCACGGCCTGTTTACCACGCCGGAGATCGCCCATCGCTTTAGCGCAATAGTACAGGCGCTGTCCGCGCAAGCGTCTCACCAGCGTCTGCTGCGCCAGTGGCTACAGTGTCTGACGGAAAGAGAGTGGTTAATCCGCGAAGGTGAAAGCTGGCGCTGCCGCATTCCGCTCAGCGAGATTCCTGAGCCTCAGGAAGCGTGCCCGCAAAGCCAATGGAGCCAGGCGCTGGCGCAGTATCTGGAAACCTGCATCGCCCGGCACGACGCCCTCTTCTCCGGGCAGTGTTCTCCGCTGGAATTGCTGTTCAACGAGCAGCATCGCGTTACCGACGCGCTGTATCGCGACAACCCCGCCAGCGCCTGTCTGAATCGCTATACCGCGCAGATTGCCGCCTTGTGCAGCGCAGAACGGATTCTGGAGGTTGGCGCCGGAACCGCAGCCACTACCGCGCCGGTGCTGAAGGCCACGCGGAACACGCGGCAGTCGTACCACTTCACGGACGTCTCCGCGCAGTTCCTCAATGACGCCAGAGCCCGTTTCCATGATGAATCGCAGGTGTCTTATGCCTTGTTCGACATCAACCAGCCGCTGGATTTCACCGCCCACCCGGAGGCGGGTTACGACCTGATCGTTGCCGTCAATGTGCTCCACGACGCCAGCCATGTCGTCCAGACGTTGCGCAGATTAAAACTGTTGCTGAAAGCCGGCGGACGTTTGATGATCGTTGAAGCGACGGAGCGAAACAGCGTATTCCAGCTGGCGAGCGTGGGCTTTATTGAGGGATTAAGCGGATACCGCGATTTCCGCCGCCGGGATGAGAAACCGATGCTCACCCGCTCCGCATGGCAGGAGGTTCTCGTTCAGGCCGGGTTTGCAAACGAGCTGGCGTGGCCCGCGCAGGAATCGTCGCCGCTGCGCCAGCATCTGCTGGTGGCGCGTTCGCCTAGCGTAAATCGCCCGAATAAAAAAGCCGTGAGCCGCTATTTACAGCAGCGCTTTGGCACCGGTCTGCCCATTTTACAGATCCGGCAAAGAGAAGCGTTATTTACGCCGCTGCATGCCCCGTCTGATGCGCCGACTGAGCCAGCCAAACCCACGCCAGTTGCCGGGGGGAATCCGGCGCTGGAAAAACAGGTGGCTGAACTCTGGCAATCGCTGCTGTCTCGCCCCGTGGCAAGGCATCACGACTTTTTCGAACTGGGCGGCGACAGCCTGATGGCGACAAGGATGGTCGCGCAGCTAAACCGGAGAGGGATTGCCAGGGCTAACCTTCAGGATCTGTTCAGCCATTCGACGCTGAGCGACTTCTGCGCCCATCTACAGGCGGCTACGTCAGGAGAGGACAACCCGATACCCCTTTGCCAGGGCGACGGTGAGGAAACCCTGTTTGTCTTCCACGCTTCAGACGGCGATATCAGCGCCTGGCTGCCGCTCGCTAGCGCGTTGAACAGGCGCGTTTTCGGCCTGCAAGCAAAATCGCCGCAGCGCTTTGCCACGCTCGACCAGATGATCGATGAGTATGTCGGGTGCATCCGTCGTCAGCAGCCTCACGGCCCTTATGTGCTGGCGGGTTGGTCGTATGGCGCGTTTCTTGCGGCGGGCGCCGCACAGCGCCTGTACGCCAAAGGCGAGCAGGTTCGGATGGTGTTAATCGATCCCGTGTGCCGACAGGATTTCTGTTGCGAAAACCGGGCGGCCCTGCTGCGCCTGTTAGCCGAAGGACAAACGCCTCTGGCACTGCCCGAACATTTCGACCAGCAGACGCCCGACAGCCAGCTTGCCGACTTTATCAGCCTCGCTAAAACGGCCGGTATGGTGTCGCAAAACCTGACGCTGCAAGCGGCAGAAACGTGGCTCGACAACATCGCGCATCTGCTGCGTTTACTGACTGAGCATACGCCGGGCGAAAGCGTTCCGGTCCCCTGTCTCATGGTGTATGCCGCCGGGAGACCCGCGCGCTGGACGCCAGCAGAAACCGAGTGGCAGGGCTGGATAAACAACGCCGACGACGCTGTGATTGAAGCCAGCCACTGGCAAATCATGATGGAAGCCCCCCACGTTCAGGCTTGTGCGCAACACATTACGCGCTGGCTTTGCGCAACCTCAACGCAACCGGAGAACACGTTATGATGCCGTCCGCCTCCCCAAAACAACGCGTACTGATTGTGGGCGCCAAATTTGGCGAAATGTACCTGAATGCCTTTATGCAGCCCCCGGAGGGGCTGGAACTGGTCGGCCTGCTGGCGCAGGGAAGCGCCCGTTCAAGAGAGCTGGCTCATGCGTTTGGCATTCCGCTGTATACCTCGCCGGAACAGATAACCAGGATGCCGGATATCGCCTGTATTGTCGTGCGTTCGACCGTCGCCGGAGGAACCGGTACGCAGCTTGCCAGACACTTTCTGACGCGCGGCGTACACGTCATTCAGGAGCATCCCCTCCACCCGGATGACATCAGTTCCTTACAAACGCTGGCGCAGGAACAGGGCTGCTGTTATTGGGTAAACACGTTTTATCCGCATACGCGCGCGGGACGCACATGGCTTCGCGATGCGCAGCAGCTGCGTCGCTGCCTGGCTAAGACGCCGCCGGTAGTCCACGCCACCACCAGCCGACAGTTGCTCTACTCCACTCTGGATTTGTTGTTGCTGGCTCTGGGCGTTGATGCCGCCGCCGTGGAGTGCGACGTGGTTGGCAGCTTTAGCGATTTTCACTGTCTGAGACTTTTCTGGCCGGAGGGAGAAGCCTGCCTGCTGCTTCAGCGCTATCTCGATCCTGACGATCCAGATATGCATAGCCTTATCATGCACCGCCTGCTGCTGGGCTGGCCGGAAGGTCATCTTTCGCTGGAGGCGAGCTACGGCCCCGTCATCTGGTCATCCAGCCTGTTTGTCGCAGACCATCAGGAGAACGCCCACAGCCTCTACCGCAGACCGGAGATCCTGCGCGATCTGCCGGGTCTGACGCGCAGCGCGGCGCCCCTGAGCTGGCGCGACTGCTGCGAAACCGTCGGGCCGGAGGGCGTCAGCTGGTTGCTACACCAGTTGCGCAGCCATCTGGCGGGCGAACATCCACCAGCGGCCTGCCAAAGCGTACATCAGATCGCGTTATCACGTTTATGGCAGCAGATTTTACGTAAGACCGGCAATGCGGAGATCAGACGCCTGACGCCGCCGCACCACGACCGGTTAGCCGGTTTCTACAACGATGATGATAAGGAGGCGCTGTGACGCAATCTGCAATGTGCATCCCGCTGTGGCCCGCCCGGAACGGCAATACTGCGCATCTGGTCATGTGCCCTTTCGCTGGCGGCAGCAGTAGCGCGTTTCGCCACTGGCAAGCTGAGCAACTGGCTGATTGCGCGCTTTCTCTGGTGACCTGGCCGGGGCGCGATCGCCTTCGCCATCTGGAACCGCTCAGAAGCATTACACAACTGGCGGCACTGCTGGCGAACGAGCTGGAAGCATCCGTATCGCCTGACACGCCGCTTTTACTCGCCGGGCACAGCATGGGGGCGCAGGTGGCGTTTGAAACCTGCCGACTTCTGGAGCAACGGGGGCTTGCGCCACAAGGACTGATTATTTCCGGGTGCCATGCCCCGCATCTGCATTCTGAACGCCAGCTCAGCCATCGCGATGATGCCGACTTTATCGCTGAGCTGATAGACATTGGCGGATGTTCTCCTGAACTGCGGGAAAACCAGGAATTAATGTCGCTGTTTCTTCCTCTTCTGCGCGCTGATTTTTACGCCACCGAGAGCTATCACTACGACTCGCCCGACGTCTGTCCGCCGCTGCGCACGCCTGCGCTGTTATTGTGCGGCAGCCACGATCGCGAAGCCTCCTGGCAGCAGGTCGATGCCTGGCGTCAGTGGCTGAGCCCCGTTACAGGCCCGGTGGTGATTGACGGCGATCATTTCTATCCCATTCAACAAGCCCGGTCCTTTTTTACGCAGATTGTCCGCCATTTTCCCCACGCATTTTCTGCAATGACCGCGTTGCAAAAACAGCCCAGTACTTCAGAAAGGTGACGCATGAATTCTTCCTTTGAATCTCTGATTGAACAGTATCCCTTACCCATTGCCGAACAGTTGCGCCACTGGGCGGCCCGTTATGCCTCGCGAATTGCCGTCGTTGATGCAAAGGGGTCGTTAACCTACAGCGCGCTTGATGCACAAGTTGACGAACTTGCCGCAGGTCTGTCATCACTGGGTTTGCGTTCGGGGGAGCATGTAATTGTGCAGCTTCCCAACGACAACGCGTTTGTTACCCTGCTGTTCGCCTTGTTAAGACTGGGCGTTATCCCCGTGCTGGCGATGCCCTCGCAACGGGCGCTGGATATCGACGCGCTGATTGAGCTGGCGCAACCCGTCGCTTACGTTATTCACGGGGAAAACCACGCAGAGCTGGCCCGACAGATGGCGCACAAACACGCCTGCTTGCGTCATGTTCTGGTCGCTGGAGAGACCGTGAGCGACGATTTTACGCCGCTCTTCTCCCTTCACGGTGAGCGACAGGCATGGCCGCAGCCTGATGTTTCCGCCACCGCGTTGTTGTTGCTCTCAGGCGGCACAACCGGCACGCCCAAACTCATCCCGCGCCGACATGCCGACTATAGCTATAACTTCAGCGCTTCTGCTGAACTGTGCGGCATCAGCCAACAGAGCGTGTATCTCGCCGTCCTCCCGGTGGCGCATAACTTTCCGCTGGCCTGCCCCGGTATTCTGGGAACGCTTGCCTGCGGCGGAAAAGTGGTGCTGACCGACAGCGCCAGCTGTGATGAGGTGATGCCTTTAATCGCGCAGGAAAGAGTGACTCACGTCGCCCTGGTTCCGGCGCTGGCGCAATTATGGGTGCAGGCCAGGGAGTGGGAAGACAGCGACCTTTCGTCGCTGCGCGTCATTCAGGCAGGCGGCGCCCGGCTCGACCCGACGCTTGCTGAGCAGGTTATCGCCACCTTTGACTGTACCCTGCAACAGGTTTTCGGTATGGCGGAAGGCCTGCTCTGTTTTACCCGGCTGGACGATCCGCATGCCACCATTCTCCACAGCCAGGGGCGCCCGTTGTCCCCTCTGGATGAAATCCGCATCGTTGATCAAGACGAGAACGACGTCGCGCCGGGCGAAACCGGGCAATTGTTAACGCGCGGCCCTTATACCATTTCGGGCTATTACCGCGCCCCTGCCCACAACGCGCAGGCCTTTACCGCGCAAGGGTTTTACCGCACAGGCGACAATGTCAGGCTGGATGAGGTGGGGAACCTGCACGTTGAGGGACGCATAAAAGAGCAGATCAACCGCGCCGGAGAAAAAATAGCCGCGGCTGAAGTGGAATCGGCACTGCTGCGTTTAGCGGAAGTGCAAGATTGCGCGGTGGTCGCCGCGCCGGACACGCTGCTTGGCGAGCGGATTTGCGCGTTTATCATCGCGCAGCAGGTGCCAACTGACTATCAGCAGTTGCGTCAACAACTGACCCGTATGGGGCTCAGCGCGTGGAAAATTCCTGACCAAATCGAGTTTCTGGACCACTGGCCGCTCACCGCCGTCGGCAAGATAGACAAAAAACGCCTGACGGCTCTCGCCGTCGACCGTTATCGCCATTCTGCCCAATAAGCGCAAACCGACCCGAAACAGGTTGAAATAAACCCGTTTCGGGTAGCCCCACTATTAGAAATAGTTATCATTTTCAATTCACCATTGTCGGTATTTTTGGCGTTTCGCCGTCTTACAGGGACTCACAACAATGAAAATGACACGGCTTTATCCTCTGGCCTTGGGGGGATTATTGCTCCCCGCCATTGCTAATGCCCAGACTTCACAGCAAGACGAAAGCACGCTGGTGGTTACCGCCAGTAAACAATCTTCCCGCTCGGCATCAGCCAACAACGTCTCGTCTACTGTTGTCAGCGCGCCGGAATTAAGCGACGCCGGCGTCACCGCCAGCGACAAACTCCCCAGAGTCTTGCCCGGGCTCAATATTGAAAATAGCGGCAACATGCTTTTTTCGACGATCTCGCTACGCGGCGTCTCTTCAGCGCAGGACTTCTATAACCCCGCCGTCACCCTGTATGTCGATGGCGTCCCTCAGCTTTCCACCAACACCATCCAGGCGCTTACCGATGTGCAAAGCGTGGAGTTGCTGCGAGGCCCACAGGGAACGTTATATGGCAAAAGCGCTCAGGGCGGGATCATCAACATCGTCACCCAGCAGCCGGACAGCACGCCGCGCGGCTATATTGAAGGCGGCGTCAGTAGCCGCGACAGTTATCGAAGTAAGTTCAACCTGAGCGGCCCCATTCAGGATGGCCTGCTGTACGGCAGCGTCACCCTGTTACGCCAGGTTGATGACGGCGACATGATTAACCCCGCGACGGGAAGCGATGACTTAGGCGGCACCCGCGCCAGCATAGGGAATGTGAAACTGCGTCTGGCGCCGGACGATCAGCCCTGGGAAATGGGCTTTGCCGCCTCACGCGAATGTACCCGCGCCACCCAGGACGCCTATGTGGGATGGAATGATATCAAGGGCCGTAAGCTGTCGATCAGCGATGGTTCACCAGACCCGTACATGCGGCGCTGCACTGACAGCCAGACCCTGAGTGGGAAATACACCACCGATGACTGGGTTTTCAACCTGATCAGCGCCTGGCAGCAGCAGCATTATTCGCGCACCTTCCCTTCCGGTTCGTTAATCGTCAATATGCCTCAGCGCTGGAATCAGGATGTGCAGGAGCTGCGCGCCGCAACCCTGGGCGATGCGCGTACCGTTGATATGGTGTTTGGGCTGTACCGGCAGAACACCCGCGAGAAGTTAAATTCAGCCTACGACATGCCGACAATGCTTTATTTAAGCAGTACCGGCTATACCACCGCTGAAACGCTGGCCGCATACAGTGACCTGACCTGGCATTTAACCGATCGTTTTGATATTGGCGGCGGCGTGCGCTTCTCGCATGATAAATCCAGTACACAATATCACGGCAGCATGCTCGGCAACCCGTTTGGCGACCAGGGTAAGAGCAATGACGATCAGGTACTCGGGCAGCTATCCGCAGGCTATATGCTGACCGATGACTGGAGAGTGTATACCCGTGTAGCCCAGGGATATAAACCTTCCGGGTACAACATCGTGCCTACTGCGGGTCTTGATGCCAAACCGTTCGTCGCCGAGAAATCCATCAACTATGAACTTGGCACCCGCTACGAAACCGCTGACGTCACGCTGCAAGCCGCGACGTTTTATACCCACACCAAAGACATGCAGCTTTACTCTGGCCCGGTCGGGATGCAGACATTAAGCAATGCGGGTAAAGCCGACGCCACCGGCGTTGAGCTTGAAGCGAAGTGGCGGTTTGCGCCAGGCTGGTCATGGGATATCAATGGCAACGTGATCCGTTCCGAATTCACCAATGACAGTGAGTTGTATCACGGTAACCGGGTGCCGTTCGTACCACGTTATGGCGCGGGAAGCAGCGTGAACGGCGTGATTGATACGCGCTATGGCGCACTGATGCCCCGACTGGCGGTTAATCTGGTCGGGCCGCATTATTTCGATGGCGACAACCAGTTGCGGCAAGGCACCTATGCCACCCTGGACAGCAGCCTGGGCTGGCAGGCGACTGAACGGATGAACATTTCCGTCTATGTCGATAACCTGTTCGACCGTCGTTACCGTACCTATGGCTACATGAACGGCAGCAGCGCCGTCGCGCAGGTCAATATGGGTCGCACCGTCGGTATCAATACGCGAATTGATTTCTTCTGATTATTGTAAAAGGGATACCGAAAAGGTATCCCTTTT
>ENA-UEQJ01001163-UEQJ01001163.1-human-gut-metagenome-genome-assembly--contig:-NODE-1163-length-21338-cov-6.734773_pt1 | contig 21338 bp, 14 predicted proteins | sample MGYA00242937_ERZ507938 | MGnify/ENA primary metagenome ERZ507938 (study PRJEB26167, sample SAMN06115437) | human gut metagenome | host: Homo sapiens | place: China:Gansu | collected 2015-07-03...
GGGCCGCTCTCGTTACCTTAGAATTATATCGGCAACGAGAGCGGCCGCACATTTTGATTGATGTGTCAACTATAATTTATAAATTTTTGTTAGAGGTTTACCTCTTAGTGAACCAATAAGCTTAACTAAGTGACATTGGGAAAGGGGACTTAACAAAGATTTTTCGGATCATTTTTCGGCAAAGGTCTTTCGCAACTCCCAGGCGCAGGAATCTGCGGCACTTTTTCACAAAATACACGGTACAATGCAAACATCAGCGATGTGATCGCCCAGGATACAGGGTAGCAGAGCAGCACCATCATGAGCGTCGGGCGCAGCGGCGCTATGAGCAATACCCATATCACGCGGGTGACGCAGCAGCCCGCCAGCGTCATGAGCATGGGACGGAAGGTGTCACCCGTGCCCCTGACGGCTCCGGGCAAAACGCCGCCCGGGACGTATAGAATATAGAGCGGGGCAAGCACCGCCATGATACGGGCGCTGATGGCGATAACGCCTGCGTCCTGTACGAATATATGCGCCAGCGGCACATTCCATAGATACAGCCCGACGCTCAGCAGGCCTATGACCCCGATCGACATCAGGAGCGCCGTTTTTACTCCCCTGCGTCCCCGGTCATACCGCCGCGCGCCGTAATTCTGCGCAACAAACGTGGCCGCCGCGTCGCAGAAGGCGTCCACAATGAGCCAGACGAGAAAATCCAGCTTGCCGCATACGGCCCAGGCCGCGATGCTGTCCGTGCCGAAGTGATTGATCCTTGACTGCACCAGCATATTGGCCAGAGGATATAGCGTGGACTGTACCGCAATGGGCAAGCCTTTTTTCAAAATCGGGGCAAGGCTCTGTCCGCGGATGCGCAACCTGTTCATGCTGATTTTGCAGGGGAGGTTTGTGCGAGTGAGGGCGGACAGCATGAGCGCAGCGCTCAAAAGCTGAGAAAAAACCGTGGTCAGCGCCACGCCCGCAACGCCCCACCTGAATACCGCCACGAACAGAAAATCAAGCGCCACATTCACGCCGTTGGCTATGAGCAGAAATACGAATGGCGTTTTAGAATCCCCGACCGCTCTGAATATCCCCGCACCGATATTGTAAACCATAGAGGCGGCCATGCCGTAAAAATATATCTGCGTATAGCGCAGCGTCATGGGGCAGATATCCTCCGGCACATTCAGCAGCCGTATGCAGGCGGGCGCAAGCAGCACGCCCAGCAGCGTCAGCAGCAGTCCCGCAAAGAAGCTGAACAGCACCGCCGTATGGGCCGTTTCAGCCAATTCTTCGCTTTGCTTCGCCCCATAATGCTGCGATATGAGGATTGTCGCCGCCGAAGCCAGGCCTGTAAAAAACACCCTGGGGAGCCGGATGAGATTATATACCGCGTCGACGGCGGCAAGCGCCTGCTTTCCGGCAAATCGGCCGACGATTGCTGCGTCAGCCGTGGTATAGAACTGCTGAAACAGGCTTCCGGCAATGATGGGCAGCACGAACAGCACAAGCATTTTACGGACGGGGCCTTCTGTCAGGTCATAACTTCTTTGCTTCATTAACATGGTATCCTCTCCTTCGTTTTGCAGGTATTTCTGTTGACAATTCTACCACGTTTGGTACAATAGATAAAACGAATTATCCGAATCGTTTCAATTCCACATAAGAATCGGAGGGTTGTCTATGAACACGGAACAGCTTGAAACCTTTCTTGCTCTGGCGGAAACGAAGAATTTCTCCCGCTGTGCGCAGCGGCTTATTATCTCCCAATCCGCCGTGAGCAAGCGCATATTTGAGCTTGAAAAGGAATTGGGACAAACGCTGTTTCACCGCAGCGGCGGCGTGGCGCTGACCGGCGAGGGCAGGGCGTTCCGCCCCTATGCCGAGCAGATGCTGAACCTTCGGGAGCAGGCGGCGGAAAGGCTCAAACGGAGTTCCCAATATGCATCGCATCTTTTGATCGGCTGTACCTACGCCTATTACGACCTGCGCCTTGGCGCACAGATAGACGGCTTTGCAGGGGAAAATCCCAGCTGCTCCGTCAAGGTAAGGCTCGCCCATTCCGGACAGCTGATCGGCTTGCTGTTGAAGTCCGCACTGGATGTTGCCTTTACCCATTCGCCCATCGAATATCCGGAGTACACCTGCGAATCTTTGGGCGAGGAGGAGGTCATCCTCGTTACGGGAAGTAGCAACGCCGCCTATCCGCACGGGATAAGCGGTGCGGAACTGCAAACGCTCGATATGGTGGACTCCAATTTTCTTTACGCGCCCACGCGCCTGCGCCTGTTCCCGCCCCCGCATCAGGCGCAGCTGAGCGTGGATATCGCCTCCTGCGCCATACCGCTGATCAGAAGCTCCGGCAGGTTTGCGCTGCTCCCGAGGGGAATGGTCGAGGCCGAGCTGCGCTCCGGCACGCTTCGGGAGGTTATTGTAACCGATGCAAGCCTTCCGCCCGTGCGGAATTTTGCCGTTTACAGAACCGCCTCCGGAGAAAGGGAGCTGATCGAGCGGTTCCTGCGCTATCCATGAAAAAAGGGGAATGTTACTTTGCGTTGCTTGCCGCAACGGCTCTGTTTCTGCTAAACTATGCGTGAAAGCTTCAAGAGAAGGAGTTGTTTCCGTGTTTCATGATAATCTTCGGCTGAAGCGAAAGGAGCGAGGCCTTTCGCAGGAGGAGCTGGCGTCACGTCTTCATGTTGTCAGACAGACCATTTCAAAATAGGAAAAAGGAATGTCTGTTCCTGATTCTGAGCAGTTGATAAAAATTGCTGTCATTCTTGAAACGACCGTAAGTGAGCTTCTTGGAACCCAAGTGGAAAACGAAGAAGAACCGGACCAGTTGGCGAAAGAGCTGTCCCGCATCAACACGCAGCTTGCCATCAGAAACCATCGGATGCGGCGTGTGCTGAAAATCATCGCTGTTGCTCTGCTCGTGATTGCCGCTTTGTTTTTTGCAATGATGGCGTTGAATTATGCGCCAATGTCGCAATCGAAATACCCAAAGAAGGATTCTGCCCTTTTGCTTCCAAACAGGACAGGTGTAATTTCAGAAACAGGCAGGAATCCTCCATGTCGCCGACCATCATATTTCCCCCGGAAAGAAGCAGTGGACCTGGGGATGCGGCGATTTCGGAAAGGCCTGGGACCGAAACCTGACAGATGAGGATGGCCCGTATGTCGAGCTGATGACCGGCGTCTATACGGATAACCAGCCGGATTTCACCTGGTTAAAACCGATGGAGGAAAAGCGGTTTACCCAGTATTTCATGCCTTATAAGACGGTCGGAGCTGTAAAGAACGCCAGCATCGAGGCGATGGTCGGACTTGATGCGGATGAGAGCGAGATCCGGGTTGCCGCATACACAACGCAGGAATATCCGGATGCCCGAGTCATCCTTACATACGAGGGACAGGTCCTTCTGGACGAAAAGAGGATGATCTCTCCGGTCGCTCCGTTTGAGACGCATCTGGATCAGGTTGTTGAGGACGAGACAAAACTTACGGTCCGCGTTCTCGACGGAACGAGAGAGATGATCTCCTACACATCGGCGAAAAAAGAGATCCCGAAGGTTCCGGATCCGGCGGAGGCAGCGAAAGATCCGGAGGAGATCATGTCAAATGAAGAGCTGTTCCTGACAGGACTTCACATTGAGCAGTACCGCCATGCGACATACCGCCCGGATCCATACTATCTGGAAGGTCTGAAACGCGACCCGGGCGATATCCGGATCAACAATGCATACGGTTCGCTCCTGATGAGAAAAGGCTGTTTTAAGGCTGCTGAGGCACATTTCCGGACAGCGATCAAACGTGCGACCTGGAAAAATCCGAACCCGTATGATTCCGAGCCGTACTACAACCTTGGATTATCCCTGTTTTATCAGGAACGCTATGACGAAGCGTTTGATGCATTCTATAAGGCGACCTGGTCCAATGAGCAGCAGGAGATGAGCTTCTATTATCTGGCGTGCATTGAGGCGATGAGAGGAAACTTTGAGAGTGCACTGGAACTCGCGGAAAAAGGCCTTGTGAAGAATACGCACAATATCAAGGCGAGAGGACTCCGGGCATACCTTCTCGGCAGACTCGGAAGAACGGAAGAAGCGAAAGCGGCAGTCAGCGAGAACCTTGCGATTGACCCGTTTGATTATGTCTCCATGCTGGAATCCGCATATCTGGATCCGGACCATGCAGAAGAGATCCGCGCGAAGGTCAATAAGCTCTCCAGAAACTTCCATGAGACGTATCTGATGGCGGCGAGAGACTTTGCGGAGTACGGGGCATACGACAAGGCGGTTGATACACTCCGCGAATGCAGTGAGAGCTGGCCGATGTTAAAGTACTATGAAGCATATGATCTCGGAAAGATGGGAGCTTCCCATGAGGAGATCCTGAAAGTGCTCAAAGAGGCAGAAAACTGCAGTACGGATTACTGCTTCCCGAATAAGCTGGAGGACATCCTTGTTCTGATCGATGCGCAGAAACAAGATCCGGACGGGGCAAATGCATTCTATTACCTTGGAAACCTCTGGTATGACAGGCTGCAGTACGATCAGGCGATCAGCTGCTGGGAGACTGCGGCGGAGAAGAAGCCGGGATTTGCGATCACATGGAGAAATCTCTCCCTGGCATATTACAACAAGAGAAAAGATCCGGAAAAGGCAAAGGCAGCGTTGGAAAAGGCAGCAGAACTTGCACCGAACGATGCGAGAATCTTCCTGGAGCTTGACCAGCTGTACCGGAAACTGGAAATGCCGGTCGCTGAGCGACTTTCCCGCTATGAAAAGGCAAAAGAGATCTTTATGCAGCGGGATGATCTGATGATCGAATATGTCACGCTCTTAAATCTCTCCGGCCATTATAAAGAGGCATATGACTTTATCATGGCGCACCGGTTCCATCCGTGGGAAGGCGGAGAAGGAAAGGTTACGACCCAGTATACGACCTCTCTCCTGGAGCTCGGAAAAGCGGAAATCGCAAAAGAGCACTGGAGCGAGGCAAAAGAGATCCTTGAGAAGGCGCTGGTATATCCGGAGAACCTCGGGGAAGGAAAGCTGGAAGGAACGAAGGACAACCACATCCATTATTATCTCGGACTTGCAAAAGAGCATCTCGGGGAGAACGAGGCGGCGAAGGAAGAGTATGAGGCAGCTTCGATCGGAACGGATGAACCGGCAGGAATGATGTACTACAATGACCAGCCGGCCGACATGATCTACTATCAGGGACTTGCAAAAGAGAAACTTGGTCTGCCGGTGGAGGCAAAATCGAGATATTACCGTCTGCTCGACTACGGAGAGCGCCATCTGTATGACAAGATGCGCGTTGAGTACTTTGCAGTTTCCCTCCCGGATTTCATGATCTTTGATGATGACCTGGATAAGAGAAACAAGACGCACTGCTATTATCTGATGGGACTCGGATATCTGGGACTCGGAGATAAGGAAAAGGCAGCAGAGGCATTCCGGAACGCGATGCAGCTTGATCCGACGCATTTGAACGCAGGGCGTTATCTGAAGATGGCGGAGGAATAGGGGACGGAAAAACTCTTCCCGCAGGCATAACCGAAAAAAGAAGAGACATGGATTTTGTACAATTCATGCCTCTTCTTTTTTGCAATTTAGGAAGCTGCCTGCTTCGATTGCGAAAAGCAATCAGCAGGCAGTCAAATCGGATCGCAGATATCCATTGATGAATTACATGGTTGCCTCGTTCTTTTCCGCTTCCTGCTCCCTCGCATTCATGATCAGCATCTGAAGCCGGTTTTCGATGTTTGCGAAGCTGACATCCGGATCGTAGTCGAGTGGAAGGATCTGGACGTCCGGGTAGAGCTCCTTTAAGCGCTTGGAGATTCCGCGGCCGACGACGTGGTTCGGCAGACAGCCGAACGGCTGCAGGATCACAAAGGCACGGCAGCCGTGGGCGGCATGGTGCAGGATCTCTCCCGGGATCAGGACGCCCTCTCCGGCATCGAACGTATGGTGGATGATCGGATCACTTTCCTTTACGAGCTCCGGAAGGCGCACCGCCGGGCGGTCGTAGAGCGGGTGAGCACTCGCAATCTTGTCCGCCGCATCGTGGGCGAGATCAAAGAAGAGATCCGCCATCCGGTACCAGAGCTTTTCCTGGAGCGGCTTATGTAAATGATACTCACGGACCTGCATATCACGATAGAAGTAGGATTTCTGGATGACATCGGACATTCTCGCCTCGATGATCTCGAAGCCGTTCTGCTCTAAAAACGCCTCGATGTCATGGTTTGCACCCGGGTGGAAGTTTAAGAGGTACTCCCCGACGATCAGGACAGTCGGTCTCGGATGAGAACGGTCGTACGGAACTTGTTTCATGATCCCGATCGCCTTTGAGAAGCCGTGTTTTGCACCGTTTACGCCATGCCTGGAAAGTCCGTCGATCACAGCGTCCAGCGCTTGCTCAAAGGCGGCATTGGCACTTCCTTTTGTGAGCTCATAAGGACGGATCTTCCGGAGCAGCTCCTCCAAAATATCGATCATCGGAAGCGCGTAGGCGATCCGGAGTGCGGAGAGGAGACTTAAGCGGAAGCCCGGATGGAGGTTATGGAAATCCGCATCATCGTTTGTGAGGATCGGAACACCGGAAAATCCTGCGTCATCGAGCGCCTTTCTTAAAAGTGCACTGTAATGCGTCAGACGGCAGTCGCCGATATATTTTCCGGTTGCGATCGCGACCTCTTTTCCATCGTATTTTCCACTCTTTAAAGCGGCGAGCGCTTCACCGATCACGATCTGGGCAGGGAAGCAGATGTCATTGTGGACATATTTTTTGCCGAGACGGATCGCCTCGTCCCGCCCGATCGGCAGCGGCTCCGCGCGGAGCCCCTGTTTTTCCATCGCTGCCGACATGACGCGGCAGAACGCGTGGGAGGTATTCGGGATCAGAACGAAGCGCTCTTTTCTGTCTTTCGTCTCGTATTTTACCGGGTACGGATCCGTGAGGGCATGGACCGGAGCTTCCTCGTGCTTTTCTCTCTGCATCCGGACTGTCTCGATAAAGGACCGGACACGGATCCGGAGCGGTCCCTGGATCTCACTCTCGTCGAGCTTTAAGACGAGCGGGATCTTCCCGGATACCTGTTTCATGAGGCGGATGATCTCATCGGAGAGGTAGGCGTCATGGCCGCAGCCGAAGCTTACGATCTGGACATATTCCAGGTGTGGATTTTCAGCGGCAATGACAGCGGATCCGAGCATTCTCGCATGGTAGTTGTTGACGACATCGAGACGGCTGTTGGTGAGATCCACGTCGTTGACGCCCGGAACGGCATCTGCGGTGAGGACCGGGATGCCGAGACTCGTGAACATCTCCGGAAGGTTGTGGTTGACCAGCGGATCATTCTGATACGGTCTCGAGGCGAGGATCACGGCGTAGCGGTTCTCCTCCGTGACCTGTTTTAAGATCCGTTCGCCTTCTGCTAAGAGCTCCTGGTGGAAGGAATCCTCCGCCATGTCGGCATAGCGGATTGCCTCTTTGATCTCGGATTCCGGAACCTGATAAGTCTCATGGATATATTTTGTGAGCTGCTCATTCCGGTCTTCTTTCGTGTACCAGTGGAACAGCGGATTGTCAAACGGGATCCCGAATACATGCTCCGGATTGTCGGAGTTTTTGATGACAAGCGGATATCCCTTTACGATCGCGCACATCCATTCACTCGTCTTTTCCTTGTTTTCCGACTGGACGGAGGTGATGGACGGCATGAAGATCCGGTCCACATGCATCTTCGCGAGACTGCGGATATGTCCGTGGACGAGCTTCGCCGGGAAGCAGACCGTATCGGAGGCAACCGCGGAAAGTCCCGATTCGTAGAGCATATGGCTGCTCGGGGCGGACACACGGACGGTAAAGCCGAGAGAACGGAAAAATGTAGACCAGAACGGCATGTTCTCCCAGAAGGAGAGGACACGCGGGATCCCGATCACAAGATTCCTGGAGGTTATGTGTTCTGGGACCGGGTAATCTTTCCACAGCAGGGATTCCCGGAGCTTGTAGCAGTTCGGGACTTTGTCACGCTTTTCCATGCGCTCGCGCTGAAGTTTCTGAACAGCCGGATCTTTCGGGTCTCCGAGGACTTCTCCGCGCTCACAGCGGTTGTTGGTGACCCAGGACTCGCCGTTCGGGAAGCGGACGATCGTCCGTTTGCAGTGGTTCGTGCAGAACGGGCACGGGGCGTTCGCCTCCTGGGTGTAGGAAAAGGAATCCATCGCGTCAAGTCCGATGAAAGTCCGCTTTTTCGTTCCATCCGCCATCGCCTCTTTTGTGAGGATCGCGGCGCCGATCGCACCCATCATGCCCGGATACGGGGCGCGGACGATGGTCTTTCCGGTGTACTGCTCAAATGCGCGCAGAACGGCGTCATTCCGGAAGGTTCCGCCCTGGACCATGATGTGATCCCCGAGAGAGTCGAGGTTCGAGATCCGGATGACCTTTGTGAAGACATTCTCGATGATAGAACGGCAGAGGCCGGCCATGATATCTTCCGGCTTTTTCCCGTTTCTCTGCTCGGTGACGATGCTGCTGTTCATGAAGACGGTACAGCGGCTGCCGAGGATCGCCGGATTTTTCGAGGAAAAGGCGGCGTCTGCGATCTCCGTCACCGGGATCTTCAACGTGGAAGCGAAGTTTTCCAGGAAGGAACCGCAGCCGGAGGAACATGCCTCGTTGACGAGAATGTTCGTGATGATGCCGTGGTCGAGCCAGATGGCCTTCATGTCCTGTCCGCCGATATCGAGGAGAAACGTGATGTCCGGCATGTACTGGAACGCGGCTCTCGCATGGGCAACCGTCTCGACGACATGGTATTCGGTGGAAAATGCCCTGGAGAATAAAAGTTCGCCGTACCCGGTGGAGCCACAGCCCAGGATTTCCAGCGTTACGCCCGCATCGCGGTAACGGTTACGCATGGTGATCAGGGCATTTTTTGCGACGGTCAGAGGATCGCCCTGGTTGGAGGCGTAGAAGAAATCGAGAAGCTTTCCGTCATCGCCCATCAGGACGAATTTTGTCGTGGTACTGCCGGAGTCGATGCCGAGCCATGCGCGGACGGTCGTTCCGGGTATGAGTGCTGCCGGAGTGAAGTCTCCCTTCGGATGTTCTTTTAAAAAGGTGTCATATTCCTCTTTGGAGGAGAAGAAAAGCGGAGCCGCATGTTCCTGACCGGAATGCTGCTTTTTCTTCGCGTCCTCCTGGACCTGTTCCAGGCGGGAGACCCACTCGGTGAGCGGAAGGAAGGTGACCGGAGCGTCCGAGGCTTCCGGATCTGCCTCTTTGAACATGCCGTTTAAGGAGAGTGCTGCACCGTAGGCGACCATGATCTCCGGGTGTTCCGGGACTAGGCGCTCGTTTTCTTTCAGGTTCAGACGTTCCGAAAAGACATCGATCAGCTTCGGGTTGAAGGTCAGCGGACCGCCTTCAAAGACGACTGGAGGTTTGATATCGAGTCCCTGTGCCAGTCCGCCGATCGTCTGTTTGGCGATCGCGTGGAAGGAGGAGAGGGCGATATCTGCCTTTGCGACTCCCTGGTTTAAGAGCGGCTGGATATCGGTTTTTGCGTAGACGCCGCAGCGCCCGGAGATATCGTAGACGCAGGTTCCCTTGCAGGCAAGTTCGTTCATTTTTTCCGGCGGGGTCTGGAGAATGGAAGCGACTTCGTCGATGAAGGCGCCGGTTCCTCCGGCACAGCTTCCGTTCATGCGCATGTCGGCGACGTTTAACGCGCCGGTTTTTGAATCCGTCTTGAAGAAGATGATCTTTGCATCCTGGCCGCCGAGTTCGATGGCAGTGCCGACGGTCTCATATGTCTTCTTTAAAGCGATGGAGTTTGCGACAACTTCCTGGATATAAGGGGTATCGGCTGCCTCCGCGACCGGTTTTGCCCCGGAGCCGGTGAGTATGATCCTGGCTTTTGTGTCAGGAAATTTTTCTGCCGCCTGCCGGATCGCGAAGAGGACGCTTGCAAGCTGATCTGCGTGGTGGCGGCGGTAGTCAGAGTATAAGAGTGATTCGGTCGTCTTGTCGAGGACCGTGATTTTTGTAGTGGTGGAACCGACATCGATTCCGATGAGTAATTGTTTCATATATTTGATCTTTCGTGATATTGATTTATCGGGTCTGCACCGACAGAAAGAAAAAGGGCATAAACCCGTTTCGTACCTGGATTTACGCCGATTTCTACACGATGCTGGTGATATTTTAGCGCTGGATTTTTTAAAAGTCAAGGAAATCGGTGCGAGGGAAGCGTTAAAAACGTGTTAAGAAGTGAGTGGCTGCGGGCGCATTGACTGCAGGTTAAGGTTTAGCTGTGGTGCAGGGGATGGAACGTTGTGGGAAGCGGCTATGGGCGCTCATAGGAGTGAGAAATCTATACACTATGATTGAAGTTTTTGCGGAAATCCAGTATAATTTACGCGAACGACGAGCCAAAGTCCGCGCTTGCACGAGACCTTGGCGACTGTCGCGATAACAAGGGAAAACTCGCGAAGAGTGTTTTCGCTTGTTTGGGGAGATTATGTTACTTTTGGGGGGATTTTTATGAGCCGGACAAGTATGGATATGACGAGGGGATCTTTGAAGAAACAGATCCTGTTTTTCAGTATTCCGCTGATGCTTTCGAATTTGCTGCAGGTTCTGTTCAACATGTCGGATATTGCGGTGATCGGGCAGTTTGCGGGGGCGATGTCTCTGGGGGCGGTTGGTTCTACGACGACGTTGATCTCGATGTATACGGGATTTCTGATCGGACTTTCCGGTGGGATCAATGTGCTGACGGCGCTTTATATCGGGGCGAGGAACCGGAAGTCGGTTTCGGAGACGGTACATTCGGCGTTTCTTGTCAGCCTGGCGGTCGGATTGATCCTGCTGATTTTGGGAGTTTCTACATCGCGCGGTGTGCTGGTGCTTTTAAATACGAAGGAGGAGCTGATCGACAAGGCCGCTCTGTACATTCGGATCTATTTCCTGGGGATTCCGGCGCTTGCGCTTTATAATTTCGGAAACGCGGTGTTCAGTGCAGCCGGGGATACGGGGCGTCCGCTGAGATATCTGTTTTTGTCGGGGATCGTGAATGTGATCCTGAATCTGATTTTTGTGATCGTCTGTAAGCTGGACGTTGTCGGCGTGGCGCTTGCGAGTGCGTTGTCTCAGTACCTTTCGTCGTTTCTGATCGTGATGGCATTGTTCCGGAGTCATGAAGATTTCGGACTGCATCTTGCAAAGCTCCGGCTTTCGAAGGATAAGGCGCAGTCGATCCTGCGGCTCGGGATCCCATCTGGTTTTCAGAATGCGATCTTCGGGATCGCAAATCTGTTTGTCCAGCTCGGCGTCAATTCTTTCAGTGCCGTGATGGTAGCGGGAAATTCCGCGGCGGCGAATGCGGATGCGCTGATCTACGATGTGATGGCGGCGTTCTATACGGCCTGCGCGAGCTTTATGGGGCAGAACTACGGCTCCGGAAACAAAAAGCGTGTGCGGGACAGTTATTTTGTGAGTCTTGCATATTCATTCGGGATCGGACTTGCGATGGGACTTCTTCTCGTTGTGTTCGGAAAGCAGTTCCTGTCCTTATTTACGAATGATCCGGAGGTCATGGCAGCGGGAATGAAGCGCCTGACGATCATGGGATTTTCCTATGGGATCTCAGCGTTCATGGACTGCACGATCGCGGCATCCCGGGCACTCGGAAAGAGTCTGGCACCGATGGTCATCGTGATCTTGGGTTCCTGCGTATTCCGGATCGCGTGGGTCTATACGGTCTTTGCGTATTTTCAGACGATCCCGTCCCTGTATCTGCTCTACAGCTGTTCCTGGTCGCTCACGGCGATCGCGGAGATCCTGTATTTTGTACATGCGTACCGGAGGACGATGGAGAAGATCGCGGAAACGCGGAGCTGACAGGGGGGGTGAGCAGGAGATGATTCTTGTTTGGATGGCTGGAAGATGGGTGATAGAAAGAGCGTAATAACTCGGAATTGATGGAGGTAGTGTGAATTATGAAAAAAATTGTATGTGCAATGCTATGTATTCTGCTTGTATTTAGTTTGAGTGCTTGTGGCGGAAATGTTAATGAAGTAAATACGCATAATGTAGAATCTGAAATATATTCTGAAGAGGACATTGCAGCCGCTATTGACACCATAAAAAAAGAGTTTAAGAGCAACTGGAATGGATGTACTCTTACAGAAATTTATTATGCAGGGGATGACAGCTCTAAAGACCATCAAGATTGGGCAGATAGGAATAATGCAGATGAAGTCATTGTTTTGCTATCTTCATTCGATGTTGATTCATCTGGAGGAGAGGGTTCTCTGAATCCAAATAGTACATACAATGATTGGAATTGGATTTTAGTTAGAACAAACGGCGGACAATGGCAACATGTTGACCATGGATATTAAAATAAATTCAAGTTTGACGGAGTAATAGATATGAAAATCCGAGAAGTGAATGAGAATAAAAAGCAATTTATAGCATTATTGTTATTAGCTGATGAGCAGGAAAATATGATTGATCACTATCTTGAAAAAGGTACTATGTATGTACTTGAAGATGGTAATGTAAAAGCTGAATGTGTCGTTACTGATGAAGATAATGGAATACTTGAAATTAAAAATATTGCAGTTGATCCTCAGAATCAAGGACAGGGCTATGGGAAAGCATTGATTGACTTCCTTGTAAGTAAATATGCAGATGAATATTCTATTTTGCAGGTTGGAACAGGTGACAGCCCGTTGACCGTACCGTTTTATGAAAAATGCGGATTTGTCCGATCTCACAATATTCCGAATTTCTTTACGGACAATTATGACCACCCAATTTATGAGTGTGGTGTACAGTTAATAGATATGGTATATTTGCAAAGATGTTTATAACTTCCAGTTTACCAAGCCCTTTGAGAGAGGAGAAATCCTTTTCTCAAAGGGCTTTTTAATTTTACCGACATTCGTAAACTATAAGTAAAAGCCAAAACCTCATATACTCTAATCACAGAGGAAGTGGAGGTTTTGATATGAGTAACAGCTTAGCGGAAGTACATCCCGAATTGATTGCCGATTGGTCGGAAAAGAATTTGCCGTTGACTGTTGTTTAGCACATTAAATGTTACTCCATTCCTCATATTAAATGTGGTAAATATTGTCTAAGTAAGAGAAGCTATGTCACTTTCGTCCTAAATTATCCTGAAGTTATCCGGCTTTTTATATGCGGGTTCATTCCCCAGCTTCTTAACAAGTTAAAACGGTAATGTTTTTCTTGTGTACAGTAGAGCACTATAGTATAATGAAACCAGTTTTTTTGCATAAGTTTAAAAGCTATAATAAGGAAATCGGCAAACCAGATGAAAGTCTGGGACGCAAAGCTACAGGGCCTTTAAAATGGCAGCCAGTTGCATAAAATGACGTGCACTGTCTGTTTGACAGTGCTTTTTTTACGGAGTTATTTCACAGACGTAACAATAATGATTTTATCAGGAAAGAAATATGTAAAGTATGAAAAAGGCAAAACGTTGTCTGATAGCAGTGGTGTCAGTATTCCATGGATCTTGGTGAAGACTGGTCTAATAATGAAATCATCCAGGCTGTGGCAATCGGTGAGTTTACAAACCTGGATGGTATTGAATGGCGAAACGGTGCAGAGACTGCATCGGATGAAGTAAAGTTTGATGATGCATTATGGAAACGTATTTTTTCAGAAACCAGTCAGTTTCTTAAGGACTCGCACTTTGGTAAAGAAGATATCAATATTGACGTCGATACAGGAATCCAGATGTTTGTCGAGGGAAAATCAGCAATGTTTCATGGACATCCGACGGTTATGCAGCAGCTGCAGAAACAGATGGATGCGGAGCTGATCCGTATTCCTTACTTTTCACAGACATCGGATGAATCCTATGTGTACATGACTCCGTCCTTAAACATTGCATTTAACAAAAACCTGGAAAAAGACCGGGAGAAACTGGATACTGCACTGGATGTGCTGGATTGTATGATTTCAGAAGAGGGGCAAAAGCTGATTGCGGATGGAAGTGGCGTCATTTCATTGAATACAGATGTTCCAACCATGATGCAGGATGTGCCTGGACTGGAAGAGGAAATTAATAATAATGCTGTTTATATCCGATATTCCGCTCAAAAATCATTTGATGCAAGTCTTGAGGCTGTTCACGGATTACTGTCAGGGGAAATGGATGAAACACAGGCTTATGATACTTTTCGCAGTGTAATGAATCGTAAAGATCCAGAAGAAAAAGCAACGGTGAATTTTGAAAATGAATATTCCATTTCACTGAACGATAGAAATGGCCGTGATGCAGCATCTTCCATTTTAACTACGATCAGAGAAGAAAATGATGCACAGCTGGCTCTGGCACCATATTATTATTTCACTTCTTCTATGTACAAAGGAGAATGCACCAGCAGCCGGGTTGGCATGATGACAGCGAAGAGTTCAGATACAGCATTATATTTTGCAAAAATTAATGGTAAACAGGTTTATGAACTCGTGGAAAATTATCTCGCCGAAGCTGATGAGAATTTTTACGTAACCAATAAATACGAATTACCAATTGCATCCGGTATGAAAATGATCGTCAATCAAGCGGAAAGTGGATTTTCATTAAAGGACTTAACAGTTAATGATAAGAAAATAGACAAAGAAAAGGAATACTCTATTCTTCTTACAGACACCACAATGTCTGTTTTGAAAAAAATAAATCCGAAATGTGAGATTGAGCAGCTTAAAGATACAACATTATCAAGAGCATGGCTCGAAGCAATGTCAAAAGTACAGCAGCCGTCAGCACCGGAAGATTATATAGAGGTTGAACAGTAAAAGTGGAGATAGAACAAGCGGTAAATAAAAGAAAAAAAATAACAAGGCTGTTGCTTATACTACTTATTATTCTTTTAAGCTTAGCAGGAACAATGTATCTGATAAGCAAGTCTGGCAAGTATATCAGCGAAAATGGAAAAAGCAGTATGGGAGCTGTTGTTGAACAGATACAGCAGACCTATGATCTTCAGGTGAGTGGGTACTACAGCCAGCTGCAGTTGGTTGAGGAATTTTTACTTCATGAGAGGGAGCTGTCTCTTGAAACGGATGTGAACAAAAGTTTCTTTGAAGCATGGGAAAAAGAATCGGAAAGTACACTCCTGTTTCTTCAGGAAAATGGTAAGGCGATCACTGCAGACGGAACGAAAATACGAATGGACATTCCAAGTAAGCTTCTGTTGGATTTAAGAAACGGACGTAATATTGCAAAACTGGTTGCCTGGAATCATGAAGAAATACAAAACGGTGCTTATTTGGTTGCAATTCCATGTCAGCCATATCGCGTGGATGGAGAAACGTATACCGCAGTTGGAACGGTATATAATCATGCAAAATTAGATTCTATGCTAAAGCTTAAGGGATATCATGGAAATGCCTATCTGTTTCTGCTGGATAACGAGGGAAACATTACCTATACGAATCAGAGTAAAGATGTATTATTCCGGAATTATTCTCTGTTAAAGCACTTAAGGAAGAATCAGGCTATCACAGAAGGTGAGGTAGAAACACTTCAAAAAAGACTTGTGGCCAGAGAGCAGGGAGTAGAGCTTTTGGGCGGAAAAACGCCCTATTATCTGGGCTACTGTCCGATAGAAAGCAACCATTCCGTGCTGATCTGTATTGTGGCAAAAAATGTTGTCGATAATACCCTGACAGAGTATCAGAAAGCGGTGTCATTTACAACAATGTTTATGGTAGGCTTTATCATTTTACTCTTTGCCGGGTTATTTTACAGTGTTTCCAGACTCAGTATCGCAGATCAAAAAGCAAAATACGAAAAAAGAAATAATGAACTTCAAATACAGGCCATGAAGGAATTGGAAGCATCGAATCAGAATCTGAAAGAGGCAAAGAATATTGCAACAGAAGCCTTACAGACAGCGGAAAATGCAAATAAGGCGAAAACAGATTTTCTGTCCAATGTGTCCCATGACATCCGCACACCCATGAATGCGATTGTTGGTATTACAACTTTGATCAGGCATAATGCAGGGGATAAAGTCAAGGTATTGGAGTATGTAGATAAAATAGACATATCCGCGCAGCACCTGTTGGGGATCATTAACAATGTTTTGGATATGAGTAAGATCGAAGCAGGAAAAACAGCTTTTCAGTATACGGATTTTTCTATTTCGGATCTTTTACAGGATCTGAATGCGATATTCCATCCACAGGTAGAAGAAAAAAATCAGACCCTTACAATTACAAAAGAAAAGATCCGGCATGAGTGGGTAAATGGAGATCAGGTTCACCTGATGCAGATTTTTAGCAACCTCTTGTCCAATGCGGTAAAGTATACACAGGAGGGGGGAGCAATTCATTTTGTGGCAGAAGAATGTGAGACAACCTCCACAATCTATGCAAGGTATCGCTTTTTTGTCCGTGATAATGGAATGGGAATGTCAGATGCTTTTAAAGATACGATCTTTGATGCCTTTACCCGTGCAGAAAACTCTGTGACAAATAAGATACAGGGAACCGGACTTGGAATGGCCATCACCAGAAATCTCGTGGAAGCCATGGGAGGTACGATTTCTGTAGAAAGTGAACCCGGACAGGGAAGCTGCTTTGAAGTGCTTATAGATCTTAAAATTGCAAAAGAGCGGCCTGCATTCCTATCCTCCAAGGAAGAAGAAACGCCGAATGGAACTATCCTGGAGGGAATGCACTTTTTATGTGCAGAGGATAATGAACTGAATGCAGAAATTTTGACTGAACTGTTAAAAATCAAAGGTGCGGAGTGTACGATTTGTGAAAATGGGGAAAAGGTGGTGAAGACCTTTGAACAGTCTGTGCCCGGAACCTATGACATGATCCTGATGGATGTGCAGATGCCTGTCATGAACGGTTATGATGCAGCAAGGGCGATCCGAAGGAGCTTACACAAACAGGCAGAGACAATTCCGATCATCGCAATGACTGCCAATGCCTTTTCAGAGGATATCCGGCATTCTCTGACAGCCGGTATGAATGCACATATTGCAAAGCCCGTGGATATGAAATTACTGATAACAATGATCAACGAATTAAAAGAAACTTATGAACGACTGTAGAAAGGAAATCAGGATGGCAAATTTTAAAGAACGTTATCTGGCAAGGGAGATCGAGTTTGAAGAGATTGACGATTATGTGGATGAATGGAATAATAGCGATGATACCCGAACGCTGGCACAATTTCTTGGCTTGAATGAAGAGGAAGAGGATGTGTGGATTGACGAAGGCGACGATGCGCTCTATGAGCTCTTAGAGCAGCAAAAGGAAGACTGAAACTGTAGGGAAAGAAAAAATGGTACAAAAAATACCAGGAGGAGAAAGCAATGCTATACTTTGACCATGACTACATGGAAGGCGCACATCCTGCAATCTTACAGCGCCTGATGGAAACGAACATGGAGCATACCTACGGCTATGGAAAGGATGCCTATTGCGAATCTGCAAAAGCAAAGATCCGCACAGCATGCCAGTGCCCGGAGGCGGAAATTTATTTTCTGGTGGGCGGAACCCAGACAAATGCAACCGTGATCCGGGGATTTTTAAAGCCCTTCGAGGGGGTTATTGCAGCGGATACCGGGCATATCGGTGTCCACGAGGCAGGTGCAATTGAAAGCGGCGGCCATAAGGTGCTGACGATTCCCCACAAAAACGGGAAGCTTGAGGCTGCAGCGGTAAAGCACTATCTGGAACGCTTTTATCAGGACGGCAGCTGTACCCATATGGTGCAGCCCGGCATGGTTTATATTTCCCATCCGACCGAATATGGAACACTTTATACAAAAGAAGAGTTAAAGGCGCTTCGAAAGGTCTGTGAGGAATATCAGCTGCCCCTGTTTTTAGACGGTGCGCGTCTGGGCTATGGACTTTGTGCACCCGGAACAGACGTGACACTTGCAGATCTGGCAAAGCTGTGCGATGTATTCTATATTGGAGGTACAAAAGTAGGCGCACTGTTTGGAGAAGCAGTTGTTTTTCCTAAAAAGAACACTGTCCCGGGATTTTTTACCCTGATGAAGCAGCAGGGGGCGGTGCTTGCGAAGGGGCGTCTGCTGGGGATTCAATTCGATACGCTTTTTACAGAAAATCTGTATTTGAAAATTGCTGCGCATGGGATCGAGATGGCCATGAGGATCAAGGAGCTTCTGACAGAGCATGGGTGTCCGCTTTATATCAATTCCCCGACGAATCAGCAGTTTGTCGTATTAAATGCGGCACAGCGGGAAGCGCTGAAGGATCGTGTCAGCTGTGAAACCTGGGAAGAGCTGGAAAATGGAGCAGCTGCAGTGCGGTTTGCAGCCGGCTGGGCAACAAAGCCGGAAGATGTGGAAGAGCTGGGACGAATTTTAAAAACGCTGCCGTAAACCGGATATATATAAAAGGAATCGCCTGATTAGAAAAACCGGAAAATCTGTTCCGATGCCACGGCATGGATTGTCGTAAGGCATCTGGAAAGATTTTCCGGTTTTTTGCGTCAAAAATAGAAGGTTACTGTTTGATGGAATATACGTTCTGCATTTATCAGATAAAGCAGTCCGACTTCCAAGCGCTGGTCAGAATTCATATACTTTACTGTATTTTTCTTCAAAATAGCGAAGCAGCGGCTGTGCACTGATTTCCTTGCCGCAGACCCGTTGGATAACCTCTTTGGAGTTATACATGCTGCCAAAACGGTGGATCTTTTCCTTCAGCCAGTGGGTGATGTCGAGGATCCTTCCGTTTTCCAGAACCGTATCCAGATCTCCGAGATCCTTTTGGATCGCTTCAAGATACATGCCGTCATAAATGGAGCCCAGCAGGTAGGAAGGAAAATATCCAAAGGAACCGTCTGACCAGTGCATATCCTGCAGAATGCCTTCTGCATCGTTTGCAGGAGTAATGCCCAGCAGCTCCTGCATTTTCTGATTCCAGAGAGCTGGCAGGTCATCGGTCTTTACATTATCTCTAAAAATTGCTTTTTCTATTTCGTAACGCAGGATGATATGCAGACCGTAGGTTACTTCATCCGCTTCTGTACGAATCATGCTGGGGTGTACGTCGTTGATCGCTTTTACAAACGTATCAAATGGAATCGTTTTAAATTCCGGAAGCAGCTCGGACATTTTTTCATAAATGGGTGTCCAAAAGTGCGGGTTCCTGCCGAGGATATTTTCGTAAAAGCGGGACTGGCTTTCGTGAAGTCCCATCATATTGATCTGGGCTGCGGCAGTGTGCCAGAAATCCTTATCGACATTTTGCTCAAAGATTGCATGACCGCCCTCGTGAATGGCGGAGAACATCGAAGAAATCGGATTGTCGGCATAATAGTGGTTTGTTACGCGGACATCGCCGGGGCAAAGCGTCGTCGTAAAGGGATGCATACTCTCGGCAACCGCGCCGCAGTCAAAGGAAAAGCCGATATAAGAAAGCAGCAGCTCCTGTACCTTTTTCTGAGCATCCGGGTCAAAGGTCTGCTGCAGGGCAGACAGATCCGGCTTGGGAGCTGCCTCGATTTTGGCAAGCAGCGGAAGAAGTCCCTCTTTTAGTTCTGCAAAAATGCGGTCGATGGTTTCCGTATCCATACCGTCCTCAAAAAGACCGACCAGAAATTCATACACATCCTGATCCGGCTCCATGTAGTGGACATATTCTTTTGTCATGGAGATGACCTTGTCCAGATGGGGCGCAAATACAGAGAAATCAGAAGCCTCCTTGGCTGCCTCCCAGGCTTTTTCGGAACGTGCCTTTTCTGTGACATATTCCGTGTAGAAGGCTTCCGGAATGCGCTGGAAGCGTTCGAAATCTCTCAGGTTCCGTCGGATCGTAAGCTGCATGGCGGGAGACAGCTGATCATATTCTTCGGGAGCAGAAAGCTTTTTTAACAGGCTGCCGTATTCGTCCGCCGTCGAAAGGCGGAAGGATTCCGTGGAAAAATAACCTACCGCAGACAGCTTTGCTTCAATGCTGTCTTTTGGAGCTGCGGTCTGCAGGTCCCAGTAGAGCAGGGCAATCGCCTGATCGTATTGTTCGAGTCTGGTCTGATAGGCCTGAAATTGTTCGAGTGTCTGTGACATAATGTCCTCCTTACAGGATACTTTTTGGGTCGGACAGGAAGTGCCGACCACTTCTTTTTCAAGTATACCCTGAGAATAGCAAAAGAACAAGGCGGGAATGCCCTGTTCTTTTGCATCAATAGAGATCAACGCTTCAGCCAGCCCTCCGGAAGCGCATCCAGGGGTGCGGGCATCTGGAAGGTCTTACCGATCCTGGCAAATTCCTGCGCAAGATTTTCATCCACCAGACCGGTTGTGGAAGGGGAGAGATTTAACATGAAGTTGACATTTTGGGGGAAATAATCCTTCATTTTGGAAAGTGCCCATTCTGCACTGGTAACCGGTGCTGTCCGGTGTTCGTCCCTCCAGAACCAGGTCTTTGTCAGTTTGTTGCAGCTGATGCCGGGACCGTTGAAGCTATGGTCGACCTCCTGACCGGCGGCGTTTTCATAAAATACAACGTCGGTACCGGACAATCCGTCCTGACAGCCGATATTCATCAGCATACAGTCAGGCTGCAGAGATTTTACAAGATGGTCGAGCTCCTCGAAGGGAAGCATTTCATAGGAGGGACCGCCCCACGGAGCATTCCAGCCGTCTACGATCAGGAATGGGATTTCTCCATACCTGGTCAGAAGTTCTGTTACCTGACCGAAAATCTTTTCTTTCTGAGCTGCAGTGCAGGATCTGTGACCGGTTTGAGCAGTCAGGTCGAGCACGGAAAAATACAGACCGGCAACAATTCCCTCGCTGCGGAACGCGTCCAGATAAGCGGCAACGACATCGGTTTTGTTTGTCGCATTTCTCACACAGTGATCGGTATAGTCGGAGGGCCAGAGATCGAAGCCCTCGTGGTGCTTGCTTGTCAGGGCAGCGAACTGGCAGCCGGCGCTTTTAGCGATTTTTGCCCATTGCTTGCAGTATTCTGGAGCGGTCGGGTTAAAGTCTTTTTCATCAAACGGGAACTGCCTGGGCAGATCGCCGTTTTCATGGTCGTATTCCCAGTCGATGATGTCGGGGTTGTTGTGGAACTGGAAGGTTGCGCTGTTAAAATGGATAAATGTGCCAAAGCGCAGATTGATAAATTTTTTTTGCAGAGCTTCTAACTGTGTCATTGGATAAACTCCTTTCTGGTGTCTTGAAATAAATGGATTTGTTTTTCCCGGGCGAAATTGTATTGCCGCTGTCTGAACTTATCGTAGGATGAATTGGTAAAAAAGACAATAGAAAACTTAAAATAACAAAATA
>ENA-UEQJ01001175-UEQJ01001175.1-human-gut-metagenome-genome-assembly--contig:-NODE-1175-length-21197-cov-8.694886_pt1 | contig 21197 bp, 16 predicted proteins | sample MGYA00242937_ERZ507938 | MGnify/ENA primary metagenome ERZ507938 (study PRJEB26167, sample SAMN06115437) | human gut metagenome | host: Homo sapiens | place: China:Gansu | collected 2015-07-03...
TCCTGGCTGCCTTTGGCCTCCTGTCCATCTTTATCCCCTTTGCCGATGGCGTCTGCCGCAAGGATCCCTGGAACTGGGAGTATGACTGCGCTGAGTCCAACGTGGCTGCCAAGAAGGCCCTTATGGAAAAGGAAGCCGCTGAGGCCAACCAGTAAAAAAAGCAGTAAAGTCTGTAAAGGCTATTCTCTCCCCCGATTATACTCCGACTCTCCTACTCTCAAAAGCGCGGTACCGGCCAAATGGCCGGTACCGCGCTTTTTTAAGGCCGTATTGCAGCGGCCATCTTTTTCATTATAAAAAATGTTGGATGCGTCAGCCCTTTTCGGCGGAAAGCTGTTCGTGGACTTGTGAGGTATAGGCGATAGAGCGCTGAATTGATGCCTCCAGCAGATGAACAAACTCCTCAGCGTGGGAAGAGAGCTTTGCGTTTTTCAGGGAAATCCAGCCCAACCGGACCGGATCCTTGGCCTCCAGCGGAATCGTCACTACACCGGCAGGTGACAGGTCCTTGACCAGAAGGCCGCTGCCGGTACTGAAGGCGTCCGTATTGGCGAGGACGTTCATGGCGGTGGAGCGGTTGTTGACAATGATGCACTTGGAGGGCTTCCGCATGGAGACCATTTGGCACTCCTCAGCGAAATCCACGGCAACGCCCTGTGCCTGCTCAAAGGAGCTGTAGGGGTATCCGTCCAAATCCTCCTCCGTAATGTGCTCCAGCTTGGTGAGAGGATGTCCCTTCCGCACAAAGACGCAGGGCGGAACGGCTGCCAGCTCATGAAAGGTCAGCTCCCGGGCGTCCAGCAGGCGGCAGATAATCTTTTCTGTCAGCTTTGTGAGGAAAATCACGCCGAGGTCCGCCCGGTGGTCATATACATCGTCGATGACGCCATCCATGCCGGTTTCCTTGATGGTAAACTGATAGCGGTTATCCTGCGCCCGGCGGAGCATTTCCAAAAAGGCGTCCTCCGTAAAGGGATAGCGCTGGGTGGATACGCTGAAATGCACCGGCGCCGCCGTGGCGCGGGCCTCGCCGTACAGCCGCTCAATTCGCTGTTTCTGCTCCAGGAGCGACACGGCATAGCCTAAAAATTCCTTGCCCTCCGGCGTAAACTCCACGCCCCGGTTGCTGCGGACGAAAAAGCGGATGCCAAGCTCCTCTTCCAGCTCCCGGACAGCTGTGGAAATGCCGGACTGAGAAAGGAACAGTTTGTGGGCGGCCTTATTGATAGAGCCACACTTGGAGATCTCGACCACATAAGTCAACTGCTGGAATGTCATGGACTCCCTCCCCTCCAAAAATCAAAGAAAACGGTTCCCAACGGAAAATCCATGCTCAAGAGACAAACGGCACGAAAAAGTCCGCCTGCGCTGGAAACCTTTTCCAATTTACTTAATGTTATTATAGGAACCGTATTTTGAAAAGTCAATCCATTATTAAAAAAACTGTGAATGGATTGCGAAAAAGAGTTACTAACACCTTTTGCCAGACTGTGGTACAGTAATGGTAGAAAGCAACAAAAGCACCGAGCGGGTCACCGATGAATTACGGCATTGTACACATAGAAAACCCGCGTGTACATCTCTCCTCATTCTCTGGTCTCTCTCTCCGCCGGAAGGCAGCGGTCCCCGCTTCGGTAAAGGGAAAAACGATAACAATAATTGCCGGCATTGCCGGCCGAGAAAAGAAAGGATGGCATATTTATGGATTGCAAGAACATGGGCTTCGCTACTCGTCAGATTCACGCTGGTAAGCATGACAACGGTGTCGGCGCACTGTGCACCCCGATTTATCAGACCTCTACCTTCGAGTTTGATACCGTGCAGCAGGGCGGCGCCCGCTTCGCTGGTCAGGAAGAGGGCTACATCTACTCCCGTCTGGGCAACCCCTCTCTGACTCAGGTCGAGGAGAAGCTGGCTGCTCTGGAAGGCGGCGAGGCTGCTCTGGCTACCGCTTCCGGCATGGGCGCTATCTCCTCCGCTCTGTGGAGTTCTGTTGAGGCCGGTGACGAGATCGTTGCCAGCGATACCCTGTACGGCTGCACCTTCGCTCTGCTGAACCACGGCATGAGCAAGTTCGGCGTCAGCGTGAAGTTCGTTGACTTCGCCGATCTCGCTGCCGTGAAAGCCGCTCTCACCGAGAAGACCAAGGTTGTCTATCTGGAGACCCCCTGCAACCCCACTCTGAAGGTGGTTGACATCGCTGAGGTCGCCAAAATCGCTCACGAGTACAACAAGAACATCCGCGTCATCGTGGATAACACCTTCTGCTCTCCTTACATCCAGCAGCCCCTGAGCCTGGGTGCTGACGTGGTTGTCCACAGCGCTACCAAGTACATCAACGGCCACGGCGACGTGATTGCGGGCTTCGTGATTTCTGACGCTGAGTTCATCGGCAAGTGCCGTATGTTCGGCCTGAAGGATATGACCGGCGCCGTTATGAGCCCGTTCAACGCCTTCCTGATCGCCCGCGGCCTCAAGACGCTGGACATCCGTATGGAGCGCCACAGCGCCAACGCCATGAAGGTTGCCGAGTTCCTGCACGATCATCCCGCCATCGACAAGGTCTATTATCCCGGTCTGGAGGACTTCGAGGGCCACGAGATCGCCAAGAAGCAGATGAAGCTGTACGGTGGCATGATGTCCATTGAGCTGAAGGCCGACCGCGATGCCGTTGCCAACGCTCTGAACAAGCTGCAGTTGTGCACCATCGCCGTGTCTCTGGGCGATGCCGAGACGCTGGTCGAGCACGCCGCTTCCATGACTCACTCCACTTACACTCCCGAGGAGCTGAAGGCTTCCGGCATTTCCGAGGGTCTGGTCCGTATCTCCGTCGGTCTGGAAGATCCCGATGACATCATCGCTGATCTGAAGGCTGTCCTGGACACCTTGGTGTAATTTACACAAAAAAAATTGACCCGCCGCTCCTCTTGAAGGAGGGGCGGCGGGTTTTTTGACCGGATCGGCAAGGGTTGACAGAAGCCGGATCCGTGTTTATACTTGAATCGTGGACGATTCAAGGAATTCTGTCTACGGCATGATTTGGAAAATCAGCACGAAACGATTTGGAAAGGAAGTACATCATTATGAATTACACCAACACTCCCGATGCCCCCGCCGCAATCGGCCCCTATTCTCAGGCTATCTCCGCCAACGGCTTCCTGTTTGCTTCCGGCCAGGTCCCCCTGATGCCCGGTACCGGTGAGATCGTCGGCACCACCATCGAGGAGCAGGCTGAGCGCGCCTGCCAGAGCATCAAGGCCATTCTGGCTGCTAACGGCCTGGGCTTCGAGGACGTCATCAAGACCACCTGCTTCCTGGCTAACATGGAAGACTTCGCTGCTTTCAACGGCGTGTACGGCAAGTATTTCACCGGCAAGCCCGCTCGTTCCTGCGTGGCCGTGAAGGAGCTGCCCAAGAAGCTGCTGTGCGAGATTGAGATCATCGCTGTCTGCAAGTAAGACATTTCTGACAACCAAAGAGCACCAAAAAGCAAAGCGTTTGTTTTGAAATGGACAGGCCGCTTTTCCGCTGAACGGCGGAAAAGCGGCCTGTAGTTTTTGAAAATAGTTTAATAGAGGAGAGAGTCCTGGCTGCCGGGAAGAAAAGGTATGTGTGCGGAAAACCCAGGGGACGCGCCATTGAAATCAAACATTTTCAGGACTTTTGTGAAGCTCTGAAAACAGAAGACAGAGTGTGTCGAAAAAAATTCAACACGAAAAAAGAGACGCCCGACCGGGCGTCTCTTTTGCGTGCATATAGAGGTATTACGTGAAAAACGGGGATAGCCGAATGAAACCAGTCGCTATTTTCTGCGCCGTTACATCTGAAACAGGGTGATCATCAGCGGCATCGTGATGATGCAGAGCAGCATGGTCACTGTATTGATCAGACTGGCATAGAGGGCGTCCCGACCGAACATCTGACTGAACTGGGTCACAATGTTGGCGGAGGGCGCGATCACAGAGAGCAGACTGATGATGATCAGCGTTTCTCCGTGAGGGGCCAGCGCGGCCAGACCGCTGTATTTGGCAACGCAGACCAAAATAACCGGCAGTACGATCAGTCGCAGCAGCACAGGCTTCCAGAGCTGGCGATAGGAGCGCAGATGCTGCATATCCATATCCGCCATCAGCATACCGATAATCAGCATGGCAACCGGGCCCATGGTATTTCCGGCCATGGCGAATGCCGACCGAATGACTGCGGGCAGCCGGATCTGAAATGCAAACAGAAACAGACCTATGACAATCGCCAGAATGTTCACATTGCATACCAGATCCCGCAGGGAGATCTCTTTTTTGCCGCTGATGAGGATCCGGGCATGGGTCCATACCAGAATGGTCTGCACGATAGAGTAGCAGGTCACATACATGACCCAATCTTCACCAAAAATTCCGATGACAAGCGGAACCACCATGTTGGTGCAGTTCGAGTACATGACAGAGGCTGTTTCCACTGTATTTAGGCAAAACAGCTTTGCCGACAGTCTTCCCAGCACGAGACTCAGCACGTTCATCATCAGTGCAGATAGAAGCGAAAGCTCCATCATGCGTACGGTATCCGTTGTGCGCTCGATCTGAAAAGCGTTCAGGATCACGCAGGGGATGATGACATACAGCAACAGCATGGACAGTACACGACTGTCCTCTGATTTCAAAATACCGGCCTTTACAATGGCCCAACCCAGAAAGATAATGATAAACAACTGGGCGATCTGCTGCAACAGGATCAGACTCAGCATTTCTCCTCTACGTCTTTCAGACGGTCCAGATAGGGACTTTCCGTCGTGCTCATGCTGGAAGCGGCATTTTTAAAGCGCTCCACGCTGGCGGTGGATTCCTTGACGGGACGGAGGGTGCCGGCGCCGGCCACGCAGCCGCCGGGACAGCCCATGCCCTCCAGCAGATAGCCGTTGCGCTTGCCGGCCTTAGCCATGGCCAGCATCTTGCGGCATTCCTTCAGACCATCGCCGTACTCAATGAGGATCTCACGATCCGGGTCAATGTGCTTGATGGCTTCCACCACAGCGGCAGCCACGCCACCGCCCACAGCGAAGCCGCGGCCAAAGCCGCTGCCCTCGTCCATGCCGTCGGCAGGATCTGCCTCAAGGGTCTTGAAGTCGATCTCCTTGGCGTCAAACATACCCAGAAGCTCCTCGAAGGTCAGCACGAAATCCACGTCGGAACGGACGGACTTCCGGTTGGCCTCCAGCTTCTTGGCGGCGCAGGGCCCGATAAAGACGATACGGGCGTTGGGATGATCCTTCTTGACCATCCGGGCTGTGATAACCATGGGGGTCAGGGCCATGGAGATGTTGTCCTTGAACTGGGGGAAGAGCGTCTTGGCCATCATGGACCAGGCGGGGCAGCAGCTGGTGCCCATCCAGTCCAGCTTTTCAGGGACTTCCTTCAGAAAGTCATGGGCCTCCTCCACGGTGCACAGGTCAGCGCCGATGGCTACTTCCACCACGTCGGCAAAGCCCAGGGTCCGCATGGCGGTTTTCAGCTTGGCGGGAGTAGCGTCGGGGCCGTACTGTCCCACAAATGCGGGAGCCACGCAGGCGATGACCTCTTCACCACGCTTGATGGCCTGGATCAGCTGGAAGATCTGGCTCTTGTCGGCGATGGCGGCGAAGGGGCAGTTCACCAGGCACATACCGCAGGAGACGCACTTATCATAATTGATCTTAGCCCGGCCCAGCTCATCGGACTCGATGGCGTCCATGCCGCAGGCGGCAGCACAGGGGCGCTCCACCTTGGAGATCGCCCGGTAGGGGCACTGGTTAAAGCACTTGCCGCACTTGATACACTTGCTCTGATCAATGTGGCAGCGCTTGTTTTCATCCAGATAGATGGCGTCCTTGGGGCAGACGTTCATGCAGGGGTGGGAAATGCAGCCCTGGCAGCTGTCGGTGATGCGGACCTGCTTGGGAGGGCAGGCGTTGCAGGCATAGGGGATGATATTGACCAGGGGCTCGTTGAAATATTTCTGATCCGTGGCGGCATCCTGGATATTGGCGCTGATGGGGGCAGAGGGGCCGTTGGGGTCCAGATCCATGCCCAGAGCCAGCTTGAGCCGGGCGGAAACAATGGCCCGCTCCAGGAACACGTCATGGCGATGGTGGGCAACCTCTCCGGGAACGATCTTGTAGGGGATCATGTCCACCTGCTTGTAATCGTCGCTCTCATAGGCCAGTCGGGCCACTTCTGTGAATACGCTGCGGCGGATATCGTCTACCGCGCTGTGTACACCTCTCATGTCTTTCCTCCTGTGTCCGGCAGCAGTCGCATTCTACTCCGGCATCGTTAGTGTCATCTGTTTATGGGCAGATGCAGTCAAGCATATTATAAGCAAACGTTTTTTTCTTTTCAACTGCCCTTTTTCACAGCTTTTTTGTAATTTTTTTCCGATTTTGCACACACTTCTCAATTTCTGCCGTCGTGCTCCTTGAGAAATCCTGAAAATTCGGCAGCTTTTTAAAGTTTTCCTCGCTTATTGTGTCCGGCTGTGCTATAATATATGGCCGTAATTCCGATGCTTTACATTTTTGAGGAGGTCCGTCCATGGCAAATCGCCGCCGTCCCCGTTCCCGGCTCCACGCAGTCATGCGGTGTGGGCTGCTGGCCCTGTTGGTCCTGTTTGTATATTGGGACAATACGGCGCTGCGGACCGATTCCCTGACCTATACCTCCACCGCGCTGCCGGCGGAATTTGACGGGCTGCGGATCGTGCAGCTCAGCGACCTGCACAACCGGGAATTCGGAAAGAACAATCAGCGGCTGTATGCGGCCGTGGAACAGGCTGCACCGGATCTGATCTTCCTTACCGGCGATCTGGTGGACGAGTACGCCGAGGCCCCGATACCGTATGCAAAGGCGGTAGGGAAGGCCCTCAGCGCCATTGCCCCCACCTACTATGTGACTGGCAACCACGAATGGGCGCACGGAAACGCCGCCGTGGAGGAACTGAAAACAGCCCTGCGGGAGTCCGGCGTTACGGTGCTCTCCAACCAGTTCGTTCCTCTGGAACGAAACGGGCAGACGATCTTCATCGCCGGGATCGACGATCCTAACGGCTACGCAGACCAGACCACTCCGGAGGAACTGGCGGCGAAGCTGTATTCCCAGCAGGAGGACCCCTTCTGGCTGCTGCTGGCCCACCGCAACACATTTTTCAATGGCCGGTACTGCCGTTTGGGAGCGGACCTGACCTTCTGCGGCCACGCCCACGGCGGCATCTGGCGTCTGCCCTTTACCGACGGGCTGGTAGATACCAACCTGAACCTGCTGCCCTCCTTCACCAGCGGTTTTTACCACTGTACGGACGAGGACTGCGAGGGGGCGGAGGTATTTGTTTCCCGTGGTCTGGGTAATTCCCCTAAATGGGCGTTTCGTTTGTTCAACCGGCCGCAGATCGCGGTCGTCACCCTGAAAAAAGGATAGAATACAACTATGATGGAAACTTTTTCTGCGGGACAATTTGATATTGCCGTCATCGGCGCCGGTCACGCCGGAATCGAAGCGGCGCTGGCCGCCGCACGGCTGGGACTGGAGACCATTGTGTTCACCATCAACCTGGACGCCGTAGGCAATCTGCCCTGCAACCCAGCTATCGGCGGCACGGGCAAGGGCCATCTGGTCCGGGAATTGGACGCGCTGGGCGGCGAAATGGCGAAGGCTGCCGATGAATGCTGCATCCAGTACCGACTGCTGAATCTCCGGAAAGGCCCTGCTGTCTGGTCCCTTCGAGCCCAGGCGGACCGGCGGAAGTATCAGGAGCGGATGAAGCACACCCTGGAATGTCAGGAGCACCTGACGGTGCGGCAGGGCGAGGTGGTGGAGCTTCGGGCGGAGGAGGGCGCGGTCCGGCAGGTGGTGCTGTCCACCGGCGCGGTGTACGATGTGAAAGCCGCCATTCTGGCCACCGGCACCTATTTGAAGGGCCGCACCATCATCGGTAACTGCGTGGAGGACTCCGGCCCCGACGGGCTGCACGCCGCCGGACCGCTGACGGATTCTCTGCTGAAGCTGGGCCTGCCCCTGCGGCGGTTCAAGACCGGTACGCCCCCCCGGGTCAACGCCCAGACGGTAGACTTCGACGAGATGGAAGTTCAGCCGGGGGATGAGCTCCCGGTGCCCTTTTCCTATTCCACGAAAAATCCGCCCTACAATCAGGCGGTGTGCTGGCTGACGTGGACCACCGAGGAGACCAAGCGCATCGTGCAGGAGAATCTGGATCGGGCCCCCATGTACTCCGGCTTGATCGAGGGCATCGGCCCCCGGTACTGCCCCAGCTTTGAAACGAAGATCGTCCGGTTCCCGGACAAGCTCCGCCATCAGCTTTTTGTAGAGCCGATGGGACTGAACACGGAGGAGCTGTATATTCAAGGCTTCTCGTCCTCCTTACCGGAGGAGGTGCAGATCCAGATGCTCCATAGCGTACCCGGCCTGCGCCGCGCGGTCATGACCCGTCCGGCCTATGCCATCGAATATGACTGCATCGACCCCCTGGCCCTGCTGCCCACGCTGGAAACGAAACAGGTGTCCGGCCTGTACGGCGCGGGGCAGTTCAACGGCTCCTCCGGATACGAGGAGGCCGCCGTTCAGGGCTTTGTGGCTGGCGTCAACGCCGCCCGGAAGCTGAGAGGGGAGAGTCCATTCATTCTCTCCCGGGCGGAGAGCTACATCGGCACCCTCATCGACGACCTGGTGACCAAGGGCACCAACGAGCCTTACCGCATCATGACCTCCCGCAGCGAGTACCGTCTGGTGCTGCGGCAGGACAACGCCGACCAGCGGCTCATCAGGCGGGGCTATGAGATCGGCCTGGTGCCGGAGGAACGACTCCGGGCGGTGGAGGAGAAGTACGCCGCCATCGAAAAGGAGATCAAGCGGCTGGAGCACACCGGCGTGGCTCCCTCCCAGGCACTGACGGCATTTCTGACGGAGCACGGCACCGCCGATGCCCCGGATGGCTGTTCTCTGTTGGCGCTGCTGAAGCGGCCTCAGCTCCACTATGATGAGTTGGCGCCCTTTGACCCTAACCGTCCGGCACTGACGGCGGATATTGCCGAGGAGATCGAGATCTCCGTGAAATATGAGGGCTACATCAAGCGCCAGCTGCAGCAGGTGGCGGAGTTCAAGCGCGTGGAGGGCCACAAGCTGCCCCCGGACCTGGATTACAACGCCATTCAGGGTCTGCGGCTGGAGGCGAGAGAGAAGCTCTCCGCCGTGCGGCCGATGGATCTGGGACAGGCGTCCCGGATCTCCGGCGTCAGCCCCGCCGATTTGACGGCGCTGATGATCTGGCTGGAAAATAAACGCTGAAAGAGGGATATTCATGCGAAAGTTCTTAGCAATCGTGGTCTGCAAGCTGGGCCGGTTTGTAGGCAAGCTGGTGGGCAAGGGCAGCTCTATGCCCGGAAAGTTCGCCCTGAAGATCTGCCCGGACATTTTGAAACGGGTGCAGCTGCCGCCCCACATCATCGCCGTCACCGGCTCCAACGGCAAGACCTCCACCGTGGAGATGATCGCCACGGTGCTGCGGGGGCAGGGGAAGAACGTCATTTACAACGCCGAGGGTTCTAATCAAGTGGAGGGTGTCACGACTCTGATTCTGACTCACGCCACCCTGGGAGGCAAGGTCAACGCGGATGTGCTGCTGCTGGAAAGCGATGAGCGGTACGCCGCCCACAGCTTCAAGTATTTCCACCCCACGGAATTTGTCATCACCAACCTGTACCGGGACCAGCTGACCCGGAACGGCCACCCCGAAAGCGTGTTTGACGCGATCCTCCCCGCCATCCACCCCGATACGGAGCTGATCCTGAACGGCGACGATCCCCTGTCCAGCTGCTTTGCCATCGGCCATGAAAGAGTGAAGTGGTTCGGGTTGAACCGCTGCACCACGGATACGGAGGCCCCCACCGGCGTCTATCACGACGGGGCCTACTGCCCGGTGTGCCACGCGCCCATGGAATATGAGTACGTCCACTACAACCACATCGGCGCGTACCGCTGCACCAGCTGCGGCCACGTCCGGCCCGACCCGGACTACGCCGCCACGGAGCTGGACCTGCAAAACGGCAAACTGATCCTGGACGGGCAGTTCACCGTGGCATTGGCCTTCCGCAGCATTTACAATGTGTATAACATTCTGGCGGCCTATGCCGCCTGCCGGGAATGCGGCGTGGAGGGAGCCGCCATTGCGGACACCCTCAGCAGCTACATTCTGAAAAACGGACGGATGCAGACCTTCACCCTTGGTCAGCACCACGGCATTCTGCTGACCAGCAAGCACGAAAATTCCATCGCCTATGACACGAACCTCCGCTATATCGCTTCCACCAACGAGGATTGCACGGTGCTCATCATCGTGGACGCTGTGTCCCGGAAGTATTTCACCAGCGAGACAAGCTGGCTGTGGGACATCGACTTTGACCAGCTGAATGTCCCCCATGTGAAGCGGGTCATTCTCTCCGGTATGTACCGGAATGATCTGGCGGAACGGTTCCGGTTCACCGGCGTTCAGAACTGGGAGGTCATTCCCGGCATTCCGGACGCGGCAGCAGCGATCCGGGACAGCGGCAGCGAGGCGTTGTATGTAGTCACCTGCTTCTCTGACCGGGACAAGCTGCTGAATTTGCCGGATGTGAAAAAGGAGGGCTGAGCCATGGAATTGAAGATTCTGCATTTCTATCCGGATCTCATGAGCTTGTATGGCAGCTATGCCAACGTGTCCATTCTGAAGCGGACGTTGGAGGAAATGGGCAATACCGTCACTGTGGAGCGGGTGGAGCTTGGCGGAGACGCCGATCTGCCCCATGCGGACTTTGCCTACATGGGCGCAGGTACAGAGCGGGCGCAGAAGGCGGCTCTCCTGTATTTTTCCAAGCTGGGGGATGCTGTAAAAGCGGCGGCGGACGCAGGCGTGACCATGCTGTTCGCCGGGAACTCCATGGAGCTGCTGGGCAAGACCATCACCGATGACGCCGGAAAGGTGTACGAAGGACTGGGACTGGCGGACTTCACTGCCGCCCAGAACAAAAAGCGGTTCGTGGAGGATGTCTACGGCCACACGGACCTCTACGAGGACGCCGTGGTGGGCTTTATCAACCGCTGCTCCGTCATCACCGGCGTCAAAACGCCGCTGGTGACCTCCATGGACATGGGCCACGGCAACGAAGGCCCCTGCGGCCCGGAGGGGTACCACCAGGGCAGCGTATTCGCCAGTCAGCTCACCGGCCCCATTCTGGTAAAGAACCCGGCGCTGCTGAAGGTCATGGTGCAGGCCATCTATCACCATCGGGGAGAGATCTGTCCGGAGATTCCGGTGGATCCCTACATGACCGATGGCTGGGCTATCACGGCGGAGCAACTGAAGGCCCGCTGCACGAAATAAAAGGAAAAAGCACGGCGGAAGCCGTGCTTTTTTATATCTTGACCGTTCAATTTACCATTCCAAGGACCGGACCCGGATCACGTTGGCCGTGCGGCGCACATCCTCGATCACGTTGTCACCCACCCGGCTGCCAAGGTCCACCATGGTATAGGCGTAGCCCCCGCGGGACTTGTTGCTCAGATTTTCCACGTTGACACCGTCCCGGCCAAACAGACTGGTGATGTTCGCCAGCATACCGGGGACGTTCTTGTGCAGGACGCACAGCCGCTGAACGCCGCTGCGGTCCATAGTCATCTCCGGCAGATTCACGCTGGAACGGATGTTGCCGTTTTCCAGATAGTCCCGCAGCGCATCCACAGCCATGGCAGCGCAATTCTGCTCGCTTTCCGGGGTGGAGGCCCCCAGATGGGGCATGGCGATGACGTGGGGAGCCGTCAGGAGACGGTTGTTGGGGAAATCGGTGATGTAGGCCGCCACCATACCGGTGTCCAGTGCCGTCAGCATGGCTTCATCATCTACGATCTCGCCCCGGGCCAGATTGATGACCCGCACGCCCCGCTTCATGGCGGCGATAGCGTCAGCGTCGATCATGTGGGCGGTCTTTTCCGTATAGTGGATGTGCATAGTAATGTAATCCGACCGCTTGTAAAGATCGTTGATATCCTTCACCACATGAACGTGGCGGTCCAGCCGCAAAGCGGTATCCACGGACAAAAACGGATCATAGCCGTATACATCCATGCCCAGAGAGATGGCGGTGTTGGCCACGATGGAGCCGATGGCTCCCAGACCGATGATGCCCAAAGTCTTTTTATAAAGCTCCGGGCCGATGAAGGCGGACTTGCCCTTTTCCACCACGGTGGAGACATCCACCCCGGAGGCTGCCTGTTCCCGGACCCAGCGGATGGCGCCGGGAATGTCCCGGGAGCCCATCAGCATGGCACAGATCACCAGCTCCTTTACGGCGTTGGCGTTGGCGCCGGGGGTGGAAAACACTGGGATACCCGCCGCCGCGCAGCGGTCCAGAGGAATGTTGTTGACCCCTACGCCCGCCCGGGCAATGGCCAGCAGACCGGGGTTGAATTCCAGATCCAACAGCTTGGCGGAGCGGACTAAAATTCCCTGGGGGTCCTGTACCGCGTCCCCGACTTCATACAGCTCAGAGGGGAACCGGTTCAGACCTACCGGGGAAATTTTGTTCATGGTTTGAATACGATACATGGGGATATCCTCCTTGGCGGCTCCGGTGAGCCGCAATACTCCCGGCGGAACGTGCGGCGCTGGCGTCGCTTCCGTCGAGGTAAATTTCATTATACGGTCCTTTCTTTCGGAATCAATGTCCGAAAACGAAAAAAAGTTTTGCTTTTTCTGGAATTCTTTGTTCAAAAAAGCGCCAGTCCTTCTATGACGCACAGATACAAGAAAAACCTCACGTTTTTGGCGGAAAATGTGAAATTTCCCATTGAAATTAGGGAAACTGTGCATTATAATATGTGACTGTATGTGAAATCTGTAAGGCCATCAGTTGACAAGAACCGACAGACGTTTTTCTCTGATCCGGGGGGGGGCTGTCTGCCGACTGTTGTCAATTGATGGTAAAAAACAAGAAGGGATGTTCCAGATATGCAGAACGAACATTTGAGAAACGTAGCCATCATCGCCCACGTTGACCACGGCAAGACCACCCTGGTGGACGAGATGCTGAAGCAGGGCGGCGCTTACCGGGAAAATCAGGAGGTCGTGGACCGTGTCATGGACTCCGGCGACTTGGAGCGTGAGCGCGGCATTACGATCCTGGCCAAGAACACCGCCGTCCGCTACAAGGACGTGAAGATCAACGTGGTGGACACCCCGGGCCACGCCGACTTCGGCGGCGAAGTGGAGCGTATCCTGAAGATGGTCAACGGCGTTATCCTGCTGGTGGACGCCGCTGAAGGCCCCATGCCCCAGACCCGTTTTGTGCTCTCCAAGGCTTTGGAGCTGGGCCATCGGGTCATCGTGGTGGTCAATAAGATCGACCGCCCCGACCAGCGCATCCACGAGGTCATCGACGAGGTGCTGGAGCTGCTGATGGACCTGAACGCCACCCCCGAGCAGTTGGATTCCCCCATGCTGTTCTGCTCTGGCCGTCAGGGTACCGCTTCCTACTCTCCCGACGTGGCGGGCACCGACCTCAAGCCTCTGTTTGAAACCATTCTGGAATACATTCCCGCTCCCGAGGCGGATGTGGACCAGCCTTTCCAGATGCTGGTCAGCTCCATCGACTACAATGAGTTCGTGGGCCGGATCGCCGTAGGCCGCATTGAGCGGGGCACTTTGAAGCAGAATCAGGAGATCATGGTGTGCAACTACCACGATCCCAACGCAGCCCCCAAGAAGGCCAAGGCCGTTTCCATCTATGAGTTTGAGGGGCTGGCCCGGAAGCAGGTGACGGAATCCACCGCCGGCAACATCATTGCCATGAGCGGTATCCCCGATATCACCATCGGCGATACCGTCTGCGCCCCTGGTGCCGTGGAGCCGCTGCCCTTCGTGAAGATCAGCGCTCCCACGCTGGAAATGACTTTCTCCGTCAACGATTCCCCCTATGCTGGCCGTGAGGGTAAGTTCGTCACCTCCCGCCAGCTCCGGGACCGGCTGTACCGTGAGACCCTGAAGGACGTTTCCCTGAAGGTCTCCGATACCGACCGTGACAGCGCCTTCAACGTGGCGGGCCGCGGCGAAATGTCCCTGTCTATCCTCATCGAGACCATGCGACGGGAAGGCTATGAGTTCCAGGTATCTCCCCCCCGTGTGCTGTACAAGGAGATCGATGGCAAGAAGTGCGAGCCTATTGAGCGTCTGGTGGTGGACGTGCCCGGCGATTGCGTGGGCAGCGTCATCGAGAAGCTGGGCCAGCGCAAGGGCGACCTGGTGGAGATGACTCCCGTGGGTGACCGCATGAAGGTGGAGTTCCTGATCCCCGCCCGTGGTCTCTTCGGCTACCGGAATGACTTCCTCACCGACACCAAGGGCGAGGGCATCATGGCTTCCGTATTTGATTCCTATGCGCCTTACAAGGGCGATATTTCCCGCCGCGGCATGGGCAGCCTGATCTCCACCGAGACCGGCGACTCCATCACCTACGGTCTGTTCAACGCCCAGGAGCGCGGCACCCTGTTTATCGGCGCGGGTGTCCCCGTGTACGAGGGCATGATCATCGGCGTGGCCAACCGGGGCGAGGACATCGTGGTGAACGCTTGCCGTAAGAAGCAGCTGACCAACACCCGTGCTTCCGGCTCTGATGACGCCCTGCGTCTGGTGCCTCCCCGCCAGATGAGCCTGGAGCAGTGCCTGGAGTTCCTGGCAGATGACGAGCTGCTGGAGGTCACCCCCAAGAGCCTGCGGATGCGCAAGGCCATTTTGAACCACGAGCAGCGCATGAAGTCCCTGAAGGGCAAGAAGTAAACACACCTTACAGCCCGCCGGATGACCTTCGGCGGGCTGCGTTTTGAAAAGGAGATTTCAATGAAAAAATTACTGACTGTCTGCGTGGCTGCCGTGCTGCTGTTGAGCCTGGCCGCCTGCGGCAAGACCGATACGGACACCATCACCGACAGCAAGGCCGACAAGCCTGCGGCTGAGACGGCGGGCGTGGGTACCCACCACGCGGAGATCGACATTCAGGACTACGGCACTATCACCGTGGAGCTGGACGGCGACGCCGCCCCCATTACCGTGCAGAACTTTATGGATCTGGCCAATGATGGGTTTTACGATGGCCTGACCTTCCACCGCATCATCGCCGGTTTCATGATGCAGGGCGGCGACCCCAACGGCAACGGCACCGGCGGCTCTGAGAACACCATCAAGGGCGAGTTTTCTTCCAACGGCGTGAAAAATACGCTGTCCCACACCCGGGGCGTCATTTCCATGGCCCGGAGCCAGAACCCCGACAGCGCCAGCTCTCAGTTCTTCATCTGCCACGCAGACAGCACTTTCCTTGACGGCCAGTATGCCTGCTTCGGCTATGTGACCGACGGCATGGATGTGGTGGACGCTGTGTGCGAGGCTGCACAGCCTACGGACGGCAACGGCACCATCCCTGCGGACCAGCAGCCGGTCATCACCGCTATCCGGGTCATAGACTGAGTTGAGCGATAAAGGTCCCACTGAAATTTTCAGCGGGATTTTTGCGGAAGGTGGGAACTTTTTCCGGCTGCCCTCCGTCTATCCAGGCAAACGGAGCATTCTTCCGGAGGCTCCGACCCTGACGAAAGAAAGGAAGATCATCTATGAAATTTTCTGTGAAGCTGATCGCAGCGGCCCTGTGCGCCGCTATGCTGTGCGTCCCCGCGCTGGCAGCCGCTAGCGCCACCGGCGCGGGGGCCTACGTCCCGAACCCTCAATATACCGTGATCTCGGGAACCGTTGCCCATCAGAAGGACGGCGGCTTGCTGATGAGCACGTCCACCGGAGAACCAACGGAGGACTATATCCTGTGGACGGAGGGCGTTATGATCCTGGACGCCGTCAGCGGCGAGCCGGTAGATGCAAAGTCCATCAAGGACGGCAGCACCGTCTATGCGTGGCTGGGGGCGCAGACTGCCATGACCATGAGCCTGCCCCCGCAGGTCACACCGGAGCTTCTTCTGGTGAATGTCCCGGCGGACTACAAGGTGCCGCAGTACGATGTGATCGTCCGCTCTGACGGCCTTACGGGTTTGGGGATCCCCAACCGGAGCGGTATGTCCGTTACCCTGTCCAACGGGATGGTGTATCAGGTGTGGCAGGACGCGCAGGTGAAGCCCTATCTTACCCGCAACCGGGTGACGTATCAGGATCTGCTGCCCGGTACCCGCGTTCTGGCGTGGGCCGATGACAAGGGCCAGGCCAGCAAGGTCATTGTATTCCCCTATGAATATAAGGGCAGCCTCTCTCTGGACAGCTACGGACGGCTGTATATCAACAGCGGCGCTGCGGTAGAGCCCTCCGCTCTGCGGCGGCCCTACAAGGACGAGCGGCTGTATGTGCCCATCCGGGCGGTGGCGGAAGCCGCCGGATACAGCGTCTCCTGGGATAAGGAGTTTGGCGTGACGGTGAAGGACGGCGGCGAAATCGTTTTCCAGATCTGCCCGGACACAGATCTGGCTCACGGTCCCGCTGCGGCTGACCGGCAGAGTCTCTCCGGCCCCTGCCTCATCGCCAACGGCGTCACCTATCTGGAGGCCGGGGATCTGGCCCACCTGTTAGGGATGTTCTACGGTGGCTGACGGCGATTATTACAAACATGATATGAAAAAGCCCCCTGCTGAGAAAACCTCAGCAGGGAGCTTTTTCTGTCTGGACAGGCTGAATCTGGGGAAAACCCGCTTCGGCGGGATCACACATAGTCATACAGTCCCCGGACGGAGACCTCTCCGGAGGTCAGAGTCTCCGTGGAGCCGTCCTCCCAGCGGACGGTCAGACCAAAGTCATCGGAAATACCTGTGGCGGTGCCGATGCGCTCTTCTGCACCGGAGATGACCTTTATCGGATTGCCCACCGTCAGGCAGTCCCGGCGAAAATGGTCCAGATAGGCGGCGTTTTGGGCAGGGAAGTCGTCATATAACGCATTCAGCGACCGGATCACCTGGGCGGCCAGCTCCGTCCGGTCCGGGGCCGTTCCGAGGGCCTGCGCCAGAGAAATGGCGATGGGGGCTACCTCCGGGCCGAAATCGGCTTCATCCTGACTGACGTTGATCCCTGCGCCGATGATGACGCAGGAGAATTCACCGCTCTCCGCCTCCCATTCCAGCTCCGTCAGGATGCCGCAGAGCTTTTTCCGGTTCAGCACCAGATCATTGGGCCACTTGATGCCGGGGCGGACGCCGCAGGCGGCTTCCACCGCGTCGCAAAGCGCTACGGCGGTCCAGGCTGTCAGGGTGCTGATCTCAGAGAGCGGGCACCGGGGGCGGAGGGCCGCCGATAAATACAGTCCCTTCCCGGCGGGGGACACAAAGCTCCGTCCCCGGCGTCCCCGGCCGCCGGTCTGCTGGTCTGCCAGAATCACCGTTCCATCTACGGTGCCGCTGACCGCCCGCCGTTTCAATTCGTTGTTAGTGGAGTCGATGGTGTCAAAGCACAGCAGCTCCCGACCGATCCGACAGTCCCGGAACTGCTCCGCTAATTCTTCAGGGCGGAGCCGCGCTGTCACGCGGGTCAGGCGGTAGCCCCGGTTGGGGACGGATTCAATACCGTAGCCCTCTTGCCTTAACTGCTCCACAGCCTTCCACACCGCCGCCCGGCTGACACCGGCCTGCCGGCTGATGGCCTCGCCGGACAGAAATTCCTCTGTATGCTCCCGCAGGAGTTTTAAAACGATTTGCTTCGTCATGGTACATCCCTCCAACGGTACTATACGGCGTCCATGCCGAATTGTCAACCTGATTTTCACAAATGGTTGACAATCGGGACCGCGTCTGCTACACTTTAGGCGCATCAAACCGAAAAGGAGTTTTTCATTATGAATCATCATGATATGACCCGCAATATGGTCCTCGCCGCCCTGTTTGCCGCCCTGACCGCCATCGGCGCGTTTTTGCAGATCCCCACAGGCACCGTACCCATTACGCTGCAATTTCTCTTTACTGCCTTGGCCGGTCTCCTGCTGGGGTGGAAGTGGGGAGCTGTTTCTCAACTGCTTTATGTGGGCATCGGCCTGCTGGGTCTGCCGGTCTTTACGCAAGGTGGCGGCATCGGCTATGTGCTTCAGCCCAGCTTCGGCTTTTTGCTGGGGCTGATCCCCGCTGCCGCCGTGATCGGCGCGCTGACTGCCCGCCGCACCGGTTATCTGAACATTCTGGCGGCGGTTCTGGTGGGAGATCTGATCCTCTACGCCGTGGGCGTCCCCTATATGTATCTCATCCTGCACGTTTATATGCAGTCCGCCAAGACCTTTCCTGCGCTGCTGGCGGCCATGCTGGTGTATGTGCCCGGCGACACGCTGAAGATCGTTGTGGTGACGGCGCTGGCGCCGGTTCTCCGCCGGACCCTGGCAAAGGCTGTGCCTAACCTGTAAAAACGAGGTCATCCGCCTGCGAGAACGGCAGAATGACTGGCTGCCCTCTTGCTATCCGAAGCCGGGTATGATAAAATATTTTATCAAATTTTGAGAATTCGGCGGGAGGGCTGTCTATGAATCGCATCAGCAAGGAAAACTATTATCTGGATATTGCCGAGACCGTCTTGGAGCGGGCTACCTGCCTGCGGCGGATCTATGGCGCCATCATCGTGAAAAACGACGAGATCATTTCTACGGGCTACAACGGTGCCCCCCGAGGCCGGGCCAACTGCGTGGACATGGGCTATTGCTCCCGGGAAGCCATGAAGGTGCCCCGCGGCGAGCGGTACGAGCTGTGCCGCAGTGTCCACGCCGAGGCCAACGCCATCATCTCTGCCTCCCGGCGGGACATGGCGGGCGGCACTATCTATCTGGTGGGCCGCAACGCTGCCACCGGGGAGCTGCTGAATGACGCTACCTCCTGCCTTATGTGCCGCCGCATGATCATCAATGCGGGTCTGGACCGGGTGGTGATCCGCCGGACGGAAACGGAATTCGAAGTGGTCCCCGTGGAGGCATGGATCGCGGAGGATGATCTGCTGACCCCGGAAAATGTGGTCATGGACCTGAAATGAGCAGGAGATCTGCGGAAAGGAAGTCGTTTCGTTGAAGGCGGGACTTGTTACCTTCTATCATATCCACCATTACGGCGCTTTGCTTCAGGCGGCGGCCACGGAGCGGGCTGTGGAGCGCTTTGGCTGGGACTGTGAGATCATTGACTACTTCGTCAATCAGGACAACGCCCTGTTCAAGCGGCCCACCGGCTTGGGTTCCGCCGCCCATGACGCTCACACGGCCCTGCACTATCAGGCGCTGTCGGAGCGTTACCGGCGGTTTGAGAAGTTCAGCCGGGACCATCTGCGGATCTCAGATCGCCGCTATGGGCGCTTTGACGAGCTGGCCGAGGGGCCGCTGCCCTATGACCTGATCCTCTCCGGCAGCGACCAGATCTGGAACCCCAAGATCTTCCCGGACGGCCGGTTCAATCCGGTGTTTTTCGGTACGTTTTCCCAGAAGCGCCGCATTGCCTACGCACCGTCCTTCGGTGTTCCCACCATCCCGGAGGGGATGCAGGCGGAGCTGAAGGGCTATCTGGACGGCTTTTCCCACCTCTCCGCCAGGGAGACTCAGGGGAGCGCCATCATCCGGGATATCGCCGGGAAGGACGCCCCGGTGGTGCTGGACCCCACCCTGCTGCTGACGGCGGACCAGTGGGACTCCATGGCCGATCACCCGTCCAATTACCCCAAGGGCGGCTACATCCTCTGCTACTGCATCAGCCGTCCCGGCGCGCTGACGCCCTATCTGGAACGGCTCCATCAGGAGATGGGACTGCCGGTGGTGCAGCTTTGCGGTATCCGCCAGAAGGTCCATCCCAAGGCGAAGCAGATCATGGATGCCGGCCCGGCGGAATTTTTGGGCCTGTTCCAGAATGCCGCCTATGTTGTCACCAATTCCTTCCATGGCACGGTGTTCTCCGTCCAGTTCCACCGGCCCTTTTTCACCACGGTCTCCCCGGCGGAGCTGTCCGCCCCGGAACGGTCCCGGACGGTGAGCATCCTGAGCCGGTTGGGTCTTGCTAACCGGGTCATCGGTAAGGGGGATACGGCGGAGCTGCTGGACCCCGTTGACTGGGAAGCTGCCGAAGCGGCTTTGACTGCCGCCCGGAAGGATTCTCTGAATTATTTGCAGGCAGCGCTGGAAGACCGACCCTATGCGCCGGAAGCGCCGCTTTCTCCCCGGAGTTTTGCCCCGAAGCTGGCAGAGCGGAGCCGCTGCACCGGCTGTACCGCCTGCGCCGCAGGCTGTCCCAAGGACGCCGTCGCCATGGTCCGGGACCGGACCGGCTTTGATTTTCCCCAGATTGACATGGAAAAATGCGTCCGCTGCGGGCGCTGCACCCGTATCTGCCCCATTTTGCAGGACCGGGGCCCGGCGGCCCACCTGCCTGCCGCCTTTGCCGCCTGGAACCGGGACGACGCCATCCGGAAGGATTCCACCTCCGGCGGCGTTTTCACCGCCATTGCGGAATACGTGCTGGAAGGGGGCGGTGTGGTTTACGGCGCCGCCATGGACGGCCACCAGCACCTGCGGCACATTGCCTGCTTCCGGAAGGAGGACCTGTGGCGGCTGCGGGGGGCCAAGTACGTCCAGAGCGATCTGGACGGCATCTTCCGGGAGATCCGGGAGGTTGTAAAGACCCGGCCGGTGCTGTTTTCCGGCACCCCCTGCCAGGTGGACGGGCTGTACCGCTTTTTGGGCAGCCGCCCGGAGAACCTGACCACCTGCGACCTGGTGTGCCACGGCGTGCCCTCTCCCGGCGTGTGGGAGGCGGAGGCACGGGCCATTGAGGCGAAAAAGCGGAAGCAGTTGGCCAATGTGCGCTTTCGCGATAAGGTGGAGGGCTGGAAAAACAGCCATTTCACCGTAGCCTATACGGACGGAACCGTGGATTCCGCGCCGCTGTTCGCCACAGGCTTTGGCCGGGCGTTCGGACGGGCGCTGTTTCTGCGGCAGAGCTGTCACTGCTGCCAATATACGAATTTGAACCGGCCCGGCGATTTTACGCTGGGAGACCTCTGGGGACTGAAGCCGGAGGAATTCGCCGAGCAGCAGCACGAGGGCATCAGCCTGCTGCTGGTGAACACGCCCCACGGCAGCTATGTCTTTGACAAGCTGGCGCTGGCCTGCCGGCCGTTCCCGGTGGAACGGGCCG
>ENA-UEQJ01001193-UEQJ01001193.1-human-gut-metagenome-genome-assembly--contig:-NODE-1193-length-21056-cov-10.293961_pt1 | contig 21056 bp, 20 predicted proteins | sample MGYA00242937_ERZ507938 | MGnify/ENA primary metagenome ERZ507938 (study PRJEB26167, sample SAMN06115437) | human gut metagenome | host: Homo sapiens | place: China:Gansu | collected 2015-07-03...
ACGGCCAGAAGCAGCCCACGACCTACACGGTCAACCTGACCGACACCGTCACCAAGATGGGTGCTCAGGGCCGTCTGTTTGAGGTCTATGACGATACCATCGTCATGATCGACACCTTCCTCGCCAAGGTCACCTACGTTGCTGACATCACCTATGATGCTCAGGGTCACGTCAAGACTCCTGCCACCATCACCCTCGAGGTCTATGATTCTAAGACCGCTCCCAAGACCACTCCTCTGACGCTCAAGGACTACGACGATAACTATGGCTATGCCAAGGATGAGTATGTCCTCGTCAACGCTTACACCGACAAGGCTACCAACTCCGCCACTGTCAGCGGCAAGGTGCTCAACACTGCTGATCAGTATGCCGAGATCGTCGGCAAGGCCACTTCCATCGAGGGCGCTCAGAGCGTCATCTACTGGAACGCTCAGCAGCACAACGTTGAGGGCACCGTTTATGACGATGCTGTCAAGTTCTGCCTCGACGAGGCCGAGCAGAAGGACGCCAAGTACACTTGGTACTTCGATTCCTACAACAACCTGATCGGTGCGGTTGCGATCGCTGCTGCGAACAGCTACGGCGTCATCAACTCCATCTGGTGGGCTGGCAATGCTACGGACGGTTCCGGCGTTGCTAAGGCGAATGTCACCTACATGGACGGCACCACCACCGCCGTTCTCGACATCAGCACTCTCATCTACAATGGTGCTGCCGCCGAGAACCGCAACACTACGTATATCGCTAAGGGCGGCAAACTGTCCCACAACACCGCTGCCCTTAAGGTCATGTCCGGCGATACCTACAGCACCGCGCCCACGAGCTACTTCTATATCGATGACTATATCGATCAGAACGCCCGTGCCGACAAGACCGGCGCTCAGATCCTGAACGACGATATGTTCCAGTTCACCACTCAGCCCAACGGCACTGTTGCCGCTGTCGAGGTCTCCGGTAATGGCACAGGCGCAACCGCCACTGTCAATGGCTCCACAGTCACCACTACCGCCAAGAAGGCTCTTCGCAGCCTGGATGCCGCGGTTGGTACTGATGCTCTGTACAATGGCAGGCTGCTCACCAACAGCGCCACCATCTTCCCGGTTCGCTCCGGCAATGGCAATACCGTTCCCTTCACCTATAAGTCTGTCATCGGTATCAACGCCATCGGCAACTATGTCCGGGGTGAAGTCGACTATGTTGACCTGAACGATGACGGTGTTGCAGATTACGTCTACATCATCGCTGCTTCCGACACCGCTAAGGCTGGGGGTCTGTTCTACTATGCCGGCAACAACAACTACTCCTATAACACCACCACTGGTTACCGGACCATCAACGGCTTCATGGACGGTGTTGATGCTACGCTGACTGTCGCTAACGACAACTTCTTCGATGGCATCTCCGGCTATGACACTACTCATGCCGGTTGGGTCAGCAAGATCGTTGCTACTTCCAACCGCCTGTATCTGGCGAAGACCGAGGACGGCCTGCTCTCCGCTGAGCCCGTTGCTTACAACACCAACGATACTCAGGTCACTCTTGACGATGATTACTCCGACGCTTACACGGGCAAGACCCCGTACGTCAATGTTGTCGCCGGTGAAACTGGCAGCAAGTTCGATAACAACCTGCTGAGCATGGCCGCTGGTCAGAACTTCACCACCAATGAGTCTACCAAGTTCGTTGTTGATGGCAAGACTGCTGCTCTGCCCTACTCCCTCACCGACTACAATGTCATCATTGTCTGGGATCGCGCCAAGAGCACCGCTCTCCAGGTCTACGCTTACAGCAAGGACACCACTAAGACCAACACGGACATCGTTTACTCCGTTGTTGCTCGTGACAATCAGGTCACCACTGCCACCGTTAACAATGGCACTCTGACCATCGACCAGGCCAAGCCCGTTTCCTCCACCAACGGTGCTGCCAACGTGGACGCTGCGTTCACCACCGCCACCGCTGCCGTGAAGTTCTACGATCTGGCCGGTAACGAAGTTGCTACCAGACAGGCTGCTGTGACCCCCACCGTGAACGGCGGTGGCACGGCCTGCGTCATCGGCATCAGCGTTCCCACCACTCTCACGCCTGCGAACTACAAGGTCGTTGTAACCCTGGACAACGTGAAGGTCGGTTCTGATGTTGTTGCTACTTCCCCCTCCGTCTTCGAAAACGTGATTGGCTTCTAAACAACATTCGTTAGACGTCTCGTTCTGCTGCGCGACTGACAACAAAAACAGCCCCGAGCCGAAAGGCTCGGGGCTGTTTTTTGCTTTATCCAGTCCGCGTCATAACCGAGGACAAGATAGCAATATTCTTTCCCGCTGCTGTTGAACTGCGAGGATGCCATATATCCGCCGGAGTCGCTTTGCAGCGTCTCCGACACCCAGCTCACGCCGCTGTCACCCCATGTATAGTAATTGTTCATGGAGCCGATGCCGGACGAGCAGGCGGTCACGCCGCGTATGACCGTCGTTTTCTGTCCGCCGTCCGCGCGGAACAGCACCAGCGCCGCGGGGCAAAAGCCGCATTCGACGCTGTTCGGGTGATTTTGGCCCGATAGGCCGGTGCCGGTGTATGTGCCGAACTTCGCGCGGCAAATCTTGCTGCTGGCAATCGTCTGCGCAATGGCGGTCACGGCCTCCGCCTCCGCCTTGGCCGCCACCGCGTCGGCGTTGGCCTTGAGCGTTTCGTCGATCTTGCCAAACGCCGCATTGACGTCATCCATCTTGATAAAGTCCGACTTTTCCCACTTGGGCAGGCCGTAATTGGCTGTTTTTCCCATCGCATCCTCCCCTTTCACCACGCGCGGCGCACGACGCTCAGCACGCCGATGGCCTCGTCGATGCTCGAAAAGCGGTAGACGCGCTCGTCGCGCTCGCGCTGCGCCTTTTCGATCGGGTTTTCGAATTTCATCCGCGCTAAGTGCTCGCATTTTTCGATCTGGGTTCTGGGTCGTTCATAGGTGTTGTTGTACATGTTTTTCCTCCTCATTTTGTGCAGCCCACGCATTCGCGCGGACCGTTTACAGCTATAAAGCTGTAAAGCGGTTTTTGGGACGAACCGGTGCAGCGGAGGAAAAATTTTCCGCCTTGACAACGCATGAAAGCGGGGTATAATGGAGATAGAAAAGGGCGCTGTTGTCATGACGGTTAGCCCTCAAAGCTGGTTAAAACAATACTATGTTAACCGCTCGGTGGCCGCCGGGCGGTTAACACGCTTTTGGGGCTATGTAGGTCATTACCACGAGGACAATGACGAGACACAGAAGAAAACGCAGAGCATTTCCTCTTCCCATCCGCATCACCCCCTTTCGCAAGGGAGTGGCTAACCGCCGTTTACAACAGCGCCTACCTTTATTTTACGGTTTTTGCCGCATTTTGTCAATCTTTGCCGCCCGTTGGGCGGTTTTTTGCATTTTTTAGAGGGTTTCGAGCGTCAGCAGCGCGTCGAGCAGCGGCCACGCCTGCGCGAGCTCCCGCCCCGCCTGCCAGAAGCCGATGCCCTGCAAGCCCTTTTCCGCCGCAAGGGCGATCTTCGCGCGCAGCGAGCGCGCGTCCTCGAACCAGACGACGTGTTCGCGCCGCATTTTGTCGAAGTAGTGGTAGCAGGGCGAGCGCGCGGTTTCGTCAAACTTAATTTCCGCCCCCACCAGCCGCGCCCGCGCGACGGCCGCTTGCGACGAGAACGTCTCGGCCCGCGTCCGGCCTTTTTCGTAGGGCAGCGGCCAGTCGTAAGCGTACAGCGGCGCGCCGAGGAAGATGTTCTCCCCCGCCGTGACCGAGAGCGCGTAATCGAGCACCGCGCGCACCTGCGGCAGCGGCGCGATGGCCTGCGGCTCGCTGTAGGCATAGCCCCATTCGTAGGTCATCAGGAACACGGCGTTCGCGGCTTTTGATAGCAGCGCGTAGTCGTGCGCCTCGTAGAGCAGTCCGCGCTGCTGCGCGCTCGTCTTCGGCGCGAGTGCGGCGACAACGGGCTTTCCCTCGGCGTTCAGCGCCTCGCGCAGACGGCAGACGAACGCGGCGTAGTCCTCGCGCAGCTCCGGCGGGACGTACTCGAAGTCGACGTCGAGGCCGTAATATCCCTTTTTCGCCATCGTCTGCAAAATCTCGGCAAGGAGCGCGCTCTGCGCGCGGTCGTTTTGCAGGAGCGCCGCGGCGTTTTCGCTCGAAAAATTCCCCTCCGGCGTCAGCGTCGAGAGGTGCATGAGCGATTTTGCGCCATCGTGCGCCGCTCGTTCGAGCAGGCGCGCGTCGTCGAGCGGCACAAGGACTCCCGCGGGCGTGATGCCGTAGGTGAACGGCGTCAGATACGTCAGGTACGGCAGGACCGAGTCGAGCAGCTCGCCGCCGATGTAGGGGTAGGCGTAGGCGTTCACACCGAGCGTACCGAGCGGCGCTTCGTCTGCGTAGTCGATGGCAAGCACGTCGCCCTCGCGCAGAAGCTCGCGTCCGTGGAGGAAAAAGTTCCGCCGCAGGAGCGTCCTGACGCTCAAATCATAGTCCCGCGCGATGGACGAAAGCGTCTCCCCCGCGCGCACGGTGTGCAGTGTCTTCGGCGTCCGCACGACGAGCGCCTGGCCGATCACAAGCGGCGTACTCAGCGTAAGGCCGTTGTCCGCCGCGACGAACGCGGGCAGGGCGCCGTGCATCGCGGCGATGGAAGAAAGCGTGTCGCCGCGCTTTACAACATGAATGTGCATGGTCGATCACCTCGCGCCATTCTATGCCGGATTTTTCGCGCTTACCCCAGCGCGACGTCCAGTATCATCATCAGAAGGAAGCCCACGAGGAAGCCGCACGTCCCCCGCCGTCCGCCCGCGCGCGGCAGCAGCTCCTCCGCCACGACGTAGAGCATCGCCCCCGCTGCAAAGCTCAGAAGCCACGGCATCAGCGCGTGGATTCCCGCCGCCGCGAGCACGACGAGCGCGCCGAACAGCGGCTCCACCGCGCCGGAGAGCACGCCGATCCAGAAAGCGCGCCGTTTCGACTTGCCCGATTGGTACACCGGCAGCGCCACCGCCGCGCCCTCGGGAAAGTTCTGCACGCCGATGCCAAGCGCCAGCGCGAACGCGCCGGCAAGGCTCTCCCCGTCCGCCGCGAGCGCAAACGCGAGGCCGACGGCCATGCCCTCGGGGATGTTGTGCAGCGTGATGGCCGAGAGGAGCAAAAAATCGCTGTGCACCTCTCCCCCGCCGCGCCGCCGCACGAGCTCGTCGAGCAGGAAGAGCGTCAGCGCGCCGAGCACAATGCCCGCCGCGGCGGGCAGAAACGTCGGCAGGCGGCCCTCTGCCTCCGTCTGTTCGATGGCAGGCAGGATGAGGCTCCACACGCTCGCCGCCATCATCACGCCCGCGGCAAAGCCCAGCAGCGCGCCCTGCGCGCGCTCGCACACCTTGCGGGCAAAAAAGAACACCGTCGCGGCGCCCAGCGCCGTCATCAGAAACGTGAAAGACGTGCCGAGCAGAGCCAGCATCAGTGGTCGAAGCATATCCGTTCATCGCCTTTACGGTTTGTCAGGCGGAAAAGCGCCTGTATGCCAGTATAGGCGGCAGGAATGAAAAACGTGAAAAAGGGCGCGGAGAATTCTCCGCGCCCTTTTGGAGCAATATTGACTTACTGCATCAGCTGCGCGACCATGTCGGTGTACGCGCCGGGATCTTCGAGCGGCAGCCCCGCGATGAGGTTTGCCTGATCGTAGAGGATCCTGGCATACAGCGCCGCCTTGTCGCGGTCCGTTGCCAGCGCGGCGGCCATCGCCTTGACCGCCGGATGATCGACGTTCAGCTCGAGGATGCGCTCGGCCTTGATGGGCTCGGGCATCTGGAAGTTCTTGAAGTACTTCTCCATCTCGAAGCTGAAGCCCTCGCCCGCCGTCAGGCAGACGGGATGGGTCTTCAAGCGGTGCGAGACCTTGGCCTCCTTGATCTTGTCGCCGAGCGTCTCCTTGACGAACTGCATGAGCTCGGCGCTCTCGCTGTCGTCCTTTTGCTCATCCTCGCCGCCAAGCTCGAGGTCGCCGTCCACGATGGAGCGGAACGGCTTTTCGTCGTAGTTCATCAGCGCCTGCAAAACGAACTCGTCCGTCTCGCCGGTCAGGTACAGGACCTCGTAGTCCTTGTCCTTCAAAAGCTCGGTCTGCGGCAGCTTGTCCACGGCGGCGATGCTCTCGCCCGCGGCGTAGTAGATGCACTTCTGGCCTTCCTTCATGCGCTCGACGTACTCCTTGAGCGTCGTGAGCTTCTTCTGCGTGGAGGAATAGAACATCATCAGTTCCTTGAGCGAGTCCTTGCGGCTCTCGCCGCCGTCGCTCACGATGCCGTAGCCGATCTGACGGCCGAAGTTTTCGTAGAATTTCTCATAGCCCTCGCGGTCATCCTTGAGGAATTTTTCAAGGTCGGCGCGGACCTTCTTTTCGAGGTTCTGGCCGATGACCTTGAGCTGGCGGTCATGCTGTAAAAGCTCGCGGGAGATGTTCAGGCTCAGGTCCGGCGAGTCGACCACGCCGCGCACAAAGCGCAGATAGTCAGGCAGCAGCGAGTCGCACTTGTCCATGATGAGAACGCCCGCAGAGTAGAGCTGTAAGCCCTTTTCATAGCCTTCGGTGTAGAAGTTGAACGGGCGCGAAGACGGCACGAACAGCAGTGCCTTATAGGTCACGCTGCCCTCGGCCGAGACGGTGATCGTGCGCTGGGGCTTGTCGAATTCATGCGTCAGCTCGGAGTAGAACTTGTTGTACTCTTCGTCCGTGACGTCACTCTTCTTGCGCTGCCAGAGCGGCACCATGGAGTTGACGGTCTTCATCTCCTCGACGGTCTCGTACTCGGGCTTCTCCGGGTCGCTGCCCTCTTTGACCTTCTGCTCGGGCAGCAGCATGCGGATGGGGTAGCGGATGTAGTCGGAGTACTTCTTCACGAGCGCGTGCAGGCGGTAGGATTCCAAGTACTCGCTGTACTTCTCCTCGTCCGTGTCGGGCTTGATGTGCATGATGACGTCGGTGCCGACGGCCTCCTTGTCGCATTCGGTGATCGTGTAGCCGTCCGCGCCGGAGGACTGCCACTCATAGGCCTGCTCCGAACCGTACTTCTTCGTGCGGACGGTGATGCTGTCGGCGACCATGAACGCGGAGTAGAAGCCCACGCCGAACTGGCCGATGATGTCGATATCGGCGTCCTTCTTGTCCTTTTCCTCGGTCTCCTGGCGGAACTTGTAGGAGCCAGACGACGCGATGACGCCGAGGTTGTTTTCAAGCTCTTCGCGGCTCATGCCGATGCCGTTATCCGAGACCGTCAACGTGCGGTTCTCCTTGTCGACCGACACCGTGATGGCAAAATCGCTGCGGTTCATGCCGACCTTGTCGTCCGTCAGCGCGACATAGCAGAGCTTGTCGATGGCGTCGCTGGCGTTGGAAATGATCTCGCGCAGGAAGATCTCCTTGTGCGTGTAAATCGAGTTGATCATCAGATCGAGCAAACGCTTCGATTCTGCTTTAAACTGTTTTTTAGCCATAAAAGCATCCCTCTCTGAATTGTATTTGAACCTAAGTATAGCAGGAAATTCCTGATATTTGTTACTAAACTCTTAATTTTTAGCACTCGTCGGCAGCAAGTGCTAAAACGTGATGGTTACCTTTTATATATAAAAGGTACTATCGGTTTCGCACCGGTGCGAAGGGGAAGCAGCGCCGTAGGCGCTGCACGAATAAAGGGGGGATATTCTCTTTCCGCAGAAAGAGAATATCCCCCCTTACACCCCCCAAGAGAAAGGGCTTTGATTGGCAGTCTCTGGCTTGAACAACTCTGATGTCTCCGAAGTGAAAGTGCCTCGTGCGCGGCGTTGCCGCGTTGGGTGTTGCTAGACGATTTGCCTCTGCTCCTACTATCCGCTGCCGCTCTGCCAGTCTTGTGGCAGTGCGGCCTAATCACCGTCTACCGGTGCACCCATCAATGCGGCGAGCGCAGCAATGCCGCATTCGGCACGCAGTCCGCCGCCGAAGTAGCGTCACTCGCGCCTCACGATAGTAAGGCGCGGTTGCAAGACGTAACGATTTGCAGAAGATTCATGGCGAAGCCATGTACACCGCACCCACACTGCGCAGCGCGTGCAGCCATTCAAGCCTAAATCTCGCAATGCCGGGGGTCGAGGGGCCCTCCCCTCGTCCTTTCTCTTGGGGGTGTAAGGGGGATATTCTCTTTCTGAGAAAGAGAATATCCCCCTTTGCCCTTTGCCGCGTCCCCACACGGTGTGGGGCCAGAAGCAGCGCTGCCGCGCTGCACCCCCCTGCGCCCTACGGGCGCAAAAAGAAACAGCCCTCGCGGGCTGCTTTCCTCCCGCGCCCGAGGCGCGAAAGTTGTCCAAATTGTCAATATGGGATACTTATCCCCATTTCCCCTCTTTTTTCTTTGGATAATATGCTGTATTGACTTCTGGCGTTTTAGAGGCTAAAATAAGCCCATCAAACATGAGAGATACATGAAAGGATCTAATGCTATGTTCCGTTTTGCTTATGCAAATCAGAATAACGCCGCCGCTTCTGCCATGTGCGCAGAGGCCGCTTCCTCCTGCACCTCTCAGTCCTCCCGCTTCAACTGCATCGCTCTGGGCGTCATTATTATGGCGTCCATTATTATTTCCCGCCTGATTAGCATTATCGGCATTTCTCTGCTGGTACTGGTACTTCTGGTCGTCCTGATGGGCGTTCCCGGGATGAAACGCGATTGCTGAGCGAGTAAAAAACGCGATACAGCAAAGCGGTTCCGCCGGGAATGGCGGAACCGCTTTTTTGTATGATAAATCTGTTCATTATTTAATCAAAGGAGATTTGAAACGATGAAAAAGAAGTTTATGTGCATGCTCATGGCTGCGGCCATGACGCTCTCGATGGCCGCCTGCGGCTCCAAGGGCGACGATGCGAACACCGACGACAATGCTGGCGGCGCATCCGACGGCATCCAGACCTTTACGGTCGGCACCTCCGGCCCGCTGACCGGCGACAACGCGATCTACGGTATGGCCGTCAAGCAGGGCGTGGAGCTCGCCGTCAACGAGATCAACGCGAGCGACAGCAAGATCAAGTTTGAGTTCCTCTCTCAGGACGATGAGGGCGACGGTGAAAAGGCCGTCAACGCCTACAACACCATGATGGACAACGGCATGCAGGTCCTCGTTGGCCCCACCACCACCGGCGCTTCCATCGCGGTTGCCGATGTCTGCTACACCGACCGCACCTTTATGCTGACCCCGTCCGCTTCCTCCACTGACGTGACCGCAGGCAAGGACAATGTCTTCCAGGTCTGCTTCACCGACCCCAACCAGGGCGTTGGCGCTGCCGACTACATGGCTGAAAACTTCGCTGGTGCCAAAGTCGCCATCATCTACCGCAACGACGACGCCTACTCTCAGGGCATCCGCGATGCTTTCGTGAAGGAAGCGGGCGACAAGGGCCTCTCCATCGTCTATCAGGGCACCTTTACACTCGATACCTCCTCTGACTTCTCCGTCCAGCTCGCCGCCGCGCAGACTGCCGGCGCCGACCTCGTCTTCCTCCCCATCTACTATCAGCCCGCTTCCGTGATCTTCGCGCAGGCCAAGGCCATGGGCTATGCCCCCACCTTCTTCGGTGTGGACGGCATGGACGGCATCCTCGATATGCCCGGCTTTGACACCACTCTCGCCGAGGGCCTCGTGCTGATGACCCCGTTCTGCGCCACCGTTGAATCCAGCAAGAGCTTCGTCGACGCTTACGTCGCCGCTTACGGCACCACGCCCAACCAGTTCGCCGCCGACGCCTACGATGGTGTTTACATCATCAAGGCCGCGCTCGAACAGGCCGGCTGCACCGCCGATATGAGCAATGAAGAGATCTGCGACGCGCTCGTTTCCGCCATCACCTCCCTCAAGTTCACCGGCCTCACCGGTACCGACATGTCCTGGAATGCCGAGGGTCAGGTCTCCAAGGCTCCGACCGCCTACGTCGTCAAGGACGGCCAGTACGTCGAGGGCTAAATCCCGAAAGCGCAAAAAGCTGCGACCTTTCTCAAAGGCGGGCTGCCGGAAGCAAAAGCTTCCGGCGGCCTATGCCCTGTTTCTATGGCGGAAACGAAGGCAGGTGTTTTCCCGCCTCTGCCCTTGTTTCTGCCACAGACGAACCATAATTCTGAAAGAGAAAAGAGAGGTGCCATCCTAATGGAATTTCTATCCTATCTCATCAGCGGCATCAGCCTCGGCAGCGTGTACGCCATCATCGCCCTCGGCTATACGATGGTCTACGGCATTGCCAAGATGCTGAACTTCGCCCACGGCGACGTCATCATGATCGGCGGCTACGTTTCCTTCTGCGCGATGTTCTATCTGGGACTGCCCAACATCGTGGCGGTGCTGCTGGCCGTCATCGTCTGCACGGTGCTTGGCGTCGTCATCGAGCGGCTTGCCTATAAGCCCCTGCGCTCGGCGCCCAGCCTCGCGGTCCTGATCACCGCCATCGGCGTGAGCTATTTTCTCCAGAACTCCGCGCTTCTCATCTGGAAGGCAGCCGCGCGTGTCTATCCCCCGGTGGTCGAGGGTTCGATGCAGCTGTTCGGCGGCAAGCTGACCGTCTCCTATGTGTCGCTTCTCACGATCGCGGCCTGCGTCGTCATCATGATCGGCCTCACCACGTTCGTCAACAAGAGCAAGATGGGCAAGGCCATGCGTGCCTGCTCGGAGGATAAGGCGGCGGCCCAGCTCATGGGCATCAACGTCAACGCCACCATTTCCGCAACGTTCGCCATCGGCTCGGCGCTCGCCGCCATCGCCGGCGTGCTGCTCTGCTCGTTCAATACGTCGCTCATGCCGACGACCGGCTCCATGCCCGGCATCAAGGCCTTCACCGCGGCGGTGTTCGGCGGCATCGGCTCCATCCCCGGCGCGTTCCTCGGCGGCCTGCTCCTCGGCATCATCGAGGCCATGGCCAAGGCGTACATCTCGACGAACCTTGCCAACTCCATCGTGTTCGCCGTGCTGATCGTCGTGCTGCTCGTCAAACCCGCGGGCCTTCTCGGCAGGTCCGCGACGGAGAAAGTGTGAGGTGGCCGGAATGACACAGAAAATGAACAAATTCAACTCGCTCAAGAAGACCACAAAGGTCGACTTTGCGACCTATCTCGGCGTGATCGTCGTCTTTATCATCACGACGATCCTGCAGAACAACGGTTCGCTCAAGCGCTCCGCCATCGGTCTGCTCGTCCCCATCTGCTGCTACATGTCCATGGCCGTGTCGCTGAACCTGACGGTCGGTATCCTCGGTGAGCTGAGCCTCGGCCACGCGGGCTTTATGAGTGTCGGCGCATTTTCCGGCATCGTCGCCTCGCAGAGCCTGATGGGCGCGATCCCGAACGCTCCCGTGCGTCTCGCCATCTCGATGGTCGTCGGCGCGATCTTCGCCGCCATCGTCGGCCTTCTCATCGGCACGCCGGTGCTCCGCTTGCAGGGCGACTACCTCGCCATCGTCACGCTGGCCTTCGGCGAGATCATCAAAGAGCTCATCAACTGCCTCATCATCGGCTACGATGAAAACGGCCTGCACTTCATCTTCAACCCCGCCGGCAACAAGACGGTCGACGACCTCGGCCTGAGTGCCTCGGGCACCGCTATCATCAAGGGCGCGCAGGGTGCGACCGGCACCGCCACGATCGCAACGTTCACCGCGGGCTTCATCCTCGTGATGATCACGCTCATCGTCGTGCTGAACCTGACCCGCTCGCGCGCGGGCCGCGCGATCATGGCCATCCGCGATAACCGCATCGCCGCGCAGGCCATCGGCCTGAACCTGACGAAGTACAAGCTCATGGCATTCGTCACCTCCGCCGCCCTTGCGGGCGCGGCAGGCGCGCTCTACGGCCTGAACTACTCTTCCCTTCAGGCGACGAAGTTCAACTTCAACCTCTCCATCCTCGTGCTGGTGTTCGTGGTGCTCGGCGGCCTTGGCAACATCTGGGGCTCGCTCGTCGCCGCCGCGGCGCTGACGATCCTGCCCGAGGCGCTGCGTCAGTTTGCCGACTTCCGTATGCTCATCTACGCGATCGTGCTGATCTTCGTCATGCTCGCGACCAACAATCCGCAGGCCAAGGCGTTCTTCCAGAGACTTCTGCCCCATCACCGCGCCAGTGCTGAAAAGGAGGACTGACCATGACTCAGAATATGCCGCAAAAGCAGAAAACCAAGCTCGTCCCCGTTTCGCGTGAACCGGCGCTGCTGACCGAGCGCGACGCGGGCAAATCCCCGGTGCTCGAGTGCATCGACCTCGGCATCACGTTCGGCGGTCTGAAAGCGGTCGACAACTTCAATGTGACCATCGGCCGCACCGAGATCACCGGCCTCATCGGCCCGAACGGTGCCGGTAAGACGACGGTCTTCAACCTGCTCACCAAGGTCTATCAGCCCACCCACGGCACGATCCTCTTAAACGGCAAGGACATCCATGACCTCAATACCGCGCAGGTCAACCGCGCGGGCATCGCACGTACGTTCCAGAATATCCGCCTGTTCGGCGAGCTGAGCGTGGAAGAAAACATCACCGTCGCGATGGACACGCAGATGCACTACACGATGCCCGAGGGCATTTTCCGCCTGCCCCGCTTCTGGAAGGAAGAGCGCGTCGTTCACGAGCGCGCGATGGAGCTTCTGTCCATCTTCCACATGGAAGACCTTGCAAACGCCAAGGCGAACTCCCTGCCTTACGGCGCGCAGCGCAGACTGGAAATTCTTCGTGCGCTGGCCACGAACCCGAGTCTGCTGCTTCTTGACGAGCCCGCCGCCGGCATGAACCCGAGCGAGACGGCTGAGCTGATGGAAAACATCCGCTCCATCCGCGATACGTTCAAGATCGCGGTGCTGCTCATCGAGCACGACATGAACCTCGTCATGAACATCTGCGAGGGCATTGCCGTTTTGAACTTCGGCCATGTCATCGCCAAGGGCACACCCGAAGACATTCAGAACAATCCCGAGGTCATTGAAGCCTACCTCGGCAAGCAGAAGGAGGCCTAACGATGGGACAGATCTTACAGGTGAACGATCTTCACGTTTACTACGGCAGCATCCACGCCGTCAAGGGCGTTTCCTTCGAGGTCAACGAGGGTGAGGTCGTCACGCTGATCGGTGCGAACGGCGCGGGTAAGTCGACCGTTCTGAACACGGTCTCCGGCCTTCTGCACCCCAAGCACGGCAGCGTTGTTTTTGAAGGCAAGGACTTAAAGGGCGTCCCCGCGCACAAGATCGTCGAGCACGGTCTTGCGCAGGTCCCCGAAGGCCGCCACGTCTTTTTGCAGATGACGGTCGAGGATAACCTCGAAATGGGCGCTTACACCCAGCCGAACTCCACCATTGAAGCGGGCATTGCGGACGTCTACGAGCGCTTCCCGCGCCTCAAAGAGCGCCGCAAGCAGATCGCCGGTACGCTCTCCGGCGGTGAGCAGCAGATGCTCGCCATGGGCAGAGCGCTCATGTCGAAGCCGAAGCTTCTGATGCTCGACGAGCCGTCTATGGGCCTCGCTCCGATCCTCGTTGAGCAGATCTTTGACATCATCCGCGAGCTGCACGCTGCGGGCACGACGATCCTGCTCGTCGAGCAGAACGCGCAGGCCGCGCTCTCCGTCGCCGACCGCGCGTACGTGCTTGAAACGGGCCGCATCACGCTCTCCGGCACCGGTAAGGAGCTTATGGCGAGCGACGCCGTCCGCAAGGCCTACCTCGGCGGTTAAATCTCCCTCAAATGCAAAGAGTCATCCGAAAGGATGGCTCTTTTTTTGTGCAGTTTTGCCGCCGTGCAAAATTTCCGCCCAACCTGCTGCACATTTGCAAAAGATATGGTATACTGACGAGACAAGCGCCGCGAAACCGCGGCGCGCCGACACAGGATCGGAGGGATCGGATTGTTCAAAATTCTCATTGCGGAGGATGACCGCGAGCTGCGCCAGCTCTTCGCCCACGTGCTCACCAAAAACGGTTACACTGTCCTCGGCGTCTCCAACGGCGAGGAGGCGCTTGTTGCGCTCGAGCAGAGCTATTACGATCTCATCATCTCCGACATCATGATGCCGAAGATGGACGGCTACGAGCTTGTGCGCTCGATCCGCGAGAGCGGTTCGTCCATCCCCATTATGATGATCACCGCCAAGGACGCCTTTGACGACATGCGCCTCGGCTTTCTCTCCGGCAGCGACGACTATATGGTCAAGCCCATCAACATCGGGGAAATGGTACTGCGCGTGAGCGCGCTGCTGCGCCGCGCCCAGATGGCGAGCGAGCGCCGTCAGGTCATCGGCGGCACGGTGATGGAGTGCGACTCGCTCAGCGTCACCGTCGACGGCGAGAGCATGGTGCTGCCGCAGAAGGAATTCATGCTGCTCTACAAGATGGCGTCGTTCCCCGGCCGCATCTTCACGCGCCAGCAGCTCATGGACGACATCTGGGGCTATGATTCCAGCACCGACACCCACACCGTCGATGTCCACATCGCGCGCCTGCGCGAGCGCTTCCGCGACAATCCCGACTTCAAGATCGTCACGATGCGCGGCGTGGGATATAAGGTGGTGCGCACATGAAAAAGCGGCGCAACAAATTCTTCGATATCCGCGTGCAGTTTTTCTTCATCTGCATGGCGGGCTTTATCGGCGTGGCGCTGCTCGCCGCGCTCGCGGCCTGGGGACTTGAGCATCTCGGCGTCAACGTGCCGATGTTCGTGTGGCTGCTCATCTTCACGCTGCTGCTCGGCAGCGCGACGGCGGCGGGCTTTTCCATCGCGTTCTTCGCGCCCATCTCGCGCCTGTCGCGCGCGATGAAGGAGGTCGCGGGCGGCAGCTTCCGCGTGCATGTGGAGACGAAGAGCGTCTTTCGCGATATTCGCGACAGCTTTGACAGCTTCAACCTCATGGTCAGCGAGCTGAACGCGACCGAGACCTTGCAGACCGACTTCATCTCGAACGTCTCACACGAGTTCAAAACGCCCATCAGCGCGATCGAGGGCTACGCCTCGCTTTTGCAGGAGCACCAGCAATCCCCCGAGGAGCAGGCGGAGTACATCGACAAGATTCTCTTCAACACGCGCAGGCTTTCCGCCCTCGCGGGCAACATTCTGCTGCTTTCTAAGCTCGACAGCCAGTCCATCCACCCCCAGCGCTCGCGCTTCCGCCTCGACGAGCAGGTAAGGCAGTGCATTCTGGCCCTTGAGCGCAAGTGGACGGAAAAGGACGTCGACTTCGACGTCGACCTCGACTCCGTCGATTTCACAGGCTACGAAGGACTACTCCAGCACGTGTGGACGAATCTCATCGACAACGCCGTCAAGTTCGGCCCGCACGGCGGCCTGATCCGCATGCGACTCATCGAGGAAGACGGCAGTGTGCTCTTCACCATCGACAACGAGGGCAAAAGCATCTCCGACGAGGATAAGTCCCGCATTTTTAACAAATTCTATCAGGGGGACAGCTCGCACGAATCCGAGGGCAACGGCCTCGGCCTTGCGCTTGTGCGCAAGATCGTCGCCATCCACGGCGGCGAGGTCTGGGTCGAAGATCCGGTGAACGGCGGCTGCCGCTTCGCCGTGCGCCTGCCGACGGAAAAATGACCACCATTTTTCAACAAAAATTGAGATTCTCTTCACCATTTGTTCGAAACTCTATGCTATATTAAATCTTAACAGCCGCAGAGACGGCTTTTCCCCGGCGCAGTACCCCTGTGTCGGGCTTTTATCACGGGATAAGGAGAGGTGACGATGGGCTTTCTGCGCTGCTGCGTTTATTACGGAATTTTAGCCGTCGTGTCGTTTTTCATCGGGCGGCTGCTGCCAAAATCCTGGTTCCACGGCGACAAATTCCCCTACCGCTGCGCGAGCTGGGAAGCAAAGCTCTTCCGCTTTCTGCGCGTGCACGAGTGGCAGGACAAGGTGCCCGACATGAGCAAGATCGTCCCCAAGCTCATCCCCGCCAAAAAGCTGGGCACGGACTTTCGCGCGCAGCTTCCGCGCATGATCGAAGAGACCTGCGTCGCCGAGTTCACGCACTTTGCGCTCATCCTGCTCGGCTTTTACGCACTGCGCCTCTGGCCCGGAACGGGCGGCGCGGTCGTCACCGCCATCTATATTCTATTCGGCAACCTGCCGTTTCTCATCATTCAGCGCTACAACCGGCCGCGGCTGCAAAAGCTTCTCGCCGCGCAGCAGCGCCGGAGCAGACGCAACCAAGAAGAACAACAGTAAAGGATCGGATCTTTTCATGAAAGTTTTGATTTTAAGCTGCAACACCGGCGAGGGGCACAACTCCTGCGCCGCGGCGCTCGAGGAGGAGTGCCGCAACCAGAACATTCCCTGCGACACCGAGGACGCGCTGCGCTTCATCTCGCCCGAGGTCTCGCGCTTTATCTCCAACTGGCACGTGCGCATCTACCGCCACGCGCCGGGTCTTTTCCGCGTGGGCTACCGCGCGGCGGAGGATCATCCCGCCCAGTTTCACGAGGGCTCCGCGCTCTACCGCTATCTGACGCAGGGCGCGGAAAAGCTCTGCGGCTTCATTGCCGGCAGCGGGTACGACACGGTCATCTGCACCCACACGTTCGCGGCGCTGATGGTCAGCGAGGTCGTGAAGACGCACCTGCCGAACCTCAAGACCTGCTTCATCGCCACGGACTACACCTGTTCGCCCAGCGTGAAGGACAGCTCGCTCGACCGCTACTTTATCCCTGCCTCATCGCTCTCGGGCGATTTTCTCGGCGGCGGCGTGACGAGCGAGCGCCTGCGTGCCTGCGGCATCCCCGTGCGCCAGATGTTCCGCTCCAGCGTGCGCAAGGAGGACGCCAAGCGCGCGTTCGGCATCCCCGCTGACCACAAACATCTTGTGATGATGTGCGGCAGCATGGGCTGCGGCCCCATCATGAGCATCGCGCGCCGCATCGGGCGCGACCTGCCGGACGACCAGGACCTGACCATCGTCTGCGGCACGAACAAGCAGCTCTACCGTCGGCTTCAGCGCCGCTTCTATGATGCGAAAAACGTCCACGTCCGTTCGTATGTGAAGGACATGGCGCTTTTGATGGACTCCGCTGACCTCTACCTCACAAAGCCCGGCGGCATCAGCGTGACCGAGGCGGCCTCGATGCGCCTGCCGATGGTCTTTATTGACGCGGTCGCGGGCTGCGAGGAGTACAACAAGGATTTCTTCCTGCGCACGGGCGGCGCGGTCACAGGGCAGACGCCCAAGGAGATCGCGCGCACGAGCCTGCGCCTGCTCAGCGACAAGGACGCGCTTGAAAAGATGGGCGACGCGCTCGACGCCGCCGTGCCGCACAACGCCGCGGCCAACATCCTCTCCGAGATGAGCGAAGCCGAGGAGGAGAAGGAGGAAGACCTCGCATGATCAAACCCAGTGTTGACTACCGCCAGTTCCGCTTCAGTAAGCTGAACACGCCGGAGTTCTCCCACGTGTGGCTGCTGCTCTACTGGCCCATTTTCGGCCTCGGCTTTTCGTATGTCGAGCGCTTCTACCCCGTGGCGCACTACATCAACATGCACTGCGCGCTCGACGATCTGATTCCTTTTAATGAATGGTTTCTGATCCCCTACCTGTTCTGGTTCGTCTACCTCATCGGCGCGGTGGCCTACACGTTCTTTTTCGACGTGCCGGGCTTTCGCCGCATGATGCGCTTCGTGATGATCACCTACTCGGTGACGCTCATTATCTATTTCCTCTTTCCCACCTGTCAGATGCTCCGGCCTGAGGTCTTCCCACGCGACAATGCCCTCACGCGCTTCATCGCGGGGTTCTACGTGTTCGACACGAACACGAACGTCTGCCCGTCGCTGCATGTCATCGGCTCGATGGCGGCATTTTTCGCTTTCTGGTATGCGCCCATCTTCTCCAAGCGCGGCTGGCGCATTGCATCGACCGTTGCGGCGTTTTTCATCAGCATTTCCACCGTCTTTATGAAGCAGCACTCCATTCTGGATGTCGCCGCAGCCATCCCGCTGTGCGCGATCGGCTATTATTTTGCCTACGTCAGAACGCCGAAAAAATCCCGCAGCGCCGTGCCGGATGTCACCCGATAAGAAACTTCATCCGCAGAAGCTCCGATCGCTTCTGCGGATGCTTCTTTTATACGGCTCTTTTTCCTTTTCTTTTGCATATATTCGCGCATAATTGCATACTTTTGTGAATTTTCGGCTTTTCGAATGCATATTTGTGCACCTTGCATAGAAAGGCATCGAAAGTTCTGGCATTTTTTGAGTTTTTAGTCGTTGACAATGAATAAGTAAACATTTATACTAACGCTATCGTTTCTGAAGCGTATGAAAATTCGTTCAACGATCAAACATTATACAAGATGGAAAGAAATTGAAAAAGGAGCTATCAACCATGAAAAAGTTTACTGCACTGATGCTGGCTCTGATGATGAGCCTTTCGCTGGTCGCCTGCGGCAATAAGCCCGACGACAGCAACAACGCCGATGATGCCAACACCGACAACAACACCGAGCAGACCGGCGGCACGCTGGTGCTCGGCACCTCCGCTGACTACGCCCCGTACGAATTCATGTATGCCGATGACAGCGGCACGATGCAGTACGCCGGTATCGACATTTCCGCCGGCCAGTACATCGCCGATGAACTGGGCAAGGAGCTTCAGGTCGAGAACATGAGCTTCGACTACCTGCTCACCTCCCTTGCCAAGGGCGATTTTGATATCGTCATGGCAGCCATCGAGGTCACGCCCAAGCGTCTCCAGTCCGCCGACTTCTCCGATCCCTACTACACCGACCTGCCGGCCATGATCCTTGTCAAGGCTGACGCCGCCGATCAGTACAACACCCTCGCCGACTTCGCCGGCAAGAGCGTCGGCGCACAGACCGCCACCACCAAGGAAGCCATCGTCACCGACCAGATGGAAGGCGCGAACCTCGTCTCCCTCTCCCTCGTAACTGACCTCGTCAACGAGCTTGTCTACGGCAAGGTCGATGCGATCGTCGTCGATGGCGCTGTCGCTGAGCAGTACGCCGAGGCCAACCCCGATCTGGCCATCGCTCCCGCCTCTTCCGAGCTCGGTGAAGCGCAGCCCTACTGCATCGCTGTTGCCAAGGGCGACCCCAAGGGCCTGCTGCCCGGCATCAACGAGGCCATCGCCAAGATGACTTCCGAGAACAAGATGGAAGAGTTCATCGCCGCTGCCGATGAGTTGAGCGGCAAGGCCGTCGAGGTCACCGCGGACGCTCCTGCGGCCTAAGTTCTCCCCTTTAACTACGCTCTCTTCTCATTATCTCTCATAGCCAATGAGCAAAGCCCCAAATGGCTTTGCTCATTGGCGTCTCTTAATGAAAAGAGGCGAGCCTCTTTTCATTAAATTCTCACTCCACTCTGTGCCTCGCCCCCGCAAGCGGGTGCTTCGACACTCGCTCCGCGCAAAGTGTTTTTTGCCACGCGCATGTCGTGGCAAAAAACGAGCAAGATTTTTTCGCGCTGGCAGCGCGAAACTCTGCGAGGCTTATCCCAACTAAATCACACATCGGAAAGGAGATCTCTCCCATGGATCTTGCCACGCGGTGGAGCAACCTCTTTGTCGGCATGTCGCCGGCGTCGTTCTTTAACTTTTCCTTTTTGCCGAAATACGGCGTCTACTTTTTGCAGGCGCTCGGCTACACGCTGCTGCTGGCCGTCATCTCGGTCCTGCTGGCGGTCATTCCGGCGCTGCTGCTCGCGTTCATGCGCCTGAGCAAGAATAAGTTTGTGCGCGGCATTTCCGGCGCGTACATCGCGATCTTCCGCTCTACGCCGCTGCTCGTGCAGCTCTCGATCATTTACTTCGGCTTTTTTGGCGCGATCTCCATCCCGCGCCTGTACATCTTCGGCTTTATCGACATTTCCCGCTTCATCCCCGGCGTTGTGGCCCTCGCGCTCAACAGCTCGGCCTATGTTGCCGAGATCTTCCGTGCGGGCATCCTTGCCGTGGACGCAGGCCAGAGCGAGGCCGCGCGCTCGCTGGGGCTTTCCTCCGCGCAGGCGATGCAGCTCGTCGTGCTGCCGCAGGCCATCAAGAATGTCCTGCCCGCGCTCGGCAACGAGGTCGTCACCATGGTCAAGGAATCGTCCATCTGCTCCACGCTCGGTATGGTCGAGCTGATGTTCGCCGCGAAGACCGTGGCGACCTCTACCTACATTTCCCTCGCGCCTTACGTGCTGGCGGCGCTGATGTATTTCTGCATCACCTACCCCGCCGGCAAGGCGATCGAAGCGCTCGAAAGGAGGATGCGTCGTGGCGACAAGCACTAATTCTCTCATCCGCGTGACGGACGTCTGCAAGGAGTACAACGGCGGCAGCGTCCACGCGCTCTCCCACTGCAATTTAAGCGTGAAAAAGGGCGAGGTCGTGGCCATCATCGGCCCCTCCGGCAGCGGCAAATCGACGCTGCTGCGCTGCCTGAACCTCCTCGAGCAGCCGACCTCCGGCACCATTTACTTCAAGGATGTCGCCCTCAACGGCAAGAAGGTCAACTTGGACCTCCACCGCCGCGAGATGGGCATGGTGTTCCAGCACTTCAACCTCTTCCCGCATATGACGGTCAAGAAGAACATCACCCTCGCGCCCGTCAAACTGGGCCTCAAGTCCCAGACGGAGGCCGACGCGCAGGCCATGGCGCTGCTTGAGCGCATCGGCCTTGCCGACAAAGCGAATGAGTATCCCGCGATGCTCTCCGGCGGCCAGAAGCAGCGTATCGCCATCGTGCGCGCGCTCGCCATGGCGCCCGAGGTCATGCTCTTCGACGAGCCGACCTCCGCGCTCGACCCCGAGATGGTCGGCGAGGTGCTCGATTTGATGCGCGACCTTGCGAAAGACGGCATGACGATGGTCGTCGTCACGCATGAGATGGGCTTCGCGCGCGAGGTCGCCGACCGCGTCGTCTTCATGTCCGAGGGCGCGATCATCGAAGAGGGCTCCCCCGCCGATCTCTTCGACCACCCGCAGAGCGAAAGACTGCAATCGTTCCTCGCAAAGGTCCTGTAAATTATATAAGAAAAGGCGTCCGGCCACTGGCCGG
>ENA-UEQJ01001207-UEQJ01001207.1-human-gut-metagenome-genome-assembly--contig:-NODE-1207-length-20879-cov-7.397991_pt1 | contig 20879 bp, 20 predicted proteins | sample MGYA00242937_ERZ507938 | MGnify/ENA primary metagenome ERZ507938 (study PRJEB26167, sample SAMN06115437) | human gut metagenome | host: Homo sapiens | place: China:Gansu | collected 2015-07-03...
GCGGTCAGACGGAAAGAGAAACGCCCCTTGCGGATTTCAAATTCCATGCAGCCCGTGTCCGGGTCTGCGTCGGTCTGGCGGCAGCATTGCGGGTGCTTTGCCGCAAATGCTGTCAGCCGCTTTTTGAGATCAGTGTTGTGGGTCTGGACTTCAATGATGAGAAGGGCCGAACTGTTCCAATGCTTCCAAACTTTTTTAAGATTTTTTGAAAAAATCTCGGAATGGATGGGATTGATTTAAAGTAGTTATACCTGAAAGCTGTGAATGAATCTATTGCTTTCCGTGACGGCAAAAAAATAACGGGTATCCGGCTCTCACCAGATACCCGTTATTTCGCTGCCAATCCCGCCTGACAGATGCTCATTTCGTAACTCTTAGAATTACTGTCTTATAAGCACCCATACGATGGCGGACGGAATTTTTATCAGATCTTCGCTTGGCTTACTCAGCCTTCTGGGCGGCGTCCTTTTCGGCAGCAGCCTTGGCGGCAGCGGCCTTCTTCTCGGCGGCAGCCTTCTGAGCGGCCTTGAACTTCTCCTTCTCCTCGGGGGTGGGGATAGGCTCAATGGCGTTGCGGGGGCAGGCCTTGGCGCACATGGTGCAGCCCTTGCACTTGGTATAGTCGATGACGGCCACGTTGTTGACCACATGAATGGCGTCGAACTTACAGGTGCGCTGGCACAGACCGCAGCCGATGCAGGAGTTGGCGCAGACCTTGGTAACGGCGGGACCCTTGTCCTTGTTGGAGCAGTTGACGAACACCTTCTTGGAATAGGGGACCTCCACGATCAGCTTCCGGGGGCAGGCCTCGCGACAGGCGCCGCAGTTGGTGCACTTTTCCTTGTCCACCACGGCAGCGCCGTTTTCGCCCACATGGATGGCGTCGAACTTACAGGCGGCCACACAGGAGCCGAAGCCCAGGCAGCCGTACTTGCAGGCCAGCGCGTCACCGGCCAGGACCTTGGTGGCGGCCAGGCAGTCGTTGACGCCGCGATACTCGAAGTTCTTCACCGCATTGACGCCGCCGTTGCACAGAACGTGGGCCACCATCTTCTCGCCGGAGGGAGCCTCCATGCCCATGATGGCAGCGATCTTGGCAGCGCCCTCGGCCCCGGCAGGGGCGCAGGCGTTGATGGGAGCCTTACCGGCCAGGATGGCCTCGGCGCAGCCGCCGCAGCCGGGATAGCCGCAGCCGCCGCAGTTGGCGCCGGCCAGACAGGCCTGGATCTCGGGCAGGCGGGGATCCACCTCCACCTCAAAGACCTTGGCGGCCACCGCCAGGATCAGGCCGAACACGATGGCAAGAGCGCCAAGGATCACAACGGCCCAAATGACAGTAGTAAATTCCATAATTCTTCCTCCTTACCAGACCTTCAGGCCGCTGAAGCCCATGAAGGCCAGAGCCATCAGACCGGCGGTGACCAGCGCGATGGGGAAGCCCTCGAAGGACTTGGGACTGTCGCTGGAAACCTCCAGCTGCTCGCGGACGGCGGCAAACAGGAAGATGGCCAGCAGGAAGCCCAGACCACCGGTGATGCCGTAGACCACGGACCCGATGAAGTTGTAGTCATTCTGCACGTTCAGCAGGGCGACGCCCAGCACGGCGCAGTTGGTGGTGATCAGGGGCAGGTACACGCCCAGGGCGGTGTACAGGGTGGGGATGTTCTTCTTCAGGAACATTTCCACGAACTGCACCAGACCGGCGATGACCAGGATGAAGGCCACGGTCTGCATGAACTCCAGGTGCAGAGGGATGAGGATCAGGTTCACCAGGTAGCAGAATGCGGAGGCCAGACCCATAACGAAGGTCACGGCGGCGCCCATGCCCACGGCGGTGTCGATCTTCTTGGACACGCCCAGGAAGGGGCAGATGCCCAGGAACTGGGAGAAAATAAAGTTATTGGTCAGAATAGCGCCAAGGGAGATGGCGAGCAGAGTCGTAACAGACATAGCTTACTTGACCTCCTTTTTCTTTTCGCTCTTGGCCAGGGCCCACTGCATCGCAGCGATGAGAGCGCCCAGGGTCAGGAAGCCGCCCACCGGCAGGGTCAGCAGCTTGATGCCGAATTCCTCGGGGAAGATGACGATGCCGGGCGCGCTGCCCAGTCCGCCGCCGCCCAGCAGGCCGCCGCCGAACTTGCCGGAGCCCAGCAGCTCACGGACCACGCACATGACGATCAGGACCAGCGTATAGCCGATGCCCTGGCAGACGCCGTCCACAGCGGAAGCGCCGATGCCGTTCTTGGAGGCAAAGGCCTCGGCACGGCCCAGGATGATGCAGTTCACCACGATCAGGGGGATGAACACGCCCAGGGAGTTGGACAGGGCGGGAACGAACGCCTTCAGCAGCAGGTCCACGCAGGTGACGAAGCCGGCGATGACCACGATGAAGCAGGCGATACGGACCTCATTGGGGATGATCTTGCGCAGCAGCGCGATGAAAATGTTGGAAAGGGTCAGGATGATCAGCACGGACACGCCCATGCCCAGGCCGTTGAAGAACGACGTGGTGATGGCCATGGTGGAGCACATACCCAGCAGCTGCACCAGCACGGGGTTCTGGGTGATCAGGCCCTCCTTGAATTGCTTGCCAAAGTTCATATTGCAGCTCCTCCTTTCTTAGCCCAGAGCTTCCACGGCAGCCAGGGCGGCGTTAGCGCCCATGGTGATGCCCTTGGTGGAAACGGTGGCGCCGGAGATGGCAGTGATGTTGCTGCCCACCGCCAGGGTGCCGGCGCCGGACATGCCGATAAACTGATCCAGCACGGGAGTTCCGGCGGCGTTGGGCTTGTTCTCAACGACCTTGGTGCCGATGCCGGAGGTCTCGGAGTGGCTGACCACAGAGATGCCGGTGATGGCCTTGTTGGCATCGATGCCCACCATCATGGTGATGGTGCCCTGGGAGCCGGAGGCGGAGACCTTGGCCACATAGCCGGCCTCGGCGCCGCCGTTGGTGACACCGTAGAGCTCGGTGATGGTGCCGCCCTGGGCCTTAGCCGCGGCCACCACGTCGTCGGTCAGCTCCAGCGCGTCGGTGAACTCGCTGCCCTCGGGGACAACGGCGCTCATGGCCACGCGGGTCTTTTCCGCATCGATGGCGGCGATCTTGTCCTTGGTGACGCCGTTGACCAGGCCCAGCAGGAAGGCCGTAATCAGGGAAATAACGGTCAGGGTGCCGGCGACCTTCAGAATAAACTTACCGGAGATCTTCATTTTGCAGCCGCCTCCTTCTTTTCTTTCTTGGGAGCACCGTAGATGGTGGGACGGATGTACTTATCCAGCAGCCAGGTGGTGCAGTTCATGATCAGGATGGAATAGCAAACGCCCTCGGGATAGGAGCCGAAGCGGCGGATGAAGCAGGTCAGCAGGCCGCAGCCGATGCCGAAGATGATCTGGCCGGGCTTGGTGACGGGAGAGGTGGCGTAGTCGGTAGCCATGAAGATGGCGCCCAGCATCAGGCCGCCGCCGAACACGTTGTACAGCATGTAGTCCACGCCGGAGATGCCGGCAGGAGCGGCGATGAGGGTCAGGATGGCCACGGTGGCAATGTAGGCCACGGGGATGTGCCAGGAGATGACCTTGCGGATCACCAGGTACACGCCGCCCAGCAGCAGCATCAGCGCGGAAACCTCGCCCAGGGAGCCGCCGACGCGGCCCAGGAACATATCCACCACGGAATAGGTGCTGGTGAGGGTGGCGAAGTCGCCGTTCTTCATCATGGCCAGGGGGGTGGAGGAGGTGACGGCATCAGCGTTGGAGCCGAAGGCGGACAGCTTGCTCATGGGCACGGCCCAGGTGGTCATGGCCGTGGCATAGCTGGCCAGCAGAGCGGCACGGCCCGCCAGAGCGGGGTTGAGGAAGTTGCAGCCGATGCCGCCGTACAGCTGCTTGACCACCACAATGGCGAAGAACGCGCCGATGATGATCATCCAATAGGGCAGCGTGGGGGGGCACACAAAGGCCAGCAGCATACCGGTGACCACGGCGGACAGGTCGCCAATGGACTGGGGCTTTTTCAGGAGCTTGCGATAGCCCCACTCCCAGAACACGCAGGCGGCCACGGACACCAGCGTCAGCGCCAGGGCGCGGAAGCCGAATACGAACACGCTCATAGCCAGGGCGGGGATCATGGCGATGATCACGTCCATCATGATGGTCCGGGTGCTCTCGCTGGACCGGATGTGGGGGGAGGAGGACGCGATCAGCTTCAAATTCTTGTAATCGGTCATGGTTTACGCCTCCTTCTTTTCGGCGGCGGCCTTCTCGGCCTCTGCCTTGGCCTTGGCGGCCATTCTTGCGTTGTTGACTTTCTGCTTGCCCATGCGGAAGGCGTGGGTCAGCGGCAGACGGGCGGGGCAGGTGTAGGCGCAGGCGCCGCACTCGATGCAGTCCATGCCGTGCAGGGTGTTCTGCCAGGTGTCCACGTCGCCCTTCATCAGATACTTATACATGAACACAGGCTCCAGGCGCATGGGACATACGCCCACGCACTTGCCGCAGCGGATGCACTGGGGATGCTCCTCATACTGCTCCTCGTCGCCGGCGAAGGCCAGCATGGCGCCGGTGCCCTTGCCCACGGTGACGTCCAGGTTGTACTGGGCCAGGCCCATCATGGGGCCACCCATGATCAGCTTATAGGTCTCTTCCTTCAGGCCGCCGCAGGCGTCGAACAGCTTGGTGATGGGGGTGCCGATGGGGCACTCCAGGTTCTTGGGCTCGATCACGCCGGAGCCGGAGACGGTGACCACCTTGCTGACAACGGGCATGCCGGTGTAAACGGCCTTGTAAATGGAGCAGGTGGTGTTCAGGTTGAAAATGCAGCAGCCGGCGTCGGCAGGCAGCTTGCCGGAGGGAACCTGGCGGCCGGAGATGGCCTGGCACAGCTGCTTTTCAGCGCCCTGGGGATAGCGGGTATGCAGGACCTCTACCACCACGGGAGCCTTCAGCTCGGCAATCGTCTTGTTAAGCACGTCGGCCGCGTTTTGCTTGTTGGCCTCGATGCCGATGTACACATGCTCCACGCCGAAGCACTTGGCCAGCAGGGTAGCGCCCTTGATGACCTGCTCGGGCCGCTCCAGCATGGTGCGGTGGTCGCCGGTGATGTAGGGCTCGCACTCGGCGGCGTTGATGATGACATAGTCCACCTTGCCGAGACCGGAGCTGATCTTCACATGGGTGGGGAAGGTCGCGCCGCCCTGGCCCACGATACCGGCGTTTTTGACGATCTCCACCAGCTGCTCAGGCGTCAGGCTGTCGGGATCGGCAACGGGATGAATGTCCGGGCACACGGTGTTCTGGAAGTCGTTCTCGATGACCACGGACATCATGGTCCCGCCCATGGAGAAGGGACGGGGCTCCACCGCCTTCACCGTGCCGGATACGCTGGCATGGATGGGAGCGGACACGAAACCGCCGGGTTCACCGATCTTCTGACCGATGGTCACCTTGTCGCCCACCGCAACGATGGGCTTGCAGGGTGCACCGATGTGCATAGACATGGGAATGACCACCTCAGCCGGGGCTGCCAGCTGCTCGATGGCCTTTTCATTGGTCGCGGCCTTCATATCATTGGGATGAACGCCGCCAAAGAAAGCTTGTGCCATTGTCTTCACCTCATCTTACTACTGGGTGGCCCTATGCCACCACATACTGCTCTAAATTCTACACCAGATTTGTCCTCTTGTCCACCCCCTGTATTCCGGTTTTCTGTGGAATTTGCGGCTTTTTGTCTTATTCTTAGCATTTGCGGAGGATTTGAGCGGAATATTTATCCAAAACTGCCTGAGATTTCCTGAAAAGGAACCGGTCTTGTGTTCACGGGGCCGATGTGGTATACTATGCGCGGGAAAACAGATATAGCCGCCCGGCAGGCGGCGTGAGAAAGGAAGTGCTTTCATGCCCGATCGCATTCAAATAAAAGAGGAAGCCAAGCAGGTGGTCCGCGGGGCGCGGGTCAATGCGTATCTGGTGACGCTGATCGTTCTGGCGGTCACCGGTCTGCTGGAGGCGCTGGACTCCTATGTGGGCGCGTCCAGAACCGTGGACCAGGTCGCGGAGCTCTATGGCCAGCAGGCGGCGGCCATGCTGCCCGCCTTCCCGGAGTTCCCCGTGCTGCTGATGGCCTTTGTGGCGGCAGTGAACTGGCTGGCCCAGGTCATCATCAATGCCGGATGGTCCATTTATCATCTGGGCGTGCGGCAGGGAAAGGAAATGCCCTACGGCTGTCTGCTGGACGGGTTCGCCTTCCTGGGGAAGCTGATCCTGCTGAACGTCGTCATGGGGATCTTTGTCTATCTCTGGTCCCTTCTGTTCCTCATCCCCGGCATCATCGCCCAGTACCGGTACCGGTTCGCTATTTATAATCTGTGCGAGAATCCGGAGATCGGCATTCTGGAGGCCATCAACATGAGCAAGGCCCAGACAGCAGGCTTCAAGGGTACGCTGTTTGTGCTGGACCTGTCCTTCCTGGGATGGTCCATCCTGTGCTGGCTGACTCTGGGCATTCTGAACATCTGGATCGCTCCCTACAAGGAACAGGCCAACGTGGGCTATTTCCAGGAGATCAAGAAGATCAAGGGCATCGGCTATCAGCCGCCCCAGGACGGCGGAGAGGACGACGAATTCCGTCCCATCGACCCCTTCGGGCCCAGCTATTAAAACAAGTGAGATAAGCCCAAATGCCCCCGGAGCAGCGCTCCGGGGGCATTTGATATGATGGCCTCTTATTTCTTTCAGAAAGCCCAGGTGCCGTTCCGGAACAGGGGCACGGTCCGGCCATCCTCACACACGGCATCGATGGACAGGTCCGCCGAGCCGATCATGAAGTCCTCGTGGACCATGGAGTCGTTGACGCCCAGGCTGCGGCACTCATCCAGGGTCTTGCTCTGGAAGTCGCGGATGGTATCGGCAAAGCCCATGCCCAGAGCCAGGTGGCAGCAGGCGTTCTCGTCGAACAGCGTGTTGTAGAACAGCAGGCCGGACTGGTTGATGGGGGAATCAAAGGGCACCAGCGCACACTCACCCAGATAGCAGCTGCCCTGGTCCATGGTGATGAGCTTGGTCAGCAGCTCGTTGTTGACCTGAGCGTTCCACTCCACGGCCTTACCCTGGTGGAAGCGGATCCAGAAGTTGTCGATGAGCTGACCCTGGTAGCTCAGGGGCTTGGTGGAGTAAACGATGCCCTCGGCCTGACCCTTCATGGGAGAGGTGAAGCACTCCTCGGTGGGGATGTTGGGGTTGAAGAAGATGCCCTGGAGGCTGGTCTCGCCGCCGCCGCAGAACTGCCCCTCCGGAATGAGGCCCACGGTCAGGTCCGTGCCGTTGGCGCTCCTGTACTTCAGCTGGCGGATGTGCAGGCTGTTGAGATACTGGCAGCGGTCATGCAGGTCCTTGTTGTGGGCGTCCCAGGCGGCTACGGGGTCGTCATCCACGCGGCTGGTGGCCAGGATGGCCTCCCACAGCTTCTCCATAGCCTGACTGGTACGCAGGCCGGGGAACAGCTTCCTGGCCCAGGCCGCGCCGGGTACGGCGGCAATGCACCACTGATACTTGTTCTCGATCTGGTCCCGGTATTTGCGGATGGTGGGATAGGTCCGCTGCTGAGCCTTGGCCATCTTCTCCTGATTGATGCCCTTCAGTCCGTCGGGGTCTTCCGACAGCAGGTAAATGCGGCAGGGGATGGTGTCCACATAGTGCTGCCAGCGGGCCTCCTCATAGTTGTCCAGCTTGGACAGGGTGGTCAGGGTGCGATAGCGGTAGTGGAGCTTTTGCAGGGGTTGATAGCTCCAGTCCACCACCACCTTCCTGGCCCGGCGCTTGTAGCACTCCTCCACCAGCATTTTTACGAACTCCGGCTGGTCCAGGTCGGCGGCGATGAACACCTCCTGCCCGGGCTGCACATTGACGCCGGTCTGGGCGATGAGCTGGGCGTATTTGCGCAAAACGGTTTTTTTCATGGTAGTGATTCCCCCTGTAGTACAAAATAACGGAGATATTATACCATCAGCGGACAATCTTGAAAAGAGGCTTTTGTGAATTTTGTGGAATGGGATAGCAAAACGTCCCCGCGGCATCAGACCGCGGGGACGTTTTGCTATAGGCCGCTGTCAGTATCTCAACAGCCTGCACATCCGCCAGCTGAAGTACAGGAGCGCCAACAGCACCGCGATGCAGCGGTTTCTGATTGACCTGTGTTTCATGGTGGTTCTATAAAAACGCTGTCTTTGATACGATAAGGTACAATAAGGGACCTGTTGACAAAAGCAAAAATTCTGCTGGAACCCACAGTGGTTCCAGCAGAACAGTAAATTTGGGGATAGCGAAAGATGGCATTTACCATCCTCTTGAGGTTTAGGGCCATGGCGGCAAGGAGGCATTCTTCCGTAGCTGCAAGAATGCCCCTTTTTCGAATCCTTGAAATACAGTGTTCCCGCTTCAAGACGGAGAAGCTGCCCTCGGCCCAGATTTTACGAAGCCGCATCATGGTCAGGTATTCTGGAGTTCCCACGCGCTGATGCCCTCTGAAAAATGCTGGATAGCAACTGCTGGCCAGCACTCTGCGCCGAATTCCAGCCTTGTCAAAACAGCTCGGCCGTTTTGGACAGCGCATACAGGCATCGCCCTCGACCTGGTAGCAACGCAGATATTTGCCCGTCGATTTGCTGCAATTTAGCCTGTGGTATGTAAGAGGAACTCCTTCCGGACAGATGAATGCGTCGAGCTGTGGATCGTAGGAGAATCCATATTTCTCAGGTGGATTGGAGAACTGAATTGCGGGGATATATCCGGTAATGCCCAGAAGTTCAAGCCCCCGGTGAACAGCACCTGTCTCATATCCGCGATCCAGAGCAAGCCGGCTCATTGGGATGCCAAGATTGATTTGCCGTTCCAAATGCCGCAAGACCAGAAGGCTTTCCTTCTCATTGGCAGAATATACATCAACACCTGTTAAAATGCCGTGTTTGCAGTCCACAGTTGCTTCCATCAGATACCCGATGCCGCGTTTGCTGCCGTGATTGATATAACCGCTGTCTGGATCTGTTTGGCTGGTGGTACGGCACTTCCTTACAATTTTTGTTGGCGGCTTTTTGAAGCCCGGCTGATTGGAAAGCTCTTCATCCAAAGAATCGAGATAGCTTTGCATACTCTGTTCAACTTCTATTTCTACATTGATCCAGCTTTCTCTTGATACGTTGGCCGGAATGTAGCTTCCATCCGCAGCCATAGCTTCTCCGTCGATCAGCCCGCTGTCTATACATTGCTTGACTATTTCATAGAAGGCTTTCTGAAAGAGATCGCTTTGCTGCCATTTTCGTGTTCTGGTCTTACTGAATGTAGAGTGATTTGGGATCGTGTCATCCAGTTCAAATCCGCAAAACCACCGGTAGGCGATGTTGAGCTGAACTTCCTCCACCAACCGCCGCTCTGATTTGATGCCATACAGGTATCCGATCAAGAGCATTTTGAACATACTGACAGGGTCGACAGATGGACGGCCTGTTGCCGGATAATATGGCGCCAGAAGATCATAGATGAAATCAAAGGATACCATCCGCTCGATCTTCCGCAGCAGGTGGGTTTCTGGAATCAGTGACTCTATATCTACGAAAATCATTGCCGTTTGTCTGCTTTGGCGTCCCATCATGCTGCATCCCTCCTTATGGTTATTCTACCATAGAACGGACGTATTCGCCACCTTTGTCAACAGGTCCAATAAGTTGCGCAAATTGAAAAGAGCAAAAAAGGAGACATAGCTTGCAGGCTCTGGTAGAATGAAGTCACGACACACCATTCTGAAAGGAGACAGCAAACTATGTCCGAGAAAATTGTACAGCTAAACGAGGAAGTAATCAAGGGCCAAATCAAGGAATTAGTTCGAGTTCAAGCGGCATGCGCATTTTTTCGCGGCGCGGCTTTCCAAAAACAGGAAACAGGAAATATCTGCATAGCCGGCCTTTGGCAGGCGGATACTATCTGTGCAACATTTGCATCGACTGGAGGAATTTGATATATGAAAGCTACAGGCATTGTCAGACGTATTGATGACCTGGGGCGGGTGGTCATCCCCAAGGAGATTCGCCGTACCATGCGTATCCGCGAAGGCGACCCGTCACAGACAACATGGACATGGTGGGAGATGTTCTGCTTCGGAATGCTGGATCTGGCAAAAAGAACCGGTCTGGATTGTACATCGTGACGAAACCGGCGGATTCTACCGTAGGCATTCGGGAGGGGTCATGGACCCGAAAAAACGGAAGAAGATCAAAAGCAGCCCCTGTTGGCCAGTGGCCAACAGGGGCTGTCGTCTTGGTTTGCTGCTTACCAGGTCACATATTCCTCACAGAACCGCATGAGCATGACCGCAGCCTGGGCGCGGGTAGCCTGGCCATGGGGGCTGAGGGTGGAACCGTCGCCGGTGCCGTTGATGATTCCGGCGCCCACGGCCCACTGCATGGCGGAGATGGCATACTCACTGAGATCCGCCACATCCGTATAAGACAGGATATTGGTGTTCTCACCGATGGACACATCATAGCCCTGCTCCTGGGCAAAGCGATACAGCATGGCGGCAAACTGCTCACGGGTGATGGGGTCATTGGTCCCGAACAGGCCGTTGCCGTAGCCGGTGACCACGCCCTCGCTGGTGGCCCAGCGGATGGCCTCGGAACACCACTGGCCCTGGGTCACATCGGTGTAGTTCATAGCGTAGTTCACCACAGGGCTGCCCGCCATGCGCCAGAGGATGGTGGCGATCATGGAGCGGCTGGTGGTAGCGTCGGGGGCAAAGGTGGTGGCGCTGGTGCCTGCCATCAGGCCGTGTTCATAGACATAGGCAGCGGCGTCGGCATACCATGCACCCTCCGGCACATCGGTGAAAGGCAGCTCTATTTCGATCTCCCGGAAGGAGACCTCGATTTCCACCCGCCCGGCGGGCATTTTGAAGGTGTACTCGTTGCCGCCCTTATGGGTCAGCTCGATTTCTTTGCCCTTGTTGTCAGTGACCGTCAGGGTGTCCAGCTCGTAGCCCTCGTCGGGAATAGCGGTCAGGGTCACGGTCTCCCCCTTTTCGGCATAGCGCCGGGAGAGCTTGAGTTCGCCGCCGGTGACCCGGCTGGGCAGCGTGATAGAGTAGGTGGGATCACTGTCACCGCCGCCGGAGGAAATCCTGTCAAACTGAGCAGTGAGGCTGCGGTTGCTGTTGGCCACGAAAGTATAGTTGGGGTTGGTACTCACAGTCGTGCCGCTTTCCACCCAGCCCACGAAGCGGTAGCCTGGATTGTTGGTAGCGGTGAGGGTGACGGATGTACCCTTTGTGTAACTGCCGCCGCCGGACACGCTGCCGCCTTCTGCTGGGCTGGCATCGGCGCTGATAGTGTAGGTGGTCGGTGGTGTATATGCCTCGACGGTCAGAGTGGCAGCGGCGCTTGTGACGCCGACGCCGCTGGCGCTCTTCACCACGCAGCGATATTGGTAGCCGCTCATGCTGGTAGTGGTGGTTCCTGTGGTATAGCTGGCGCTGGTTGCGCTTTCGATATTTGTCCAGTTGCTGCCGCTGTCTGTGCTCTGCTGCCACTGGTAGGTCGGGGTTTCACTCCCTGCGCTGGCCTCCACAGTAAAGGTGGCGCCTTGGCCCTCGGTCACAGTGTTGTCTGACGGCTGCACGGTGATGTTTGGCGTCGTGACCGCTGTGCCGCCGCTCAGGCTGCCCGTCACAGTGCCGCCGCTGGCGAGGATCGTGCCTTTGTTGGTCAGGTTATTATTGCAGTCGAGCTTGGAACCATCCGGGACGGTCAGGGTTTCGCCCTGGTTAATGGTGAGACTCTCGTCCAGGGTCACATTGCCGTACACGGTGCCGTTCTTGTCGTCAAAGACGATGCCGCTGCTATTATTACCCGTTGGTGTCGGCGTAGGAAGCGTTACCGCAATTCTTGATGCACTGATCCCGCCATTTCTGGCGTCCACGATCGCATTATTGCTGACCGTCAGGCTGGTAGTGGCATCGGTGGCTTGAGATTGTCCCACATAAAACTGTATCCCATCACTGTTTCCAGTGCCGCTGGCGGTCAGGCTGCCGCCGTTGACGGAAAGAGAGATATTCGGGGCGTCGGTGGCGGTTGCGCCGGACTGCACACAGACGCCGGCGGCATATTCGCCATCGGTGCTGCTTGTGACAGTGGCTTTCTCGATGTTCAGGGAGGCTTTGCCTGTTCCGCTTATGACAAATATTCCGTGATTAGAACCAGAAACTTCCAGTATGCCGTTATCGCCGCTATTTTGGATGAGAAGGGAGGCATTTGTGCCTACTGTCCCTCCTTGTTGTGCATCCACATAAATCCCATAGCTGCCTGTGATGGTATTCTCGCCAATCAGTTCGATAGTCAGGGCAACTGGTTGATTGCTGCTGCTCAGAGCATAGATCCCGGCGCCATAAGGAACTGATACGGTAGAAGTTCCTCCCTGAATCGTCGCCCCGCTTAAGGTCAGGGTGGCGGAGTTTGGATCGTATTTGACATTCCAATCGTCTCCGCTACCTGTGCACTGTGTCAGTAAACCCGTGTCCGGATCTGTGGTCCAGTAGGAATCTTCAGCGAGAGAAAGACTCGTATTTCCCACATAAAGGCTATGAGGCGCACCTTCCACCGCCAGCGCCGTGACGGGCAGCAGGCCCAGGCAGAGGGCCAGGACGCAGAGCAGGCTTAAAAATCGTTTTTTCATCTCACAGTTCCTCCTTCCGGGCAGCAGCGCCCGTCCCTGTATTTCCCGCAGGCAGGGATGTTCCGGTATGGGGTTCCCCATACCGGAAAGAGCCATGGCTCTTTCCGATGATATTTTCGCCGCAGCTGCCGCAGCCGCAACTTGTATCCTTACTTTACCATAAAAAATCTTCTTTCGCTACCCTCTCTTTTGCCCCCTGAAATGGCCCATTCTTCGTTGGGGGATATGCTCATGTGGGCGGTGAGCTCCCGCACTGTCATGTATTCCATAGGGGCTTCCCCGATAACATTTTTTATTTATAGAAGATTGCAGGGCAAGGGGTCAAGGCGGTACGGCATATGAAAAATGATGCGAAACTTACAGTGGATTTTGCTGAAAGACTGTGATATGTTGTTGCGCTGTAAGGAGGCGAAACACATGCACGATACGCTGAAGCGACTGTATGACAGATTTTACACTCCACTACCTATGGAGGAGGCCGAGCAGGAAATCGAAACTTGCCACCAACAGCTTATTGAGCGTCTGGAAAAACCTGAGAGAAAACTGGTGCTAAGGATCATGGATGCACAGGGCCTGATTGCAGAGGAACGCTCCGTGGACAGTTTCCTTTGCGGGTTTCAATTGGCGTGGGAACTGGCATATGAACTGAATCATTTTGAAACGAACAGGCATCCATCTCCAGTGGAAGAAACGGAGATGGATGCCTGATTTTATCTACTCAATCACAATAGCTTCCCCCAGCCGGTACCGGCACAATCCAAAGCCAGTTTCGGAGCGCTCCAAAATGGTCTTTGGGATCTGCCTAAGATACTTCCGCCCAAAGCTGGTGGCGCCGAAATATGCGTCAAAGTTGGCCACCGGCAGCACCACCCAGTCGGAGTCCTCCGGCTTATTGGCAAGGTAGTAGGCCGCCAGCGTTTCGACCATCTCCACAGGAACCCCCTTGGGCGTGAGCGTGCGGAGTTGTTCTACTAACTCAGGCGGCAGTGACTGCTCCTTATCCCGGAGTGGGCCCAGCTCCAAAGCCTGAGCCAGAAAGCTGTCAAACCGCAGGCCCCACTGTCCCTTAGTGGTGGGAGCAAACAGAGAGATCTGCATCTGGATCACCTTGTCCCGCCAGGCCCGGTCAAAGCCCTTCTCAATGGCAGCACACTTCTTCTGGGCGCTGCTGGATACCCGTTCGGGATTTTCCCGCACAAAATCCACCACTTGATGCACATGGCGGTGAAACCATCCGCTGCCGTTTTCATCCACAAGGCTGGGAAATTCCGAATGAAGGTCCCTAAAATCACTGCCGAACTGCCACGCCTCCCGGGGCGTGGCTTTTTTGCTGTCCGGCACACTGCACCAGGAACACAGGCCCCGCTTGGCATAGTCGATGCGTTCCCGGGGTGCTTCGGTGGAGCTGCCATTCTCGTTATGAAACAGAAACCCTCTTGCCAGGATGGTCAGCACCCGGTTGAGCCCCTCAAAGTCCAGGATGGTGTCGAAGGTAAAGCGGCCCAGATAGGTGGTGTCCTGCTTGTTCCGAGCAGTGTAGTTTACCGTACCGGTGTAGTCCTGAAATTCCTTCCACTCATTCAGCATGGTCCACCTCCAGCACATGTTCCTCGATGTGGTCCGGCAGCAGATCCCACAGTAAGTTCCGCTTACCCAGGGCTACCACATAGGGCACCGCCAGGCTGGGCCGGACGACCTTGTTCAGCAGTTTGCGGCAGACCTTGGACACCACGGCCCGCTCGTTGCCGCTGAAGGGGGCAGACAGATAGGCCTCCATCATCTTCTGGAAGGCCGGGGAGTCCGCCGGGCGGCGGAGCTGCTTCCGTTCCCGGGCTGCCTCCAGATCGTCGATGTCACAGACCAGATCTCCCAGCAGACGGAACCCGCCGTGGCGGAAGTCGGTCAGGAGATCGTAGTAGTCGGCTCCCTCCGGCAGCCACTCCCGCAGGAATGTTTCTCTCTGTGCTTCTGTCATCAGGTGCCACTGCTGTTCCATGATTGCCTTTCGCAGAGCGGCGATACGCTCCGGGGAAAGCTGTTGGAAGAAGGCGTACAGTTCGTCGCTGTCGTAGACTTCTTCCTGTCCCCTGGCGTAGAGAATGCGGTCAATGTCCGTTTTCCGCTGCTGTCCCTTGGCAGGGGCGCGGCAGGCCCGGATGCGGGAGAGACAGTGCTCGTAGTCCCACAGCAAGGCAGAAACAGAAGAAAGAATGTTCTCATTCAGCTGTTTCTTCCAACTTCGTTCCTGGGCGAAGGTGAATAGTTCGCTATCCTTCGCTGGTTTCTCCTGAATCTTGTGCGTGTTGCGCTCCAGCTGGCGGGCCAGCCAGGGCAACCGCTCCACCGGAGAGTCCACCTGATCCCAGTCGATCCCGGCAAAGAAGGCATCCAGACGCTCCCGGTGGGTGGGCTCGTACCAGGCGCGGCGGCGCTCCTCCGCACGCTCCAACAGATATTTGTACTGGAGGAAAGGAGTGCGCTTTACCTTCCGTCCGCCCAGAAATTCATCCAGGTTGGGCCGCACACCGGTCTTGGCCGCGTCGATCTCCAGTCCGCTGTAGATGGCCAGGGCCTCCAAGTCCCGGCGGCACCGCTTGCGCTCCTCCGGGTCGGTGTGCTCGTTGTAGGCGATGACGCTGCGGTCCAGGGCGGCATTGCAGATCTGTCCGATGCGGGCGGCAAAGGTGTTCTCCACCGTTTGAAACCGAGCCCGCCAGTCGTTGGCGTCGGACTTGGGTGCGGACAAGGATGGAATTTTCAGCAGGGGCAGGTTGGCATTGTTGGAGAACTGCTGATGGACATCGTAATCATAGTTCCGCTTCACACAGCGGTTCAGGATGGGATCGGCAATGGTCTTGATGAGGTCGCCGTCGTAGTCGGCGCCGCCCAGCCGCTCCGCTACCAAACTGTCAGCGGACACCATGACCACATCTGTGAGATGACCAAAATAGTGTTGACGCAGTGCGTCTCCCCCCGGATACACCGACAGCTGCAATTCCTCGTTCCGGGCGATGTGGGGATTGCGCAGCAGAGTGCAGCTGTCCTCATGGTCATAGGCCGCACCGGATGCAAAGAAGCTGTCCTCCGCAAAGAAATCTCCCATCACCTGATTGCAGAAGTCCCGCTCACCGGGCAACTGGAACACACGGGGCGCAATTAACTGCCGCAGCAGCTCCAGCAGGTCACCGGAGAGAAAACGGTTATCCCCCGGCACCAGCAACCGACCAACGGCGTAGCCTCGGAGGATCTTTCGGGCCTGTCCGTCCAGCTGTTCCGCATAGATTGGTTCCCGGATAAATTTCGGGTTCTTCTCCAGCACCCGGGCCATGATGTGCGCCCGGCTTCCCCTGGGCTGGCTCAGGCCCCGGCGAAAATATTCTCGCTGATATGCTTCGTTGGCACGAAAGTTATAGTAGGCCGTCTCGGTGGCCTTGGTCAGCCACTGCCGGGAATCATCCTCCGGACTGTGATCCCAGCCCTCCGGCAGGTCGTTAGGGCGGAACTCCTCCGGCTGGATGGAGAGGGTGGAGAGAAATTGATAGTTGAGCTCCACCAGCTTCTCCGGCTCCGTCTTGCTCAGGTTGGTGATGTACAGGGCGTGGTTGTAGTCCCGAAAGGCGTCCCAATAGTCCTCCCAGGTCATACCGTTCTCCCGCAGCCATCCGTATGCCTTGAACTGACTGCGGGTGAGAATGATGTCCACACTGCGGACGGGGTGTGCCTTGCCCCAGATGTCCACAATGCTCTGGGTACCACTTCTCTTCAAGAAGTCCTTGAAGTCCACCTGATGGAGCATTCCTTTGATGTAGGGCATCCGGATCTGGAAGGAGGTGTGTATGTGGCTGCCGCAGCAGGCCTTGTCCACCACCTGGGCGTACTCCTTGGAGATGAGGCCTACGCCGTCAAAGCAGGTGATGTCCAGATCTTCCAGTGTATCCGCCCGGTAGAAGGTTCTCGGCTCTCTGTCTTCCCGCAGGGTGATGACAGGGGCTCGCTCCACTCTCTTGGTTGGATTGTCTATGACGATGACCCGGTGATTTTTGTCAATGCGGATGCCGTCCACCCGGGTTCCGCTGGAAAACATGAGGCCGTTGTAGGCGTAGAGTTTACTGAGCTGGCATCGGTCCAGCTCTATGTTCAGCATGATCCGCTGGCGCATGGGCTCATAAAGATCCGCCCGGATAAAGGAGAGACGGGATTGGCGGCTCATGCTGGCGGAGCGTTCAAAAGCCACATAGCGGTGTGGGCCGCTGCCGAACTCCAGAGTGATCCCCTCGGGGCGGAACATGTCTCTGGACTTCTCCCGGCGGGCCTGCTGCGTCTTTCCGGTTCCACGCCGGTCAAAGATCCCGGCGAAGTCCATATAGAACAGCACATCGGAAAGCGATGTGACTTTCTCATCGCTACGCTCCCGCCAGCCCTCCCCGTGGAGTTGGTACATCAGTTGATGGAACATGGCGCAGCTGTCCTGCTCGTGCCTGGCACCCGGCACCTTGCAGTGCTCGGTGGCGCTGCGGTTCAGGGTAAAGGTGAAAACGCCGTCTTGCTCCGCGGCATAACTCATCACCGCCCGGGCAGAGAGTTCGTAGATCTGATAGGTCGCCATGGGCTCACCTCCGTCTGCTCCATTCTACCACAAACCATTTCAAAATCAAAATGAATACTACTCCCACTTCTTTTGAGGTGGGAGCTTTTTGTATTCAAATTTTTGAAATGGAGGTACCAAGCATGAACAACAAAATGAACCATCCCCTGATTACAGTGGACGGCAGAACCCTGATGGATCGTCCGCTGGAGCCGCCCAATTTTGTGGTGGATACCCTGATCTCTCAGGGTCTGCACATCCTGGCTGGCTCACCAAAGGTGGGCAAGTCCTGGCTTGCTCTATGGCTGGCGGTGACAGTTGCCAAGGGAGAACCGGTCTGGAACATGACCACCAAGCAGGGCACCACCCTCTATCTCTGTCTGGAGGATTCCGTCCTCCGCATCCAGAACCGGCTGTTTGAGATCACGGAGGACGCACCAAGCAGCGTCCACTTCTGTACCGAGTGCGACCTCATCGGTCAGGGACTGGAGGAACAGGTGGACGCATTTGTCGCCGCACACCCCGACACCGTGCTGGTCATCATTGACACCCTGCAGATGGTTCGTCCGATCCACGACGCCACCTACGCCAATGACTACCGGGATCTGTCTGTGCTCAAGCGGCTGGCGGACAAGCACGGCATTGCCATCCTGCTCATCCACCATCTGCGGAAAGAAAAGGCGGAAGATGTGTTCCATCGGATCTCTGGCACCACCGCCATCAGCGGCGCAGTGGATTCCAGCTTCACGCTGGTGGAAGAAAAGCGGGGCAGCGGCAAGGCCAGACTGACCTGCGTGGGCCGGGACATCGAATACCGGGAGTTGGAGTTGGAACGCAGCGGTGACAATGTGTGGCAGTTGGTGTCGGACAGCCGGACACAGCCGGAGCTGCTGGGCGACCGCATCGTTTATCTCCTCTCTGAACTGATGCGTGACCGAACCGAATTTATCGGCACTCCCACAGAGCTGTCTGAACAAATCGACCCTGTAGGCGTGGAGCGTATCTCGCCCAAGAAAGTGTCCAGACAGATCCTGCAAAACCTTGACGCACTAAGGAAAATCGGCATTTCCGCTGTGGTGCGCCGCAGCAACGGAAGGCGGCTCATTGAGCTGCAGCGTGCCGAAAGTGACGATACCCAGGGTGTCCCAGCAGTCGACCCTGTTGACCCTGCTATCGTTAAGCACTCGACTGGAGGAGCGGAGAGGGCCGGGGACGCGGATTCCTCCCTTTGGGAGGGCAAGCAGAGCCTTCGTCCGACTTTGTCGGACTTGGCCCCGCCGGAAACCGGCGGATTCCGGGCAGAAGCCCGGACCCACTGCGTCGACAGTAGTTCCACATCATTCGCTTCCGGCTAAAGCCGAAAGCTCGTTCATTACACACTGTCTCCTTTCCAAACGAGACCCGCTACGCTGGGTTCTCGTTTGGTGGGGACGAGAAAATGGAGGTATGGCATGAAACAGAAAAAAGAAGTGCGGATCACGCTCCGACTCACGCAGGAGCAATATGACAGCATTGCGGCAAAAGCAGAAACAGCGCAAATGCCGGTAGGGGCATATGTGCGTGCGGCGGCGCTGCGGCACAAGGTCATAGTGGTAGAAGGGCTGGAGGCGATCACCCATGAACTCAAGGGCGTCGGGCGCAACATCAACCAACTGGTGGTGCTGTGCAACATGGGCAGGATCAAAGAAGTCCATCTGGACGATGCGTGGCAGACACTCAGCCAGGTCTATCTCAAACTGCGGGAACTGGCGGAACAGGAGCGGACCTGATGGCTACGGTTACATTCATTCGATACAAGAGTCAGTCCGCTGGAGCGCTTCATGGCGTGGCTGGCTATGTGTCTCAGAAACAGAAAACCGAGCAAGAGGACGGCTGGCAGTTGGTCAAGGGACAGAACTGCACGCCACAGTTGGCTGCTCAGGAGTTCATTGCCACCCGGCAGATGCACCGAAAGGACAGCCCCGTTTGGTTCTATCACTATGTCCAGTCCTTCTCACCGGACGGGGAGATTACCGGAGTGTTGGCGCACCAGGTGGCGCAGGAGTTTGCGGAGCAGGCGTGGCCGGACAGTGAGGTGCTCATCGCCACCCACACGGACGCCGAACACATCCACACGCATTTCATTGTCAATTCGGTGTGCTACGAAACCGGGAAAATGCTTCGGCAGGGACCAAGCACCTTGAAAAACCTGCGTGCACTCTCTGATGAGCTTTGTATGAAATATGGTTTTTCTGTTTTGGAGAAGCAACAACCGAAAAAGACCAAGGGCATGAGCAGCCGGGAGTACCGCTCCGCCGCCAAGGGGGAGAGCTGGAAGTTCCGACTGATGAACACCATCGATCAGTGTATGCGGTATGCCTCTACCAAGGAGGAGTTCATTGCTCTGATGAAAAGTGAGGGCTACGAAGTGCGCTGGACGGACAGCCGGAAGAATATCACCTACACCACACCAAAGGGAATGAAGTGCCGGGATGACCGGCTCCACGACGGAAAGTACACCAAGGAGGTCATGGAACATGAGTTCAGAATCCGGGCAGCGCTTGCCCATGGAGGAATTGAAGCGGAGGAACGCTTCACAGCCAGTAGCAACTCAGACCTGTCCCAGCCAGGAGGAGTGGGACAATTTACTGCTGATGATCAGCGCACTGTATCAGTTAACGGCAGAGCAGAGCAAGGCTCTGGAGAATCTGGAGCGGCACACGGAGGCCCACACAACCCTTCTGCGGGAGGCTTCCAGCCGGAGGAAGCCGTACCCCACCCAGGCGCAGATGGAGGCATTGGCGCGGGATGTGGCGGAGATACGGGCGATACTGCGACAGGCTGGGAAGCGGAACGAGAAGCGTTTTTCTCTGCGCGGCATCAGGCTGCCCAGACTGAGTCTGCCAGACATTCCATGGACCAGTCTGCTGTTGGGACTGGCGGCCCTGGCGCTGACTGGGCTGGTGCTGTGGGTGGTGTGGTCCAGCTTGGACACGCTCTGGAGCGCGGCCAAGGGCCTGCTCCCGTGATGGACGCTACCACCACACATCCGCACACAGATAAGAAAACACTCCGTAAGAAGCAGCAGAAGAAAATCGCCCAAGGCCACGCCGAGGACGATCACGAAGAAGAACAAACTTGGCAGCAGACCATGTGAATATTTTTCTCTGCAAAGAGGAAAATACTGGAGAGGAGATGACAGCCCATTGCGCATGGAAGTAAGGGAGCAAAACAAGATCGTAGAACTCTGGTTGACCAGAGAGGAAAAAGAGGACGCGGCATTCCGGGAATCGCTGAAGCCGCTCTACCAGCAGTACAAGGCACAAAACTATCTGGTGGCGGTCTTCCTGTCCGGAGAGGCAGACCTGTACCAGCAGACCCGGGATCTGCTGCTCTACAACCGGCGGCGACAGGCGGAGAAGGAAGTGCTGGCGCAAAAGCAGGCGCAGCAGGTGATGACCATGTAACCAATTGGGGGAGGCAGCGAAAAATTGCCTCCCCCTGTTTTTTATTTTCCGCTTGCAATTTTTGAAAAATCAATATACAATGTTATCTGTAAATAGAAGAATGAAAATAAACTATATTGTTGAAAGGGGGATAC
>ENA-UEQJ01001224-UEQJ01001224.1-human-gut-metagenome-genome-assembly--contig:-NODE-1224-length-20747-cov-22.714417_pt1 | contig 20747 bp, 16 predicted proteins | sample MGYA00242937_ERZ507938 | MGnify/ENA primary metagenome ERZ507938 (study PRJEB26167, sample SAMN06115437) | human gut metagenome | host: Homo sapiens | place: China:Gansu | collected 2015-07-03...
TGCTACACCTGCATGGGCTGCCGCAGCTTCCTGACCCCCTATGTGGACCCCGAGACCGGCAAGCCCAAATACTACGGCCGCTTCAATCAGGGTGTTGTCACCATCAATCTGGTGGATGTAGCCCTTTCCTCCGGCGGCAACTTCGAGAAGTTCTGGAAGATCTTTGACGAGCGCCTGGCTCTCTGCCACAAGGCACTGCAGGCCCGCCATCAGCGCCTGATGGGCACCCCCAGCGATGCCGCCCCCATTCTGTGGCAGTACGGCGCACTGGCCCGCCTGAAGAAGGGCGAGAAGATCGACAAGCTGCTCTTTGGCGGCTACTCCACCATCAGCCTGGGCTACGCTGGTCTGTATGAGTGCGTGAAGTATATGACCGGCAAGAGCCACACCGATGCCGGTGCCAAGCCTTTTGCCCTGAGCGTGATGCAGCACATGAACGACAAGTGCACCGAGTGGAAGAAGGCCGAGAACATGGATTACTCTCTCTACGGCACCCCGCTGGAATCCACCACCTACAAGTTTGCCAAGTGCCTGCAGAAGCGGTTCGGCATCGTGCCCGGTATCACCGATAAGAACTATATCACCAACAGCTACCACGTCCATGTTTCGGAGCCCATTGATGCCTTCACCAAGCTCAAGTTTGAGAGCGAGTTCCAGAAGTTGTCCCCGGGCGGTGCCATCAGCTATGTGGAAGTGCCCAACATGCAGGACAATCTGGAGGCCGTGATAAGCGTGCTGCAGTTCATCTATGATAACATCATGTACGCCGAGCTGAACACCAAGTCCGATTACTGCCAGTGCTGCGGCTACGATGGCGAGATCAAGATCGTTGAGGATGACGGCAAGTTGGTGTGGGAGTGCCCCAAGTGCGGCAACCGTGACCAGAACAAGCTGAACGTTGCCCGCCGCACCTGCGGTTATATCGGCACCCAGTTCTGGAACCAGGGCCGGACACAGGAGATCAAGGATCGGGTGCTGCATCTGTAACCCTCTCAGTCAACGCTTCGCATTGACAGCTCCCCCGAGAGGGGGAGCTGTTTATATGGAGTTTTATCTATGAATTACGCAACAATTAAGTATTACGACATTGCCAACGGGCCGGGGGTGCGCACCAGCATCTTTGTTTCGGGCTGCAGGCACCACTGCCCGGGCTGCTTCAACGAGGTGGCATGGGATTTCGGGTACGGTCGGCCCTTCGGCAAAGCCGTGCGCAACGAGATCTTTGCATCCTGCCAGCCCGACTATATTGCAGGCATCTCCCTGCTGGGTGGTGAGCCTTTTGAGCCGGAGAATCAGCGGGAACTGCTGCCCTTCGTCCGCAACTTCAGGGCGTTATACCCGAATAAGAGCGTCTGGTGCTATTCCGGTTACACCTGGGAGCAGCTGACCGGCAGTGTTCCCTGCCCGGCCCGCTGTGAGGTCACAGATGAGCTGCTGAGCCTGCTGGATGTTCTGGTGGACGGCCGCTTTGTGGAAGCCCAGCACGATATCTCCCTGCGCTTCCGGGGCAGCAGCAACCAGCGGCTTCTGGATGTTCCCAAGAGCCTTGCCGCAAAGGCCCCCGTCTGGTGGGAGGACGAAAAAGTCTTTGCGACACACACCATGTAAAGAAAACCGCAAATAACCAGAAATGCCGCCCTGAGCCGTAAAAAGCTCAGGGCGGCATTTCCGGTTTTGGGAATATAATCAGTGAATGGCTTGATTGGTCAGCATCCTCACCCTCTCCGTCATTGCTTGCGCAATGCCACCTCTCCTAGTAAGGCAACGACGACGACCGCCGCCAGTGGCGGAAGCAGGGAGGAGTTGTTGGGGCAGCGGCCAGCAGGACGCGAGTGCAAAACTTTGCACGAAGCGGACGCTGGGAGCCGCAACCCGTACGCTGTCGCCGCAGGCGACTGAGAGGTTGTACGAAGGATATCTTACCCCTTCATCTCCTGCGCCTTATTCCAAGTCCGGATAACTTCCCAGCGGCTCACAGAAGCGTCTGCGGCCTTATCGGCGGAGATGAGCTGGTTCTCGATGGCCCAAGTCAGAGCCTTCTGTTCATCGGTGGCATCGGGAGCCATCACAGCGGCAGGGGCAGGCTTTCCGGCTTCAGTCCAGACCAGCTTTGCCAGTTCGGCGGTGTTCTGCGGGATAGCCACGCCATCGGGCAGGACAGTGTTCAGATACAGCTCGGTGCCGATCATGTAGCCGGTATAACCAACCACAGCAGCACCCACACCGGCGGTTGCCACCATGGCAACGGTGCCCAGAACATTGGGTTCCTCGGGCTGGTCGGCCATCCGGTACATCGCACGGATGCTCAAAGTCTGTGCAGGCATCTTGAAGCTTGCAGTGGCGGCATGGGAATCAAAACCGCCCTCTTCCAGCGTCAGAGCCACATCCGCAGGGGAAATCTCCCAGCGGTCGAACACCATGCCCTCCGGGGCATCGGCAGCTGTCAGCTTGACGGTATCGCCTGCCTTGGCAGAGGTGATCTCTGTGCCATCAGCATTGGTGGCGGTGCCATCGGTCAGGCTCATCCGGTAGTAGCCTTCCTTGACCTGTGCGGTCAGGGTAACGCTCCACTCGTCGTCGCCGTTCAAGGTCAGGTCAAATGCTGTGGTATTGCCCACCTGCTTGGTGATTGCTTCTTCATAACTCGGGTCGGCAGTGACTTCCCAGCCGGTCCAGGAGGTTGCATCTGCTTCCACGTTCAGGGTCTGGTTGCCCACAACGCCCACCATGCCGGAGATGCCGTTGGCAGTGCAGTTGTTCAGGGTGATCCAGCTGACCTTTACATCCTGTGTATCAAAGTTTGCGCCACGGCTGAAAATACCACCGTTCGTAGTGCCTCGTGCGGTAATGGCAATGCTGGTATCAGGCAGCGTTACCTGAGTGGGAGTGTTGGCAAAGCGGCCCACGAAGACACCGCCGTTCGTAATGTTATTGTTGTAAACAGTATTGTTAAAAGTACCGTTTTCAATCGTGCCGTAGTTGCGGACTTTTACGTTGAAGGTGCCGCCATCAATAACGCCGCCTTCTTCGTTGGTCAGTACATCTTTCAGGTCATCCTTATAATCAAAGATGCCGCCTTCGATTTTGCCGAAGTTATCTACTGCCCAGTCAACCTCTGCATTGCCAAGGTCAACAGAACCGTTTTTATAAACAGTCAGGGTTTCGTTTTTGCGGTCAAAGAACCAGCCGTCCAGATCGCTGCCCTCGTAGAATTTGCCCTCATAAACGGGAACCTTCTCGCCATCTACAATACCAACTTCAAGGTCAACGGGTTCCACGACCGCCTTAATGGTCACATCACCGGCACTGGTGCTGTTTTCCGGCAGGGTAACGGTCAGAACGTGTGTAGTAGGATCTTCGATAATGGTTGCGTTGCCAGCTTCGCTCAAATCCCATTTGACGAATGTGGGAGATGCAGGTTCGACAGTGAACTTCCGGGTCATAATATTCTCATTACCGACGATATAAACCTTGCCGTTGAACTGAACATCTGTTGGTACAGTATCACCTGCAACAACAGGGATGATTTTGCCGCCCTCTGCGGTAAAGGTCTGATAGTTGCTGACTTGAACCTTCGAGGAATCAGGAATATTGCATACGATGCCGCTTTGCAGGATGCCCTCCTGCATATCTACTTTACCATAGACAATGCCGCCATTAAGCTTTGCACCAGCACCGCCCCACTGACCGGAATTGGAAAAATAAGTGTGAATATATCCGCCGGTAACAATTCCGCTGCCAGTGGGTTGGCCGTTACCGTTATATGTAGTACGTCCCTCAACTTTAGTGAAGTGTCCACCTTTTATTTCGCCAGTTGAAAGGTTGAACACGGTCTGTTCAAAATTGCCACCCTCGATGGTGCCGCTATTGCGAACCGCACAAGGCACAGTCTCGGGTGAACCATTGATTGGATCAAATATAGTGTTGTTCACAAAATCAAGTTTATAGCTTCCGCCACTGTAACTCCATCTCCAAGTTGAATTTGTTGCCTTATAGGTCGGATTTTCAAGAGAAGAAGTATTTGGCACCGTTGTGGTTTTGCCATCCAAAACGGGTTGACCATTGGCTTCAAAATTCAAATCTGTGACATACTCGGACGTATCTGCCGCAAACGCCGCCGTGGGCAGCATTGTCAAAGCCATGCCAACGGCCAGAATGGCGCTGACAAGTCGTTTGAGTTTCATTGTGATTCCTCCTTTAGAGTCTACCCCAAATGTGTATTGCACCCACCGCAAACGTAAAAAAGCGCCGCACCTGCCCCGAAAGGCTGGTGTGGCGCTGTGGATGTACTTCTTGGGAAGTGCAGCTGGTTGCCCGGTCTGGGCCCTTTAGCTTTGCGTCGCAGCCTTCCGGCTGGTTTGCCAATTCTTCTGTTTTGCGGGGGTGCTCTTGCACATCCTATTATACCCCCCCCCCCTACATATAAATCAAGTGTTTTTGTCATGTTCGGAATATGTTACAAATATAGTCTATTTTTTAGTGTAGTTTGACTGGGATGGGGGGGTGGCCCTCTCCGTCATTGCTGCGCAATGCCACCTCTCCCTTCGGGAGAGCTGTCGAGCGATAGCGAGACTGAGAGGGTGAGGCCGTCAAAGAGTGACGAAACCAGAAATGCCGCCCGAGCTTTTCAGCCCAGAGCGGCATTTCCGGTTTTTCCTTTCTGTTTTATGTTACCTTGAACTTACCATATCCTCAATGACACTCAGGAACTCCTGCCCGTAGCGGGCGGCCTTTTTCTCGCCCACACCGGGGATATTGAGCAGTTCCTCCACGCTCAGGGGCTTTTTCAGCGCCATCTGGCGGAGGGTGGAATCATTGAACACCATATAGGCAGGGAGCTTCTGCTTTGCGGCCAGCCGCTTACGCAGGGCATAGAGGGCCGCCAGCAGCTTCTCGTCTGCTTCGCTGAGGGCATCTTCGTCGGCACGGCGGCGGGAGGCCGAGGCCAGCCGCTTTGCACTGGCCGCGGCGCGCTGGCGGGCTTGTGCCGCCTGCTCCTCCACCTGTTCGGCAGCCTGTGCTGCCAGCAGACAGTTGGAACAGTTCTCGCACTTCTGGGGCGCGGCCTCGCCGAAGTAGCTCAGCAGATACTCCCGCAGGCAGCGCGGTGTGGTGGAGTAGAAGGTCATGTACTTGAGCCGTTCCTCTGCCTTGCGTGCCGCTTCAGCCTTGACATCCGCAGGCAGGCCGTTGTCAGCCTCCATCTCCTTGTCGATGAAGAACCGGATGGTGCGCACATCGGTGCCGGAATAGAGCAGGGTGCAGCGGGCTGGCTCCCCGTCACGGCCCGCGCGGCCCGCCTCCTGATAATAGCTCTCCAGATCCTTGGGCATATTATAATGGATGACGAACCGGACGTTTGGCTTATCGATGCCCATGCCGAAGGCATTGGTCGCCACCATGATCTGCACCCGGTCATAGAGGAAATCGTCCTGATTCTGCCGCCGGGTATCCGCATCCAGTTTGGCGTGGTAGGCTGCCGCACGGATTCCCCGGCTCTGCAGCAGGCGGGTGGTCTCGTCCACCTGCCGGGTGGTACTGCAATAGATGATGCCCGCATTGTCCCGCTCCCTGAGCACAAGGTCGAGCAGAACTTTGGGCTTCTCGCTGGGCAGGGCCCTGCGGGTGGCAAAATAGAGGTTGGGCCGGTCGAAGCTGGTGGTCACCTCGTAGGGGGTGTGGAGTTCCAGATGGGTGCGGATGTCCTCCCGCACATGGGCCGTGGCGGTGGCCGTAAAGGCTCCCACCACCGGGCGCTTGGGCAGGCTGTCCACAAACGCCTTGATGCGCAGGTAGCTGGGGCGGAAGTCCTGCCCCCACTGACTGATGCAGTGGGCCTCGTCCACCGTGACCATGCTGATCTCCCGCTCCTGCGCAAACCGCTGGAAGCCCGGCATCTCCAGCCGCTCCGGAGCCACATAGATGATCTTATACCACCCCTCCCGGGCGCGGCGGAGCATCAAAGCCTTCTGGTTGTCCGTCAGGCTGTTGTTCAGGAAGGCTGCCGCCACACCGGCCTGTACCAGCGCCCCCACCTGATCCTTCATCAGGCTGACCAGCGGCGAGACCACGATGGTGATGCCCGGCAGCAGCAGGGCCGGCACCTGATAGCAGATGGACTTGCCCGCACCTGTGGGCATCACGGCCAGCACATCCTGCCCGGCCAGCAGGCGGGAGACGATCTCCTCTTGCCCCGGGCGGAAGCTGTCGTAGCCAAAGACTTTTTTCAGAATACTATGCGGACTTTCCATGGTTCCTCCTATCCATACAAAACCGCTCCGTCATTGCTTCGCAATTCCGCCTCTCCCAGTAGGAGAGGCAAGTCCTGGCTCCCCTGCCAGGGGAGCTGGGCGCAAAGCGGCCTGAGCGTTCTGTAACCCAATCAGTATACCACAACTCCCCGGATAATTGTAAAACATCTCTGACATTTCCCATGTTCCATAGCATTCCCTGCACAAAAATGCTATAATATGGGTACATATCTCCATCCCGGCCCCTGCCTTGTGCATCTGCCGGAAAAGAGCAAAGGAGTATTTTGTATGGCTCAGAAATTGATCACCTTCGCCGTCCCGTGCTACAACTCGGCGGCATATATGCGCCACTGCATCGAGACCCTGCTCTCCGCCGGGGAGCAGGCCGAGATCATCCTGGTGGACGATGGTTCCACCAAGGATGACACCCCCGCCATCTGCGACGAGTACGCTGCCAAATATCCCACCATCGTCAAGGCCATCCATCAGGAGAATGGCGGCCATGGCGAGGGCGTGAATCAGGGCATCCGCAACGCCACCGGCCTGTATTATAAGGTGGTAGACAGCGACGACTGGCTGGACGAAGCCGCCCTCAGGACCGTGCTGGCCAAGCTGAACACGCTGATTGCCCGGGGCACCGCGCCTGACCTGATGATCTGCAACTATGTCTACGAGCATGTGGAGGACAACACCAGCCACACCGTGCGCTACACCAACGTGTTCCCCCAGAACCGGCTGTTCAGCTGGACGCATGTCGGCCACTTCCGGCCCGACCAGAACCTGCTGATGCACTCGGTGATGTACCGCACACAGGTGCTGCGGGACTGCGGCATGGTGCTGCCCAAGCACACCTTCTATGTGGACAACATCTTTGTCTACCAGCCCCTGCCCTTTGTCAAGAGCATGTACTATATGGATCTGGACCTGTACCGTTACTTTATCGGCCGGGCCGACCAGAGCGTGAACGAGAGTGTGATGGTCAAGCGGGTGGATCAGCAGCTGCGGGTGACCCGCCACATGATCGACTGCCAGGACCTGGATGCCCTCAAGGGCCAGAAGAAGCTGCGCAGCTATATGCTGCACTACCTCTCCATGATGATGGCTATCAGCGACATCTTCCTGCTGCTGGACGGCAGCGCCGCCGCCAAGCAGAAGGAGAACGAACTGTGGGCCTACCTCAAGGCACACACCAGCGCCGGGGTCTACCGCTCCATCCGCTACGGCTTTGGCGGCGTGACCAACCTGAAGATCCCCAAGGGTGACAAGCTCGTGCTGGGCGGCTACCGCATTGCACAGAAGATTTTTAAATTCAATTAACAAATGTTGCTTTTCCTCCTCAGATAAGATATACTTTTTAACGTATCTTAATTTCTGAGGAGGATCTTGTTTTATGGAGCAATTGCTCATCTGCATGTCTCTTTCGCTCATTGCAGGCCTGTTGGCATCCCGTGCAGCGAAAGCGATCCGCCTGCCGGCCGTCACCTCTTATCTGGTGGCAGGACTTCTGCTGGGACCCTTCTTTCTGGGTCGGCTGGGCCTGAGCGGCTGGGGTTTCGGTTTCGGAAGCCTTGCACAGGTCGAGAGCTACGGCATCATCACACAGGTGGCACTTGGCTTCATCGCCTTTGTCATCGGCAACGAGTTCCGGCTCAGCGCGCTGGAGAGCATGGGCAGGCAGGCGGTCACTGTGGGCATCCTGCAGGCCGTTATCACCACCGTGCTGGTGGATATCGCTCTGGTTGCCCTGCACTTTGCCCGGCCGGATGTCATCTCAATGGCATCCGCCATCACGCTGGGTGCCATCGCCTCTGCCACCGCCCCTGCCGCCACCCTGATGGTGGTCAAGCAGTACAAGGCCAGCGGCCCCCTGACCCGCCTGCTGCTGATGGTGGTCGCCATTGACGATGCCGTGGGTCTGGTGCTCTTCTCGGCCTCTTTCGGCATCGCAAACGCGCTGGAGCAGGGCCGCATCGACCCCATCAGCATCCTCCTGGAGCCTCTGGTGGAGATCGTGCTCAGCCTGGGTCTGGGCGCGCTGGCAGGTCTGCTGCTCAACCAGCTGGAGGTCTACTTCCACTCCCGCTCCAAGCGCATGAGCCTTTCGGTGGCCTTTGTGCTGCTGACGGTGGGCCTTTCCATGGTCAGCTTTAAGGTCGGCCCCATCCACTGCAGCTTCTCGCTGCTGCTGGTCTGCATGATGACCGGCACCGTGTTCTGCAACATCTGCCCCACTTCCGATGAGCTGATGGACCGCCTGGACCGCTGGGTAAGCCCGGTGAACATCCTGTTCTTCGTGCTGTCCGGCGCGGAGCTGGACCTGAACATCCTCGCAAACCCCATGGCCCTGCTCATTGGTGCCGTCTATATCGCTTCCCGCTCTCTGGGCAAGATCTCCGGCTCCTATGTCAGCTGCAAGGCCACCCGCTGCAGTGAGAAGATCCAGAAGTATCTGGGCATCACCCTGCTGCCGCAGGCCGGTGTGGCACTGGGTATGGCCGCCGAAGCTGCGGAGCTTTCCGATGGCCACATGGTGCGCAACGTGGTGCTCTTCTCGGTGCTGGTGTACGAGCTGGTCGGCCCGACCCTGGCCAAGATCAGCCTGACCGCCGCAGGCGAGATCATCCCCGAGGGCCGCACGAGCGCCCGTACCACCAACAAGCCGGAGGAGCCGGTCAGCGTGGACTGATCTCCCCATCAATCTCACCGCAGGTGACGGAGCGATCCTGCACTACAAAAGCCGCTGCACAGTTGTTACGCTGTGCAGCGGCTTTCTGTTTGCTCTTTATTTCAGCACGATCTCATCGTTCTCAGCATCCACGGTCAGGGTGGAGCCGGAAACAAGGGTGCCGTCGATGATCTTTTCAGCGGCGGGGTCCTCCACAGCCTTGCGGATGGTCCGGCGCAGGTCGCGGGCACCAAACTTGCCGCCCTGGCTCTTGTGCACCAGCGCTGCCAGTGCCGCCGGGGTATAGCTGTAGGCAATGCCCTTGGCCTCCATGCTGGGCTTGTACTCGTCCAGCATCAGGGCGGCAATGCCCTGCAGGGTCTCCTCGCTCAGCGGCTTGAAGGTGATGACCTCATCCACACGCCCCAAGAACTCCGGGCGGAGGAACTGGCTCAGTGCCTTGCGGCTCTTCTCCTCGTTCCGCTCCTCCTCGCTGCGGTTGAAGCCCAGACTTGCGGTGGTCTGGTCGCTGCTGCCCGCATTGGAGGTCATGCAGATGACGGTGTTGGAGAAATCCACGGTGCGGCCCTGGGCATCGTTGATCTTACCCTCGTCCAGGATCTGCAGCAGGATATTCATCACATCGGGGTGGGCCTTTTCGATCTCATCAAACAGCACCACGCTGTACGGGCGGCGGCGGACCTTTTCGGTCAGCTGACCCGCCTCCTCGTAGCCCACATAGCCCGGAGGGGAACCGATCATGCGGGACACGGCGTACTTTTCCATATACTCGCTCATATCCAGCCGGATCAGCGGATCGGGGCCGTCAAAGAGCTGGTTTGCCAGCTGCTTCACCAGCTCCGTCTTGCCCACGCCGGTGGGGCCCACAAAGATGAAGCTGGCCGGACGGCGGCGGCCCGAGAGGTCGGCGCGGCTGCGCTTGACCGCCTGCGCCACCAGATGCACGGCATCGTCCTGACCGATGATCTTCTTTTTCAGCTCGGTCTCAAGGCCGGCGAGCTTTGCGTACTCGGTCTCCCGGATCTTCACCGCCGGGATGCCCGTCCACAGCTCAATGACCTTGGCCACATCGTCCATGGTCACCTGGATCTCCCCGGCTGCAGCCTGCTTGGCGGGCAGTTCCCGCTCCAGCTGCGCCATCCGGGTCTTGCGCTCTGCCACACGCTCGTAGTCGATGGGCTCGTTCACATCGGCATTTTCCATGTCGGCCTCTTCCTGCTTGAGGGCCTCCAGTTCCTTCTGCATGGTCAGGTACTCGGAGATGACCGGGTGGGCCAGATTACAGCAGGCACAGGCCTCGTCCAGCAGGTCGATGGCTTTATCGGGCAGGTAGCGGTCGGTGATATACCGCTCGCTCAGGGTCACAGTGGCGTTCAGCACATCGGCAGGCACCTGCACATGGTGGTGCTCCTCGTAGTAATGCTTGATGCCGCCCATCACGGCCAGCGTATCAGCAACGCTGGGTTCCTCCACCCGCACGGGCTGGAACCGGCGCTCCAGCGCCTGGTCCTTCTCGATATACTTGCGGTACTCGTTGAAGGTAGTGGCACCGATGACCTGGATCTCGCCGCGGGAGAGGGCGGGCTTCAGGATGTTGCCCGCATTCATGGCACCCTCGCTCTCACCGGCAGAGGTAATGGTGTGGATCTCGTCAATGAACAGGATGACATTGCCCGCCGCCTTGACCTCGCTCAGCAGGCCCTTGACCCGCTGCTCGAACTGGCCGCGGAACTGGGTGCCTGCCACAAGGCTGGTCAGGTCGAGCAGGAAGATCTCCTTATCCTGCAGCCCTGCCGGCACCTGCCCCTTGGCAATGCGCTCCGCAATGCCCTCGGCAATGGCGGTCTTGCCAACGCCCGCCTCACCAATGAGGCAGGGGTTGTTCTTCTGGCGGCGGCTCAGGATCTGGATGGTGCGGTAGATCTCCCGGTCGCGGCCGATGATATCATCCAGCTTCCCCTCCCGGGCTTTGCGGGTCAGGTTCTCGCAGTAGGTATCCAGAAACTTGCGGCGGGGCGGCTTTTTCTCGTTTTTGCCCGCCTTCTTTTCGTTTTTGCCGTTCTGGGCACCGCCGTTCACCCCCAGCGGGAAGGTGGCGCTGGAGCCGGGCACAAGGTCGCCGTCCTCCTCGCTCTGGTCCGGCTGGCCCATGCCCATCATCATGGAGAAGGGGTTCATGCTGCTCATGTCCCCCATCTCCTGCATCATGTTTTCCATCCGGTCTTCCATGGCATCCATGTCCTCATCGGACATGCCAAACTGCTTCATCAGATCATCGACCGGCTTGATGTGCATCTCCCGGGCACAGTGCAGGCAGTACCCCTCGTTTTTCATCTGGCCATTTTCCATCCGCTGGACAAAAATAATGGCAGGCCGCTTCTGGCATCGAATGCAGACCATTGTTCCTCCTTTTCCCTCCCCGCTCAGACAAACGGGTTGAACACATTGAATACTTTATAGTAAAGGCTGCCGCTCATCACCGTGTCGTTGAGCATGGTGAGGTTGCCGCCGGTGATCACAATGAGCGCCCAGACCACGCAGAGCACCAGATAGATGTCCACAAGGCTGGCAATGCCGCCCACGCCCCAGCCCAGCCAGTGGTTCACTGCACCGATCACGGGCAGCTTGTTCACCAGCCCCAGCACTGTGACCAGCAGGCTGACCAGCATCCGCAGCAGGGCAAACGCCACAAAGAACAGCACCAGCGAGATCACCGGGGTCAGCAGCGGAGCCAGCACCTTCTGGACGATGGTATCCGCCAGCACAACGGCGTTGTCATTGAGGACGGCAGAGATGGAGCGCTCGCAGGCATCCACGATGGATGCCCGGAACGCCTCGGGCAGAAAGCCCGCGTACCGCTGGGCAATGCCATCCAGACTGACGGCTCCCCCGGCGGCGATATTGGCAGCGATCTGGTCCCGGAAGCTTCCGGCGAGGAAGCGCTCGAACACCTGCCCGGCTGCCCAGCCTGAAAAGGCTCTGGCACCGAACAGGCTGATGAGGCTGCCCGTCAGCTGCACCACCGAGGCCAGAAAGCCTTTGCGGGCATACCGGACGGCCAGCACCAGCCAGACCACCGTACATAGGATATCAAAAATAAATGACGGATTCTTGAACATACGTTTAACCTTATTCCGAACTGGCTCACCCTCTCAGTCACGACTGCCGTCGTGCCAGCTCCCCCAAAGGGGGAGCCAACGCTTCTGACAGGGGAAGCCACAAAATAAATTGCACTCTTTTCCTCAAAGCCGCAATTGCCTCTCCCTTTGGGAGAGGTGGCAATGCGCAAGCATTGACGGAGAGGGCTATTCAGCGGGTGCTTCCAACTTCTGCACCGTGTTGCCGCTGAACAGCAGCAGATCCTTGCTGTTGGCCAGCAATGCCTGCGGGCTGGTGTCAAGGTTCTGGCTCCACTGCTGGGTGCCGGACGCATCAAAACACTCCACGGCGTTATCGGCCAGCAGATAGAACAGGTTCCCCGCCCGGACGATGGAATTTGCCGCCGAGACAGCAGCGCTGAACTGGACGTTCAGGTTTTTGTCCAGCGTCACAGCCTGAGAGACCTGCCCCGATGCCAGCAGCAGGGCCACATTGCCTGCCGCGTCCACCGAAACATCCTTCAGCTCCGTGCCCGCAAAATCATAGACCGCACGCTCGCCGCCGCCCGCATTGTAGAGCACGGCCCTGGTATCGTAGACAGCCAGGATCGTGGAAGCGGAGGTCCACCCCAGCCACTGGGGCACACCGCCCTGATTCACCAGACTGACGGGATCGCCCGATGCCAGATTGATGAGGTAGAGGTTGGTCATCACCTGTCCCCCGCTGACGGTGACGGCTGCCGCCGCCAGCTTCCGGCTGTCGGGGGAAAAGGCCATCCGCAGGGGGGTGCCGTCGTTGGAGGTCATGCTCCAGCTGAGCTGCTGCTCCATGGAGGGGCTGTATACCAGCAGCTTTGCCATGCTGGTCTGGTCCTCCGTGACCACGGCCAGCGTGCCGTTGTCCGACATGGCGCAGAGGAAAATGCTGTTTTCCAGCTGCTTGGTGTAGAGGTTCTGGGTGCGGCTCTCCACCCGCAGCTCGTTTCCGGAGCGGTTGTAGAGGACAAAGCGGGTCTTGCCCGCGGCCAGCGCCGGGCGGGCATAGCCGCTCTGGATGCTGTTCAGCTTTTTGCCGGTGCGCGACCAGACCACACAGCCCTCGTCCCCCAGTTCCACAAAGCTGCCGGTCAGGGGGGCCATCTGTTCCAGCTCGGCCACACCGGTCTGCTGGGGCCAGCCGGAGCCGGGCAGCAGGGCAATGCGGGCCGTATCGGTCAGGTCCTTCAGGGCCGCCACCGAGCTGCCCGCGATGCCGGTGGCAAACAGCACCACCGCCGTCAGCAGCACCAGCAGCACCGCCGTGCGGCGGATGCGCCGGTTCCGCACACGCTGGCGGGCAGCTTCCAGATATTCGACCCGCCCTTCCGAAAGCGGCTCGTCACTCTCCGGACGGTTGCGATTTTTTCTCATAGGTCGTAGTCCACCTTCTCCAAAAATAGCCCCTTTGCGGGCAGCGTCGGCCCGGCCTGGCTGCGGTCCCGGCTGGCAAGGATGCCGGGGATGGCATCGGGCTGCATCCGGCCCGCGCCCACCTCACACAGGGTGCCTGCCAGAATGCGCACCATGTTATAGAGGTAGCCGTCCGCTGTCACCTCAATGTCCACCTCGTCGCCCTTCCGGGTCACATGGCAGTCGGTGATGGTGCGCACGGTATCTCCGTGGGCAGCAGCAGAGGAACCCGCCGCGCACAGGGCCAGAAAATCGTGCTTTCCCACAAACTGTTCCGCCGCCCTCTGCATGGCATCCACATCCAGCCGCCGGGGCACCCGGGTGTAATATTTTTCATCAAAAGGCGAATCGATGGGGTGGTTGTGGATGCGGTACAGGTAGGTCTTGGTATGGGCGGCATAGCGGGCGTGGAACTCCTCCGGCACCACCCGGGCGCACAGCACCCGGATATCCGGGGGCAGGTGCTGGTTGATGGCCAGCGGCAGCTTTTCGGTTGGGATACGGGTCTCCGCGTGGAAGTTCAGCGCAAAGCCCAGCGCGTGGACACCGGCATCGGTGCGGCTGCACCCCTTGATATCGGGGCGGCTGTGGAGCACCGCTTCCAGCCCATCCTGAAAGGTCTGGGCCACGCTCCGCCCGTTGGGCTGCACCTGAAAGCCGCAGTAGTTGGTGCCATCGTAGGCTAAAATGAGTAGATAGTTCATAAAAGTTCTTCGCAAACCATTCACGGCCTCACCCTCTCCGTCATTGCTTCGCAATGCCACCTCTCCCAAAGTGAGAGGCCTTGGCAGTCCACACAACGTTTCCCTTTTTGCCAAGGGCTCCCCCTTTGGGGGAGCTGGCAAAGCCGCTAGGCTTTGACTGAGAGGGTGAGGAAGTTCATCTTAAAAATTCGGGAACACCAGTCTCGAGCTCAGGATCACCATAAAGCAGACGATGCATACCGCCAGGTCGATATAATCCTGCCGGGTGCAGCGCAGCACCTTCAGGCGGGTGCGGCCATCACCGCCGCGGTAGCAGCGGCACTCCATGGCCATGGCCAGCTCATCGGCGCGGCGGAAGGCCGAGATGAACAGCGGGATGAGCACCGGCACCAGCGCCTTGACGCGCTCCATCATGGAACCGTTGTCCAGCATGGCACCGCGGGCTTTCTGGGCGTTCATGATCTTGTCGGTCTCTTCGATCAGGGTCGGGATAAACCGCAGGGCAATGCTCATCATCATAGCCAGCTCATGCACCGGAAAGTGCAGCCTACCCAAAGGCTTGAGCAGCTGCTCGATGGCATCTGTCAGCACGATGGGGCTGGTGGTATAGGTCAGCAGGCTGGTGCCCGCGATCAGTGCCATCACGCGCACCGCCATCAGGATGGCATAGCGCAGGCCCTCGGCGTAGATGTTCAGCACCCAGAAGTGCACCAGCGGCTCGCCCTCGCCCGAAACAAAGAAGAGGTTGAGCACCGCGGTAAAGAGGATGATGGGCAAAATGGGCTTCAGGCTCTTGGTGATGAGCTTGAAGGGGATCTTCGCCACGCCGTACATGGCCACAAGGAACACAAGGGACAGCGTCAGGCCCAGCGGGTTGGACGCGGCAAACAGCAGGATGATGTAGACGATGGTCAGCACCAGCTTCATGCGGGGGTCGAACTTATGCACAAGGCTGTCGCCCGGGAAGTGCTGGCCGATGGTGATATCTCTCAGCATGTGGCAGCGCCCCCCTTCTTTGCATCCACACGGGGCAGCACAAGGCTTTCGCCTGCGTCCCGGCGCTTCTTGGCTTCCAAAATCATCTTGACGGCATAGGGCACAGTGTAAACATCCGCCGGGACATCCACCCCCATCTCCCGCAGCTTGAGGAAGATCTTTGTGACCTGCGGCACGCTCAGGCCCAGCGCCAGCAGCTCGGGCGCACGGGCAAACACGTTCTCCACAGTGTCATACATGGCGATCTTCTTGTTGCTCATCACCAGCACACGGTCGGCGTACTTGGCAATATCCTCCATGCTGTGGGAGACCAGCAGCACGGTGGTGCCGGTCTTTTTGTGGTACTCCTTGACCTCAGACAGGATCTCGTCCCGGCCCTCGGGGTCCAGCCCGGCGGCAGGCTCATCCAGCACCAGAATGCGGGGCTTCATGGCCATCACACCCGCCACGGCCACCCGGCGCTTCTGGCCGCCGGACAGCTCAAAGGGGCTGCGCTGCAGCAGCGCCTCATCCAGGCCGACAAAGTCCGCTGCTTCATGCACCCGTCTGTCGATCTCGGCCTCGTCCAGCCCCATGTTTCTGGGGCCAAAGGCGATATCCTTATAGCAGGTCTCCTCAAACAGCTGGTACTCCGGGTACTGGAACACCAGACCGGTGAGGAAACGGAATTCCCGGATCTTTTCCGGCTCGGCCCACAGGTCGCGGCCATCGATGATGATGTGACCGCTGGTGGGCTTGTTCAGGCCGTTCATGTGGGTGATGAGGGTGCTCTTGCCGGAGCCGGTGGCACCGATAATGCCCACAAAATCTCCCTCTTCCACCTCAAAGCTCACGTCATCCAGCGCGGTGACGGCATTGGGCATTCCCGGGTTATAGACATAACTCAGGTGATCTACTTTGATAATGCTTCCCATCTTCCGTCCCCTCCCTTACTTCAAAAGCTCATACAGAGCCTGTGCGCACGCGCCGGTGTCGATGATGCCCTCGGGCATGGGGATGCCGGCCTTGACCAGCTCATCCCGCAGCTCGGCAGCCTGCGGCACATCCAGCCGCAGGGCGCGCACCTTTTCGGTCTGGCTGAACACCTCTTTCGGGGTGCCCTCCATGACCACATTGCCCTTGCTCATCACCAGCACGCGGTCGGCCTGAGCAGCTTCTTCCATATAGTGGGTGATGGACACCACCGTGATGCCCATGTTCTTGTTCAGATGGTGGATGGTCTGCATCACCTGCTCCCGGCCCCGGGGATCAAGCATGGCGGTGGCCTCGTCCAGGATCAGGCAGTCGGGCCGCATGGCAACCACGCCCGCAATGGCAACACGCTGCTTCTGGCCGCCGGACAGGTTGTGGGGCGCACGCTCCCGGTACTCGTAGATGCCAGCCATCTTCATCGCTTCATCCACACGGCGGCGCATCTCTTCCGGCGGCACGCCCAGATTTTCCAGCGCAAAGGCGACATCTTCCTCCACCACGGTGGCAACGATCTGGTTGTCCGGGCTCTGGAACACCATGCCCACGGTCTGGCGGATATCGTAGATCTTGTCCTCGTCTTTGGTGTCCATCCCTTCCACCAGCACAGTGCCGCTCTCCGGCAGGAGGATGGCATTGAAGTGCTTGGCCAGTGTGGATTTTCCACAGCCGTTGGCCCCCAGCACTGCCACAAATTCGCCCCGCTTCACCTCAGCCGACACGCCGTTCAGGGCGTAGTCCGGCTGTTCCGGGTCATAGCGGAACTTCAGATCTTTCGCAGTTAAAATCGTTTCTTCCATAGGTTTTCTCTTTCCGGTGGTGCGCCCTTCTCAAAAGGGCTGTACCCCATTCTTGGTTCTTCTTCATTTTTTCAGAATGGCTGCCGTCAGGACACTCCCCCAGTCTGCTTCGCAGACAGCCCCCTCTGAGATGGGGCCTCTGGCGCAACCGAGAAGTTTTCCGGCAAACGGTCAACGTTCCCGCCATGCCAAAGGCTCCCTCCCCGAGGGAGCTGGCACGGCGACAGCCGTGACTGAGGGAGTTCATTCTTCCCAAATGGCCGTTGCGCCGCAGGGCACAACGCCGCCGGTGGCGGAAACGGGCAGGCCGATCTCATCACAGCTGGTCTTGCCGCCAAAGCGGGGTACCAGTGTGGTCTTGAGCATATACTCCATGACCGCGGGGGACAGGCCGGTGGTGTAGCTGTTGACTGCAAAGAAGAGGGGCGTATCGCTCAGCACTTCCTCGCACTGGCTGATGAGCTCATAGATGCAGTCCTCCAGCTTCCAGATCTCGCCGCCGGGGCCGCGGCCGTAGCTGGGCGGGTCCATGATGATGCCATCGTAGGTGTTGCCCCGGCGCTTTTCCCGGGCCACAAACTTGGCGCAGTCGTCCACCAGCCAGCGGATGGGCCGGTCAGCCAGACCGCTGGCCACGGCGTTGTCCTTGCCCCACGCTACGATGCCCTTGGAAGCATCCACATGGCAGACGGCAGCACCCGCAGCGGCACAGGCCAGCGTTGCGCCGCCGGTGTAGCCAAACAGGTTCAGCACCTTGACAGAGCGGCCTGCCGCACGGATCTTTCTGGCGTACCAGGCCCAGTTGACGGCCTGCTCCGGGAACACGCCGGTGTGCTTGAAGCCGGTGGGGCTGACGATGAGGGTCAGCTTGTCCTCGCCCTCACCGCAGGAGATCTTCCACTTCTCAGGCAGACGGCGGCGGTACTCCCACTCGCCGCCGCCCTGATTGGAGCGGTGGTAGATGGCATCGGCCTTGGCCCAGAGCGGGCTCTGCTTCTCGGTTTTCCACACCACCTGCGGGTCGGGCCGGATGAGGATGGTCTCCCCCCAGCGCTCCAGGCGGTTGCCATCGGTGGCATCCAGCAGCTCATAATCTTTCCAACTATCTGCAGGGCGCATAAGCGTCCTCCTTTCTCTCTTCAAACGGCTCAGAACAGGCTCTGCTGGCCGTTGTCCTCCGGGCTTCCGGTCTCGGGGGCTTTCAGGCCCAGGTGCTCATAGGCAAGGCGGGTGGCACAGCGGCCACGGGGGGTGCGGGTCAAAAAGCCCATCTGCATCAGGTAGGGCTCACACAGGTCCTCCAGCGTCACGGCCTCCTCGCCCAGCGCCGCCGCCAGCGTTTCCAGACCCACAGGACCGCCGTTGTACATCTCAATGATGGCGCGGAGCAGGCTGCGGTCCAGCTCGTCCAGACCCAGTGCATCCACGTCCATCCGCTTCAGGCTCATCAGGGAAACGTCCCGGTCGATGATGCCATCCCCCAGCACGGTGGCAAAGTCGCGGACACGCTTCAAGAAGCGGTTTGCCACACGGGGGGTGCCCCGGCTGCATTTGGCCAGCTCGTAAGCGCCCTCCGGGGTGATGGGCTGGTCGAGGATGCCCGCCGAACGCTGGATGATCCGGCTCAGCTCATCGGGGCTGTACAGCTCCAGCTTGAGCAGCACACCAAAGCGGTCCCGCAGGGGGCCGGTGATCTGGCCCGCACGGGTGGTAGCGCCCACCAGCGTGAAGCGGGGCAGGTTGATCCGGATGCTCTGGGCGCTGGGGCCCTTGCCGATCATAATATCCAGCGCGTAATCCTCCAGCGCCGGGTAGAGCACCTCCTCCACCTGCCGGGACAGGCGGTGGATCTCATCAATGAAGAGCACATCGCCCTCCTGCAGATTGGTCAGCAGGGCGGCAAGGTCGCCGGGCTTCTCAATGGCAGGGCCGCTGGTGATGCGGATCTGCACCCCCATCTCGTTGGCGATGATGCCCGCCAGCGTGGTCTTGCCCAGGCCCGGGGGGCCATAGAGCAGGATGTGATCCATGGGCTCGCCGCGCCGCTTGGCGGCTTCCAGATAAATTTTCAGGTTCTGTTTGACCTTGTCCTGTCCGATGTAGTCCTCCAGATGCTGCGGGCGAAGGCTGTTTTCCTCGTTGTCCGCCGCCGTTAAACCGGGCTGCATCATTTTTGCGCCATAGAGCGCGGTTTCGTCCTGCATGGATTACCTCCTGCCTGCCATGCCCCGCAGGGCCAGCTTGATGATCTCTTCCACGGGAAGGCTTGCGTCGATCTTGGAAACGGCCAGGGCTGCTTCGCTCTGGCTGTACCCCAGCGAGACCAGCGCCGCAATGGCCTGCCCGGCTCCCTGTGCGGCGGGGGCGGCAGTGGCCGCGCCCACATCCTCGAGGTTGATGCCATCCACAAAGCCCTTTGCCACCTTATCCTTCAGCTCCAGCACGATGCGCTGGGCCAGCTTGGGGCCCACGCCGGATGCTGCCTTGAAGGCCTTGTGGTCGCCTGCCGAGATCGCCAGCGCCACCCGGTCAGGCTCCATGACACTGAGAATGGCAAGGCCCACCTTGGGGCCCACACCGGAAACGGCAGTCAGCAGCTCAAAGCAGCTCTGCTGCTCCTCAGTGGCAAAGCCATACAGGCTGATGTCATTTTCGGTCACGCTCATCACGGTGTAAAGGGTGGCTTCCCGGCCCACCCCGGGCAGTGCGCCCGCAACGCTGGTCGGGCACTGTACATAGTAACCCACCCCGCCGCAGCTCACCACCACAGCGTTCAGGGTCTTTTTGATGATTTTTCCGGATAGACTGTAAATCATAGTTATCCTCCCGCAGTCTTCCCCTCTCAGTCTCGCATTCGCTCGCCAGCTCCCCCAAAGGGGGAGCCAAAGCATCGAATTGGGCAGCTGCTACTGTGCTCATCCACTGATACCAAAAGCCGCGATTGCCTCTCCCTTCGGGAGAGGTGGCAATGCGCAGCATTGACGGAGAGGGCTCAAATCGGCCCAACGCCCCTTCTTGCAAAGCGGTTCAGCTGGTTGCCGTTGGTATGGCAGAAGGTGATGGCCATAGCCAGTGCATCGGCGGTATCATCGGGCTTGGGCACAGCAGGCAGATGCAGCAGGATGCGGGTCATCTCCTGCACCTGCTTTTTCACGGCCTTGCCGTAGCCGGTAACGGCCTGTTTCACCTGCATGGGGGTGTACTCGTAGATGGGGATGCCCGCCTGCGCCGCCGCCAGCAGGATGACCCCGCGGGCCTCGGCCACGCCAATCACAGTGGTCTGGTTGTGCTGGTAGAACAGCTTTTCGATGGCAAGCACCTCGGGCTGTGTCCGTTCGATGACCTCCCGGATGCCGGTGTAGACCTCGTCCAGCCGCTGCTCAAACGGCACCCCGGCATCGGTGCACACAGCCCCGAAATCCACCGGTGCAAACCGGTTGCCCGCATAGTCCAAAACGCCCCAGCCCACGATGGCGTAACCCGGGTCGATGCCCAAAACTCTCATTCTGCGATACCTTTCCTATTATAATCAATGTATTATACCACAAACCGGCGTTCAGGGCAACGGAAACGCCTTGAGTCGGTTTACAAAATGTGCGCTGGGCGGCTGATTTTCCATCCCCGGCAAACCGGGCATCAAAAAGTTTGCAGAATTTTCAAAAAAGGGCTTGCTTTTTGCCCGGCGGTATGATATCATAATCAAGCTGATTGCGGCACAAACAGAATATGGACGGTTAGCTCAGCTGGTAGAGCATCTGCTTGACGTGCAGGAGGTCACAGGTTCGAGTCCTGTA
>ENA-UEQJ01001269-UEQJ01001269.1-human-gut-metagenome-genome-assembly--contig:-NODE-1269-length-20346-cov-28.273422_pt1 | contig 20346 bp, 18 predicted proteins | sample MGYA00242937_ERZ507938 | MGnify/ENA primary metagenome ERZ507938 (study PRJEB26167, sample SAMN06115437) | human gut metagenome | host: Homo sapiens | place: China:Gansu | collected 2015-07-03...
ATCGACGAGCAGACCTTTCAGCCATTCAACGATTGCGTCGATGATAAAGTCCATACATCAGCTCCTTTTCTGGAAAAAGGGACAACGGGTGACACTTAGCTGAACAGCCCGGACAGCAGAGGGATAAGCTGAAGACCGATCAGAACGACACCGCCGCCCGCCATGAGCTGCTTAATGCCCTGGCTTTTTGCCGCAGGGTTGTCCGACCCGTAACCTTCCAGAAGGTTGATGACGCCCCATACCGCCAGACCAGCGCCAAGAGCCATGACCAGAATTTTAAGAATGTCGATTGCCTGATTGAAAAATTCCATATACGTTCCTCCATTTTGTTTGTTTGATGGTTTTGGGTACAAAAAAAGCCGCCCACATCGGCGGCGCTTCGGGTCATCATGGCCCGAAGTTACACAAACTCGTCGCTGTCCAGATCATCGAAGTTCAACAGGTCAGCTTCTTCGTCCGTGTCGGAGCCGTCCACTTCGTACACCGTGTATTCGTCCTCCGGCTTTAGTCTCAATGGCCGGTGGCGGAACAGGCTTTCCAAGCGGAAGGCGTTTTTCTTTTTATCAAATTCGGCTGTGTACTTGTAATTCGGGTGCTTTTTCAAGTCATACTTCGGGGACAGGAAGGGCGGGAGCCCCCGAAGCTGCAAGATACATTTATCCCCGGGCATGGTGGTGATCTCGCTGGTGGTCATCAGCTCCCGGCCAAGCCGCTGCATATTCTGGCTGTAACTTTCAGACTGTCCACGGCTTCGGCCCTCGGTCTGCATGGAGATGGTGGCCTTGCCCAGCCAGTTTTCCGAAATATCCTTTAGGGTGGAAGCCTCCCGGCCTCCGAGGAATACGATACTGTCCATGTTGCCCATGATGGTTTCGGAATGGTCTTTGTACAATGCCTTGCACTGGCTCATAGCCTGATAAAAGAGCGTCAGGCTAATCTCACGGGAGCGGATGACGGCCACAATTTTTTCCAGCCCCGGCACCTGCCCGGTGTTGGCAGCCTCGTCCCACAGCACCCGCACATGGTAGGGCAGACGCCCGCCATAGGTGTTGTCAGCCCGTTCACACAGAAGGTTGAACATCTGCGAAAAAGCGAGGGCAACCAAAAAGTTGTAGGTGGTGTCCGTGTCGCTGATAAGAAAGAACAGCGCCGATTTTTCATCCCCCAGCTTATCCAGCTCCAGCTCGTCATAAGACATGATCTCCCGAAGCTGGGGAATATCAAAGGGAGCCAGTCTTGCACCGCAGGAAATCAAGATGCTTTTGGCTGTCTTGCCGCTGGCGAGCTTGTATTTCTTATACTGCCTCACGGCGAAGTGCTGGGGGCTGCGGCGTTCCAGCCCGTCAAACATATAGTCCACCGCATTTTTGAAGGTTTCGTCATCCTCCCGGACTTCCATGCTGTTTATCATTTCCACCAGCGTATTCATGTTGCGTTCTTCCTCCGGCCCCTCAAAGACGATGTAGGATACAAGGGCGCAGTACAAGAGGGTTTCTGCTTTTGTCCAGAACTCGTCGCCCTCCTTGCCGTCGCCTTTGGTGTTGGCAATCAGGGCGGTAACAAATTTCAAAACATCGCTTTCTGTCTTGATATAGGCCAGCGGATTGTAGTGCATGGATTTTGAAAAGTCGATACTGTTGAACACCCGCACCCTGTATTTCTCCCGTTGCAGAAACCGCCCGCACTGGTCGAGAGTGCCGCCCTTCGGGTCTACCACCACATACGAGGAATGGGCTTGAAGGAGCTGCGGGGTCAACCAGAACCTTGTCTTTCCCGAGCCGGACGATCCGATGACACAGGCGTTTAGGTTCCGGGCATTGGCGGGTATCTTCGGACGGGTGTTCATGGTAAGGAACTCCGTCCCGGTCAGAATGACATTGTTCTGAAATTTAGGGTCTACAAACGGCTTTATATCCTCCTTTGTTCCGAAGCGGGCGGTGCCGTACTCCGCATCCCGCCGGAATTTTTTCGCCTGCCTGATCTTTGACTGTATCAGCAGATACACCCCAGCCGCACCGGCAAGGCCCACCAGCAGGTCAATACCGCCCAGCCCCGGCCAGTAGGTTTCAAAGGCTTTGGGGAAGGTGTCGAGCATCCCCATGAGCTTTGTCCCGAAGTCTGTGCCGGGGGCGATCCGGTAGGCCGTCCCGATTTTGGAGAAGAACCAGAACACAAAGAGGTACGGCAGGTTTGGGAGCACATTTTTTCTGATTTTGTCACTCAACGTCCGTCCTTCACCGCCTCTCTGGTCCGCTGCTTTTCCTTTGCCTGCGTCCTGATTTGCTCCGTGAAATTCCGAAGCTGACCGAGGATGGAAGCCTTGTCCTGCTCTTTGTTCAGCACCTTTGCGCTGTACTTCTGGAAGGCCGCCGTGATAGCGTCCGCCTGATTGGCTTTGAAAAACAGCAGGTAATGACCGGGGCTCACTTTATGGAAAGCGTAGTCCACATGGAACTCCTTCGCGATCCGGTCAAAATCCTTTGGAGCTCCCACATAGGGCATGGCACTTTTGCCGCCATAGTGGTTCATCAGCTTTTTCACGCTCTGGCGTCCCTGCGGGGTCAGCGCCTTCTGGTGGTGCTTTTGCAGCGCCCGAACCACCTTGCCAAGAGCGGCAGCCAGCACTTTTCCTGTGAGCTTCGTTGTCCTGATCGAAAGGGCAACCGTTTTTTGGTTTACTTCTTCTTGCATAAAACCTCCTTTCCGTCGGGGTTCCCGCTATCCGGGAGGCCCCCGTACAATCTCGGGGAACAGAAAACCTCGGGCCAATGTGGCCCGAGGCTTACCGCTCGGCATCTCTGCCGGACGGAGCTTTCTTTTCCGGCTCCGTCTGGACTTTTTCGCCCTGTTCCCGCATGGTCTGCAAGATAGAGGGCTTCTTTTGAAGCTGGGAGGGCTTTTCGCCGGACAGCGGCTTGATACATTCCAGTCGGTCAGCCGCCCGGATGGCGTTGTCCGTGAGCTGCCTCTGCCATGCGCCCACGCTGGGAGCCCAGCGGAAACCGTTGCTTTTCAGCTCGGCCCGGGTGTCCGCGTCAGGCTTTCCGTCAAAGAACACCTGCAAGCGGTTGTCCTCCCGGTTCATTTCCACACGGCCCCCATCGAACTCCCAGCCGGAAAATTCCTGCTGTGCCTGTTTGGAAAGCTGTTCGATACGGGCCTTTACCCGGCGGATCTCCGCATTGTTGTTGGTAAGCTGGTAACTTTCAAAGGGCCTCGGGTCGCTCCGCCAGCTTGACGCCATGCTTGCTTTCAGCTTTTCAATCTGATCCGGCGACAGCAGCGCACAGCCGTCCAGCTTGCCATGCTTGCGGTAATAGGCGTTGACCTCCTTCATAATGAGCTGGGAGCGTTCCAGCCCGTCCAGCTTCTTCTGGAGCTTTTCAATCGCTGCCGGGTCATCGGCGCTGATCCCGCCCATGCCGGTACTGCGTATCTTATCCAGCAGCCCTTGAATATACCGCCATTCCTCCATGTTGCTGTCCCGGGCCCGGTTCTGTTTTTCCTTCTTTCCCACCGGGAAATTGGCAGGTCCGGCGATCATCACAGAGGGAACCCTTGCGTCAATGGCAAAGCCCTGGTTCATGTTTTCGGCCAGCTTGCGGGCGTAGGTGTCTAACAGATGGTCGATCTTCTCATGGTACATGGGGTCCACCCGGGATTTCTGCTTTTCCGCTATGGCGGCGGCCTTGTCCACCATTGCCCGGTATTCCGCCGTTGCGCTCCCTTCCTTGTAGTCGGAAAAGCTGTTCATTTCTTTTGCCCGGCGGGCGGCTCCTTCATTGATAGGGTAATAGTTGATGGTATGCACCTCCTTTATGCTTCGGGCCATGCTGGCCCGAAGTCTTACCGTTCTTCATGGGAAGGCCCCGCCTTGTCCTTTTTCGGAGCGGGTGGGGCTTCTTGAAACCGTTTGAGTGCAGCGAGAATGGAGTGGACAGGCTCGGCCTTTTCAGGATAGGCAAATATCCGGTGTTCCGGCGGAATGTCCTGCGGCCCGTGGTAATACTCCTTGAAGCCCTCCGGGACTGCCGACACATACCCACCGGGAGCGAATACGCCGCCCTCGTTGATACGCACATCCCGCCCGTATGCCTCATAATCGAAGTAGTTCTGAATGTGCTCCGGTATGTCGATAGTCCCAAGCTCGTCGGCGTAAAGACGGCCCAGCCCTTCATCATCGGAAATATCCGGGTAAAAGCGGTAAAGGTCAAGGTTCTGCGTCAGGTTTATCAAATCCTTCACGCTCCTTGTGTGGTTTCCCAAGATAAGAGCGGCTTCAAAGGTTTCCAGTCCGCCCTTATCCCGTACTTCCAGCAGAGCGTGGCCCAGCTCGTTCAGCTCGTCGATGTTCTCACATTCGTAGAGATGATCGTAGAGCCCCAGCACATCACTGTCAAAGCTGGTAAAGAACACTTCGCTGTACCGTTTCCCGTCTATCCCGATTTTGGCAAGGGCGGCCTGCAACTCCTGTGTCGTCATGGGGAAATGTACCGTTGTCCCTACCTCGATCCCCATCAAGGGGTACAGGGCGGTGTTGGTTATATAGGCTTCAAACATGGGCTCATTCCTCCTTTCCGGCCCGGTCAGCCAGCACCTCATAGATCCCGGCCATAATGTAATCGGCGCAAGGGAGGGCAATCGCGTTTCCCAGCGCCTTGTAGCGTTGCAGAGACCGGATCTCCACGCCGTCCGCCCCGTACTTTGTCCAGCCCTCTGGCAGCCCCATCAGCCGTTCGCTTTCCGTTTCCGTCAGAAAACGGATACAGCCGCCCTTCGGGTCGCCCTCATACCAGAAGGCAAAGGGCGTTACATCACTGGCTAAAAGAGTGGGAAAAGGGTCAGTTGGTAATCCGAAGCTGTTTCGGAAGGCCGTTTCTTCCTGCCTTTTTGCCGCTCCCCGCATACGGAAGCACTGAAAGGGGTGGATGACTGGTATCTGCCGCCCTGTTTCAAAAGAAGCTGTTCGATCTCCTTCGGCGGCGGCCCACCCGCCCTCTCCGCAAGGCGGAGGAAGTGGGAGCATTGGACGGGGCTTAAATAGTATGTCTGCGGCACGTCTGCCTCCAAAATCCGCCACGACGAAAATCCGCTGCCTTCGTGCCAGCCTTCGGGAGCCTGCCCAATACTGGGCGTCCATGAGCCGCCAGCACACATCAGGCGTTCCCCCTCGCACCATTCCGGCGTTTCCCCATCTTCCCGAAGGAGGCATTGGAACTTCGGTGTCCGAGAAGGCGGATAGGACGGCTCTAAAGTCCATCCGGTCATTTGTAGAAAACGCTCCCATGACGTTTTCCCAAACAGCGATAGCTGGATATAGGTTATCAGTAGCATCCCTCATTTCCTGTATGATACGAAACGCCTGATAGAACAGGCTTGATTTTGCCCCGGCAAGGCCGGAGCGGTTGCCAATCAGAGAAAGGTTCTGACAGGGGGAACCGAAGGTAATTATATGGACAGGTGGGATTTTCCCGCCGTCCACCTTCGTAATATCCCCCAAATGCACCATGTCGGGAAAGTGCCTTTTGGTTATGGAGATGGGCGCTTTTTCAATCTCACTGGCCCATACCGGACGGATACCGCACCGGGAAGCAGCCAGAGGGAACACGCCGATCCCGTCGAAAAGGCTTCCCAGCTTAATGTCCGGCATGGCCCGGGGTGCCGTGTCCCTTCACGGCAAGCACCCCTTCCAGTGTGGTCGCCGCAATGCCCAGCCGCCCGGCAACCGCAATATCGTTTTTTACATCCTCATCCACAGCGCTGCCGCAGACGATCAGGGTGTGGGAGCGCCGCAGCATATCCCGGCGCATATCAATCCCGGCCTTGTGTTCCTCGGGAACGCTGTCATTCAAAAACAGCGGCAGATACAAGAGCGGGCAGATCGGGGAAAAGCCCGCCTCATAAGCAAGACGGCAGTAGTGGGCCGCCAGCTCCATATCAACCTCCGGCTCGCCGCTCCATGCGGCGGTCAGGTATGCTAAAGGTCGTTTCATTGGTTGAACCTCCATTTCTGTTTTGGTTTAGGGAAAAGCAAGGTATCGCCCAACCCCTCCGCCCCTTCCCCCGGGAAGGGGAACGGCTCTGGAGAATTTATATCCCCGTCGCTTGACCGGGAAAAAGCATAACCGGGAGAAATCCGTCAAGGGTGCCTCTGGCACCGCCTGCGGCGGCGCTGCCCTTGACTGATTTTCCCGGCTATGCTACGGAATAACTGGCGACGGGGAATAATTTATATCTCCAGAGCTTCGGGGCGCGGGGCAGAGCCCCGCAATCCTCGGGCCATGCTGACCCGAAGTTTGGGCTTACTTTTCCTGTTCGGTTTTCTTCTCCGGCTTTTCATGTTCCTTCTGCTGACCCTTCCAGTCGTCCAGCAGCTTGATGATCTGGTCCTTCATTTCCCTCGGCGTAGTTTCCTTGCCGAAATACTTGCTCAGTTCCGCACCTGTCAAAATCACTTTGTCTACCTCCTTTTTGTCCTCCATCATAATGCCGTCGATCACATCCCCGTTGAGCAGCTTCTTTTCGTCCAGCTCACGCATACGCTTTGCCTGCGCCTGTGAAGGCGAGGACTGCTGGCTGTCAATGGCGACGGCGATATAGTTCTGGTTCTTCTTGCCGATATAGGAAAGCTCCACCGCCGTAGTAAAGCCCAGCTTTTTTTCATCCATCAGCTTCATCAGGTCGGGAACCAGCTCATTGAGCCGGATATACCGCTGCACCTGCTTGACCGCCATCTTATTGCGCTCGGCTACAATTTCGTTGGAGCGTTTTCCTGCGTCCTTCGGGTCAATCTGGCCCGAAGTGCGGGAGCCCTGGTGCTTGATGGCCTCAAGCTGCATTTTCAAGGCTTTGGCCCGCTCACTGGGGAGGATTTCTTCACGCTGGTTGAGATTGTCCTCGACCATCTGCGTGATGGCTTCATCGTCCGTCAGATTGCGAACAATACAGGGCATATCCGCATATCCGGCAAGCTCGCTGGCCTTCTGGCGGCGGTGGCCGGACACGATCTCATAGCCGCCATCCTCACGGGGACGGACGATAGCGGGCTGGGTCACGCCCTTGTCCTTGACGCTGGACACCATAGCTCGCATTTCTTCATCATCCCGGACCTCAAAGGGATGGTTCTTAAAGGCGTGGAGTTCGTTCAGATTGATATAGACGATCTGCTCCTTGCCCCGGCGTGGTGCATCCTTCGGCTTTTCGGATTCCTTCGGAGCGGGAGCGGCCTGTACCGTTGGAGCCGTTTTTTTCTCCGGTTCCTTTTTGACCGCCTTTTCCGGTTTCTGTGCAGGAGCTTTGGGCTTCGGGGCTGCGGCCTTGTCCTTATCTTCTTTCGGGGGACGGCCCCGGCGCTTCGGCTGTTCCGGCTCTTTGGGTTTTTCCTCCGCTTTCTTCGGAGCCTCCGGCTGCTTTTCCGGTTTCTCCGCTTTTGCCGGGTCAGGCTTTTCCCCGCCGGGAGCTGCCGCCCGTTCCTCGGCTTTCTTTTCCTTCATAATTTCAGCGAAGTTATAGACAGAAACCTGTGGGTTCTTTACCTCCGGTTCCGTCTTTTTTTCCGGCTCCGGGGAAACGGAAACCTTCTCCGGCTCTTTTGGGGGAGCGGGAGGCGTTTCCTTGCCCGGCCCGCTATCCGTTACCGGCTGTTCCGGCGTTTTTGTGGTTTTATCATCTGCCATAAGCATTTACCTCCTGTTTTTTGGCATGAAAAAAGGGGCTCAACTTTTCAGTCAAGCCCCCGTGGGAAGTTCCTCCTTTCTCCGCCATGATACAAAAATACCGCCCGTAGTCTCGTTTGGGCGGTACTTTGTGTAAGATTGGCAGTCCATTATTAAGTTTTTTATTATGTTCCCTTTGTACACCGTTGCAATCGGACGCCGAGAAAAACATATTAACTGTCGGCGAATTGAACTGCTTGTGCATATCGTGGCAGAGCATACCGCCTGTGCAGTCGCTGGCAAAAATTGCAAAGATGTTTTTCTCCTGTTCCGTCCACGCGCCCCAACGTTTCTTAGTGATAAATTTGTCACGCAAACTGCAGCGTAATGCTCTATACGCATCTTTTACAGGATTACTTCCCATTATGCCTTACCCCTTTTACGATGTTCCACAGCTTCAGCCAGTATGTTTTCCAGTTTGTCCACTTGCGTCTGTTTGCTGCAATTTGCCTTTGCAAAGTCCCTGCTTGCCGTGGCAAGACCCGCGTAGTTTTCTTCCGCTGTGACATAGCGCAGCGCAGCGGCGATTTCCTGCGGAGTATCAGCAATTTTTCCGCCAGGAAGGTAGCAATCTATGCCCACATCCGTAGACACCCATGAGCAGCCTGCGGCCATGCCCTCGATCAAACTGACCGGGAACATCTCGCTGATGCTTGTCAACAAATAGACCTGCGATTGCTTTACAAGCCGAATTGTCTCTTCACGGGGAATCGCCGCCAAAATCTCTACATCCCGCTGACCGTAGGTCTGTTCTAACTCTGCTTTACGCTTTTTCAAAATCTTATAGTAATCGTTAGCGGCACTCCCAATCAGAACAAGCCTGTACTCCGGCAATTGAGCAACATAAAATGCTTCCAATGCTTTTATTTGGTCTTTTCTTTTACAATATGTACCGACGTTAATGATTTGTTTTTCTTTTTTAACGTCGTCCGCAAAGAAAGCATCATCCACCGCATTGTAAAGGACCTTTTGGTCTTTCACACCGTGCCTTTCAAAATATTGCGCAGCAAAGTCTTTTTCATGCAGCTGGATAACCGCGTCATAGCGGCGGATATGTTCCCAATTTCGCGCAAAAAACGGCGGCCAGCGTAAGTCACCCCATACCTTGCGCGCAAGACCATAAGCGCTTTTGTCCTTGAAGGTCGACCAGCGGAAATCATGGATGCCGTGAGTCATCATTACCATAGCGCAATCCAGTTGCCCGGCCAGAGGGATGGCCCAGTCTGTGCACCAGCTTTCGGGGCAGACTGTCATGATTACGTCCACTTTCGCAGCATACTCCGCCAACAGCCTTTGATAGGCCGCCTTGTCACCGTGATGGAGCATGTTGTCTGTATCGGCACGAAAGCGGCGGATGTGTACCCCATTGTGATTTTCTTCTTCCGGAACATCTTTGTCCGGCAGGAAGCCGGTCAGAACAGTCACATCATGACCGCGCGCCGCCAGTCCCTCAGCCTGATATTGTGTTACATTTTGCACGCCGTCTACAGCCGGCCAATAAGTAAAGGCGGAAATCAAAATTTTCATTTTCATTGTTCCTATGTTTAACTTTTAACCGTACAGCTTTTCATATTCTTTTAACGCATAACGGTCTGTCATACTTGCAATATGGTCACAGATGTTGCGCATCAGGCAAATGTCCCGCTCTTTGTCATACTTTCCTTCACTGCGGGCTTCAATCTCTTTATCAAACATTGTCCGTACAGCCCCAATACCGTCTTTTTCTGCTTTCAGCAATTCTTCCTCTTTGCCAATGTCCTTAAGGAATCGAATGATTACGCTGGTTGGCAGCTGCTGAGGATGGCTGGAGTATGCCTCAAAGAGCTTTTTAATAATATACTGTCCTTTAGCATTCATGCACTCCACTTCTTTGGAGTGGTGAATATGTGTGCGGATCGTACTGGGATACCCACGAAGCGACGCTTGGATTCCTTTATCTGTCTGGCTGAATACCTGGTAGCCGATAGCTTTTTCGATAACAATGTTATTGCTGCCCGGCATCGGCTTGTGGCAGTTGTTTTGGAAAAAGAGATATGCATTGCCGCGTTTATATTTAGAATCATCGAGCACATAGTGTTCCCATAAATATTGTAAGTTCTGACGAGAAGCCAAAACTAGACGAGTCACAAGAGCATCTACAACTGTATGGGACAGAGTTGCAAGAACCTTTTTGTCAACACGGGATTGTGCCGCAACATACTCAAAACTCTTTTTGATTTTCTCCAATTCTGCGCTTTCTTCATCATTCAAGAAAGGCTCCAACTGATTTTGAATTGCAGAGCAAACGCCTTTAGGCGTCATTGCACGACTATACAATGCGTCTTCCATATCGTGGTGCCATTGCGCAATCTCATCGGCTTCGCGCACTACAAAGGCTTCAAAAGACCATGCTTCGTGGATTCCATCACCATGGCACATGTACTTTTCAAAGCATTGCAAATAATCAGGGGCTTCCGACATGTTTTTGAACGTTCCCTTACGGTATTCCATATTGGAGTGATGCGCAATCCCCCACAGAGTATAGTTTGTTAGATTCAATCCAAAATCGCCGTAAGCGTCCTCCAACTTAGCCGTGACTCGGACGCCCTGCAGATTATGCTTGAATCCAAAAGAACCGGCGTATTCTCTATCCGAGATTTTACGGAAAGGAGATTCTGTAATACTGCCTTTATTATTGATTGGACTATTGAACGTCATGATTTCGTGGAGGCGCTGCTCTCCTGCGTGGCCAAATGGCGTGTGCCCCAGATCATGCGCAAGTGCAATAGCTTCTGTCAGATTTTCATCCAGGCGTAAAGCTTTGGCAATCGTCCGGGCAATTTGGGATACTTCCAACGTATGCGTCAGACGGTTACGGCAATGGTCGTCAGTTCCAGTAAGATAGATTTGCGTTTTGCCGGCCATACGGCGGAACGCACTGCTGTACAGAACGCGATCACGGTCACGCATGAAATCGTTGCGGTATTCGTTTTCGATTTTCTTTTCAGCCCCCATGCGGTTGAGATACTCTTCTGGCGCAGAGAACTCATACTCATCGGGCAGTCTGCGTCTGTAGGAACTTTTGCTTGCGTTCCCCATTTGGTTCACACTCCTTTTCAGTAACTGTTTAAAAGTACCTTCAATTTACATTCCAAATTGCACACAAATGTTCCACAGTTCATGTCAGAATCAAACAATAATCGTAGTTTTGTTCGTGGATTATGCTGATAACTCGCTATTTCAGATAGTAATTGTTCTTTTCCTATAGGCATTTTGTCGCTACATTTTTCAAGCAATTCCTTTGCCAAAGTAGACTGAACATTACGCCTATTAAACACGTAGTTCCACTCAGTCTGGAATCTTTTCTTTAAGCCATTGCCACCTGAGGTAACGCTACTACTATGCCTGATATGAAGAATATTTTTCTGACTGTCTAAAATAACAGTTCCACATGAATAGGCGCAGGCCGCGACTAGGAAATCATGGTCTGACATTTGATTCTGTGGGTAATTTAGTTTTGAGAATTTTTGCGCAAGTTCTTTACATGTCCTTGAAAACAGAAATGTACATCCAGCAAAACGATTTCTAGTAAATAAACTTCCTAGGGTATTGGGAATAGATGATATATCTTTGGCGTCAATCTCTTGCAAGTTTGAATCTACGATTTCTAAGCTCCCTACATATAAGCAAATAGGTTTTTCTGCGTTTTCAAGACATTCAACAGCTCTAGAGATTTTTTCCTCTTTCCATAAATCATCTTGATCGGCAAATCCGTAATAATCCGCGTCTATCGCAAAGTCGAGTAAACGTAAGAAACTCTTTCGATAGCCAACGTTTTCGCCCTCGACAAGAGCAATCCTATCTGGATACTTCTTTTGCTGCATTTTGATTATGGAAATCGTATCATCTTTCGAGCCGTCATCCCGAATTGTTAGATGTATATCAACATTTTTTTGTTGCACGATTGATTTTATCTGTGCCTCAACAAATTTTTCCCCGTTATAGGTAGACATCAATATTTCAACTTTACGCATTTGCTCTCCTAAAAATTGGCTACTGCAACGGCTTAGTCTTGTCTTTCCGTTGTAGTTTTATTTCCACGCATCATGTGGTTCAAATTTCCATTCTTCCGGGAATTTTATGTTGTCCAAGGACACGGAGTTTGTTCCGTTTATAATGACTTCTGGTGTCGTATAGGGAATAATCGTTTTCCCCGTTATCAAATTCCTTGCCAAGGGAATTTTCTCGAAGGGGAATCCCATCAGCTTACAAAGCGTGACATCAAATGCCGCCGGATTTTCACTTGCAATCACTACACCCAGCATTTTGGGCGACGGGCTAACCGGTCCGTTCTTTTCACCCGCGATAATCATATCGCCAAAATTCAGCATCTGACGCTGCGGCTCGTCATGTAGGACTCCGCTTTTATCCGCATGGCGAATGATATAATTCAGGTCACAAATTGTTCTCCATATCGTATCATTTCCGTACCAACTCCCAATATAATAGGTGTCCTTGCCGAATTTTCTGGCTAAAACCAGCGAAATACCATACACATAGCGGAGCAACGTTGCATAGCCAAAGTTTCCTGCATTTTCAGCGCGAATCTTGCGCGTCAGCGCATCGTCGGCAACACGTTTCAAGAAGCTTTTATGCTGATACGCGTCACCACGCTCCTCTACTGAACCGGCAGAGCGATGAGGCAGACATGCCTTATTGTAGGTAATACCTACCATGTTCTTCATGGCTGCTGTAATTCCTGCCAGACGGTGCGTTTTAGGCTTGCATAAATTGATGACTACATCTGCCTGCAAAATGTCGCGATTGATTTCATAATCATGTACAGCATCATGGTGAAAAGCAGCCGTGTCTGCTTTATCGTAATCACTTACCTGATAAATGCCGTTTGAATTGGAACCCATATGCTGGGATTTGGCTCCCATATGAACAACGATTCCTTGGGTATCGTTATATTTCTTGTCCACAATCACTTTGTTGGCATTGAATTTAGACTGATACTGGCGGAAGTCCTTGAGTTCTACCGTTATGCCCTGGCCCTTATAGAAATCAATCACTTTTGGCAGGCTACTCTTTTTTAACAGTGCATCAAAATCGCATCCCTGCATGGGTGCGTCACCAATCATTAGTCGGCCTGATCCATTAAGCGCAATAATACAGTAGTCGCAAATTGCACGAATACATGCGGGATTTGTAATCAGGCATTCAAACGCATTTTCGGACGCATGCTTATTTTCATTCACATGCATAACAAGATTCGGTTTAATAACAACAAAATCGCCAGGCTTAATATAAGCTCCCAGCGGATTCCAATGCTCCGTACCACGGTGTTCCTCATCCAAGCCCATATCGGCAAGGCAGTTTCGCACCAGTTCGTAAGCATTGTTTGGCTTTGTGCTAATTTCCTTGCTGCCAAACGGATATTCCGGGTAGCATTTGTCAGGATTGAAGTTATCATCTGGGAGAGGGTAATGTATACCATTCATGTGCTCTATAACAACTTTAGACATTACATACTCCTTTCTCAGGCAGTTCAAATTTGCTCCCCATCATAAAGTCAAATTCATCCGGGTCAAACTTCATATATCCGCTGCCATCAAAGAACGTGATTTCGCCAAACAGAATTTTTCCATCTTGATCATACAGATCAATGCGGGCATGCGGAAACGGCGCGGCTAATTTTTCCGCCACCGCTTTAAGCTGCTCGTAATTTGCAGGTTTTTTCAGCGTCCGCTCCAAAGGTTTTTCGTCCAAGCGTGTGTACGGCAGGAGTTCAAAGTCGGGCGAAAAAATACCAAACCCTGATCTTTGACCAAGCTTTCGATCCGCTATTCCATACACATAGGCAAGCTTACCATTGAAGTAAAAGAACTTATAGTCAATCAAACCACCTTTTTCCGGGTCCGACGGAATATACCTTTCGGCTACGATTCTATTTTTTCCACAATCGTAAACCCATTCACGCCCAGGATGCTTTCCGGATGCTGGCTTTACCCAATCACGCATAGTATCTACTGCTCTTGGAATATCCAGGGCCGATTTGTCCTTACAGATAATTACACCGTTTCCTCCACCGCCCAGAGTATCTTTTAAAACAAACTGGTTTGGAAGTGTATCAAAATCAATTTCATCCGGGCTGTTGTATACACCTATGCACTCATTCAAGGTATCCCCTAGCCCGCAACTTTCCACATACTTACGCACTTCATATTTGTCAACACACTGTGCCATCAGCGGGTCACGGTAATAAAGTTTGTACCATTGCAGTTTTTCAGTATAACGCTGCGGATTTTTCAGATTCAGTTTTCGGCCCATTTTGATCCAATATTGAATCTCCAGCATGGTTTTATCCGGAACAAAACTTAGAGCTTTCATGATATTGATACGAACAGCTCGGCTTTTGATTATTTTTTTGTAATCCATTACTCTGTCTCCATAGCCGCTTGAATTTCTTCCCAATAGGCCTGCACGACCAGTCTGCGGTCAAACTCACGTTCCATCTTGGCTCGGCCTGCAAGGCCCATGGCTTTGCGCTGCTGCGGCGTCATCTGCATAAATTTTTCCAGTGCTTCAATCAGCGCCTGCTCATCTTTAATGGGGATTAGGAAGCCGGTCACACCGTCTTCCACTGTTTCGCGGCATCCCGCACGGTCTGTGGCAATGATAGGCCGCGCACTAGCTGCGCCTTCCAGAAGAACGTTGCTCATGCCCTCCGGGTAATAAGAGGGATGCACGATGCAGGCAGCCTGTTTCAGAAACGGTGTCATGTCTTTTTGCTGGCCGTGGTAAACTATATAGCCCGCAGCCTGGGCCTCTTTTAAAATTTGTATGTAGCGTTCATCATCGCAGCCGCCGCAGATATGGAACACCGTGTTGGGGTACTTTTCGTGGACTGCTTTTGCCGCTGCCAGATACAGGTCTATTCCCTTTTCCTTTAGGATTCTTGACGTGTACTGAAAGTGAATCGTGTCCCCTTCCGGATATTCAAAAGCAGGATGTGCATCAAGGTCTACCCCCGATCCGGGCAGCAACCGAACTTTTGCACGTTTTGGCATCATGTGGCGGTTCTCGAAGAATGCCTGATTTTCACTGTTCTGGAAAAAGATGCAGTTGGCCCCGGCCACACCGACCTTGTACAATCGCGTTGTCAATTTCTGCAAAGGACCCGGGTTTTCTACGGGTGTACCCAAGCCCGTTACATTTGGCAGGTATGGAATCTTTAACTGTTGACACACCATACCACCATAAACGTTAGGTTTAATATTGTAAGAAAGTACTACATCGGGCCTTTCAGTTTTCAGAATCTTTTTATATGTGTTCATCAGCTGCAAGTCTGAAAAAGGATTTGTTCCGTGGCGACCAGTTTCTACACCGATCAGGCTTGCCCCCATAGCTTTCAGCTTATCCTGATGCTTCAACATCTGACCGACAACTACTACTTCAAAATTTTCACTTATCAACTTCTCAATAATCGCACTGCGTAAATTGAACGCATAGGTCGTATCATTAATCAGCATTACAGCTTTTTTCATTAGACGGATCCTTTCTTCAACCTTCTATCCCCATAGCAGTGGTCTGCCCCTCACTGACACCCTCCGTACTTTCTGGCGTAAACAAAATTTTTACTGTAGCAAACATGATTTTCAAATCCTCGATAATGCTCGGATGGGCTATGTACATCAAATCCATCGTCAGCTTGTCATACGGCGTTGTATTGTACTTTCCATAGACCTGGGCATATCCAGTCAAACCCGCCTTGGCCTGCAGGCGCAGGGAAAACTCCGGCATTTCTTCACAGTATTGGGCTGCAATTTCAGGACGTTCTGGACGAGGCCCCACAATGCTTAACTCGCCTCGTAGTATATTGATAAGCTGTGGCAATTCATCCACGCGGCATGCGCGAATCACTTTGCCTACAGGCGTGATACGGTCATCGTGCTCACCGCTGGAAAGACGGGCCACACCGTCTTTTTCGGCATCAACGCGCATGCTGCGGAATTTCAAAATACCGAATTCTTTTCCATCCTTGGTCAAACGAGTCTGCTTGTAAAACACAGGTCCGTGATCCGTTGCCTTAATGGCAATGGCCGTCACCAAAAAGATTGGGCTCAAAATAATCAGTGCAGCAGCAGAAATCACAATATCCAGCAAACGCTTGATAAAAAGGTACTCCGGCTGCGGATTGTAGCGGCCCACACGGAGCATCGGCAGATGGAACATGTGCATGTGGTGCGCACCGGACATGATCGTGTCGCCAATGCGGGGAATCACAAACATCGTGATGTTGTTTTCGACGCAATACTTCAAAATAATGTTGCGGTCATGGCTGTGGACGCCGCTGATAAACACCGTGTTGATGCCGTCCAACATAGACAAATTTTCAATACACTCTGCTGCCGTGGCCGTCGCTACGACCTTGTACTTGCCATCCAAGCCATACTGGCCGATCAGCTTTTCCAGACCTTGGCGCGTGTCATAGATTACAGCAGTAGCCTGCGGCGGGAAGGTCTTAAAGTACGCGTGGTGTGCGCTGCGAGCCCAGACTGCCGCCAGAACCAACTGTCCAACCAATGCTGCCACACCCGGTAGGATGTTAGGCAGATGCTTGCTCAACAGCCAGATAACGACGTACATAATAAAGTCGCTGACTGCCGCCGCCAGAAACTGCGCATAAACGATTTCGGATATGCGGTACATCGACATTAGAAATGCGTCGTACACGCGACCAAACATGATGAAAAGCACAAAGAACAGTGCCACCACCAAGTAATCACCTTTTGCGTAAAACGGCGATGCAATGTGTTTTGCATAGTACAAATACCAGCACAGTGCAAACGGTATTGTAACCAGCACTGCATCCATGATTTTTACAAGCCGCAAAATCAGGTCGTGTCTAAACCTCGTCATGATTTCTCCTCAATCTTTTCAGCATGCTTTACCTGCCGTACCCTCATCCAGCAGTTTCCGCAATTTGTTTGTCTGTTCGGCGCTTAGCCGGGGTGGTTGCTTGCGCAGCAGGACCTTTTGGTCGTACAACCAGCGGCCCAGCCAGATGCCGTCCGCTGTTTTATATTTGGCCGGGATTTGCAGATTGCCATGCATTTGCAGATAATTCCACGCTAAATTGTACTTATGCTGCCACGGGTTAGGCTTTTCCCACTGCATACCGATCTTTTCCAACAAAGCAACCCTCGTCTGAGTCAGTTTGCAATTGCTATTGTTCGGGCTTTTGTAGGCATACAGCTGGCGGGCCACCCACTTTCCCAATGCTATGCCGTCAGGGGTGGTATAGCCGATGGGCACGTTCAGGCTGCCGTTTTCCTCAAAATACAATTTGGCTGCTTCGTAAGCCTCGTTCCACCTGAAGTCGAAGTTGCTTTGCTCCCAAAGAATTCCAATGCTTTCCAGCCGTTCGGCCTTTTCAGGCTGCAATGTTCCGTTGGCATAAGTTTGTTTCTGGTTTCTGACCCAGACCCCCAAACGAAGCCCGTCCTCTGTGGTGTAGGACACAGGCACAACTAAATTGCCGTGGTCGGCATAATACTTTGCCGCAGCAGCAAAGCCCTGCTCCCACTTTTCGCTGAAGGCATCCCAGACCATGCCAATGTGCTCCAGTTGGCTCATCTTCTCCGCGTCCAGCCTGCCAGCGGCCTTCTCGGTGCGCTTGTTGGAAATCCAGCTCCCCAATGGGAATTCATCTTTCGTTTTCCATTCCACAGGCACCATGAGGTTGCCGTGCTTGGCGTAATATTGCGCGGCTTCTTCATAGCCTTTTGTCCAAACTAAGTCGCTGTAGTTGTCCCAACGCATACCGATGCTGTCAAGGCGTTCAATCTGCTGCCGGGTCAGGCTCCCGGCACGTTTGCCGTTGCGAACCTGCCGCTGAATTTGCAGCCATGCGCCAAGGCTCAAGCCCATGGGCGTCTTGTAGCGCCGCGGAATGTCCAAATTACCGTGTTCGGCATAGTAGATGCTTGCCTCGGAGAAGTAGTGATTCCAGGTCGATGACAGACTGCTTTGCAGCTGCTCAAACAGTACACGGCAGTCGTGTACCTGCTCCACAACCTCAAAACGGTCAGTCACGACCTTATCACTCTCACCGTTGGCGTAGAGGCGCTGCACGGCGGCAGCCATCTCATTTTGCAGGCCGCTGATGCTGGACAGTCCCTCAAAGTTATTGACGACATCCAAAACAAGCGGCGTCGCGCTATCCCCTGCTGTCAGAGCGCGGCCAATCTGCTGTTTGTAGATAATAGGCGAAATCGTCGGGCGGAACAGAATAACACCCGAGATACCCTCGACATGGACACCCTCATTGAGTATGTCAATGCAGAACAAGAGTTTTAGATGGTTACTTGTATCGGCCTTGAATGCCGCAAAGGCTTTATCTGTGGCGGGGTCATCAGACAGTGCTTTGTAAACGGTTGGTTCGGTATCAATAGCCGCGAACCATTCCGGCACATGGGAAATCTTCTCGTCCATGTGCTCCTTGCCGGAGCAGAACACGATGTACTTGCCGCTTTTATTGGTGATGTGGCGGGCAAAGACCTTGTCCAGTCCGTCTGCCTGCTCCAAGGCGTGCTTTAGGGCGTCCAGATATTTCTGGTTCACATCCTGGATGCCCGGACTGCGCAGATTGTCTACTCGCGACTGATACCGCGCCAAGTCCTGCTGGTATTTAAAAACCGTGGTCACATATTTCGGGGCAGGCAAAATGCCCCGGACGATTGCCTCGCCCAGAGTCATTTCAGATGCAACGTGTCCATTGAACAGTTCCTCGGCCATGTCGCGGTTATTATCGAGGTAGCGCACATTGGTAGCGGTCAGGCCAAGCAGTTTTGCATGAGGGCAGAGCGCCAACAGCTTTTGTGTACTCTCGCCCCAGAATTCTGCGCCTATTCGATGAAACTCATCCAGTATAATGTAGGTGGGGTTCTGTTCGGCTATCTGGTTAAGCTGCTCCGGCGTACTACACATCAGCTTGGCATACGTATAAAAGCGTACATTTTGAAGCGGGAAGTCCTGGTCTTGCCGCAGTAAGCTCTCCCGCTGGGTCTTGAAGATGTACTCACTGGGGGAAAGCCAGATAATCACTTCATTTGGGTGAGTTTCAATGAGTTTGAACGCGATATAGCTCTTACCCGTGCCGGTGGGGTGAACAATAGCAGCTTTGCCGTACTTGTCCATCATCTCGCACGCGGCCATGTAAGCATTCGCATTATGCTCATACAGATCCAGCGCCATATTGCCCGCCTCACTTCCTCGCAAAGTGTCTTCCATTTTTATAATGGAAAGCTTATACCATAAAACAGCGAAGATAGGTGGTTATGCTGCCGTTGCCCCTTTGACTGACCATCAATTACTGGAAAATGCGGTTCATCTCATTCTGCTTCCACTCCCAACAGGTATGCACATAACGCTTTAATGTAATGTCAGAGCTGGCATGCCCCAACAGTTCACTCAACGTTTTTATGTTGCAACCTGCTTGCAGGCAGGTCGTTGCAAAAGTATGTCTCAGAGCATGCGGATTCACTACCGTGACGCCAGCACTTTTTAAATAGCAACGCAAGCTTTTCCGGTAGCAACGAGGCTCAACAGGTTTAGATTCATTGCCCGACAAAAACCAGGCTTTGCAGCTTTCTTTCTGCTGCAACTGCTTCAGCATACCCAAAATGCCGTGAGGAATCGGGATTTTTCTCTCGGAGCTTCGCGTTTTTGGCGATTGAATGACAACCCTCGTCTGGCCTGTGCCCACATAAATTCGTTTTACTGTCCGTTCAATAGATAAAACGCCATGTTCTAAATCGAAGTCGGCCCACTGTAGACCACAGACTTCACCTATGCGCAGTCCCATCTGCATCATGAGCAGTGCACCAAGCTTCCGAGTTGTTGGAGCAAATTCAACATAGCTATGCAAGCATTTCTGTTCGGATTTGCTGAGCGTAGCAGGCGCAGCCGTAGATGGTTTTGCCATCTTAACATCAATCTCAAGTGACCGCATAAGGTGCAAGTGTGCTGCATATCGGCAAATGCGGCGTACAAGCACAAGACATTCGCGCGCCATAGTAGTCCCTAATGGTTTGTGACTGTTATCTGCTGGTGTAATAATCTCCAGCAACGATCTTTCAATGGTACATTCATCCAACTCTTGCACACGATAGTCGCCAAGTACAGGAAGAATGTAATGCTCCAAAGTATACTGATAGTGTGTAATTGTCGACGCTTTGCCCCCTAAAGAAATGGAGCCTTCCCAATTATGAGAAAGCTCCTGAAATGTTGGATTCTGTTCCGACAGTGCGCTGGCTCTGACCTCGGCTTTGCGCATTGTCATTTTCTTTTTTACTTCGGTGTAACTGTGTCCGTATACATATCCCCAAACTGCTGTTCGATCAGGCTTGCGGCCCTTGATATATCGACCCTCCCAACGACCATCTTTACGCTTACGAATGTTCTCTCCTCGTCTTGCCATGTGAAGCCTCCCACATACTAAGTCGTAATTTGATAACAATTGTCACATATTGGTTGCTTTGCTGACAAAAAAATCCTGTATATCTGGTGAATTTGACAATTTCAAATCCGGTATAATTTAATATTACATGATTTGTTGAAAAATGTCGGCTTATGTGTTATTATA